>Ga0214917_10003300_pt1 | contig 18765 bp, 13 predicted proteins | sample LL_1208_BB_MetaG_FD_177983 | JGI IMG/M metagenome (GOLD analysis project Ga0214917, IMG submission 177983) | Freshwater microbial communities from Lake Lanier, Atlanta, Georgia, United States - LL_1208_BB | ecosystem: Environmental > Aquatic > Freshwater > Lake | place: USA: Georgia | collected...
GCCGGTTGCGGCGATGGCGGCTGAGCCGGAGCGGGCGCCGGTGCCGGAGCAGGCGCCGGTGCAGCTGGCGCGGCCTTGGGCGGCTCGGCCGGCTTCGCAGGCTCGGCGGGCTTGGGCGGCTCAACCGGCTTCGCCGGTTCAGCCGGCTTGGCAGCCTCGGGCTGCGGCGGCTCGGCTGCGGGCTTGGGGTCGGCAGGAGCCGGCGGAGGCGGGGGAGGCGGCGGTGGAGGCAAGAGCTTCGGCGCCGGGGCGGCCACCGTCTGCGGGCCGGCATGCGTGCCGGCGAAGATCGACTTCCCGTCCGGCGTGAAAGCCACGGTCCAGACGCTCGATGCGAGCTTGGCCGGCCCTTCCTGTTCCCCCTTGGCGTTCACGTCCCACAGCTTGACGGCGCCGTCGAGGCTGCCCGACACGAGCCGGCCGCCATCCGCCGAGAAGGCCACGCTCGTAACCCAGTCCTTGTGGCCCGGCAGCACGGCATGCTCCTTGGAGTCCGACGTGTTCCAGAGCCGGATCGTGCGATCGGCGCTCGCCGTCGCCAGCCGCGAGCCATCGGGAGAGTAGGAGACCGCCCAGATGGCGTCGCCATGCCCTTCCAGCTTTCCCTTCTCCGCGCCGTCGGCGGCGTTCCAGAGCTTCACGAGCTTGTCGCCTCCGCCGGTGGCCAGCGTGGCTCCGTCGCGCGAGAAGGCCACTGCCGTCACGGCTCCGGTGTGGGCGGGCAGCGCCTTCACTTCGGCCCCAGTGGCCGTGTCCCAGAGCACGACCGTGCCATCCTCGCCGGCCGACGCGAGCCGCGTGCCGTCGGGCGAGAAGGCGAGCGACCGCACCCAGCCCTTGTGTTTCTTGAGATCGTGCCCGAGCGCGCGGGCCTGGAGGTCCCAGAGCTTCACGAGGCCGTCGTAGCCGGCCGTCGCGGCCAGCTTCCCGTCAGCCGACACCTTCACCGCCCACACGGCCGTGGGATGGCCGGCGAGATCGCCCACTCGGCTGCCGTCGGCAACCTTCCACACGACGACGTCGCCGGGGCGATAGAGCAGGCTCTCGCCGCCCGCGGTGACGAGCAGGCTGCCGTCGCGGGTGTAATCCGACGCGATCACCCACCGCTTGAAGTCGCCGAGCGTGGCTGCGGCTGCCGGCTGCGGGGGGGCCGGATCGGCGGCGTGCACGGCCGCGGCGACACCCGCCGCCATCACGAGTCCCATAGTCCAGCGGCACCACGGCGTCGGTTTCATCGCGATTCTCCTCGACTGCGGTCGTGATCCGGGTGACCCGCCGGCGGCGGTCACCACGGGGTGCATGGCGGCCGCCATGGAAGCTCCAGTATAGTTGGCCCACCACCCGAATGGGAGCAGCCATCGCGATGTCGAAGTCCAGCAACGCCCAGCCGGCGGCGGCAGCGAAGTCCCGAACACCGCGGCGGGCCGTGCTCGTGGCCAGCGGCGACCTGCGGGAAGAAGCGAACCGCGTCTGCTGGCCGGCACAAAAACAGCTCGAAGCCGATCTCACCGCCGCCTTTGCCCGCGCCGGCTGGACGCTCGACCGCGGCCATGCCGTCTCGCGGTCGCGCGGCCACGGCTTCATCGCCAGCGGCCGCGAAGGGCTCGACGTGTTCGCCGGGATCGATGGCTCGGCGCCGCTCGTGGTGGCCGAAGCGGTCTGGCAATACTCCAACCATGTGCTGCCCGGCCTGACCACCCACGCAGGGCCGATCCTCACCGTCGCCAACTGGTCGGGCCAGTGGCCCGGCCTCGTCGGCATGCTCAACCTCAACGGCTCGCTGACGAAGGCGGGCGTGCCCTATGCCACGCTCTGGGCCGACGACTTCGCCAGCCCGAGCTTCGACCGCCACCTCGCGGCCTGGCTCGACCACCGTGCCGTCCACCACGACACGAGCCACGTGGTGCCCATCGACCGCGTGAAGATCCCCCGTCCCGTCGCCCAGGCAGCCGAATCGATCGCGGCCGATCTCCGCCGCCGCAAGGCCTTGATGGGCGTCTTCGACGAGGGCTGCATGGGGATGTTCAACGCCATCATCCCCGACCGGCTCCTGCACGCGACCGGCGTGTTCAAGGAGCGGCTCAGCCAGAGCACGCTCTATCACGAGACGACGCGGGTCTCCGACGCCGAGGCCAAGGGCGTGCTCCGCTGGCTCGAGCAGGCGGGCATGCGGTTTCATTTCGGCAAGGACGAGGCCACGGAGCTGACGCGGGCCCAGGTGCTCCTGCAGTGCAAGATGTATGTCGCCGCCCTGCGACTCGCCGACCGCTTCGGCTGCGATCTGATCGGCATCCAGTATCAGCAGGGGCTCAAGGATTTGCTGCCGGCCAGCGATCTCGTCGAGGGCATGCTCAACGATTCGAAGCGGCCCCCGGTCACGGCCGAGGGCTCGTCCCGCGTGCTCTTCAAGGGCCGCCCGCTCGTGCACTTCAACGAGGTGGACGAATGCGCCGGGCTCGACGGCCTGCTCACGCAGCGGGTGCACGAGGCCCTCGGTGAGCCGGTGGAGAACACGCTCCACGACATCCGCTGGGGCGATTGGGACCAGTCGCGGTCGACCGACCAGTGGGTGTGGGTCTTCGAGATTTCGGGCGCCGCGCCGCCGAGCCACTTCCGCGGCGGCTGGAAGGGGGCGGAGGGCTTTCGCCAGCCGCCGATGTATTTCCGCCTGGGAGGCAGCACGCTGGCCGGCGTGAGCAAGCCCGGCGAGATCGTGTGGAGCCGGATCTGGGTCGATGGCACGGGCGGGCCGGACTCGCACCCCTCCGGCCGCGGCGGGCCGGACTCGCACCCCTCCGGCCGCGGCGGGCCGGACTCGGCCGAACGGCTCTGCATGGACATCGGCCGCGCCCAGGTGATCGCCCTGCCCGAGGAAGAGACCCGCCGCCGACTCGAAGCCACCACGAAGCAGTGGCCGATCATGCACGCCGTTACCTACGGCGTGTCCCGCGACCAGATGATGGCCCGCCACAAGGCGAACCATATCCAGGTGGCCTACGCGAAGGACGCGGCCGGCGCCGATCGGGCCGCCCTGATGAAAGCCGCCGTCGCCCGCAGCCTCGGCATCGAGGTGTCGTTCTGCGGCACTCGCGGCCACGGCGGCTCGTCGTCACTCCGCTGGGGCTGACCCGTAGTCGCGCGGATCGGGGCAGCCCGTGCCCGCTCGCCGGACGTTCGCTGCGGGCATCCTGCCCTTCGCTCACTCGACTCCGACTGCGCTTCGCCATCCTGGCTTCGCTCGTCTCCATACGCCGGCGAGCGGGCACGGGCTGCCCCTCCGAGTCTTGGGGTGCGCGGAGAGGGGCGATTCCGCCGTATATTGCCCCTCGGTGATTTTTGTTTCGACACACACGCGACGGAACGGACGATGATGAACCGCAGCGGCTACCTCGGAATCGATGCCGGCACGCAGGGCCTCTCGGTGATCTTCGCCGACGACGAGATGCGGATCATCGCCCATGGCGAAGGGGGCTACGACATGGTCCCCGGCCTCGGCACGGAGTGTTACGAGCAGCGGCCCGGTGACTGGGAGGCGGCGCTCCACACCGCGATGGCCGACCTGCGGGGGAAGCTCGCCGCGGTCGGCATCACGCCCGACGTGCGGGCGATCGGCATCTCCGGGCAGATGCACGGCGAGGTGCTGGCCGATGGGGTCAACGCGGCGCTCGGGCCGGCACGGCTGTGGTGCGACGGCCGCAACGAGGCCGAAGGGCACGAACTCACGGAGCGTTTCGGCGTGAAGTGCCCGAAGCGGCTCACCGCCGCCCGCTGGCTGTGGACGATCCGCAACCGGCCGGAACTCGCCGCGCGGGTGCACCACCTCACCACCCCCTCGGGCTGGCTCGCCCGGTGCCTCACCGGGGAGTGGACGCTCGGCATCGGCGATGCGGCCGGCATGTTTCCGATCGATCAGGCCACGCTCGACTACGACGCCCGGCTGCTCGCCGAGTTCGACGCGCTGGTCGCCGCCGGGCCCGGTGGCCCGGCCGTGCGGCAGCTTCGCGATCTGTTGCCGAAGGTGCGCAAGGCGGGCGAGGACGGCGGCGTGCTCGATGCCGCCGGCACCGCGCTGCTCGGCCTGCCCATGGGCACGCCCGTGGCCCCGGCCGAGGGGGATCAGCCGGCGGCGCTGGCCGGATCGCTCATCGGCCTGCCCGGCATGGTGTCGATGAGCTTTGGCACGAGCGTCTGCGCCAACTCGGTGGGTGACCGGCCCTTCCGCGGCGTGTCGCAGGCGATCGACCACTTCTGTGCGCCCGACGGGCGGCCGATCAACATGGTCTTCCTCCGCAACGGCACCACGCCGATGAACACGGTCGTGGAGATGTTCGGCAAGGTGAACGGCGCCGGCCGCGGCGACGCCTTCGCGGCCGTGATGCCGGAGGTGCTTGCGGCGGCCGACGACTGCGGCGGCCTGGCGGCGCTCCCGTTCCTCGACGGCGAACCGGGGCTCGGCGTGTCGCAGGGGGGCAGCGCGAGCCTCGTGGGCCTCTCCGCCGAAAACGCCACGCCGGGCAACGCCGCCAAGGCGATGCTCCTGGCGACGATCTTCAACCTGCGGATGGGGAGCGATCAGCTCGAGGCGCAGGGTTTTCCGCGGACGGAGATCGTCCTCTCCGGCGGTCTCACGAAGACCCCCGCGCTCGGCCAGCTCATCGCCGACGCGTTCGCGACGCCGGTGACGCTCCTCGCCGAGGCCACCGAGGGCACCGCCTGGGGGGCGGCCCTGCTGGCGAAGTTCCGGGCCGAATCACGCGCCGGCAGCGCGCCCGCCTGGCCCGACTTCCTGGCCGACCACGCCTCCGGCACCCCGAGCCGGTTCACGCCCCGCCCGGCGGCCGTCGCCACGCTCGCCAGGAGCCTTGCCCGCCACCGTCATCTCGTGGCCCTCCACGCGGCGCTCACGTCACCGCGAGCATCCGCTCCAGGGCCGTGAGGGCCCACGTCGCGGTGTCGTCGTCCACGCGGATCACGTTCACGGGCTTGCCCGCGGCGATGTGCTCCAGGCTCCAGCAGAGGTGGGCCAGGTCGATGCGATACATCGTCGCGCACATGCAGACCACCGGCGACAGAAACCGGATCGTCTGCTCCGGGTGGTTCTGCTCCAGCCGCCTCACGAGGTGGAGCTCCGTGCCGATCGCCCACTTCGTGCCCGGCGGGGCGGCCTCCACCTGCCTGATGATGAAGCTCGTCGAGCCGGCCAGGTCGGCCTTGTCCACCACCTCCATGGCGCACTCGGGGTGCACGAGCACCCTCACGCCCGGAATGTTCGCCCGCATCGCATCGACGTGCTCGGGCTTGAACATCGCGTGCACGCTGCAGTGTCCCTGCCAGAGGATCACGCGGCTCAGCTGGAGCTGCGCGGCCGTGTTGCCGCCGAGTGCCGGATCGTGCGGGTTCCAGACGCACATCTCGGTGAGCGGGATGCCCATCGTGCGGGCGGTGTTGCGGCCGAGGTGCTGGTCGGGAAAGAAGAGGACGCGACGGCGGCGGGCGAAGGCCCAGTCGAGCACGGCCCGGGCGTTGCTCGACGTGCAGACGATGCCGCCGTGCCGGCCGCAGAAGGCCTTCAGGCTGGCGGCCGAATTGATGTAGGTGACGGGCGTGATGTCGGCGGTGTCGACCACGGTGCCGAGGTCGGCCCAGGCATCCTCCACCTGGTCGATCGCGGCCATGTCGGCCATCGAGCAGCCGGCCGCCATGTCGGGCAGCACGACGGTCACCCGCCGGCCGCCGCGGGCCGCCACCTTCTCCGGGCGGTTGGCGAGGATGTCGGCCGTCTCGGCCATGAAATGCACGCCGCAAAAGGCGATCGCCTCGCAGTCGGCGCGGTCCGCGGCGTTTTTCGAAAGCTGATAGCTGTCTCCCTGGAAGTCGGCGTGGGCGATCACGCCATCCTGCTGGTAGTGGTGGCCGAGGATCACGAGCCGGGGGCCGACCTGGCGGCGGACGGCCTCGATCCGCTCGGACAGGGCGGCGTCTTCCAGCCCGCGGTAGGCCGGAAACGGGGAGGCGGGGGGGGGAGCCGTGGCGATCGCTGTCATGGTGCCCCGAAGTATATTCGCCGTGCATGCGGGCCGTGCAGGCAAACCCGGCCGCGGTATACTGCCGCCCGTTGGCGAAGCCCATCCGGCCGCCACCCCCATTCTCTGATCGGAAGGACGACGAGGTCACATGGCGCGGAAAGTCGTGAATCGCAAGGAACTGCGGGCCCAGGCGGATGCGGCGGAAGCCCGCGGCAAGACGGCCAAGAAGGAGAAGGCCGTCAAGGAGAAGCCGGTCGGGGAGAAGCCGGTCAGGGAAAAGAAGGAGAAGAAGGAAAAGGCCGTCAAGGAGAAGAAGGTCGCCGCGAAGAAGCCGGCCCGCAAGAAGGTGGTCAAGGAGACCCGGATGAAGGCCTACTGGGGCGTCTTCAACCAGGCGATGAAAAAGCTCGTCACGTTCGAATACGCCGACAAGCGGGCGGCGGAGAAGAAGGCGGCGGACCTCGGCCCCAACCACTTCGTGCAGTTGATCAAGGAACCGATCACCGAGGCGTGACGCCTCACCACGGGCTCTTCCATTCGCCCCACGCGGCGAGGTAGCGGGCCAGGCCGGGGCACTCGCCCGCCTTGGCCCCGAGCCATATGCGGGCCTGCTCGATCAGGGCGTGCTCCCGCTCGAGGCTGATGTCGCCGGCCACCACCCGCGACCGCAGAAACACGAAGTAGGTGTCGAGCACGTCGCTGCGGCAGTAGTCGTGAATCTCCGCGGTCCTGCCCGCGTCCCACAGCTCCTGCACCATGTGCCCCGCCACCTCCATCTTGCCCGGCTTGCCGATCAGGTTGGCCGCCAGCGAGAGCCCGCCGTTGAATCGCGACGCGCCCGAGTTCGTCAGCCATTCGTGCAGGTCGAAGTGGGCGGTGGTGTTGTAGCGATACCGCGGCTGGTCGAAGTTCCGGGCGTCCTCGGCGAACCAGTCGGGAATCTGGATGCCGTAGCGGAAGGCGCAGAGTTCCAGGAGCGGCATGTCGAACCCGCGGCCGTTGAACGACACCAGCCGGGGCCGCTGATACCGCCGCCAGCCCTCCCAGAACTTCCGCACGATCTCGTGGGGCCGCGACTCCTGCTCGTCGAGCGCCACGAGATCCTGGAGCGACAGGTCCTTGCCGAGCTTGGCGATCACGAGCGAGACGGGCAGCTGGAACGTGTAGGGAATGAAATCCTTCCCGTTCTCGGCCTGCAGTTCGCCGCGATACCGGGCGATCGCCTTCTCGGGCGAGAGATCCTCCCCCGGATACCGGAGCCGCGACACGAGCGCCCCGTCGGCCACGCTCTCGATGTCGAACACGAAATACTTGGTATCAGATGCGGCCATGTTCGGCTCCAGGGTAGGCGATCTCGTCTAACGTGGTCCGGCGGCGAAACGGCAGAAGTCTCCTCGCGGTGAAGCTCGCTCCTTCCACGACCTGCGGCGGTTCATGCCCCAGAAGGTCGCGATCTTCAATGCTCGTCGAGCTTCCGCCGATTCCGCCGCCTCCATTTCACGTGCATGAAGGATGGACTCACTCCACCACGGGAGGCGAGAGGGTCGGTGCAAGCTCGAGGTCCACCGCGACGAGACTTGTACCGCCCTCGAGCCGGCGAGGTAGATGCGAGTTACCGGCGTGCGAGGGGATGCTTCAACGGCAGCCAGGCGCCGTCGGCCTTGCTCGACGCCACCGACTGCTCGATGAAATACATCCCCTCCACGCCGTCGTGAATGTTCGGATAGATCGTGTCCTCGCGTTCGGGGCTGCCGCCGGTGGCCGCCTCGACCATCGCGTCGAAGCCGGCGCGGTAGACGTTGGCGAAGGCCTCGAAGAAGGCCTCGGGGTGTCCCGACGGCAGCCGGCAGGCGGCCTTGCCCGAGCCGTTCATGAACGGGGCATTGGGGTCGCGGGTGTAGATGGCATGCGGCTTGCCGTTGTGGCGGACGATCATCTTGTTGGGCTCCTCCTGGTGCCACTCCAGGCTGCCGAGCGTGCCGTCGATCTGGATCCGCACGTCGTTCTCGCGGCCGTGGCTGATCTGCGAGGCCGTCACGGTGCCGAGCGCCCCGTTCTCGTAGCGGATCACGGCGTGGCCGTAGTCGTCGAGCGGCCGGTCGGGCACGAAGATCTTGAGGTTCGCGCTGATCGTCTCGGGGAGGAGGCCGGTCATGTAGCGGCCGAGGTTGTAGGCATGGGTGCCGATGTCGCCGAAGCATCCGGCAGCGCCGCTCTTCGTGGGATCGGTCCGCCAGGCGGCCTGCTTCTGCCCCTCGCTCTCGAGCCGCGTCCGCAGCCAGCCCTGGATGTATTCGGCGCGGATCGCCTGGACCTCGCCCAGTTGACCCGACAGGATCATCTCCCGCGCCTGCCGCACGAGCGGGTAGCCGGTGTAGTTGTGGGTGACTACGAACACGCTCTTCGAGGCGGCCACGACCTTCGCCAGCGCCTCGGCCTCGGCGAGCGTGAGGGTGAGCGGCTTGTCGCAGACCACGTGGAAGCCGGCCTCGAGCGCGGCCTTGGCGACCGGAAAGTGCATGTGGTTGGGGGTGGCGACCGACACGAAGTCGATCCGCTCGCCGGTCGGCAGGCCCCGCTCCTTCTCGAACATCTCGGCGTAGGAGCCGTACGCCCGGTTCTCCGGCACGTCGTAGTCGGCGGCGCTGGCCTTCGAGCGGGCCGCGTCGCTGGAAAACGCGCCGGCGACGAGGGCGGCCCGGTTGTCGAGCACGGCGGCCGTCACGTGCACCCGCCCGATGAAGGAGCCCTGTCCGCCCCCCACGATGCCCATCCGTAGCTTCCTGCCGAGACCGCCGTTCGTCGCCATCGTCATCACCCCGTGTTGGCCGTGTATGCTGGAAGGGTCGCGGCGTCGACCGCCGCCGACGGGCGGCACTGTACCAGACTCGCCGGGCCCGCGGCAGCAGCCTCCGTTCCGATGCCGGCCCGCCGTCCGGCCGTTCCCCCGCCGTCCGCAGCCCCATGGCCTATCTCGACCGCGGCTACTACCGCACCGACCGCTCCGCCCCGCTCTCCGAGTGGACGGGCGTGGGCATCGTGATCGCGATCAACATCGCAACCTGGCTGCTGAACTTCATCCTCTGCGGCAACCTCGTTCGCGAGGTGGTTCCGCTCCAGTTCTCACTCAACGACGCGCTGTGTCTCGAATCCGACCTGCCGCGGCAGCTCCTCACCCGCTTCTGGCAGCTGCTCACCTACGGCTTCCTGCACGACGGGCCGAGCCTCCGGTTTCCGGGTCCCTTCTCGCCGCTCCACCTGCTCTTCAACATGCTCACGCTCTGGTTCTTCGGCCGCGAGGTCGAGGGGATCATGGGCCGCGCGGAGTTCCTGCGGTTCTACTGCACGTCGATCGTCGTCGCGGGCATGGCCTGGGTGGGCGCCGCGCAGTTCGGCGGGCAAGGGGGGCGGCTCGTCGGCGCCTCCGGCGGCGTGATGGCCGTACTCGCCGTCTTCATCTGGTACTTCCCGCGGCAGACGCTGCTGCTCTGGGGCGTCTTGCCGGTGCCGGCCTGGGCGCTCGGCGTGCTCTATTTTCTCTCCGACCTCCAGGGCGCGACCACCGGCGGCGGCAACGTGGCGCACGTCGCCCACCTGGCCGGCGCGACCTTCGGCGTCCTCTACGCCTGGCGCGGCTGGGATCTCACCGGCCTCATGGAACTGCCGTCGCGACTGTGGCGGCGGACGCGGATGCGGGTGGTGCGGCCCGACGACGACGGGACCGGGCGGCGGCCCGATGACGAAGACGACGAGACGCTGCAGCAGTCCGTGGACCGAATCCTGGCGAAGATCAGCCGCTCGGGGGCCTCGAGCCTGACGCCCAATGAGCGGGACACCCTCACCCGCGCCAGCCGCCGCCTCAAGGAGCGGTCGCGCTAACGCCGGCTACTGCACGCCGCTCACGGGCACGACGGCGGTCCGCAGGTCGGGGCGGGCCCGCATGCGGATCTGGTCGATCACGCCGACGAGATCCTCGAATCGCTTGCCTTCCACCGCGCCCGCCATCGTGCCGTGCGGCTGACCGGCCGTGTCGATGACCACGATGGTGGGCTCGCCAGGGGTGCCGCCGAATTGCTCGCGGAGCACGTCGTCGAAGTCGAGCCACACCGACACGTGCGGTGATTCCTTGCGAAGCCGCGACCGGGCGACGCCGTGGAGCGGCTTGGGCACCTCGGGCACGCAGGCCACGGGCACGACGTGCACGTCCGGTACCGCCGCGCCGGCCGGCCAGCCCGGCGGGGTCACGACCGGCTGCCGCGACCACTCCGTGGCCTCGGCCCCGTCGGCGGTCGGATGGAACCGCAGGTGGAGCCGCCGGCCGATGTCGACCGCCTTCTCGGCGGCATGGCGGTCGGCATAGACGAGCACGACCACGTGGCCGCGGAGCTGCTCCGTGGCCCGTGTATTCCGAAACTGGTCTTCAAGCACGATGTTCACGCCCCGTGCGGGGGCCTCCGCATGCGCGACCGCGGCGAGCGCCGCCGCGCAGGAGAAGACGCACACTCGGATCGTTCGCGCACGGAGCATGGGGCACCTCGAGGTTCCGGGGGTGGAGTGGATACAGATCCCCCCGCGGCGACACAACCCGACTTCGGCCGCCCGGTCACGCGGCCAGTCGTGTGGCCTCGGCATCGGCCTCGGCATCGGCCTCGGCGGCTGGCTCGGCGGCGTCCGCCTCGGCAGCCGCGGCCGGGCCGGGACGCAGCATCGCGAGCACGGCGGGCAGGAGCACCAGCGACGTCAGTGTGCAAGTCGTCACGCCGAGCGTGAGCACGCGGCCGAGGCTCTCGAGCCCCTTGTGGCTGGCTACCATCAGGGCCCCGAAGCCGAGCACGGTCGTGAGCGCGTCGACGAGCACCGAGTTGGCCGTCGAGGCGCTGATCCGATAGGGGCCGGGACGCTCGAGGGCGTCGTGCATGATGTGCACGCCGTAGTCCACGGCGATGCCGAGGATCAGCGGGATCCCGATCAGGTTCGCCGGATTGAGGTCGATGCCCACGAGGCCCATGAGGCCGAGCATCTGCAGCATGCCCACGAACAGCGGCAGGATCGCGAGCACGGCGTGCAGGATGCTCCCGAAGTCGAGCCAGAGCACGACCATGATGACGGCGAGCGAATACAGCGCGGCCTGCTCGTAGCTGCGCTTCATCTCGAGCGAGGCCTCGTAGGCCTGAAGCGGATTGCCGGTGGCCTTCGGATCGACGCTCCGCACCTCGTGCACGAACTTCTTCAGGCTCTCGAAGTTCCAGATGTCGCCCCGGCCATAGATCTTCAGCAGATGCTTGCCGCTGGAGCCCACGAACCGATCGACGAGGCTCGGCGGCAGGTCGGCCAGCTGCGGCGGCTCCGGATCGGCCACGCTCGCGAGGGCGTGCAGCCGGCTGAGCAGGTCGCCGGCGGCCCGCTGCTGGAACGTGGCCACGGCGCGGTAGCAGTCCTCGGGCGTCAGGCGACGGAGCGTGTCGCGGGTCCGCTCCAGGTGCCAGGCGGTGCGGAGGCCGCCCGGCTGCTTCGCAGCTTCCGTGTGGGCCCAGGCCAGCGTCTCGCCGAGGGCGTCGAGCCGATCGACAGGAATCTCCGGGGGCCGTTCGGGCAGCGTCGCGAGCCGGCTGCCAATCCGCTCGATCAGCGGCCGCTTGAGCTGCTCGTCCACCGGCAGGAGCGACGCGATCTCATCGACCCGCTCCACGCTCGGCAGGGCGACGAGTTTCTTCTTGAGCTCGAGCAGCCGCTCCCGCGAGTCGGAGATCGAGAGGGCATACCAGACGCTCTGGTCGCACTCCTCCAGGAGTTTCTTCTCGACGGCCACGCTCTCGAGGCCGTCGGCCTGCATGTTGAGCAGGTTGTGGTCGTAGGCGAGTTCGTGCAGCCCCCCCGCCACGGCCATCGTGCAGGCCATGCCGGCCAGGGCCACGAACTTCGGATACCGCGCCACCGGGGCCAGCCACTCGTGCACGGGCACCGGCACGGGAATCGTGCGGCCGAGCCGGCCGCGGTCGATCCAGGCGATCACGGCCGGCAGCACGAGCAACTCCGCGGCGCAGCACAGGAGGATGCCGCCGCCGGCGATCATGCCCAGCTCGGCCACGCCCACGAAGCTCGTGAGTGCCGCGCAGAAGAAGGCCACCGCCGTGGTGATCGCGCCGGTGAGGATGCCGGGGCCGACGGCGGCGCTGGTCTCCAGGAGCGCCTCGTCGGAGGGCAGTCCCCTCCGCCGGCTCTCGAGATACCGCCCCACGTAGTACGTTCCGTAGTCGATGCCGACGCCGATCATCGTCACGGTGAACGTGACACTGAGGATATTGAGGTGGCCGACGCTGACCGTGGCCCAGCCGAAGGCCCAGGCCATCCCGATCACGAGCACGCCGTTGGCCATCAGCGCGTGCCGCACGCCTCCGAACCCGGCGATGATCACGATCGCCACCGCGGCGAGCGACAGGCCGCTCGCCCACATCATCGACTGCGCGCTCGACCGCATCTCGTCGTCTTCCATGATCGGCAGCCCGGTGAGGCCGATCGTGGTGTCGGGATGCCGCGCGGCCACGGCGGCGATGATCCGCCGCAGCTCGTCGGTGGCGGCCGACGCGCCGGCGAAGCCCCCCTCGGCCTTCACCAGTCGCAGGAGCACGAAGCCGAGCCTGCCATCCTTGGCGAGCAGATGCTCGCTCGAGAGATCACGGAGCGTGGAGAGCGATTCGGGCATGCCGGGCCACGGCGACACATACTCCGTGCCGGCCATGTCTCCGCGGAGCGGCGACTCGATGCCGGTGAGCAGCGCCTCGCTGTACCGCTCGAGAAAGGAGACGGGCGACTCGCCCGCCGTCGCCGGAGCCCCGCCCGACACCATCTGCGCGGCGAGGCCGCCCACCATCGTGCCGACCTTGAGCTGGGCCCATCCCCCTTCCAGGATCGGCCGCGTGCCCTCGATGAAGCGGTCGATCTCGGTGAGATCCGCCGCGGAGAGATAGTGCAGCCCCTTCGAGCGGATTCGCGAGAGATCGACCTCGTGAAGCACCGAGCCGAAGAGCTCGCCGTTGCGGGCGACCTCCCGCGACAGCTCCTCGAGCACGGCGATCACGCGGACTCGCGACTCGCCCTCGACGACGACGACGGCATCGTCGTCCTCGCCGAACTCGCGAATGTAGTCGATCCAGAGCTTGTTGTATTCGCTCTCGGGGTCGAGTAGGTCGACGCGGCTCACCTTGTAGCCGAGATGCTGAGAAGTCCACACGCCCGCGGCCACGGCGGAGAGAACCGCGGCGGCGACGATCAGAAGCGGCGCCCGCAGGCAGAGCCGCGTCCAGGCGACGAGGCCCCGCCCCAGCAGCCCGTGCGGCCTGACGGACTGCGGGCGGGGCGCGACGTCGCCGGACGGTTCGTCGGAAGCGGGGTCGTGGAGGTGGAGCATGGTGCCGAGGGGCGACGGCGGGGAACGAATCGGGGGCGGGATGGTAGGGAGCCTGCGCCGCCGGGCCAAGACCGGCAGCGGCGGGACCGGAGGCCCGGGCGGCCTGGGTATTCCGGGGGACATGCCCGTCGCCACGGCGGTGATTTTTCTGCGAAATCCCGGCGGATTCACTGGCCCGAAAGGTCGCCGCAGGCCGAACAATCCTCCTGTCGATCCACGTTTCGGGGGGGTTACGGATGAGGCAGCAACACAGCCTGCTGCGGGCCATCGCGCTCGTGGCCTGGGGCGGCGCGGTCTGGTGTGGCGGAGGGATGTCCGCGCCGGCCGGCGCCGCGGAGCAGTCGGCGGTCGCCGACCTCGATGCATCGCTCGCCGAGGCGGGCTCGTCGAGCCGCGAGTCGCGGCTGCGGGCGATGCAGTCGATCCCGCTCGACAGGATGTCGGCGGCCAATCGGGAGATCGCCGAGGCCTGCCTGCGGGCGACGACGCTCTTTCGCCGGCTGCCCGTCGAGACGGTCGCCTGCGACGACGAGTTGCTCGACTTCCTGCTCACGAAGCCACAGACACTCGTGGACGTCTGGCGGGTGCTGGGCATCAGCCGGCTGTCGCTCGATCCGGCCGGTGCGGGCCAGTGGCGACTCGCCGACGGCTACGGGACGGTCGGCGTCGTCAAGCTGCTCCATCACGACCGCACGGCCGACGGGGGCGTGGTCGTCTTCCATGGCCGGGGCGGTTACACCGGTCCGCTCGCGCCGCGGCGGCTCACGGGGCAGTGCCTCGTCGTGGTGCGGTATTCGGTGCTCGAGCCCGACATGGCCGGCCGCGAGCGGCAGGCCGTGCAGATCGACGCCTTCCTCGACGTCGACGGCCTCGGCCTCGAGATCGTGACGCGGGCGCTGCACCCGCTCATCGTGCACTCGGCCGCCACGAATCTCCGCGAGATCTGCCTGTTCGTGTCGCAGTTCTCCACCGCGGCGGCCCGCAATCCCGCGGGCATCGCCCGGCTCACAGCCCGCATGCCACGCACCGATCCCGAGGATCGCAGCGTGCTGGCCCGGCTCGCCGCCGGCAACCGCGGCACACCCGCGGATCACGCGGAGCGGAGTGACGCCACCCGCTTCGAGACCGAGCTCGCCGCCCGGTGGATGCCGGCGCCGGCATACAAGCCCTGAGCGGAAGCGAGGGGATCCGGATGTTCGCCAGTCACACGATCCGCCGATCCCCGGGCTGCCGCCTCGCGGCTTGGATGGGAACGCGGGGATCGCGCGGCGACGTCATTGCGTCGTGTCGCCGCCCGCGGTCGTCGGCATCGGCACCGAGGCGATCCGCGTGCGGGCCTCGGAGGCCACGAGGTAGGGCCGCTTGTATTCGGGCATGTAACCCTTCGCGCCGCGGACGCTCACCTGCTGGCCCACCAGCGGCGCGAGGTTCACTCCCGGCTGCGGCGTGATGAACACGAGCACGTTGTTCTGGCCATCGACGAGCGCCCACCGTGGCGCGTCGGGCCGGCGTGAGATCACCGTGGCCAGCCGGCCGGTGGTCTCGATCTGATCGGGGGGCGTCCATGTCGGCTGGCCTCCGGCGGGCTGGCCGCCGGGTAGCACGCCCGGGCGAATCGGCCGCGATCCCAGCGCCGACAGGCTCGACCACATGCCCCCGAGCTGCAGGCTCGAAGGAGCCGCGGGCTGATCGGCGGCGAGCGCCTTCTGCCGCGCCTGGATCGCCTCGAACCGGGCCAGCCGCGCATCGACGGCCACGGCCCGTGTCCGCTCCGACTCGGACGTCGCGCGGGCGGCCGCCAGCCGCAGGCGTTCCCGCAGCGGTGCGAGGTTCCAGGATTCGGTCGAACCCGCGACGGCGAGCGACAGGGCGAGGTCGATGTCGGCAAGTTCGTCGGTCGAGGTCGTCGCCGCGCCGGCGCTCACGGCGGTCGGCACCACGGCCCCCTGCCCCTCGAACACGTTCGTGCCACGCGGCAGCCAGCCCACGAACAGCTTGTTGGCCAGGGGCAGCGGATTGAGCAGGCCCGGCTGCGCGGGTTCCGCTGCCGGAGCCGGCACCGGTCCGGAGGTCGGCTGCAGCGGCTGGTCGGGGGCCGGTGTCTGCCCGTTCGCGGCGACGTTGATCTCCGACACCGCCCGCTGCACGGCACCGCCCGCGGCGCGGATCGCGGCGAGCGCCTCTCCCGCGGCGGCCAGGCCCGCGCCCGCCGACTCGACAGGCTCCGCCACACCGGCGAGTTCGGGAGGCAGCGCGAGGTCGTCGGCGCGAGCCCAGCGAAACTCTCCCGGCGGCGGCTCGATCCGCACCCAGTCGCCGGCATGCCGCCCGTCGGGAACCGTGACCGTCTCCAGCACCGTCACCCGTTCCCCCGCCTCGAGGGCCACCTGGGTCACGTGCCGCAGGCCATTGAGCTGTGAGCCGACGCGGGCGATCGCGGCATCGGTGACGACCACGCCCACGGAGGGCGGCGCCGTGGCCGCGCCCGGCGTCGATGCGGTCGTGCACTCGACGTCGCACCGCCGCATCCAGCTGTAGCTCCCCTGCACGGGCCGCACGGCACAGTAGCCCGAGTCGTCGAACGCCCAGATCTCGACCGGGCTGCCGCAGGCGAGCCGTTCCGTGGGATAGAAATCGTCGCTCGGACCGGCCCGCAGATACGTGTGCGGCGCCGCCACCCGCACGGTGGTCGGCAGCGCGGCGATCGAGTCACCGCCGGCCGCCGCGTCCGCCGCCGGAGCCGCGCCGGTCGCGGGCCCGCCGCCGCCGACGAGGCATGCGAGCAGCAGGCAGGCGCTGACGCGGCGACGGGCGGGCGACGAACCCATGGGCGGCTCCATCCGTGGATGCCGGTGCATGTGTGGCACGAGCGAAGGTCAAAAAGAAGCGCGTCGACGAGGCTTGGGCGTCCTCGTCGACGCGCTCGTGTCCCGACGACCGAAGCCGCCGGTCCGACCCTCTTGTAGACCACACGTCACGGCCGCTCAAGCCGCGAATTTCAACCCGAGCCGCCCGCGGGAAAACCGCGAAAAACCCGCCTCACAGCCGGTTCACACGGGGAAACGGACCCCGGCGGGGCAGTCCGGGCAGGCTGCGCCGGCCCTGCGGTCCTGCTGGCGCGGCCGTGCTGTCACGACCAGCGGTCGAGCGGCCGTTCGAGGACTTCGCGGACGATGAACAGCTGCCGCAGGGCCGCGGGATCCCGCAGGAGCGTCACCAGATCATGGGCGGCGACCATCGGCCGCGCCGCGGTCGGCTCGGCGGCCACCGCCGGCGGCTTCGTCAGTCGCGAGGGGCGATGCTCCAGGTCGTCGGCGAACGCGGCGCGAACATGCCGCTCGATGTCGCCGCCGTGACTCCCGAGCGAACCGAGCGGCGGCGCGGGGGCTTGTGACTTCCGCACCGCGTCGGCACCGACCGACTCCGCTCGCGAACCACGTGCGGGGCCCGCCGTCGGCAGCGGCGGCTCGGCCCGCGGCTTTTCGGCCTTCGCCCGCGCGGGGGGCGTCTGCGGCCGCGGTGGAATCCGGACGGGTTCCGCCGGCTCGCCGCGCCGTCCGACTTTCTGCGCGAGGAACTCCTCGATCTGCCGCTCCAGATCACTCCGCACCTCTTCGACCCGTTCGATGTCGGGCCGCTGCCGCCGAACCTGCTCGACGGGCTGCGGTCCCTGCGGTCGGCCTCGCCCCGCCACGGTGCGCAACACGTTGACCACCTGCGACACGATCCAGAACAGCACGAACAGGAGCGGCAGGAGCCCCTCGAGCCAGTCGAGCCCGGCGGCAAGGACGACGTGCATCGCGTGTGCTCCATTCCGATCGAACCCGCCGCCGGCGCGGCCTGCCGGTGGCCGAGAGCCTACTGCATCGCCGTCGCGACGGCCGGCGCCGAGCCGCCCGCGATCGTCCGGCGCATGTCGGTGTCGGCCTGCAGGTTCCTGAGCTTGTAGTAGTCGAAGACGCCGAGCTGCCCGCTCGCGAGCGACTCGGCCACGGCCTTCGGCACCTCCGCCTCCGACTCGACCAGTCCCGCCCGGCTCTCCTCGATGCTCGCGATCATCTCCTGCTCGCGGGCCACGGCCATGGCCCGCCGGCCCTCGGCGTTCGCCCGGGCCACGCGGGTGTCGGCCTCCGCCTGGTCGGCCTGGAGGCGGGCCCCGATGTTGGCGCCCACGTCGATGTCGGCGATGTCGATCGACACGATCTCGAACGCCGTGTTGGCGTCGAGCCGGCGGGCGAGCACCGTCTTCGAGATCACGTCGGGGTTCTCGAGCACGTCGGAGTGCCGCTCCGCCGAGCCGATCGCCGACACGATGCCCTCGCCCACGCGGGCGATGATCGTCTCCTCGGTGGCGCCGCCGATGAGCTGGTTGAGGTTCGTCCGCACGGTCACGCGGGCCTTCACCTTGAGCTGGATGCCGTTCTTCGCCACGGCGTCGAGCGAGTCGCGGCCGCTGTTCCTGCCGGGACAGTCGATCACCTTGGGATAGACGCTCGTCTGCACCGCCTCGCGAACGTTCCGGCCGGCGAGGTCGATCGCCGCGGCGAGCTTGAAGTCGAGTTCCTTCATCTTCGCCTTGTTGGCGGCGATCAGCGCCTGCACGACGAGCGGCACGCGGCCGCCGGCCAGATAGTGTGCCTCGAGCGCCTGCCGCGTGACGCCGCTGGAGTCGCCGAGCCCGGCCTGCACGGCCATGATCTTGCTCCGCACGATCACCGTGGGGTTCACCTTCTTGAAGCTCATCGCCACGAGGTCGAACAGGCCGATACCCGCGCTCGACGCATACGACTGCACCCAGAGCCTGAGATAGCGGGCCACGAACGCGAACACGATCACGGCGGCGAAGATCGCCAGGCCGAGCAGGATCAGGGGCAGGAGTTTCATGCGGGCACCTCTGCGGCAAGAGTCGTTCGCGGCAGGCCGCCGGTCAAGCAGACGGCGGCTCGAGCTGCTCGAAGTCGAATTCCTCGAGCGTTTTCGAGAGCAGCGGGCCGGTCTGGGCCGGTTGTTCCGGAGATGAGGGCCCGGCCGGCCGCGGCGGCTCGGCGGCCGGCGGCTCGGTGGTTCGTGGCCGCACCGCCCGCGGCCGCACCACGAGCCCGCGGCCCTCGACACGGACGGCCTCCACCTCGGACCCGGCCGCGAGCGGCCCGCTTTCGCTCAGGGCGTCGCACACGAGGCCGTCGATCGTCACCTCCCCCCACGGCACGAGTTCATGGATCACGCGGCCGCCGCGCCCCACGAGGTCGCGGAGCCGACGGCGGTGCTCGGCGGCGGGCCGCACGTCGTCGCCCGCCGGTGGCGGCGGGAGCACCCGTCGCCCGAGCGGCG
>Ga0214917_10003301_pt1 | contig 18761 bp, 15 predicted proteins | sample LL_1208_BB_MetaG_FD_177983 | JGI IMG/M metagenome (GOLD analysis project Ga0214917, IMG submission 177983) | Freshwater microbial communities from Lake Lanier, Atlanta, Georgia, United States - LL_1208_BB | ecosystem: Environmental > Aquatic > Freshwater > Lake | place: USA: Georgia | collected...
GTACTACCCCTTCTCATATGAAGGAGGTTGTGTCAGCTCTAAGGAATACAAAAATTTCTGGGAGAGAAATTATTCGCGAAATTGGTGCCTCCTCTCTTTATCAATTTGCACCCTTTAGGCAACAAAATACTTATTTATCTATCGGTGAGAGAACTAACGCCAATGGTTCTAAGGCTTTTCGGGAAGCTCTATTAGCTGATGATTGGCAAACTTGTGTTGAAATTGCAAGAGATCAAATACGGGATGGCGCACATATGTTGGATCTATCAGTTGATTATGTAGGCAGAGATGGCGTTTCAGACATGAAAGAACTGGCATTCAGATTTGCCACTTCTTCTACTTTACCGATCGTTTTGGATTCCACTGAACCAGCAGTTCTTGAGGCTGGTTTGAAACAACTTGGCGGACGTTCGGTTATTAATTCTGTTAATTATGAAGATGGAGATGGCCCAACTTCACGCTTTGCAAGAATTATGCCGTTAGTGATGGAACATGGTGCAGCAGTAATCGCTTTAACTATTGATGAAAATGGTCAAGCACGTGATGCTGAGTGGAAATTAAAGGTGGCAAAGCGATTGATATCAGATTTAACTACAAATTGGGGAATGAAAGTTGAAGATATATTGATTGATTGCCTCACCTTTCCCATAGCCACTGGTCAAGAGGAAACTAGAAGAGATGGTATTGAAACAATTAACGCAATTAAAGCCTTAAAATCAGAGTACCCTCAGGTTCAAACAACTCTTGGCGTAAGCAACGTTTCTTTTGGATTAAATCCGGCAGCTCGAATAGTTCTAAACTCTGTTTTTCTCGCCGAAGCAGTGAAGAATGGTTTAGATTCTGCAATTGTTCACCCTTCAAAAATTACACCGATCAATCGTATTCCGGATGAACAATTAGAGGTGGCTCTGGATCTAGTTTATGACCGACGTAAATTTGATAACGACGGAAATGTTTCATACGATCCACTAACCAAATTTTTAGAGCTGTTTGAAAATATTAAGGTAAGTACCACAAAGGAAAGTCGCGCAGCAGAATTGGCGGCACTTCCGTTGGAACAGCGTTTACAACGTCGAATTATCGATGGTGAAAAAGTAGGTCTGAATGAGGATTTAAAGAGCGCCTTATATTCTGGGATTCCTGCTTTGACAATTATTAACGAACATTTACTGGCAGGTATGAAAGTTGTGGGAGAGTTATTTGGAAAAGGAGAGATGCAACTGCCTTTCGTACTTCAATCCGCTGAAGTAATGAAAAGTGCTGTGGCTTATCTTGAGCCTTTTATTGAGAAAACTGATGATCAAGGTCGCGGCAAAATTCTTTTAGCTACAGTCAAAGGTGATGTTCACGATATTGGAAAGAATTTAGTCGACATAATTTTATCGAACAATGGTTATGAAACTGTTAACATTGGTATTAAGCAAACTGTCAATCAGATAATTGACGCAGCCAATGAAAACAATGTTGATGTGATTGGTATGTCAGGACTTCTAGTGAAATCAACTGTAATCATGAAAGAGAATTTGCAGGAGTTGGATTCAAGAGGGTTAGGTAAAAAATGGCCAGTAGTTTTAGGTGGTGCAGCGTTAACGCGATCATTTGTTGAGCAGGATTTAAGTGAACAATTCTCCGGAACTGTCCGTTATGCCAAGGATGCTTTTGAGGGTTTAAAACTAATGGATACATTGATGGGCATAAAAAGAGGAGTGCCTGGTGTTGAATTGCCTCCCCTCAGGCAGCGTCGAACTCCCAAAACCTCAAACCCTTCACCTTCGGCAATAGATACAAGCCGTAGTGATGTTGCGAGTAATAATCCAATACCAGTTGCGCCTTTTTATGGATCACGGGTTGTTAAAGGTGTTGCTCTTGCCGATTATGTTGGGATGTTGGATGAAAGAGCTTTGTTTCTTGGTCAATGGGGATTAAAAGGTAAAGATTTTGAATCTATGGCAGCCGAACAAGGGCGACCACAATTGAGAGCTCTGCTTAATGAGGTGCAATCAAAGGGTTGGTTGAATGCGGCTGTTGTTTATGGATACTTTCCATGTGTCAGCGAATGTAATGACTTGATTATTCTTAACCATGAAGGTCCATCAAAAGGCAAGGAGCGCCTGAGATTTACATTTCCACGCCAAAGTAGAGATCGCAGATTGTGTTTAGCTGATTTCTTTAGAAGTACTGCTAGCGGCGAAATTGATGTTGTAAGTTTTCAGGTGATCACCATGGGGCAATCAATCAGTGACGCTATTAGCAAATTGTTCCAAGAGAATCTTTATCGCGAATACTTAGAGTTACATGGGTTATCTGTACAACTGACTGAATCCTTGACTGAACATTGGCATGCACGAACTCGTGAGGAGTTAAAGATTAATGGCTCAGATTCAAAAGATTTGAAGGAAATTTTTGATCAAGGGTATCAGGGATCACGGTACTCATTTGGTTATCCAGCTTGTCCAGATTTAGAGCAACAAATTCAAATCTTTGAATTGTTAGATCCCAAACGAATCGGAGTTGAACTCTCTGAAGAATTCCAACTTCATCCCGAACAATCAACATCCTCGATAGTGCTCCACCACCCAGAAGCAAAGTATTTCAACGCATCATGAGTGCAATACTTTTTGATATGGATGGAACTCTTATCGATTCTGAACCTTTATGGTTCGCTGCTGAGGTAGAGGTTATGGCAGAACTGGGGGCGATTTGGGAACCATCTGATCAAATAAATTGTTTGGGTGGACCTATGGAACGTACTGAGCGGTATATGCAAACACGTACTGGAAATATAAAACCATTTGGATATTTCAGTGAGCGTTTGGATCTTGTTATGGAACAGAAATTGACAAAGGATTTGAGTTTTATGCCTAATGCATTGGAATTAACTTCAGATTGTATTGAATCTGGCATACCGCTCGCATTAGTCACTGCTAGCACTGGAAGGCAAATGCGTTCGGTTTTAACAAAATTTCCAAGTAACACCTTTAAAGCCACAATTTCTAGAGATGATGTCGAAAACTCAAAACCATTTCCAGATCCATATCTTCTCGCCGCGAAAACAATAGGGGTGGACATATCCAAATGTTTAGTGTTCGAGGATTCCTTAACTGGCGTCGAATCTGGATTACGATCGGGAGCCCAGGTCATCGGTATTCCACATTTGGTAGATATGCAACCTCACAAAAACTTACGACTTATAAATTCACTTTCTGAGATTGATTTGGATCAAATTCTTAATTGGTACCCCTTTTTAAAAAGCAAAGTTAAAAGTAGATGATAGACAGAAGTTTTAAATACGGAGATCGCGTTCAATTAACTGACGCTAAAGGTAAATTATATTCAATAACTCTTACTCAAGGTTCAGAATGGCATACTCATAAAGGCATGCTTAAGCACGATGCATTAGTAGGATTACCAGAAGGCTCGATAGTAGCCACCAATCAGGATTTGAAATTCCAAGCTTTCAGACCGCTGCTTGCAGATTATGTTTTATCCATGCCAAGGGGAGCAACGATTATTTATCCTAAGGATGCCGCAATGATCCTTGGTGTTGCTGATATAAAACCCGGTATTCGAGTGCTTGAAGCTGGGGTTGGATCCGGAGCGCTGAGTATTTCTCTATTACGTGCCATCGGGAAAGATGGGGTATTACATTCAGTTGAGATTAGAGAAGATTTTGCCGAAATCTCTGAGAATAATGTTTCAACATATTTTGGTGGTAAACCGACTAATTGGAATTTAACAATAGGAGCGTTACAAGATCAAACTTATGAGGCTGATTTTGATCGAGTGTTACTTGACATGCTCTCACCTTGGGAGTGCCTAGATGTAGCTTCAACAGCATTAGTTCCTGGTGGAGTATTTATGGCTTACGTGGCGACAACAACTCAGCTTTCTAAAATTGCAGAGGCAATTAAGGAGAGTGGTAAGTTCACTGAACCTGAGTCATCTGAAACTATCGTGCGCGGTTGGCATCAGGAAGGACTGGCAGTACGTCCACAACATAGAATGATTGGGCATACGGGTTTCTTGATTTTTGCACGCCGAATGGCCCCGGGTGTTCCAGTATTGCAACGACGTCGCAGACCTTCAAAAGGTTCTTACGGCATTCTTGAATAGATTAAGAAACTTTAACTAAATCAACTACAAAAATTAAAGTTTCATTAGGGCCAATTGCACCACCTGCACCTTGAGATCCGTAACCAAGATCTGGTGGGATCACAAGCAGTCTTCGACCGCCTTCTTTCATGCCGGGGATGCCCTGTTGCCAACCCGCAATAACACCGCTCAATGGGAATGTGGCTGTTTGCCCAGAATCCCATGAGGACTCAACTAATGTTCCAGAACTCCAGGCCATTAATGTGTAGTGAACTTCGAGAACGGAGGTTGCTAACGCTTCTTTGCCGTTGCCTTCAAAAATATCCTTAGATTGTAAAGTGGATGGGGGATTACCAACAGGTGCTGAAATGGTTGGTTTTGATCCTTTATCTCCGCCTACTTCAGGCATAGATGCAGTTGCAGATGAATTCTGATTTACCATGGGGTCTACGCCTCCGTCAGTTGTACAGGATGTAAGAAGTAAGATCGATAATGAGGCAACTATAAATTTCTTTGACTTTCGCATACTGAATCTTAGCAAACCTTTTTGAAATCGCTAGCCTAAGTCTGTGAGCGATCAAAAGACTGAGAGATTAATCAATTTAACCCTAGCTCTACTCTCTACGAAACGATTTCTAACCAAGTCCGAGATTTTCAAAAACGTAGCCGGATATTCCGGATCTGCTGAAACTATGGAGCGGATGTTTGAACGGGATAAAGATGATCTCAGGAACTTAGGTATTCGCATTGAAGTTCGAGCGTTAGACCCACTTTTCGAAGATGATCAAGGCTACTTAATCGATAGCAATACTTTTCAAATTAATCCAGAAGATTTTTCGAAGGAGGAGATTTTATTGCTCACAATGGCTGCAAACTTATGGCATCAATCTGCACTAAAACATGATTCAAATGCGGCCCTTTTAAAGATTCAATCTTTAGATGGGTCGGTAGCAACAAATACGGTTGCGTCACCTGTTGTGGAAGATAGTGAGGATTCAAAGAAGCTTTTGTTTATCGTTGATGCGATAGAACGTTTAATTACACTTGAATTTGAATACAAAGGAGTAATTCGTCAAGTTAAACCATATGGGATCTACACGAGGAAAGGTTTCTGGTATTTAGCTGCAGAGGAAAAGGATGTAGTCAAATCATTTAAATTAATTAGGATTGGTGAGAGGATTAAATCTACTAGCAAATCTAATGCATTCACCAAACCATCCAACTTTAAACTGTCATCCTTTAAAGAAAGCCTAAACGCTCCAACTATTTCTACAGCTGAGATAAAAATTCGCAAGAATCAAGCACTTGCTTTAAGAAGAAGATATGAAGCGGAAGAATTAGATTCAGAGTGGGATAAATTATCCATAGATTACAGCTTCGAAGAAGATTTGATTGAAACATTGCTTTGGTATGGGTCTAATGTAGTCGTCATCTCCCCAAAATCTATTCGTGATCAAATAATTAATCTCGTAAATGGATTGATAAATGTCTGACACTGCTGCAGTTCGAGCGCTTAGAACTATGGATTTGATTCCCTATATCCTGGAGCATCCTGGAATTTCAATCAATCATCTATCTAAGGTTTTCAATGCTTCAGAAAAAGAAATTGAAAAAGATCTTCAATTAGCATTCATGTGTGGATTACCTGGTTATACACCTTATGAATTAATTGATTTGACCTATGAAGAGGGTGTGGTTTCAATAATCGATCCTCAAGTATTGAATAAACCGAGAAATTTTTCTAGTAGTGAAAGAGTAGTCATCGCTTTGGGATTAGAGATTTTGAGGGAGTTAAATCTGGCAAACGCCGATAATCTGAAGAAAATTGATAATTTGAGCAAAAAGTTTCAGGACACAAAAGGTGAAGATTTATTAATAATGGTCGATCAGAATTTATCTTTTCCTTTTCTCAATATCATAAATCAAGCCATCTTTGAAACCCGAGTACTTACATTTGATTATCAATCTGTCTCCAAGGATATTTTATCTTCGCGCAAAGTTGTACCTCATAAACTGTATTTACAGAATGGATATCTTTATCTTTCCGGCTACGACTTGCAGGCTCAGTCTGATCGAATTTTTAAAGCTGATCAAATTCTGAACTGTGTGATTGGTGAGAAATCTGATGCTCAAAAATTCGATCAGGTGAAAGATGAAGAAATAGTAGAAATTACAGTGGATCCTGAGAATCTGAATTTTATTGAGAGAAATTCTTCGATTATCATCGAACAAGAAATGTCGCAGGGGCAATTACTTGTAAAATTGAGGGTAAGCAATTTCGACTGGCTAAAGAGAGCGATCCTCAGTAATGCCCCGTCAATTAAAGTTGTTTCACCGAGATCTCTGGCACTTGAGGTTGAACAAATGGCATCAAACATAGTCTCCGCCTATTCTGACCAGAGTTAGAATCTGGGGTAGTATGCGCCTATGAATTCACTCAAACCTTGGCATTTATTAGTACTAGCAATCGTTTTTCTAATCCTTTTTGGCTCAAAGCGCTTGCCAGATTCAGCGCGTTCACTTGGAAGATCATTAAGAATTTTTAAGAGCGAGGTTCAAGAGATGAATAAAGATGATTCTAAAGAGGATAAAAAAACAGATCCCAGTTCTGAAAAGTAAATTTCATGAGTAAGCAGCGTGGCGGCAAGATGCCACTGCTAGATCATCTTCGGGAGTTTCGTAATCGTTTAATAAAATCCTTATTTGGAATTTCTTTGGCAGCACTTCTTGGCTGGTATTTTTATCAGTCGATAATTCGATTTTTAACATTACCGTTTTGTGATCTAGGAAAAAAAAGTTCACCGTCAGATGGTAAATGTGGTGAATTGTACGTGAATGGAATTCTTGGTCCGTTTAATCTTCAAGTAAAAATCTCCTTACTTGCTGGCGTAATATTGGCAGCTCCGATTTGGATATATCAATTATGGTCTTTTATAACTCCAGCATTACACCGTAAAGAGAAAAGGGTGGCAATATTATTCTCTGTAATAGCCACGCCACTATTTGCCACCGGAACGGTTTTGGCATATTTGATTTTGCCACATGCCGTCGATGTATTACTTGGGTTCACTCCTGATAATCTTGGCAATCTTGTTAGATTTGATGAGTATCTCGATTTTGTGTTGAGGTTAATACTTATCTTTGGAATTGCCTTTGTTCTGCCACTGTTCTTAGTTGCTTTAAATCTACTGGGGCTTTTGTCGGGTAAATCCATTCTCAAACCTTGGCGTACAGCAGTATTCATTTGTTTTCTCTTCACAGCAGCTTTTACACCTACTCCTGATCCGATTACGATGACCTTGCTAGCGATACCTCTTTGCCTTATTTATTTTCTTAGTGGGTTATTCGCATTGCTTGCCGACAGAAGAAAGTCGAAGAAAAACATTACCAGTTTTGGAGTATCACCGATTGATAAACCAGAATCAATTTAAATGTGGCTTTTAGTTGTAAATCCAAAGGCTGGGAAAGGAAAGTCAAATTATTTATCTCCAAAATTAGAGGAGCTCCTTAAAAGCAACAAATTGCCATACGAAGTGATCAATAAGTCCACTTATGAAGAAACTATGTTTGATTTTCATCAAAGAATTAAGTCAGGAAATTTTGAAAGGGTTATCGCTATTGGTGGCGATGGTTTAGTTAATTTATGCCTTCAAGAGATCGCAGAGAGTGATATGGCATTAGCAGTTGTTCCAGCTGGTACTGGAAATGATTTTGCCCGGGCAGTTGGTGCATATAAAAAGTCTGTCGAGGAGATTTTTAATGCTATTAGATCTCAAGATCCTACTGCAATCGATCTAGGTTTAGTTACTGGGGATTTTGGTAGACGTTGGTATGTACAAGTTCTAAGCACTGGCTTTGATGCTCTAGTGAATAATTTAGCCAACAAAATTACTTGGCCAAAAGGGCAAATCAAATATACCCTAGCGACAATATTCACTTTAGCTAGATTCAAACCCATCAAATATGAACTAATTATTGATGATAAAAAATTTAATCAAAATCTGATGTTGCTTTCCGTGGCAAATGGTGAAACATACGGTGGAGGTATGAGGATTTGTCCCAATGCTTCAAATTCAGACGGAATCTTTGATATTTTACTTGTCCATCCAGTTTCAAAAATAGTGTTACTTACAATTTTCCCAAAAGTATTCGCAGGCAAACATATTCCTCACCCAAGGATCGAAATTTTCCATGGAAAAGAAGTTAAGATATTGGCGGATGCTACAGCCTTTGCCGATGGTGAATTCATCTCAAAGTTGCCAATTGAGATTAAAAACGTTCAAAACGCATTAAAAACATGGTTACTGTAATGACATTATCTCCTGCAGAAAGTTACGCTCTACATAAATCTAAGAGCAGGTATCCTAAAACCCAAAAATTTGCTGAAAAGTTTCCATTCGAATTAGATCCCTTTCAAATTCAAGCCTGTCATGCGTTAGAAAATGGAAAAGGAGTTCTAGTTGCAGCGCCGACTGGAGCTGGTAAAACTATTGTTGGTGAATTTGCTGTCGATTTAGTAATTAATTCTGGTGGTAAGTGTTTCTACACAACTCCAATAAAAGCACTTAGTAATCAAAAATACACAGAATTGTGCTCAAAATACGGAGATTCCAAAATTGGATTACTCACTGGTGACACTGCAATAAATTCTGAAGCTCAGATCGTGGTAATGACTACGGAAGTTTTAAGAAACATGATTTATTCCAACTCCAAAACGATAAATGATCTCAAATACGTGGTGATGGATGAGGTTCATTACCTAGCAGATAAATTTAGGGGAGCAGTTTGGGAAGAAATACTTATCCATTTATCTGATGCGGTTCAAATTATTTCTCTTTCGGCAACAGTATCTAACGCCGAGGAATTTGGAGAATGGTTACAAACCGTCCGTGGTGAAACAGAGGTAATCGTAAGTGAAATACGGCCTGTTCCACTTTATCAACATGTTTTATTTGGTAATCGTTTATTGGACCTATTTGGTGAGAATCAAAAATTGAATCCTGAACTAACCAGACTTGAACGAGATTCTTATCGCCAAGCGCGTGGCAATTGGCGAGATAGACCAAAAGGACCTAAACCATTAATGCGATCTGAAGTTATAGAGAAATTAGATCGAGAGAATCTTCTACCAGCAATTACCTTTATATTCTCAAGAAATAATTGTGATGCAGCAGTCCGACAATGCTTAGCGGGCGGCCTAAAACTTACTAATACCGATGAGCGAAAGATTATTCGAAGTGTTATTGCTAAAAATATGAAAAATTTGGCTGAAGAGGATTTAATTGTGCTGGGGTATTACGAATGGGCAGATGCGTTGGAGCGTGGAATAGCTGCCCATCATGCAGGTTTATTGCCCGCTTTCAAGGTTACAGTTGAAGAGTTGTTTCAACAAGGATTGGTTAAGGCGGTTTTTGCCACTGAAACATTAGCTCTGGGCATAAACATGCCGGCACGAACTGTAGTACTTGAGAAACTAAGTAAGTGGAATGGAGAAGCACACGTGGCTATCTCACCTGGTGAATACACCCAATTAACAGGCAGAGCAGGCCGACGTGGCATCGACATTGAAGGCAATGCGGTAATACTTTGGAATAATGATTTAGATTCTACGTCGGTTGGGGGTTTAGCCTCCACGAGAACTTATCCGCTTAAAAGTTCCTTCAAACCAACATACAACATGAGCATCAATCTAATCTCACAATTTGGCTCATCTCGAGCCAGAACTTCACTCGAATCTTCCCTAGCGCAGTTCCAAGCCGATAAGGCAGTTGTGGGATTGGCCAAACAGATTAGAAAAAATGAAAGTGTACGTGATGATTTGTTTAAACAATCGAAGTGCGATCAAGGCGATTTTGTCGAGTATTCCAATATGCGAGCTGCAATTAAGAAGTTAGAAACTGATAGTAAGCGAAGTAAGAGAAAGCGGCATGAAATAGAGGAAGAAATAAGCGGTATTCGTAAACGCATGAAGAATCATGCCTGTCATGGTTGTCCGGACCGTGAAAATCATTCAAGAATCGCCGAACGCGCACAACGTCTGCAACGAGAAATTGATGGATTACAAGAACGGATTAATTCTCGAACAAATGTGATCGCTAAGCGGTTTGATCGAATTAAAATCATCTTAGATAAGTTCGGCTATATAAATAATGATGCAATTGCTCAATCTGGAAAAATGCTAGCAAAGATCTACGGCGAAACTGATCTATTGATAGCAGAATCCATCCAAGCTGGCGTCTTCAACCAATTATCTCCGGCAGATTTAGTTGCTGTTTTATCTAGTTGTATTTATGAATCAAGAAATGAAGAGGCGGCAAAGGTTCCCCGAGGGGAAGTTCAGAATGCGTTGGCCATTATTTCAAAAATCTACGGAAAAATACATGAAGCCGAAAGTGATTTGAACTTAGAACCTATGCGGGCGCCAGATTTCGGTTTTTGCTGGGCATCTCATAAATGGGCAAGCGGACACTCACTAACTTCAATTTTAAAGGGAAGTGAACTTACAGTTGGAGATTTTGTTCGATCGATGAAGCAAATCATAGATTTACTTAGGCAGTTACGATCTGCAGCGCCAGAGCTACAAGTGGTAATTGATCAAGCATTAACAAAAATTGATCGAGGGGTTATCGCTTATGCAGGGACTGCTGTATGACCCTAATGCTCTTAGACAGCGCATCTCTTTGGTATCGGGCATATTTTGGAATGCCAGAAACCTTAGTGTCGCCAACCGGTATGCCTGTTAATGCTATTCGCGGATACTTGGATATGACATCGCGATTATTAACTAAATACCAACCCAATCGATTGGTTGCCTGCTTAGAAGGAGATTGGCGTCCATCTTGGCGTGTTGAACTGTTTCCAGATTATAAATTGAATCGCCTTGATGAGTCTGGCGCTGAAGAGGAGCCGGATACATTGGGTCCGCAAATTCCGATTTTGTTGGATGTTTTAGATGCTCTTGGAATTCCCATGGTAGGCGTCGATGATTATGAGGCTGATGATTTAATGGCAACTTTTAGTGTCAAACAGAATGGGCCGATCCGAATAGTCACGGGTGATCGGGATTTATTCCAACTAGTTGATGATAAACGAGACGTAAAGGTAGTTTATTTAGCCAAAGGTATCTCAAATCATGATTTAGTTGATTTGAGTTGGATTGAGAGGAAATATGAAATTCCAGGTGATAGGTACGCTCTCTTTGCAATGATTAGAGGTGACTCATCAGATGGGTTACCAGGAATTCGAGGTATCGGCGAAAAAGGTGCGGCAGCGATAGCAAAACATTTTAAAAATTTTTCAGAAGTCATGTCTGCTGCCGAGTCAGGGGATGAACGTTTAACTCCAAATCTTCGAAAGAAATTATTGGAAAGCGCGGATTATGCTCTAATCGCCCCAAAATTAGTTAGTTGTGCACTTGATGTGGCAATTCCTGAGATGAGAATAGATCTACCTTCAAAACCGCATTCATTTGAAAAAATTATGTCGTTAAAAGATGAGTATGGGTTAGGTGCCAGTATTGATCGAATAATATCTGCTTTGGGTTGGGTATAAATGAAATACTTACTTACTTTAATTTTTGCTGTACTTTCCGCACTTGCCTTTGAGCCGTATGGCATATGGCCCTTTGCTTTTATAGGAATGGCTGGTTGGTTTACACTTTTAACACAAAATAGATTGAAAAACCGGATCTATATCTCATTCCTTTTTGGTGCTTGTTTACTTCTAATAAACCAGCATTGGACTGGAATCTATGTCGGAAATATTCCTTGGCTAATACTATGTTTATCGCAGGCTCTGATTTTTATAATTCCAGCATTATTTGTGAGTAAAAACGCGAAATACAATCATTTGATGTTCGCTTTGTCTTATGTTTTAACTGAATTACTCTTGAGAACTGTTCCTTTTACGGGATTCGGTTGGACTCGATTGAGCTTTACGCAAGTGGATTCTCCATTTTCTGTTATTTATCCAATCGGCGGAGTCACCATGGTTGCCTTTGTTCTGGCGTTAATCAGTAGTGCACGCACAATAAGGTTTTTGATTATTGCATCATTATTGCCGGCAATATGTTGGCTTATCCCTGGAAATGTCCAGACTAAAGCGCCAGTATCAATAGCTTTGGTTCAAGGGGGAGTGGTTAATCTGGGTTTAGATTTCAATAGTAAGCCGCAAGAGGTTTTCAAGCGCCATCTAGATCAATCAATTTTATCAATCACACCAAACGAGGTGGATTTAATTATTTGGCCAGAAAATGCAGTAGATGTTGATGTGAACACTAATCCGCAAGTTGATGATTCGATCAGAGATTTATCTACCATGTTAAACACTCCAATATTAATCGGGGGTGTGACAAAATCTTCGGAAGGTCCAAGAAATCAATCAATTCTCTACAACTCAGATAAAGGACAGATATATACGAAGCGATATCTGACGCCATTTGGTGAGTATTTACCGCTGAGATCTGTCGCCGAGAAGGTCTCAAAATATTCAACTCAGGTAACAGATTTCATAGCAGGAGATCAAAATACAGTGTTTGACTCAAATGGAAGTAAATTTAATACTCTAATATGCTACGAATTGATCAATGATATATTTGTTGCAGAGACCAAAAATGATTTCCTGGTCATACAAACAAACAATGCAACCTTTGGTGATACGAATCAATTAGATCAGCAATTAAATATCGCCAGAGTTCGAGCCTTGGAATCTGCTAGAGATATTGCATATGTTTCCACCACTGGTACAACTTCTTTCATATCATCTCAGGGAGAGATCCTCAGTAGTTTAGATAAATTTAAACCAGCCACACTTAAAGGCAAAGTTGATGCAACTGAGGGCCTAACATACCGTCAGTCTTTTGGTCATCTCGTAGAGCCTTTGGCTATGATTGTTTTACTAGTTTTGGTTTTAATTAGAGTTAGGAGAGAATCTTGGTCTCAGTATTAGTTATTGTTCCGACCTATAATGAGTCTGAAAGTATTAGATCCCTACTAACACGTTTGGATGCGGCTAGAAATCTAGTTTCTCAAAAGTTTAAAATAGATATTTTGCTAGTTGATGATGATTCACCAGATAAAACCGCTGAAATTGCTAAATCAATGAATTTGTCCGGATTTTCGATACTTGATCGCAAAGTTAAATCAGGATTAGGTCCAGCCTATTTAGCGGGATTTAAACAAGGATTAGCTGGCAGTTACCAGTATTTTGTTGAAATGGATGCTGATTTAAGTCATCAGCCCGAGCAATTAGTGGATCTACTCAATGCTGCAACGCAGGAAACATTGGTTATTGGAACACGGTGGATTCCAGGTGGTTCGGTGGTTAACTGGCCAAAACAACGACGATGGATTTCAAAAATCGGTACAAGGTATGCAGCATTCGCGTTGAATTTGCCTTATAAAGATCTAACCTCTGGATACCGAGTTATTCCTAGAACATTGTTGGAGAAACTTAATTTTGAGGAGATTGAAACCAGAGGTTATGGTTTTCAAATAGAGATGGCTCTAAAAGCTATTACCGCAGGATTTAAAATCAAGCAGATACCGATCACCTTTGTGGAACGTGAGAATGGGTATTCAAAGATGAGCTTTGCCATTATTTGGGAGGCCTGGTCCATGGTCACGATCTGGGCTATTCGACGCTTGATAAAACGCCGATAATCTACATTATGTAAAGTAAAGAGGATTTAGTTGGAAGCCAGCTCCTCGATCGGCAAGCAACTACATACAAGATTTCGATCCCCATAAACGCCATCTATGCGTCCAACTGTAGGCAGATATTTGCCGCTCCTTCCAATTCCAACACCTTCACCATTTGGAAAAGCACCTGTTTGGCGTGAATATTTACGATCCCAATCATCTCTTACGAGATCACCCATTGTGTGAGGTGCATGGCGCAACGGTGAATCTTCAATACTTATTGCACCAGATTCAATCTGAGCAATTTCACTTCGAATACTCTCCATTGCCGCCAGAAACCGATCTAACTCTCTTACATCTTCAGACTCGGTAGGCTCAATCATCATTGTTCCGGCAACTGGAAAACTTACTGTTGGTGCATGGAACCCATGATCCATTAAGCGCTTTGCAACATCATCAACTGTAACCCCAGTTTTCTTTGTCAGATCTCGCAAATCAATTATGCATTCATGCGCTATATGACCATTTTGGCCACGGTATAGCACTGGGAAAAGCGGATCCAATTTTTTCGCTAAATAATTTGCAGATAAAATCGCAACCTCTGTTGCTTTGGTTAATCCTGCTCCCCCCATCATTCGGATATACATCCAAGAAATAGGAAGAATAGAGGCTGATCCAAAAGGCGCACTAGATACTGGTCCTGGGCCTGTTGCAGGTCCTGCTAGTTTGTTCGCTGGATGGTTCGGCAAGAAAGGTGCAAGATGGGATCGCGCAATAACTGGTCCAACTCCTGGTCCCCCGCCACCATGTGGAATGCAAAATGTTTTATGTAAATTCAAATGCGAAACATCAGCGCCAAATTTTCCTGGCTTTGCTACACCAACAAGTGCGTTTAGATTTGCACCATCTACATAAACTTGACCACCAGCATCATGAATCATCTCGCACATCTGAGAAATTGCAGATTCAAATACACCATGAGTTGAAGGATATGTAACCATCAAGGCAGCTAATGTCTCTTTGTATTGCTCAATCTTAATTTTTAAATCATCAATACTTACATTTCCATTTTCATCGCAAGCAATAACAATAACTTTCATGCCAGCCATCACCGCGCTGGCTGCATTTGTGCCATGAGCACTAGATGGAATCAGGCAAATATCTCTAGTTTGTTCACCCTTACTATCAAGATAATTTCTGATCGCTAATAAACCGGCAAACTCCCCCTGAGATCCAGCATTGGGCTGTAATGAAACAGCCTCATATCCAGTCACCGATACCAACCATTTACTTAATGAATCAATAAGTTTGGCGTACCCAGAAGATTGATCAACTGGAGCGAAGGGATGAATTGAGTTAAATGAGGGCCAAGTAATTGGAATCATCTCAGCTGTAGCATTAAGTTTCATTGTGCATGAACCTAGCGGGATCATAGTTCGATCTAATGCTAAGTCTCGATCAGAAAGTGATCTTATATATCTAAGCATCGAAGTTTCTGAATGATAGGTATTAAAAATTGGATGAGTTAAAAAATCGGTGCCGCGGGTTAAAACTGAATGAATTTTTGCCATTGGAACGAGCTTGGCTTTAAAAAGATCCAAAAGAACATTCATATCTGATGAAGTACTTTGTTCATCAAAACTTATTGCAAGGTTATCTTTATCAATTAATCTTAAATTAAAACCCTCTTTTAATGCTGCGTCATAAATTTCTGTAGCATTCTTAGTGTTAACTAAAACCGTATCAAAGATTTCATAGTTTCCAACCGAGTAATTAGATTCTTGGAGTGAATTTCTAAAATCATATGCCATCTTTTGAATGCCTAAGGCAATAGATTTCAAGCCGGATGGTCCATGCCACATCGCATAAAAAGCTGATATAACTGCTAGTAATACTTGAGCGGTGCAGATATTTGATGTCGCTTTATCACGACGAATATGTTGCTCTCGCGTTTGCAATGCTAATCTGAAAGCTAAATTGCCATGAGAATCAACGGATTGACCAACCAAGCGACCTGGTAGAGATCTTTCCAAACCATTTCTAACCGCCATAAAACCCGCGTGCGGTCCACCAAATCCAACTGGCACCCCAAACCGTTGGGCTGAACCAATTGCGATATCAGCGCCACACTCCGCTGGTGATTTAAATAGGGTTAGAGCTAGTAGATCACAATCGACAATTGCTAAAGCATTTCTAGATTGAATTTTCTCAATGATTGGTTTTATGTTTTTAATTTCCCCAGTGGAATTGGGATATGCAATTATGGCCGCGAATATCTCGGCCTCAACTGCGGACTTGAAATCACTCTCAATTACCTTGATTTTCAATGGTTTAGCTCTTGTTTCAATCACAGCTTTAACATGCGGGTGTAAATTGGAATCAATCACTAATGCTGCATCATCACTGCCTTGCCATACTCGACGAGCGAGCGTCATAGCCTCTGCCGCAGCAGTTGCCTCATCAAGCATGGAAGCATTTGCAATCGCCAATCCTGTTAAATCTGTTACCGCTGTTTGAAATGCAAAAATTGCTTCCAACCTACCCTGACTAATCTCAGGTTGGTATGGTGTGTAAGCGGTATACCATCCAGGATTTTCCAAAACATTTCTTAAAATTACATTTGGAGTAATCGTCCCGTAGTAACCAGCGCCGATGAAGTTCCTCATAACTTTGTTTTCAGAAGCTATCTCTTTGATTTCAGCTAATGCATCGACCTCAGAAATACCATGAGGTAAAGATTTTTCAATTTCGCCCTTGATATGAATATTTTCTGGAACAACGGCTTTGATAAATGAATCTAAATCTTTATATCCAAGTTCAAGGAGCATGGTTTGGATTTGATATTGGTTTGGTCCAATATGACGATCAACAAAATCTGACCGATGACTCATTACTCCCCCTTGGCTTTAACTTGCGGGAAGTAATTTTAGTAGGTTTAGGCGCCTTTAAGCTTTCTGCGCTGAGCTAACTCATCGTTAGTTTCACCACTTACTACCAAGGAACCATCTTCCAAACTCTCACCCTGCAAGTTTGATAAAGAGCCTTCAACCTCACTCCACACCTTACCGATAGCAATTCCAAAGACCCCTTGACCGCCTTGAAGTAAGTCAACAATTTCATCTGGACTTGTACATTCATATATGGATGCACCATCGCTCATAAGTGTGATTGATTCAAGATCTGAAACACCACGTGAGCGCAGGTGTTCAACGGCAGTTCTAATGTTCTGCAGAGAAACACCAGTATCTAATAAACGTTTAACAATTTTTAAAACCAAAATATCGCGAAAGCTATAAAGTCTTTGTGATCCAGAGCCAGCTGCTCCTCTTACACCTGGTTCAACTAAACCAGTACGTGCCCAATAATCTAATTGACGATAAGAGATTCCGGCAGCCACACATGCAGTCGCGCCTCGGTAGCCGATATCAGAAGAGAAGTTCATGGGGACTCAATTCTATGGGGAAGGCATAATTGTAGAAGAGGGATGCCTGTCGCCAGATGTTCGACACGAGCAAATTCAACCCCAGGTTTAAGGTTGGACTTAACCGAGGAAATCTTCTGGATTTATCTGGTCTAAAAACTCTTTAAACCGTTCGACTTCGTCCTCAGCCTGATCAGGGATCTCAATTCCAGCATCGACCAATAGTTGCTCGCTAGCCAAAATAGGCGCCCCTACCCGAAGGGCTAAGGCGATCGCATCACTTGGCCTGGCGGAAACATTTGGCCCATCCTGGAAATTTAATTGAGCATAAAAGATGCCATCCTTTAACTCAGTGAGATAAACCGTATTTAATTTTGCTCCTAATTCATTTAAAACATCCTTAAAGAGGTCATGAGTTAATGGTCTTGGCGGCTTCACTTCTTGCTGAGCAAAAGCTATTGCGGTTGCTTCAACTGCACCTAACCAAATTGGTAAATATCTAACGCCATCCAACTCTTTTAACAACACGATTGGTTGATTGGAAGGCATTTCAACTCGAACGCCCATAACCTCAACTGGATGGTAAGTGCTCATTTTATAGAAAGTAAAATTACTTTGCGCGGTGCAAACCAGCACGAACCAAAGATGCATGCAAGCGAATGGAAAGTGCAGCCAACTCGCGCTCTACCTCTTCAGCTCTAGCTTTAGCCTCAGAACCTTTTTGTCTTAGCAATGGTGTTGTAACTTGCTCAACTAAACCTATTTCACGGTCTGCTGCGGTTTTAAATGCCCGCAAATGTCGTGCGCCAATTCCGAAGGCAGAGATTTCAGCAACTGCCTTGGCTACCGCTAAAGCATCGGAATCAAAATGTCGTCCACGAATAGCGATCAAACCATATGACTCAATTTCAGTTAATTGCTCATCAGTTAAATTTGATGCAGAAAGCAGCTCTGCTCTTGTGAGCCTTAAATCATTATCACTTGCAAACTGATCAGCTGTTAGAACTCCATCATTTGATGCAAGTCTTGGTGAGGCAACTCCCCCAACAACCTTTGCTGGAGTTAATCCACGATCCATTGCGTCTAAATTTTCTTTAATAACCTTTAATGGCAGGTATTGATCTCGCTGTGCTAGTAACACAAATCGAAGGCGTTCTAAATCATTAGTGGTGAATTTTCGATAACCGCTAGGTGTTCGCTGGGGTTCAATTAAACCTTCAGATTCTAAGAATCTAATTTTAGAAATTGTGATATCTGAAAACTCAGTTCGTAAGCGAGATAAAACCTCGCCAATACTTAAATACGCTCTTGCTGGGACACTCATTATTTATCTCCAATAAACAATGTTAAATGATATTTACCGATTTGAATCTCATCGCCAGCATTTACTGTCGTCTCTCGTACAGCAATTGCATTCAGATATGTGCCATTTAAACTTCCTAAATCTTTGATGCTATAGCCGTCCTTCTTAGTGATCATCGCATGTGAACGGGAAACTGTAATGTCATCTAGTTGAATTTCATTTGAAGTATCTCTGCCGATTTTAGTTTCAACTGCATCTAGCAAGAATCTAGCGCCAGCTCCAGCACCTTTTAGCACTAACAAAATTC
>Ga0214917_10003302_pt1 | contig 18756 bp, 12 predicted proteins | sample LL_1208_BB_MetaG_FD_177983 | JGI IMG/M metagenome (GOLD analysis project Ga0214917, IMG submission 177983) | Freshwater microbial communities from Lake Lanier, Atlanta, Georgia, United States - LL_1208_BB | ecosystem: Environmental > Aquatic > Freshwater > Lake | place: USA: Georgia | collected...
GGGGGGCCGAGCGTCAATCCGCCGCAGCCGAACCTCGGGCTCTCGGCAGCCTTCGGCGGCGGCATCGACTGGAAGACGAGCACCGGCGAGGACCGCTACCGCCGGGCGGTCTACACGACCTGGCGCCGGAGCAACCCCTATCCCTCGATGGCCACCTTCGACGCCCCGAATCGAGAGGTCTGCACGCTTCGCCGCCCGCGCACCAACACGCCCCTGCAGGCGCTCGTCACGCTCAACGACCCGGTCTACGTGGAAGCGGCGCAGGCGCTCGCGCGACGGATGATCCGGGAGGGCGGGGCGACCGCGGCGGATCGGGCCGCCCGCGGCTTCCGGCTCGTGCTCATCCGGCGGCCCACCGGCCCCGAGGTCGAGCGGCTCGTCCGGCTCCACGCCGAGGCGGCGGCGGACTATGTGGGCGACGCGGCGGCGGCGAAGCAGATGGCCACCGAGCCGCTCGGCCCGCCGCCGGCCGAGCTCGGCATCGACACGCCCGACGAGCTGGCCGAGCTCGCCGCCTGGACGGTGGTGGCCAACGTGATCCTGAACCTCGACGAGACCTTCATGTGTCCGTGAGTCGCCCCTCATGAACCCGATCCTCGAACACAAGCTCCTCGCTACCCGCCGCCAGCTGCTCGGCAGCATGGGGGGCGGGATCGGCGCGATCGCGCTGGGAGAGCTGCTCGGCGGCTCGGCCCATGGGGCCGCAGCATCGGGAAGTGGTTCCGGCGGCGGGCTGCCCGCCGACCCGCTGGCCGCCCGACTCCCGCCGCTGCCGGCCAAGGCCAAGCGGATGATCGTGATCCACCTCACGGGCTCACCGCCGCACCTCGACCTGTACGACAACCGGCCGGCGCTCGTGAAGCACGACGGGGAGGACTGCCCGGCCGAGTATCTGGCCGGCAAGAAGTTCGCCTTCACGAGCGGCACGCCCAAGCTCCTGGGCACGCGCCGCAGCTGGGTGAAGTGTGGCGAGAGCGGCATGGAGCTCTCCGATGCGATCCCGAACCTGCACCGCGTCGCCGACAAGCTCTGCCTGATCAAGAGCATGCACACCGACCAGTTCAATCACGCTCCCGCCGAGCTGATGGTCTACACCGGCTCGCCGCGGTCGGGCCGCCCGAGTCTCGGCTCGTGGGTGACCTACGGTCTGGGCAGCGAGAACGCCGACTTGCCGGGGTTCGTGGTGCTGATCTCGTCCGGCGTGCAGCCCAACGGCGGCACGAGCAGCTTCGGCTCCGGCTTTCTCCCGAGCGTGTACCAGGGCGTGCAGTGCCGCTCGAAGGGCGATCCCGTGCTCTACGTCTCCGATCCGCCCGGGATGAATCGGACGCTCCGGCGGAAGACGCTCGACGCGCTCAAGGACTTGAACGAGCTCCAGGCCCGCGAACTGGGCAACCCCGAGACCGTGACGCGGATCGCGCAGTACGAGCTCGCCTACCGGATGCAGGCGAGCGTGCCCGACGTGATGGACATCGCGAAGGAGCCGACGCACGTCCTCGAGGCCTACGGGGCCACGCCCGGCGGGGCGAGCCTGGCCAACAACATCCTGCTCGCGCGGCGGCTGGTGGAGGAGGGGGTGCGGTTCGTGCACCTCTTCGACTGGGGCTGGGACTTCCACGGCACCAATCCCGGCGAGGACATCCGCGACGGCCTGACGAAGAAGGCGGCCACCTTCGACAAGCCGGCCGCGGCCTTGATCGAGGATCTCGAGCGCCGCGGGCTGCTCGAGGACACGCTCGTGCTCTGCACCGGCGAGTTCGGGCGGACGCCCTTCCGCGAGGGTCGGACGGCCGGCGGCCAGATCCTCGGCCGCGACCACTATCCCGATTGCTACACCGTCTGGATGGCCGGCGGCGGCGTGAAGGGGGGCCACGTGCACGGCGCGAGCGACGACCTCGGCTTCAAGGTGGCGAGCGACCCGGTGCACGTGCACGACCTGCAGGCCACGATCCTCCACCTCCTGGGCTTCGACCACACGAAGCTCACCTGGCGGTTCCAGGGCCGCGACTTCCGGCTCACCGACGTTCACGGCCACGTTGTCAAGGACATCCTGGCCTGACGGCCGGGCCGGAGGCCCGGCAAGCGACCAGCGACCGGAGGTCGCCAAGCCCGGGCCGCCAGGATGGCGGAGCCGGGCGTGCAGCCTCCCGTTCACGGCCACGTTGTCAAGGACATCCTGGCCTGACGTCACGCCCGCTCGGCGAGGGCCTGCTCGAGCTGGTCCGCGACACCCAACGGCTTCGCCCAGCGGCGCATGTACGCCTCGTCAACGTCCGGCTGACCGAGCAGAATGTCTTCGATGTCGGCGAGATCCCGCTTTCGGCCGGCAATCAGCTTGAGCAGCACGAGGTCCTCGGGGCTGACGAACCAGGCTCCCCGCCCTGCCACTTCGTGCGACTGCCGACGATCCATGATCGCCCGCTGGTAGTCGCTTTCGGCGAGGAAGACGTCGATGTCGATGCTGTGGCCCTCGACGAACAGCCGGAACTTGACCAGCGGCATGCCCGCCACGCTGTCGATCCAGCCGGCGGCGAACTGTTCCGGCACGCTGAACCCGGCATCACGGGCGGTTTCATAGAGATCTGGAAGCCGCTCGCGGTCGATGAGGATCGTGAAATCGATGTCATAGGTCGGTCGCGGCAGCGCATAGAGGCGAACAGCCCAGCCTCCCATCACCGCATAAGGGACGTCGAGCCGATCGAAGAGGCCGGCGAACTGGTGTAGCAGCGAGGAAAGCTCGGTCATGAATCCTGTCTGGTGCGGGCCATCGCCACGCGCATGTTGTGGTTGCGAAGGTCGTTCTCGCGACGCAGCAGTTCGAATCGCCGCTCGATCACGTCTGGCCGGCCCTCGAGGAGTGAGGGCAGGTTTTCGTCAGTCATGCGCAGGGCCAAGGCAAGCCGCTGGCCCGGCGTCATGCGGCGGTATTCGGCGAGGGTTTCCGGGCTGAGCATGACGCTGATTGTAGCCGGCGGACTCGGTATCCTGTCGGGAACGGGGCCGTCGGGCCCGAGGATTTTCGGGAGTGTGGCCATGCGCGGATTCGTCCGGCTGTTCGTCTGGCTGATCGCGACCACCGCCGCCTGGCCGGTGCCGGCGGCCGACCGGCCGAACATCCTCTGGATCGTCGTGGACGACATGTCGGCCGACTTCGGCTGCTACGGCTCCACGGCCGCCCTCACGCCGCACGTCGATCGCCTCGCCGCCGAAGGGACGCGGTTCACCCGCGCGTTCGTGACGGCCCCGGTCTGCTCCCCCTGCCGCTCGGCGCTGATCACGGGGATGTATCAGACCACGATCGGGGCCCACCATCACCGCAGCGGTCGCGGCACGGTGAAGATCGAGCTGCCCGTCGGCGTGCGGCCTGTGCCGGCGATCTTCCGCGAAGCCGGCTGGTACACCTGCATCGGTGATGGGCTGGCCGAGAGCACCGGCAAGTCGCGTGGCCGGCCGCAGGGGCTCGGAAAAACCGACTACAACTTCGAGTGGGACCCCGCGATCTACGACGGCGAGGACTGGGCCGGCCGCGGCCCCGACCAGCCGTTCTTCATGCAGGTTCAGCTTCCCGGCGGAAAGCTCCGCGACGGTCCCGGAGGCGTCGCGCGGGTGCGGCACGAGGCCGCCGCGGCGTTCGGCCAAGCGACCGAGCCGGCCGCCGTGACGCTGCCCCCCTACCTGCCCCGCGACCCGGTGCTCCTGGCCGACCGGGCGGCCTACCTCGACGCGGTGCGGCTGACCGACGCCCACGTGGGCCGTGTCATCGATCGGCTCGATCGCGAAGGCGTCCTCGACGAAACCCTCGTGATCTTCCTGAGCGACCACGGCATCAGTCACGCGCGGGCCAAGCAGTTTCTCTACGACGAGGGCACGCACGTGCCGTTCGTGGTCCGCGGTCCCGGGATTCCGCGGGGCGCGGTGCGTGAGGATCTCGTCGAGCACATCGACACGCCCGCCGTGTCACTGGCGGCGGCGGGCTTAGGGACCCCGGCCGCGATGCAGGGGCGAGACGTGTTCGCGAAGGGCTACGTGGCCCGCGAGGCCGTGTTCGCCGCCCGCGACCGCTGCGACGAGACGGTGGATCGGATCCGGAGCGTGCGCACGGCCGACTGGCTCTCCATCCGCAACTTCCATCCGGCCCGCCCGATGCTCCAGCCCAACGCCTACAAGGACGCGAAGCCCACGCTGGTGGCCCTGCGGAAGCTGCACGCCGCGGGCAGTCTCGACCCGGCCACGGAGCGGCTGCTGTTCTCGCCCACGCGGCCGGCCGAGGAGCTGTACCGCTGGCGGGAGGACCGCTGGCAGCTTGACAACCTGGCGGCCGATCCGGCCCACGCGGCCACGCTCGCCACCCTCCGCGACCGCCTCGACCGCTGGATGGCCGAGACGGGCGACCGGGGCCCCGAGCCGGAAGCGATGTACGAGAGCGACATGACGGTGTACGTTGGCAAGGGCAAACCCGAGGTCGAGGCCAACATCGCCACCATGAAGCGGTGGGCCGCCGAGGGGAAGTGACCGCGTTCGACGGAGGATGCCATCGTGCAGTCCGGTGCGGTTGGTCTGATGCTGGCAGTGGCCGCGGTGGTGTCGGTCCGACCGTGCGCGGCGCAGCAGGTGGTCGTCCAGCAACCCGCGTTTCGGCAGTTTGCGGCGCCCACCACAGTCCTCGTGCCGGATCGTGGTGGTGCGTTTCTCGGCGGGACCAGCGGCGGCTTTCAGGGCCGGGCAAGCGCTGGTCCGATTCCCTTCGGCTCAGCCCGTGGCGGAGGGGCTGGAGCCTCGAGCACGACGGCGCGGGTGTACGTCCATGATTTTCGGGCGCTGGACGAAGCGTTGCTGCGCGGGGGCGAGACGGAGGAACCCAGGCCGGGCCTGAGCCGCACCGCGCCGGCTCGTGTGCGGGAACCGGTCGCACAGCTTCCAGCGCAGCGCGACGGCTGGCTTCGCCGGACGCCGCCACGGCGGTGAGCCGATTCGACGAGAGGATCGAGGATGACCGGAACGGGTTTGACGGGCGTGTGGGCGACGATGCTGATCGTCGCCGGGGTGACCGCCGCGGTGTCGGCGGTTGGTCGCGCCGAGGTGCCGCCACACGAGCTGGTGATGATCCAGCGGGAAGTGCGGACGGTGCTGGCGCGGGAATCGACGGCGGCCGGGTTTGCCGAGCGGCAGGCGGCCGTCCACGAGCTGCTCGCGCTTCACGAGCGAACCGTGCACGATCCTCGCCTTCCCGCGAGCCTCGCCCTGCAGGCGATCCAGCGGCGGGTCGCCGGCAGGCTCGCGCGGGTGCAGCGGTCGCTCGCCGCTGAGGCTGCCCGGGTTGGACCGGCGGCGGTCCAATCTGGGGTGGCGGTCCCCTCCCGAGGCGCCGCGGGCGGCCGCGCGGCCGAGGCCCAGGTGCTGATCGACCTGATCCAGGCGACGATTCGCCCCGAGACGTGGGATGCCAACGGCGGCCGGGGCAGGACCGTCTATTTCGCCAACGGCCACGGGCTCGTCGTGCTCGCTTCCGAGGACGTGCACGACGATCTGGGCGGCCTGATTCGCCAGTTGCGCTGACGGTGGGTCGCGTCTGGCATTCGCTGCTCAAGCCGCCGGCTCGGGGCTGGGTGGTGACAGCGCCTGGCCGATCGCGTAGCCGGCGATCGAGAAGCCGAGGCCCCAGAAGTCGCTCGGCACGGTCGTGATCGCCGCGTAGACCGCCTCCGGCATTCGGCCGTCGAGGTGCTCGACCACGAAGGACACGAGCCACGCCGCGAACCCCAGCACCATCGAGAGCATCGCCGGGAGTGAACCACGCGGCCGGCCGTAGATGCCCATCACGACCGGAACGAACACGGTGAGCTGGATCGAGAGGGCCACGTCGAGCAGCTGCATCAGCGACTTGCCGCAGAGCGCCATCACGACACCGCCGAGCGAGACGAGGACCACGCAGAGCCGGTCGCGGAGGAGGGCGTTGCCCTTCAGCGCCGGCAGCCGCGCGAGCAGGTTGTGGCCGAGGATGGTGGCCGGGGCGAGCACGGCGCTCGTGGCGGTCGAGACCACCATCGACATCACCGCGATCACGAACACCACGAGCATCACCGGCGAGAGGTATTCGCCGGCCAGGAAGCCGACCGGGTCGAGCTCGCCCTCCGGGTGCGTGACGAGCGAGGCCAGGCCGAGCGTCACGGGGATCATGCCGAACACGAAATACAGCACCCCGGCGAGGATGCAGGCGTGCATCGCGGTGTTCGGGCTCTTGGAGGCGAACACCCGCTGCTGGAGATCCTGGCCCGGAATGTTGCCGAACAGCCCCGTCGCCCAGGCCGCCAGCCAGGGCAGGATCGCGGCCAGGCTCGCCTCGGCCGGCACCAGCCGGAGGTGGTCGGGATGGGTCTTCGCCACGCTGGTGTACACGACCGACAGCCCACGGAGCGGGTCGCCGTCGCCGAGCCGGGCATCGGAGAGGGTCGCGACCACGAGCACCACGAGGCCGACCAGGCCGATCACGATCTGGACCGTGTCGGTGAGCGTCACCGACCACATGCCGCCGATCATCGTGTAGGCGAGGGTGACGCCGGCCACGGCCAGGATGCCGCCGACCAGCGGGATCCCGAAGTAGAGTTCGAGAATCCTGGCCAGCGCGATGTACTGCAGCGCGATCCAGGAAAAGTAGCTCGGCACCTGGATGCAGGCGCTCAGGATCTCGGCGGCTTTGCCGTACTTCACCCGGTAGAAGTCGGCCATCGTGTAGAGCTCCATCTTCCACAGCGGCCGCGCGAAGAAGACGCCCGCCAGCACGAGCGTGCCGGCGCAGGCGAAGGGGTCGAGCACCACGCCCAGGAGACCCTCCTCGCGGGCCGCCCCGGCGGCCGCGAACATCGCCGCCGCGCCGAACCACGTCGCGATCAGGGTGCCCCAGGCCAGAAACAGCGGCAGCCGCCGGCCGGCGACCACGTAGTCGGTCTCGTCCTTGACCTCGCCCGTGGCGTAGATGCTGATCGCCAGGAGGAAGAGCACGTAGCCGCCGATCGCCCAGGCCAGGAGCCGGATGGTTCCCGGATCGAGCGCGAGCGTCGGCAGATCGCCTGCGGCGAGAAGCGGCATCATGCAGCGGGTGACCGGTGGTGCGACCCCGGGAGAGTGTATGGCAGGGCGGGCGGCACCGCGAACCCGGTCGGCCGCCCGACTACCGCGGGGCGTCGGGCAAGACCACGTCGTCGAGGACGCCGGCCCCGTAGTCGGGCACCAGTCGCAGCTCGTCGACGTCCGGAAGTTTCATGCGGTCGCCTGCCGCCAGGATCTCGAGCGTTCGCGGCGACGTCACGGTGAGGCCCAACAGCTTCACTGTGCCGGGCTTGCTCGCCAACGACCGGGCGACGGCCTGGGCGTTCGGCCCCGTGAGTTCCTTGATCCCCCCGAGCCACAGTTCGCCGCGGTGGGTCGACAGCGCCTCGGCTGCCGCCGGTGAGAGTTGCCGCAGGCCCCCGAGGTTGAGTTCATCGTCGCCCCAGCGGGCGAGGCCGGCGGCCATCTCGGGCGTCAGTTCGCGAAGCAGGCCGGTGGCGAACCGCACGTTGCCGGCGACGGCGAGCCGCTCGCCCACGTCCGGCGGCAGCCCGTCGAGCCCGGTGAGATCGACCACGCCGGCGTGTCGGCCGAGCGCGGCCGCTGCCTCCGGCGGTATGTGGCGGACGCTCTCGAGCCCGAGCCGGCCACGGTGTGCGGCGAGCGCCTTGGCGGTCGAGGCGTCGAGCGACCCCACGCCGTCGAGAACCAGATCGCCACGATGCCCGGCCAACGCCGCGGCCAGCGGAGTCGTCAGGACGCCGAGTGAGTAGATGGTCAGTTTGCCCTCGTGCGTCGCCAGCGCCGCCGCGGCCGCCGGCTCGAGGGCGAACCGCCCTCCGAGCTCGAGTTCGCCGGCGGTTGCCAGGGCGGCGGCGACGTCCGCCGGCAGCTCGCGGAGGCTCACGAGCGAGAGGATTCCCCGGTTGCGGGCCAGCCCCCGCGCGGCCGCGGCCGTGATCCGTGGAGTGCCGAGCCGCAACCAGCCGTCGTGATTGCCGAGGGCGATGGCCGCCTCGGCGGAGAGTTCGGGCGGCCCGGCGAATGAGAGCGACCCATCCTGGGTCGCGAGCGCCGCGGCGACCTCGGGTTCGAGCGTGTCCAGGGCCTGGAAGGCGATTCGGCCATTGCGCCCGCCGGCGAGCGCCGCGGCCACATCAGGGGTGAGCCGCTCGAGGTGGAAGAAATCGAGGCCTCCGGTGCGCGCGGCGAGCGCCCGGGCGAGATCGACGTCGAGCCGGGTCAGCCCGTTGAGATAGAGGTCGGTCGGCTTGGTCACGAGGATCGCCGCCGTCTCCCGGTCGAGCGCGAAGGGGCCCTCGATCTCGAGCGATCCCGGCTGCCGGACCAGTTCGCGGGCGACGGCCGCATCGAGGCCCTCGACCGGGCCGGCGAGTGTGAGCCAGCCACGGAACGCCGCCAGCGACCGGGCCAGCGCCGGCTCGAGGCGGATCGGCCCGAGGAAGTGGAGGTTGCCCGTCCGCTGCACGAGCGCCGCGGCCGCCCGTGGTGAGAGATCCCGCGGCCAGGCGAGCTCCACCGTGGTCGAGTGGCGGGCGAGTTCCACCGCGACCGGCTCCGGCAGCGAGACGAGGCCTTCCAGCCGAAGCACGCCGAAGTGCCGGGCGAGCGCCGTGGCCGCCGGAACGGAGAGTTCGGTCAAGGCCGGCAACGAGAGATCGAACCAACCGGCTGCCGGCATGCCGAGTCCGTCGGCGACGTCGTCCGAGAGCGTCTTCAGGCCCGGGAGGACGAGCTCGGTGCCCAGCCGGCCGCAGGCGACGGCCAAGGCCCGGGCGGCCTCGCCCGACAGCGACTCGAGTCGCGGCAGTTCGAGCACGTCGTGACCCTGTGCGACGAGCGCCGTGGCCTCTGGCGGCGAAAGCGACGTGACGGTGGCGGGGTCGATCTCCGTCGCGCGGGCCGCGGCTGCGATCGCGAACGAGGCGAGGAGCAGGGCGACCGGGCAGAAACGGCGGTGGAGACTCATGGCGAGGAGTCGGGGAAACGTACCGGGCAAACGAGCTGTCAGCGCCCCCCCTTGGCCCCGGCCACTGAAGGATGGGACGGTCACCGGCACTTGGGCCACCACGTCCCTGGCGACAACCGGCCCATCAGTCGCAGGTCGGGACGGCTACCGGCCATAGGTCGCGAATGCCCTGGTCGGCAGCGGGGCCTGCGTCGGCCGAAGCACCGGTTTCTTCGGCGGCTGCGCCCAGGTCGGATCGACGTCACCGGACCAGTACACCGTCGCGTGGAACGGCACGTCGCCGTCGTAGACCGTGCTCCACGGGCCGCCGGTGGCGACCTGCGACGGGTTGTCGTGCGCCGACTGGATCGCGTAAGGCAGCGAAGCGTCGTGGAAGGGGAGCGTGTCGGCCGTGACGATGCCGACCTGCGACGCGTTGTAGTTCTGGCCGAAGAAGCCGTCGATGAGCCCATTGGCGTAGAGGAGCGAAAGGAAGTTCCACTCCCCGTTCGAACCCGCCTGCGGGTTTTCGGGCAGTCCCTCGAGGCCGAGCGACGCGAGGTAGGGCGTGTTCGCGGTGCCGTTGACGATCTCGTCGGCGACGTAGAGCCCCTTGCCGTCCGCGGTGTCGCCGAGCGTCTTGAAGAGGCTGCTCGAGGGAACCGGCATGATCTTGAAGGCGTCGCCGAGGTAGGTGCGGCCCGCCCAGAGCACGGCGGTCACGCCGGCATACACGTCGGTCGTGGGAACGATCCCGGGCGTGAACTCGAAATCCTGGGCCCAGATGACGTAGCCGCCTCCGGGGCTCGCGGGCGTGCCCTCGTCGGGACTGGGGAACTCGCTCGTGGCCGAGAGCCCCTGGTTGACGAGCACGCTGTCGAGGATCTGCCGGGCCAAAGCCTGCCGATCGCCGGGAGCGACCGGCGTTCGGGATGTGAACAGACCCTCGATGAGCGGCCAGAGGCTGTAGCCGACGCTGTTGTCGCTCTCCTGGTTCGCGAGGGCGACCGACTCGCCGACGATCCGGCCCGTGGTGACGGCGTCGACCCGCTGCTGCTTGCTGAATTCGCCGATCACTCCGTAGCCCGCCGGTACGTTCGCCACCTGGGAGGTGTCATCGAGAAAATAGGCGAAGGCCGTATCCTCCGCTGCAGCGATCGAGACCGAGATCTGCGCCGCGGTCGCCGACGCCGAGCGACCGTCCCAGGCCCGGACAGTGATGGCTGGCGTGGTGCCGACCGACCCGGCGGGGGCGATCCAGCGGACGGGCCGACTGCCGTCGATGAGCCGCGGGCGGGCGGGTCCGTCGGCCGCGAGCGGTACCCAGCGGCTGCCGGTGAATCGCTGCAGGCGGCCGGAACTGATGCCTGTCACGAGGAACGCGACCCGCGGCGATTCCGCGTCACGCGCGCCGGTGGCGGCCGCCAGCATCGCGGGGTTGAGCCGGAATGGACGGCCCGCCGTGGCACCGAGCACGAGCCCGGTGTCCTGCTGCGTCGGGGCATCGTTCACGGGCGTGATCAGGATGCGGCTCCTCTTCGTGACACGGGTCGTGCCGTCGTCGACGGTGGTCCGAAGCAGCATCGTGCCGGTGGCATTCGCGGCTGGCGTGTAGGTGATCCCACCCGGCTGACGAAACAGCCGATTGAGATCACCCGGGGAGCCGCTGAACGTGCAGGCTCGGGCCGAGCCACCCACCGTCACCCCGGAGCCGCCCCGGGATGACAACGAGCCTGCGGCGACCGCGAGCGTGACCGAGAGCAGCCGAGAGTCTTCATCCGCGAAGGGCTTGGCGATGCCGTTCCAGGAGAGGTTCGTGGGCGAATCCTCCGTCGCCGTGAATCGGGCCGGCACCCGCAGTCTCGGTGCCTCGTCAACCGGCATGACGTCGATGTCCGGCAGACGCGGCGCGGGCGCGACGGCCGCCGCGTGTTCTCCGGCGACGCTCGCGAGCGCGAGCCTCACCTCGAGCTGCTCGAAGCGGGAGGAGCGGAACCTGGCCGCGGTCGTGGAACGCGACACCGAACCGACCCACGATCGGCGATCCCCCCGCGAACGGGAGGGCAACTGGGAACCCGAGCAACGAAGCGAGCCGCCCATGGAGGATCCTGGCCAAGGGGAATGGAGCGGGCTCGAGGGAGGCACCGCCGCTCTCCCAGAGTTCACCTTGGTCCGCCGCCGCCGTCAAGGATCGGTTCGTGCCATCCCGGCCGGGGTGCCGCGCCGATCGGGGCGAAAAGAAAGGGTGCTCCAGAGAGGACCGTGGCGGTGAAGTCGCCTCACGCGGGATTTCCGTCGGCGGTCGGCGACGAGCGTGGATCAGCGGCCCGCCTTGGCCCGAGTGACGAGGAAGTCGACCAGTTCCTGGCAGCGGAAAAAACCCTCCCAGAAGCTGTGGCCCTGACCCTTCGCGACGATCAGCTGCACGAGTTCGCCCTGGCCGGCAGCTTCGTAGGCCTGCTTCAGTCGCAGGGAGTTGGGCTCCAGCGGCACAACCTTGTCGTCGTCGCCGTGGATGATGCACACGGGAACGCCCGCCTTCGCCGCCACGGCGATCCGCTCGATCGGGCAGAGGTCGGCCGCGCGGGCGGCGAGGTCGGCCGGCGCGAGTCCGTAGGCCGGGGCGGCCTTGTCGAGGCCGGGATAGGTTCGCCAGTCGTAGACGGGATAGATGCCGCCGATGCCGGCGGTGAGGTCGGGATGCGCGATCGCCCAGGCCGAGGCCCAGAGGCCACCGCGACTGCGACCGAGCAGGGCGGGCCGCTTCGAGTAGCCGCGGCGGACCATGGCGGCATGGAGCGCCTCGGCGGCCGCGACGCCGGCGGGGCTGCCGTACGACTCGCCGGTGTCGACGCCTGCCACGGCGACGCCCGCCCTGGTGAACCGCTCGTGCATCCACCGCTCGGCCTCGTCGGGATAGGCCGGCAGCGTGGGGGCGTAGAGGATCCAGGGTTTGTCCTGCTCCGGCACCTCCGCAGCGCCGGCGGGCGTCAGGAGAAACGCCGTCTTGCCGGCGACCGCGAACACCTCGCCCGGGAGGATCAGGTTCTTCCGCGGCGCTTGTTCAGCGGCCTGTCCGGGCCAGGCCGCGGCGGCCGCGGCGAACACCACCAGGTAAACCCGCCAGTGCGCGGGCCTCGAACGCATACGGATGATGTCGGCCGGCATGGGCTTCCCTCGTGGAGCGGGATGGAACGAGACGGCGATTTCTTGCCCCGAGGGCGTTCAGCGGTCATACTTTACGTGGTTTTCGACCCTCGATCTCGGCTCCCCTGGGGAGCGATCGGTCGTCGATGCCGCCTCCCGCCGATCGGCCGCCCGCTCCCGTGGTGGCCCGCGGCCCGGGCTTTTACCGGGCCGGCGAAGCGGGTGACCCTGCAGGAAATCATTCCCATGGGTTGCTGCGTCTGCCGTCGCCGTCTTGTGTCAGCCGCGCTGGCCCCGCTGGTGATGACGGTGGTCGCGGCAACAGCCGCCGAGCCCGCCATCCGGTTCGATCGCGACATCCGGCCGATCCTCTCGGAGAACTGCTACGCCTGCCACGGGCCCGCCGAGCAGGAGGCGGGGCTGCGGCTCGACAGCCACGAGGCGGCCACGGCCGAGCTCGCCAGCGGCGAGCGGGCGATTCGTCCGGGCGACACCACGGCGAGCGAGGTGCTGGCCCGGATCGCCGCCACCGATCCCGACGTGGTGATGCCACCGCCCCACACCAACAAGAAGATCACTCCAGAGCAGCGGGACCTGCTCGCCCGGTGGATCGCCGCCGGCGCCCCCTACGAGCAGCACTGGTCGTTCCGGCCGGTCGTGCGACCGGAGGTTCCGGCGGTCGCCGACGCGGCCTCGAGCAATCCGATCGACCGGTTCCTGGAGGCCCGGCTCGCGGGCGAAAAGCTGCCGCTGAATCCCGAGGCCGATCGTCCCACGCTGCTGCGCCGCCTGTCCTTCGCGCTTACCGGCCTGCCCCCTACGCCCGCCGAGGTCGATGCCTTCGTCGCCGACCAATCGCCCGATGCGTACGAGAAACAGGTCGAGCGGCTCCTGCACAGCCCGCACCATGGCGAGGAGATGGCCCGCCACTGGCTCGACGCGGCCCGCTACGCCGACACGCACGGGCTCCACCTCGACAACGAGCGGCAGATGTGGGCCTACCGCGACTGGGTCGTGAAGGCGTTCAACGACAACCTGCCCTTCGATCGGTTCACGGTCTGGCAGCTCGCGGGCGACCTCCTGCCGGAGGCCACGCTCGAGCAGAAGGTGGCCACCGGCTTCTCGCGGTGCAACGTGACCACGAGCGAAGGGGGCTCGATCAACGACGAACTCCTGTTCCGCTACGCCGTCGACCGCGCGGCCACGATGACCAACGCCTTCATGGGGCTCACGGGCCAGTGCGCCGTCTGCCACTCGCACAAGTTCGATCCGATCTCCCACAAGGAGTTCTATTCGCTCTACGCCTTCTTCAACTCCGCGGCCGATCCCGGCTTCGACGGCAACAAGGTCGACACGCCGCCGGTGATCAGGGTGCCGTCGGCCGAGCAGTCGCAGCAACTGGCCGCGCTCGATGCCGCCCGCCCCGGGTTCGAAAAGTCGCTCACCGCCGCCCTGGCCGCGGTCGCGTACGTCGATCCGGCCACGGCCGACCCCAAGCCCCGGCCGGAGCGGCTCGAAACGGTCTGGCTCGACGACGAGTTCCCGCCGGCCGCGGCGGTGAAGAGCAGCGGCGGGCACCCGACCGCTTGGCTCACCGGCGACGCGGCCGCGGGCGTGCTCTCCGGACAGCGGAGCCTCGAGCGGACTGCCTCCGGCATCGGCCAGGACTTCTATGACAGCGGTGCCGCCGAGATCGTGGTCCGGCCCGACGAGGAGATCTTCGCCCACGTCTGGCTCGATCCGGCCAACCCGCCCAAGAGCGTGATGATCCAGTTCAACACCGGCGAGTGGAAGCATCGGGCGGTGTGGGGCGAGCCGAACGTGATCCCCTGGGGCGACCTCGGCAAGCCCTCGCGGCATCACGCCGGCCCGCTGCCCGAGACGGGCAAGTGGGTGCGGCTGGCGGTGCCGGCGAAGGCCGTGGGCCTCGAGCCCGGAATGAAGGTCAAGGGCTTTGCCCTGACGCAGTTCGACGGCCATGCCCGCTGGGATCTCGTCGGCGGCGTGAGCGTGAACGATCCGGCGGCCGACCCGACGCGGTCGCTCTTCCGCTGGTGGGCCGACCGCGTTGGCCAGGACAAGCTCGACGACGTGCCCGCGGAGCTCCGCGGCCTCGTCAAGGCCGGCCCGGAGAAGACCACGAAGCCCGAGGACGTCGAGCGGATCCGCCGTCACTGGCTCACGCAGGTCTGGGCCGCGAAGCCCGAACCGCTCACGGTCGCCATCACCGCCCTCGACGCCAACGGCCGGTCCAAGGCCGAGATCGAACAGCAGATTCCGCTGACCTTCATCTTCACCGACCAGCCGAAGATGCGGGAGAGCTTCGTGATGCAGCGGGGCGCCTATGACAAGCCGGGCGAGAAGGTGGAGCGGGGCACGCCCGCCTTCCTGCCGCCGCTCGCCGTGGCCGCGGGCAAGACGCCCGACCGCCTCGATCTCGCCCGTTGGCTCGTGTCGCCCGAGCATCCGCTCACGCCCCGCGTGGCCGCCAACCGGCTCTGGCAGCAGTTCTTCGGCGTGGGGCTCGTGAAGACGAGCGAAGACTTCGGGCTCCAGGGCGAGCCGCCCGTGCATCCCGAGCTGCTCGACTGGCTGGCCGCCGAGTATCGCGAGCGCGGCTGGAACACGCGGCAGATGGTGAAGCTGATCGTCACCAGCCGGGCCTTCCGCCGGGCGAGCCAGGTGAAACCCGAGCAACTTGCGGCCGACCCCGAGAATCGGCTCCTGGCCCGCGGCCCACGGTTTCGGCTCGACGCCGAGCAGATTCGCGACAACGCACTGGCGGTCTCCGGGCTCCTGGTGCGGGCGCTCGGGGGCAAGGGGGTGAAGCCCTACCAGCCGCCCAACATCTGGGAGCCCGTGGGCTTCGGCAACTCCAACACCCGCAACTACAGGCAGGATTCGGGCGAGGCGCTCTACCGGCGCACGATGTACCTGTTCGTGAAGCGAACCGCCCCGCATCCGGCGCTCGTGAACTTCGACGCCCCCAATCGGGAGCAGTTCTGCGCCCGTCGTGAGCGGAGCAACACGCCGCTGCAGGCGCTCCAGCTGATGAACGACGTACAGCACGTGGAGGCCTCCCGGGCTCTGGCGGCCCGCACGCTCACCGAGGGGGGTGCCGAGGACGCGGCCCGGATCGACTGGCTGTTCCGGACGGTGCTCTCCCGGCCGCCGGCGGCCGAGGAGGCGAAGATCGTCGCCGAGTCGCTCGCCGGCCACCGGGCCCGGTATGCAGCCGACGTCGAGGCGGCCAGGCGGGCGATCGCCCATGGCGAGTCGAAGCCGCCGGCGGGTCTGGCCCCGGCCGAACTCGCCTCGTGGGCCCTCGTCGCCAACCTGATGTTGAATCTGGACGAGACGCTCACACGCAACTGACGGGAGAGGTGCCCATGAACCCGCTCGACCTCCAGGCTCGTGAGGCCTTCCGCATCGGGATGGCCCGGCGCGCGTTCCTCGGGAACGCCGGCGTGGGCGTGGGGGCCGCGGCGCTCTCGCTGCTGGGGCGGCGGTCCGAGGCGGCGGCGATCGACCCGGCCGCCCGGGCGGGCAGCGGCGGGAAGGTTCATCCGGCCCTGCCGGGCCTTCCGCATCATGCGCCGAAGGCGAAGCGGGTGATCTACCTGCACATGAACGGCGGCCCCTCCCAGCTCGACCTCTGGGACTACAAGCCGGGCCTGCGGGAGTATTTCGACAAGGACATCCCGCCGAGCGTCCGCGGCGACCAGCGGCTCTCCACCATGACCAGCGGCCAGAAGCGGTTTCCCGTGGCGCCATCGAAGTTCGACTTCCAGCGGCGCGGCCAGTGCGGCCGCTGGATCTGCACCGACCTGTTGCCGCATACCGCGGGCATCGTCGACGACATCGCGCTGGTCAAGACGGTGCACACCAACGCCATCAACCACGACCCGGCCTGCACGTTCGTGATGACCGGCAGCGAGATTCCGGGCAAGGCCAGCATCGGCAGCTGGCTGGCGTACGGTCTCGGCAGCGAGAACGACGACCTGCCGGCCTTCGTGGTGTTCACGCCGCTGCCCGACATCGACCCGTCGCAGGCCCTGTTCACACGGATGTGGTCGAGCGGGTTTCTGCCGACGCGGCACACGGGAGTGGCCCTGCGTGGCGCCGGGGATCCCGTGCTCTACCTGCCGAATCCCGACGGGATCAGCACCGCCGATCGGCGGCGAATGCTCGACGGCCTCGGGGCGCTCAACGCCATGGGGTTCGAGCGGTATCGCGATCCCGAGATTCAGACCCGGATCACCCAGTATGAGATGGCCTTCCGGATGCAGGCGAGCGTGCCGGAACTCACCGACCTGTCCGACGAGTCGGAGGAGACGCTCGCGCTCTACGGCGACGATGCGAAGAAGCCAGGCAGTTTCACCCACTCGGTGCTCCTGGCCCGCCGGCTCGTGGAGCGCGGGGTGCGGGTGGTCCAGATCCTGCACCGCGGCTGGGATCAGCACGGCAACCTGCCCCGGGATCTGGCCGCCCAGTGCCGCGACACCGATCAGGCCACCGCGGCGCTCGTGCTGGACCTCAAGCGTCGGGGCATGCTGGACGACACGCTCGTCGTCTGGGGCAGCGAGTTCGGCCGCACGGTCTACTCGCAGGGCACGCTCACCAAGGACACCTACGGCCGCGATCACCACCCGCGGAACTTCTGCATGTGGATGGCCGGGGCGGGGGTGAAGCCGGGCATCTCCTTCGGCGAGACCGACGACTTCAGCTACAACGTCGTCGAAAACCCGGTCCACGTGAACGACTTCAACGCCACGATCCTCCACCTGCTGGGGATCGATCACGAGCGGTTCACGTTCAAGTTTCAGGGCCTCGATCAGCGGCTGACCGGCGTCGAGCCGCAGCGGGTGGTGAGCGAGATCCTGGCCTGAGCCGCCCGGCGACCCGGCGATCGGGTATCCTCGCTCCGGCCTCCGGAGCCCGCTCATGGCGTCGTCCACTCCCGTCACGCTCGTCTGGCTCCGGCACGACCTGCGGCTCGACGACAATCCAGCGCTGGCGGCGGCCGCGGCCAGGGGCCGGGTGGTGCCTGTCTTCATCTGGGCCCCCGACGAGGAAGCGCCGTGGGCGCCGGGCGCGGCCTCCCGCTGGTGGCTGCACCAGTCGCTCGAGAAGCTCTCGGCCGCGCTGGCGAAGGCCGGCTCGCCGCTCGTGATCCGGCGGGGCCCGTCACTGGCCACCCTCGAGCGACTGGCCAAAGACTACGCCGCCACCCACGTCGCCTGGAACCGACGCTACGAGCCGGCCGTCGTCAAGCGGGACACGGCGATCAAGCAGGCGCTCACGGCCGCGGGGCTCGCCGCCGAGAGCTCCAACGGCGGCCTGCTCTTCGAGCCGGTGCACGTGGCCACGAAGGAGGGCAAGCCCTACCAGGTGTTCACGCCGTTCTGGCGGGCCCTGCTCGGCAGACAAGAGCCCGCCGAGCCGGTGGCGGCGCCGCGGAAGCTCGCGGCCGCCCAGCCGGTGAAAGGCAAGCCGCAGAGCCTGACGGTGGATGATCTCGATCTGCTGCCCGCGATCGACTGGGCCGGAACGATGCGGGAGACCTGGTCACCCGGCGAGGCTGGGGCCGCCCGGCTGCTCGACGCCTTTCTCACCCGGGGGCTCGCGACCTACGGCACCGACCGCGACCGGCCCGACCGCGAGGGCACGAGCGCGCTCTCGCCGCACCTGCACTTCGGCGAGATCTCGCCGCGGCGGGTCTGGCATGCCGTCCGCGAGGCGACCGGCGGCAAGCCCGCCGCCAAGATCACCGGCAGCCCGGAGGTGTATCTGCGGGAGCTGGGCTGGCGGGAGTTCGCCAGCCACCTCCTCTATCACTTCCCGCACACGAGCGACGCGCCCCTCCGGGCCGACTACGCCGCCTTTCCCTGGGTGAAGGATCCGGTGGGCCTGCGGGCCTGGCAGCGGGGGCGGATGGGCTACCCGGTGGTGGACGCCGGCATGCGGCAGCTCTGGGCCACCGGCTGGATGCACAACCGCGTGCGGATGATCGTGGCGAGCTTCCTCGTGAAAGACCTGCGGATCACGTGGCTCGAGGGCGCCCGCTGGTTCTGGGACACGCTCGTCGACGCCGACCTCGCCGCCAACACGCTCGGCTGGCAGTGGGCCGCCGGCTGCGGGGCCGACGCCGCTCCCTACTTCCGGATCTTCAATCCCACGAGCCAGGGCGAGAAGTTCGACCCCGACGGAGCGTACGTGCGCCGCTGGGTGCCGGAACTGTCCGGGCTGCCCACGGCCGACATCCACGCGCCCGCGGAGGCCGACGTGCGGGCACTCGAACGTGCCGGCGTGACTCTCGGCCGCGACTATCCGGAGCCGATCGTCGACCACGCCGAAGCCCGCAAACTCGCGCTCGAGGCCCTGAAGAAGGTGTCGCGGAGCAAGTAGCGGCCGGGCGTCGCCCTCCGCCGCGCGTCACTGCTTGAGCTTGCCCATCAGCACGCGGACCGTCTTCATGGCGTCCTTCTGCTGCTCGGGATCCGGCACCTTCGAGGCGTTCTTCTCGGCGTCGGCCAGGAGGACGAGCGCCCCCTTGGTGTCACCGTTGGCGACCAGCGCCTTGGCGACGGCCA
>Ga0214917_10003304_pt1 | contig 18745 bp, 20 predicted proteins | sample LL_1208_BB_MetaG_FD_177983 | JGI IMG/M metagenome (GOLD analysis project Ga0214917, IMG submission 177983) | Freshwater microbial communities from Lake Lanier, Atlanta, Georgia, United States - LL_1208_BB | ecosystem: Environmental > Aquatic > Freshwater > Lake | place: USA: Georgia | collected...
AATACATCACCATTGGCAGCAACTTCTTGCTTCAAGGCACCACTTTTGTCAGCTTCTACCATAGATTAGACGAAATGAAAAATATTTTTCATGCTACTCTCTCCTTCTATCTGACACTAATAGAAAAGCCACACGCAAATATATCTTCTTCAAGACAGTATTTCTAGTGCGTGTAATATCAATCTTACTCCAGCTTCACAACAAGTGTATACGGATCGATCTCTGGAATTGAGAGTTACGTCGATATATGGATTGCTGTGGATGATTATTACCTGTGTCGAGCTCCATGATGCTTGGCGACAACATAGGAAGTTACCTCCTTAAGGCCCCCTTCACATATCCTGTTTAAACCGAATCCAAGATAAAACAACCGAAATACGATGGGCATTTGATGGGTATTATGATATATACAATGAGCTGTTTTCCCTCGACCTCCGCGGTGTCATGCTCGCTTGAAGCTACCACCGTTGAGGACGATCCGGCCCCGCACAAAATCCTTCTGAACTGCCAACTGTTTCATGACTAACTTTACCTAACCAGCTCACTCAAAACCTCTCTCAATACCTCGACGAAGCTGTTGCGTGTATTGATCAATCTTCATGTGTGAATTCCTCATTTCATTTCTTATACTAAACGTTGCCATTAGATGTTGGGTATCGGAACTTCAGTTGTGCTCTTCCCGACGCCGAAGCTACACTCACCGATTGCGCCAGATATCCCAGAGACTTCATGCGTGTGACTGTTAATCGGTTTCCCGGATTGTTCCTGCTGCTGGTGATGAAAATCTTTGTTGTCTTCTGATTCGCTAATACTCTCACAGCGCTAATAAATGGACGCTGTTTCCTGCGCGGACATTCATTATGGGGAATCACCACATGGCTTCTCCATACGCTGAAGATAAATTCCTTCGGCAATATTTCCTCATCGAGTCGGGCGTCCATGAGGTCCCTGACCACAGAATACCCCACGAAGTAATGCCTCCTCATCCTGTCGTACACCTACTAAACCCCCGCCATCAATCGCCGTTTGGATTCGCAGAGAGTTCAAATAACGAGATATGTATCTCCCGACGTAATTGACCTTCAAAAGCGCGTCCGTGTAGATCGGACTGAAGCGGTCCGAATATAGGAAAGGCAGGAGTTGTCGTACACGGAAATACGTCGGTCCGATCAGCAAGCAATCACTCTGTTGAGGGATAGAGTCCACGTAAATGAAATGACATTTCAAGTGGCGAACAGGTTTGGTGTAGTATATTGATTCGATTTCAACGTAAGCTACACCTTCGTCATGTAAGATTGAGATGACGTCATCCAAGACTGATTGTTTCGGCAAATGAAGAACGCATGAGCCGAGTTTCCGGAGAGCAAGCGGTAAAATGAGCCGTAGGTTCATGGGTAGTTCATCAACTTCAATGTGTGATTTGGTATTAGCAGCTTCACCACCCCATGGAGGTGATATGAAGAATACTTGCCCTGTGTTCCGCAGATCAGGTAGGTCATATAAATAGTCGACCAGATCTCGGTTCACCATTGAGATATTCCTTTCGACTCCGTATATCGAGGCATTCGATCGCAACATGGCCAATCGAGAAGGGTTGAGATCCACAGCTGTAACTCTCATACCCTTGAGTGCGAATTGAATACTGTTTCCACCAACACCACTACAGCAATCATGAACGAACTGTTTCGACCGCATACGATTCGCGACATGTTCGGCAATATTTTCCGGTGTAACCTCGAACCAGGCTTCAGCGTCCATCCGAATACCACAGTCGAACTTCGACCACAGGTAATATCGGCGTCGCCAATGACGGGGCTTGACCCCCGGGGGCGTGCGGGATTTCCTATGGCCACTCTCCGCATTGTGAGGAATTTTAGGGGGATTAAAGTCAAGTTCGCGCTTTAGAACAACTACTCCTGATTGAATCGTAACATTTGTCATTATTACTGGAAACAGGAAAAAATTCCCATTCCTCCATGCAACCAATCTCGACATACCTGCGTTGCAAACCCCACTCGAATCCAACCCGGAGTATAATAATAAATGATTCGGTCTGTGATATCATACTCCCGGTGCAGGACGGCTCTTTCCAAAGAAACAGCTCGGGTAGTGCCGCATCGCATGCGAATTTTACGTTTTCAGGCATTTTCAATTCATTTGCTACACAGTACCATGTATATGAGTGCGTTTGCTCTGATGTCCTAGATGGTTTGGTTAAGGGGATAAATGGAACTATCTTCGCATACGGTCAAACTGGATCTGGAAAGACGTATACAATGACTGGTTCACCAGAGTCATATTCGAATCGAGGTCTCATACCGCTTTGCTTGGAGAATGTATTTACCCGTATACAACAATTTCCTACGGACTCATTCCAAGTATGCAGCTCTTGCACTCGAGTAGCACTACCCCCTCCTAGGTTTCTATATCTTATATTGAAATTTATAATGAGGAAGTCTATGATCTCCTTGGGGCTCCCGAACTCGGAGATGAATATAGCGTACCGCGAGTTCATCCATTCGAAGACAACGAAGGATGCGTGCAACTTCGAGGTATCTGTGAACCGGGGGTGGGAAATGTCAAACAAGCTCTATCGCTGTTATTCAAGGTATTACCATTTCCTACTTAAAATTTAATACTTTGGAATTTCTCTAGGGAGATGCTCGAAGGATAGTCGCTGAAACTTCGATGAACGATTGCTCCACCCGCTCACACTGTATATTCGCGGTTACTCTTCTGTGTTCAAGCGAATCACGGGCCTCAGATACGAAGGCAACGCTGCGTCTGGTCGACCTAGCGGGATCGGAGAGGTTTCGATATACGCATACCAATTCAAGTTTGTTCGGTGAGAGCCGGAGCATAAATCTCAGCCTCCATTATCTCGAGCAGGTTATTGTGGCGCTGAATGAGAAGGTTCGAAATCAACGCACGCACATTCCTTACAGAAACTCAGTCCTTACTTGGATTCTCCGTGATGCACTGGGAGGAAACTGTAGGACGGCAATGATTGCGACGATTTCCATGGATGAAAATTTTATCCATGAGTCACTTTCAACTTGCCGCTTCGCGAAACGAGTGTCCTTGATTGAGAACACTGAAGTCGTGAATGCTGTTGTAAATCCCCTAGATATTATAGCTCGATTGGAGCGAGAGAATAAGTTTTTGAAAGACCAGATTTCGTCCCTGCAAGGTGATTTGAGTCTACAGCCCGAACTGACGGATTCGCAAATCATCGATTTAAAAGATCGCATATTACATTACTTGCGCGGACCGTCGTATGCTAAGTTTCACCTTCAAGACTTTCAGATGGTCCGGAAGAGCCCGTTTGTCTCATTTACTTCTATCCTAGGTACAAAAATCCTGGCTAATTTTCCACGAACTATATAACGCGAATGTGTTGAATAACCCAGTTGATATTCGATCAGAGAAATCTCCGATTCCTCGTGTCCCCGATAGTCAATATGCTCTGGCTCCGCTAATCCCTGAAACTCAATCATCCGATTCGAACAGCATTCACGCGAAAATTGAGCCTGTTAGTGGGGGCGAGATACAGAGGTCATTCAAAGAACAACTCAGGAGCTTGTGTGATCAGGGGAGAACATTGGGACTCCATGCTGGTAACCTTCGATCTGAAATATCCGTGTTAATGACCGGTATCAGTATCGCATCACGCGATAGCTCCGACACGGAAGAAAAAATTGCGCTGCGACACCAGTTACTGAGCAAGCACGAGGAATACAACGAGACTATAGTTCAACTGAGGAATGTGAAGCGGAAGATTGAAGAGACTAAGAAGATGGCGAGTACCCCATGGGATCCATCCATCACGACGCAGATTGTCACATATTCTAATTAATCTTATACGGGTTCAAATCGAGTTTCGATTGTTATTTCACTCTTTTAGATGGTTCGGGTGCATTGGATATCAAGTTTCTTCTTCTTTTTTGTCGGTGATTGCAATATTTGGAAGGCCCATGAGGCGACGGAGTCTTTAGATGAGACGCAATTAGATCACCCTGCTATCGTTTGTGACGCAGGTTCAACTGGAAGCAGAATCTTTGCATTTTACGTGTTAAAACAGGATTCAAGTGATGGCACAGAGAAAGTATCTGTTGAGTTGATGGGACGCAGTGGCATCGGACTCTCGGAGTTTGCTAAATCAGGAACATTCGATGAGGCCACAAAAAGCATCGCACCATTCATCTCGAAAGGAATCAAACGGCTTGGACCGAATGTTCCAATCTATGTTTTTGCTACCGGTGGAGTCAGACAACTCCCCCAGGAGCTTCGACAGCGACTGTGGGAGCATTTGAGAGTAAGTTTGCCATCAAGCTTTCCGGATCACGCTGGGAGAATAGATCTCCAAATTCTTGATGGGGATGATGAAGCGTTCTTTGGGTTGCTATCGGCAAACTATCTTGTCAATGATGTACCGCTAGGAGATATAAAGGGTCCCTTAACCGACCCCGTGGGAGTTCTTGATTTAGGGGGTAGTTCACTTGAGGTGGCTGTAGCGGGGGATGATAGAATTGTTGGGTCGCATGATGACGTTCTTATCAGTTTCACGGGCCTTGGACTCAGAAAGGTTTGGGATCGATTGATCGAGCGTAACGCGACCACGCAGTGTTTGTTTGAAGTTGGAAACGGCGTCGAGTGCAGGAAAGTAATTCGCGAACTTATTACGAACGATTCAGATTTTGTTTCTAAAAGAGAATTGACTAATCTAGACCGCGTGAATAAATTCGTCGGCATATCTGCATTCGCTTATGCGATGGACTTCGCTTATTGGGTCATGTCCATGAAAACACCGACAGCATTATCTGCATTCTCACTCGAGTATCCGTCGCCATCGGTTACGTCGATGCGATCCGCGTGCGATATCATTTGTTCATACCCTTATTTGGATGCTTTATTCCGGCAACATCAGTTCACAACCTCTCGAGAAGTCCCCGAGAGATGTTTCAATATTTGCTATGTGAGTGAAGTTTTGTCGTTACTTTTAGAGTCAAGAATTAATGAGAGAATCGTGCATTTTCTCGTCCAGGTAAGTCTCACGCATTTCGTCACTTCTATCTTGCTCCCTTAGGCCCGCGGTAGCGAAATTGAGTGGACTTTGGGATACTACATAAAACACCAGGCAACCTTAGGCGAATTAGATTGGCAAAAATCTAGAACTAATGATGAACTATGAAAGATCCTAATGTTGTGTTACTACGGGAATCTCGAACGTATTTGCTCCTCGTCCAGCAGCTGCAACATCCTCCGTCGTCGCGCGATTGATTTCTCATGAAAATATGCATACTGTACAACAGTGTAGCGTATAACGGGCCCTCTGCGAGGATCATTGAGGTCTCTCCAATATCCAATGTCGGGATCAAGATTAAATTGAAGAATTGCATCCCGCCGCTGCCTCTCGGAGAGGAACTTCATTGGGCTCGGTTTAGACCTCTCATCGGGCCAGTTTAGATCATGAAGAACGAGCAACCCTCGATAAGCAAACCAACCACCATATTGAGGATGGAGGGTCAAACCCAACATCCTCGAGTCCGCGTTGGTGAATCGATTGTGATGGCATCGTTGTTCCAATAGCACCCTCTCATCGTCATGGACTATTACCTCATCGCCAGAAATATATTCGACGAGTCCCGCGAGGTATCCAAGTGACTGAGAATGGAGAAAAGGTGGGGTATCCAAATTATACTGGGAAACTTGTTTACACCCCTTGATCTTTAAATTTCGGACTAGCTCATTTAGGAGACGATTGGTTGTCCGTTCTACGAAGTTATTAGGGATACTACCGGGATCCGCTCGGTACGTTTCAATAACCTGTTCAAAGAAACGTCCGTTTGAAATCAGAATTACGCATAAAGCATCCTGATTCTCTGATTCTATCAACTGTGGACTCTCTGGATTGACTGTTCTGCGCAGTTCATTGTACCACCTCACCTATAACAGTATCTATACTAGTGATCACAAGCCGTACATTTAACATGCTCGCCTCCAATCCAAAGGGAGTTACAAAGTCCTGGATATCCTTCAGAATTTCATCGGTCACGTCCCAGTCACAACCACGATTTTTGAGTAGCTTTCTTTCTATCTGGTTGTGCATGAAATTTTTTTCGTTTTCATGAGTTGCAGCGGATGCCACCTGGATCTACGAACAACTTCTTTCATCGTATGTGCCGAGTGTCTGAGTCCCAATGTGTGTATGTGTATTTTGTGCTTTTCTGGCAAATTCGCAACGGAGTTGCACGCACCTGAACATGACTACTTTGTCGTTACTGGTAGCAAACTCGAAAAGTTTCGATTCGGAGATCAAGATTTGGGTAATGTGCTAGCACTTATCGACTCCACAAGACGGTTCTCTGTCGGCTCCTGGAGGGAGGTTAGTATTAAATCGAAAATCGACGACTTGGAGTCGAACGAGCGTGTACTTTTAAACCTGTATTACCACTGGAAGAGCCAGCATACTGGCATGATGAAAACGCAGGAGCGCTCTCCGATGAATGTAGAAGCACTTGAGCAATTTCGGAAGATTATCAATAAATCAAGTCGCCCAACAGTAGGGAGTGATATGCCCGGTTACATTGACCGACGATGTGATTTTGATGTGGAGTATGATGACAGCGCTGAACTCATTGTCGCGGATCTCGAGATTACCGAGGAGGATTCACTTGAAGACCGCGCACAAAAGCTTGACTGTTTGCGGCAATTGACATCAAGATTGGATCGTCGCGACGGTGCCAAAGAATTCGCTCGTGGAAACAAGTTGCCCAAGATACAACATCAAATTGACTCATTTCGCTCAAGAACAGCGGAGGAGGCCGACATTCATGGCAAAACGCGACCTTTGCGTCGATTTTTCGACTCGTCAATTGATGCCGATGCGTTCAACCAGATTATACTATATGAACGGAGACTACGAGCGCGGATAGCCGCACTAGAGGGTGATAGACCTTGCGAAAAGGAAAATAGAGACACTTCAGTGGTGTCTGCTCCGATTTCAACGGAGTGTGAGCGTCCTATGACTACCCAAGAGACCGATGACCGGCCACAAACTCGAAGTAAATCACAGTTGGATAACAGGCGTTTGAAGCTTGCAGAATCCGAGATGACCAAGATACTGGGTATAATATCAGAGGGAATGCTGAGAGAGGGAGATGTCGAAGTTATGAGTACAGAAGAGACTTCAAGTCTCGGAAGTGTGGGTTTTCCGTGTCCAGAGTTTGCACTTCTGAAGGGGTCTATTCTAAAGAAGATCCACGATTCGCAACTTCATTCAGTTGGCGTGTCAGTGATGAAATTTGGTGATACGTACTTCCTGAAGGCCCAAACGGAGTCCTAGTCAGAAGTTATCGGATAATTAAGATAGTATTGCGAGATCAGGCAGTAGATGGAGACAAATGTAATGGTGGAAATAGTAAATTAGGCAAGAAATGAAAAAAAAAATGAAGCACATCAAATAACACTTTCAACGACTCAAATTTCCGCGATCGTTGCTAGTCCAAATGTGAGTTCGTACCATCGCATCCGAGTCCATTCTCAAATAACATCTTTGTCATTTGTTTTTGGCTAACACGCCACAAGTATTGTGTTTGAAACTTAAGCTACCTCTGAATACTTTCTCTGATTAGTTTTCATTGTATGCAAGCGCCGACTCTAGCAGGAGGTAAAGGCGGAAAAGCTGGTTTGGGTTCTGGGAAAGGTGGCAAAGGTGCGAAAGTGTCGTCCTTGGGAGGCAAGGGTGGAAAGGGTGGAAAGGCGTCGACTGGGAAGGCTAAAAAGGCTCCCATGAGTCGTTCCGCTAGAGCTGGACTGCAGTTTCCCGTCGGGCGCCTCCATAGGTTCCTGAAAAATCGCGTCACCTCCAATTGTCGAGTTGGTGCTACAGCTGCCGTTTATAGCGCTGCCATTCTGGAGTATCTAACCGCCGAGGTCCTCGAACTCGCTGGAAACGCTTCTAAGGATCTGAAAGTGAAGAGAATATCCCCAAGACATCTCCAACTTGCGATTCGTGGGGATGAAGAGCTCGACACGCTGATCAAAGCGACGATTTCGGGCGGTGGGGTCATTCCTCATATTCATAAAAGTCTCCAACATAAACCGTCAAAGAAGAAGGAGGCTTCGATGGCATGAGGGATGGATCATATGGATCTGATCATATGCCAACACAGAGCGAATTATCGCATCATTGTCATCCTCAGTTGAATTCTTGGGGAAAGGTAGTTATGAAGTAGTTTCTTACATGTATCTCCAAAGTGACAATACTGTAGAGGTCGAAAAAATTTTCTGAAGACAGAAAATGGCCGCGAACAGAAAGCTGGTGCAATTAGTAGAGACGACTTTACGGAAAGTCGAGGAAGGGTTGCAAGAGTTCAATGATATGTGGCTCAAGGTAGAGGAGTGTACAAATCCTAATCAAAGAGTACGTTTTCATTAGCACATTAGGTTACAATCCATGTAGGAGAAATATATGACCGATTTGAAGAAGGAAATCAAGAAACTTCAGCGATATCGAGAGGATATAATGAAATGGACGTCTAATCCAGAAGTGAGGGATAAAGCTGGGCTTGCAGAGTCACGGCGTCGTATCGAGGTCGAGATGGAGAAATTTAAGGCATTTGAGAGGGAAAGTAAGACGAAACCGTTTTCCATGATGGGGCTTGCTATGGGAGGACGGATGGATGCCCAGGAACAGAAAAAACAGGAGAAGCGAGAGTTGATAGAAGAAATCGTGGAAAGGTTGGTACAGGAATCAGATGGTATACGCGCAGAATGGGAGTCTCTTAGTGCAAAAAAGAAGAAGTCGAAGTCTGAAACTGCTCGCGTGGATGAACTAAAGAAGTTCTCTGAATGGCATGCCTTCCATATGCAGTCGCTTGAACAGGTTCTCAGAAGACTGGATAACGATATGCTCGATCCCGATGAACTTGATATGCTGATAGAGACTCTTCAATTATATCTGGAGCAATACGAGGAAGCAGAATATTACAACGACCTCGATATGTACCAGCAATATAATCTTGATTCTGAGGGAGTGGATGAGACATATTACAAACCTGCGTTGGATGAGCTTTTGGATGCCCCGAAACCTCAAGCAATCGCGCCTTCATCCCCGGTTGAACCTCCGAGAATCCGAGAAGTACCACTCACAGCGGCGGCTAAAGCAAGAGCGAAGAAACTCGCGGCTCGGGAAATTGAAGCTGCCATGTCCGGTGGTCCGATTCGTCCCGACTATCCTCATCAGAATCCTCCCAGACCCGTTCGCCCTCAGATGCCCAATATTCCCCCGCCTGCGATCCCCGCTCCCAGTCATCCTCCAAATCGTCCAGCCCCAATCCATCCTAGCTTATTAACCCCGTCGCGCGAAATTGTATCTCAACCGACTGTCGGGTCGTCGGTTTGGGGAACTGATGGGGGGAAAAGCTCATCATTTTCGGATGCTCAGACACAAAATTCAATTCTTCGAATGCTGCAGTCTAGTTGTGCAAACAGGCCGGTTTGCTCTGATTCGCTTCGTAATCAAGCATATGTTCCATCGAACAATTACACACAGGTTGGAAACGATAGTCGGGCTGCTTACCCACTCCGGATTTCCAGACGGGATGATTCCAACCTTATGGGACAGCTCCCATTCGATGCCCTTCAGTTGATTTTCTTCTATAGAGAAGGTACTCAATCACAGTTCTCAGCTGCGCAGGACCTGAAGCGAAGGCAGTGGCGATTCCACAAGAAGTTCGGCATCTGGATGCAGAGAGCGGGCGAAAATGTAAAAACTTCCAATCAGGCGTTTGAATTCGGGTCTTATGATTTCTTTGATTTCAGTCACGATCATTGGTCAGTTCGAACGAAAAGTGACTTCACTTTTGAATATGAATTCCTGGAAGATGATTCCATCCCCCTCGGATGCGTAAGTGATCCTCAGCGCACCGTCCATCGCCCGATGTTGCAGTAATGGGTTCTGTAAGGTACATGAGAAACGGTAGTGGTGATATATCTAGTATACAAGTAGTCCAAAAACAACTTGGTGAATTTATGCCTAAACAATCTTTTCAGTCAGTTTATATGCTAATTGATGACCGCGAAAATCAAGTCCCCTCAGTGAATGCCATAGAGAACGAGAAGCTGAAAAAAATCACGACTGGTGCTTTCGGCGGGAAGACTCAGTGGGGAATCGATCAGGAACATATCATCACACAACAGCACAGAAAACTCTCGGAGATGCGAGTCTCCCAGATGAACTATTTTGACACTAGAATGGTGGAGTTACAAGAACGGCGGCAAGAGCTGGATAAACGGGAGTTGGCGATTGCGTCTCAAGAGCAACAACTCCGGGAACTGTCGAAACGGTTGGATATCGAAAAATTGGAGCTGAATCAGATAAGACAGTTGTTGCGGGTTGAAAATGAGTCACTGCGGATATCATCTAAAGACCTGAGGGATCAGATCCGTAAATACGAGGTCGTCATAAAGATGATGATGCGAAACCATCCGAACAAAGCATCGGAGGTTACTGGTATGAAACAGGTGGCCACGACAAATGTGGGCCTTGAGCGACTTTGAGAGAGCCTATTCGAACGTCAACAGGGAACGCGCAATTTCGAAGTTGGATAATTAGAGTAAAACGACACGCTATCATTACGCTGTACAGTAAGTCGAATCTGATACCGACCACTTTCAGCTATTTCGGATACGTAACTTCAAGATATTAAGGAGACGATCTACGGATTCGTTGTCCAGATCATTCATGAGACTGATAAAATCCGACAAGTGGGGATCAGAAAATGGCGAAATGCACGCAGTATCTCCTACATTGGAGTCGCATATTATCCGAGACAATTGAGAGCGCATGAAGGAGAATTTGCAGTGATGGTCGTGAACGGACATCTCGGTTTGACCACAGACCACTGTCGATCGGTCATTTGCAGATATCCTCCTTGGTACCGCTGGGTGTCGTGCCGATGAAGGTGGGGGATTTACGGTGAGAGGTGGTGGGTCATCAAAAACATGATTTGATGTGGCAAAGTTTCCCGCAGCTGCCGCGGGTTCGGAGAGAACACCCCTCGATCTTAATCGCACAGAGAGGGCTGATTTATCCTTGAACAATTCTGTATGGAGATCCGGTAAACCATGAAACGGTTGCATTCTTTCGGAATTTTTTTTGGCCAGTCTGATTGACTTTTGGTGCCTTAGGATTATGATTGAAACTTCTGATGACCGAAATACCTTTTTGGTATCATTGGTAATGATTTCGACAGTCAGGATCCTACTCGCAGGAGTTTATAGGAGCAGTTTGGCCGCTCGTCTACCTAAATCGTTTTTCGGTAGGGTTCTGTCACCGAAATTCTTGACCGAAGACAAAAAAAGGAAACTTCATGAGAATGTGTATTACTCCGTGTGGCATACATTGTCGTTTCTCATTGTTCTTTTCTCTGTTATGCATGAACCCTGGTTTAAGCAAATGATCACATCAAAAGAAACCGGTTGGAGTATATATGGGTGGCCGCATGCGTTCTCGATTCGTGAAACATCACTGTACATGTTCGAGTTGGCATTTTGGGTTTCGTGTTTGCTGTTTATGGCAGTCGAAACGATTCGAAAGGATTTCATGGAGATGCTTATACATCATATCTCTACAATCGGTCTGATATTCCTCTCATACATGTACGGATTTATGAGAATCGGGTTTGTCGTGTTGTTGGTCCATGATGTCGGAGATATTTTCCTGTACTCGGCGAAATCATTTAACTACATGAAATTCGAACGAACCACCAATGTGCTGTTCGCAGCTTTTGTGATTGTGTTTTTCGTATCAAGGTTGGTGGTATTCACATTGGTAGTGCGAAGCGCATGGTTAGGAGTTTTAAATTACTATCCCGAAATGGATGCGACGGTTGAACGAGGAGCTGCTATATTACCAGCACTCTTAACGGTGCTGCAGCTTTTACATTATATGTGGTTCGGTTTGATTGTGCGAATGATTTATCGAATGTTTTTCAAGGAGAAGAATTCTCAGAAAGACATTCGGTCGGATGACGAGAGCGATGCACCTGCAACACCTGTTAAAAAAATCAGCAAGAAGAAATCGAAATAGGATATTTATATTAAGTTGGTCGATGAATTCAGTTTTCCTTAGAAATCCTACAGTTACATTTTTGTTTCTCTATTTATACTTGGCTGGTACATCCCTCCAAAACAAGTCTGAATTCGATGCTTTAGACTTTTCCGAAATTTTCCCGCGTATTTTCTCGTTCCATTCTGATTCAGTGAATGCTGGTTCGTACCACATATCCGTTATACGGCCAGTCGGTGATTCGGTGTTGAATTTAGGTCTTACGGGCATTCCAATGTAAATATCTTCGCCTGACATGTAGGAAGGTAGTACCAAACGAGACATGATCGAAGTATTACACTCCGAATTATCCAATCGATTACCCGTGACAACATCTTGCCTATCAACCAAATTCGAGTACTCCACAAGGACGTTATGAAATGGTGTTTTGCCCTTGAATGACGGGCCGGTATAATCCATTGTCGTCCACGTTTGTATTCTTCCTACACAATCCGTCAAATCTGTCCAATTCTCCGAAATATCTTCCAAGCAATCCGAATGGCGACAGGTTGCGATAGGTGGGACATATACACCATGCGTCGGGCAGTATGTCACAATGAGCCTGCCTTCAGCCAATTTGTCAAAGAAGGGCGAAATACGCCCCCTTGTTTTATAATAGTCGATCTGATAACTTGTGTGGAGTATCGAGGCACCGGCAGAGTTCTTGGATCGCACTGAGTATTGATTTGAGTCTGGACCCAGGACATCTGATTTATGAATATTACTGGTCGTGGGGACTCTCACACCGGGACCGTTCTCTGCAATTTTGCGATTCTTTAGATGGCGCTCGTAGACCTGATCTGCAACAGACGGAACAGATGAGTCGACTTCATAAGGTGTTAGTCCATCGGGTCGTTCCCAAATAGAGATGACAACTATCGCGCCGGTACCGGCATGTGAGTGATCTGCTGCCAATGTTCCCCCCGTAACTTGTGGTTGGAACGCATCTTTACCATAAAATTTTTGAATCTTTCCTTGTAATCGCCAGAAAGTGTCTATATTCTGGAAAACGCCCGTGTCACCAATACCGTGTCGCGCTCCGATGAGACCACCACTGATGGTCAAGTGGCAGCGGTCAGTATCATTGAATCCGAAAGAAGGGAAGTCCGACACAAATCGACCCTTCTCATGATCCCATGGAGCTGAGTCGATAAACGCACCACCATGACCGAACGGTGCTAGGCCGAAATCCTCAACTGCTTGAAGCTCACTTGAACTGAAGGCGTCATGCATCTCGAACCATTTTATTTGTTTCAAAGGATCAGTGACATCAGCCATTCGATATGCTTCGATTGCAGCAACCCGCCCCGCCAGGAACGAATGTGCCGCAGGGTATTTGAGCGACTTATACATTTCGATGATTTCTGGGCGGTTCTCGTTTGGGAGAAGCAAATTTCTACCAGGAAGGAAGCATCCCTCTTTTAGTATCGATCCAGGTTCACGGACCCTATCACCTGATCTCATGGTATCAGTTCCTGAACCGATTCCCTTTAAACGGATGGGATGATCTGTTAGGGCATAGGCAAGGTCCTCAGAACAGATCAGCATAGCTGATGCAGCATCACTCATCGTGCAGCAATCGCTCACATGAAGCGGAGTACAATTTGGACGTCTGTCGCCAAGTATTTTATCGACGCTGGTAAATCCAGAGGTTGACGAAGTTCGGAATGGGTTTCTGAGACAAGTTTGCGCGAAAGGGTTGAACTGCGCCTGGTTGCGATTTTTCACGGCAACTTTGGCCATCTGCATACGAGTTGTGCCGAAGTTTGCGATGTGCTCGTGGGCTAGGGCTGCATAATATCCGGTGTAATTTCCACCCTGTTCAAAGTCGAAATCAGTATCACTAGCCAACGCTATAAATTCGGTTCCCTGCGGTGTCGAAACCATGGACATCTTCTCCCAACCAAGTACGAGAGCATAGTCATAAACTCCACTAGCAACCGCCATGGAAGCAGCTTGCACTGCCGACCCTCCGGTAGCACCACCTGCCTCAATTCGCCAACCACCCGTCGGATTCCACCCTATGGTGTCTTGTGCAATCGAGCTCATGAGAACCTGTGCCTCAAAGTGGTCCGAGAAATACGCCGATTGAACCAGGCCATTGTAATGTTTCAAATCATGTGGCGATTCAATCTTCAAATCATTGTCACGGAAGAGCATTCGAACCGCTTCGGCGATTTGTTCTCTAGCCGTAACATCTACCCTCGCCTTCGCAGCCACGGAGAGCCCACCAGCTACGGCGTATACATTCCGCGAGAATGTAGGCTTTCTGAACCTCGCGGGTAGCAAACGCGTCGTCTTGCTGGACATGTAAATTCAAAAATTTTCCGAATGCTTATCACAGACAGCCTGAATTCGCTTTTGAAGAGGTATATCAAATATTTATACAAGTGAGAAGAAATTTAGTACACCGGGAATACAGAGCATTGTCATCACTGACAAGGATGGTGTGGAGATCCTTAGTGGTATGTCAGTTCGCTTCTACTATTCCTACGATTTTAGCACCGACTGATGCACTGAAAGAGCAATCAGCGCGACAAACTGCCCAACTGCTCTCGACAATATTCAATCTTACGCAAGAGCAATGTCACAAACTCGACGATTTCGGGATCACGGAGTCATTCATGGTATGTAGATTCACATTCCGCTTGAGTTACTGCGATCGTGTAGGCTGTATTCGATTCAACTCTCATATGCCAGTCGGCATTTCCTCCGTTCACGATAACAGTTCGTGCGGATAAGGCTCATGTGTCTGATGCTGGGGTTCTCGAATTCACTCAAGCGGTCAAACTATTGGTCGCGGACTTGAGGAAGCAAGTAAGTGTAGTGAATGTTTAGTCACGTCACCCCGCATTGGGCATCTTTAATGATACGGTATGGGCACTCCTCTTACACTAATCTCTAAAGTTTTCGGTTCTTATATTGTTGTTCATAAATGGATAGAACTTGAACATTTTGCACAGAGGCTTTACTTTCCCTAAGGGGGTGAAATTCTATGGTTATTGTGAAGATGCATACCTCTGTACCCGAATCATAATTGGGGTCGTTTCGATCCAATGCAGCAGGACCCGGTTCTGTATCACCGGGTTTACCCCAGGTGTAACTTCCTCCAGCTCCTTCCTATAGACGTTGAAAAAACCCACCAAGGCTGTAAACATACCTTCTTGGCATGAGCGTGTACGGATGACTTGGGATTACCACTTTGTCGCTCTTTTCTTTCGTCGCTTCGGGGTGTTGGCATCTTAAATTAGATTGTAATTCTATCGAAATGGATGTTCATGCGCGAGCGTTAGTGTTTTATATAATCTCGAATGAATTTTTTCAGGCTAGCCCGTTTCTACCATACGAATGAATTTGATTATACTATCGGATACTTGTTCGGCGTATACAGTTGATTCCAATCCGAAATGATTCACGTTCGCGAGGATCTCGGCGCGGGCACATTTCATGTCCTTCACTCTGCTTTCAAGTTGTTTTGTGCTTGTAAATTCATCCTCAGATCCCATAATGAAAAGTTTAGGCTTTACTGACTTCATTATTGCTTCAAAATGTGATCCGAACACGAAGCTGGCGAACCAACCGAATGTGTAGCCTATACCAACATATCCTCGGATAATGGTTGAATGCTCGAGGCAACTGCCTGCTATGGCCGCTCCAGCTGACGAACCGACAAGTATTATCTACAGTCATAAAAGAATACAGTTTGTGGTATAACACGTACATCCTTCTTCAAATTCTCAGACACGAAGTCACAGGCGCCCTCAACGTCCAAGATTTCATTTTCGCATTTGTATGTCTTTTTACCTCCAGACTTACCCACTCCGCGAAGGTCAAATGTTAGACATTGTATACCGTATCGTGAAGCGAGAATCTCAGCGAACGGTTCAGTGTTGGCTGAGGACCCTCCTAGAATCCCCCATGGATGAACGAATACGCATACATATTTTTCGATGCATTCATTGCGGGGAGTCCAAAGGAATCCCCGTAATTCGATTTCCGTCGATCCCTTTGAGAAAAAACGAATGTCTTGAACAGAGCACATCTGAACACATTTGCGTAATTAATCCATCGGAAAACCAGTTATGGCCTATACTTGAGAGACTATACCTATTCTACAGATTCTGCAAATACCAACACCTTCTCCCGGAGGACTCTTGTAGATGGACAAACACCAACAACACTCCGATATTTGCTCCTGTTGGTTCGTGGATTGTATGGGTTCCATGCTCAGCATACATAGAGGAACTTTATGCCCGCGTTGATGGCATACGCTATAGAGTTTATAGCCGTGAAAGTCGACAGTACTGAGGGAACCACATTCAACACACGATATTTCGTCCGAAGAAGTTCGTCCAATAACCAAAGAAATAATTTCTGAGCGCTCCTTCATTCGGAGGTTTTTACCGGATCTCGCTACAGGATCGATCTGACTGTGGATATGGTGAAGCCCGAACGCTACACGGCAGCGCTCGAGTCGATCCAATGATGAGAAATCAGCGACGATACCCTCCGATTGAGTGAACCGACGAAGGACTGTCTCGATTGGGTGATCTCGTATAGATGAGTTGCCAATGTCCCATGCTATCGGTCTGTAAACAGAAGCTAGGCGCCGAACGATATCGAGCACGGTCGCTTCCTTGGATTTTCTCAGTACGTAAATCAATAATGTCAGAGTCTCTTCAACCGTTGTCGGTGAAAACTCTGACGGTTCGGTAATTATTTGTATCCCCTTACGTGTTCGTATGGCGGAAAACACATCCACACGGTTTGTTGATAACGCCGTAGACAGAACTGATGGATCAGGTTGCTTGATTCGCATGGGTTCGTTGTCGGCTTCGGTAATATGGCAGCTCCCAACTCCTATACGGGTATCGGAATTCACCAATTGAATATTCCAAATCAATTTTGGACCTTTCACAGTTTCCACTGTTACTGAAACCAACAAATCATTGGGAACATGTGCGCTAATGTTATCCACAGAATCGTTGTCGTCACACGCAGCAATACAGCAGAGGGGTTCGCATCGTGAGCTTGTGATAATCCATACGAATACAAAGGATCCAAAACCAAGTAGAAGGAGTCCATGTTCTCCCAGTTTTGTATCAGCCCATGTTACAAACATCCGTGCGCTATACTTCAAAAGACAGAGAGACAAGGACGGAAGGAGATCGGGCAGCAACTGACGCGTGCCATCAGAATTGAAGATCGGAATAACAAACCACCATTTGCGGAGAATCTCCATTAATGAATACACTTCTTCAAATTTATACGACACACCGTGCTGGATTGAATAGTCGAGAATTTTGAAATGTGGCGTTCGATCGGAAAACACGGCGACGGCTAACAATGAGTTCCCATATTCCGAAACACCGATGGGTGACCAAGCACTTGACTCGAAACATAATCTCGATTTGACTCCGTAGAACCTTTCAGGTACATATGAATCCGTGATTGAATCTGGTGGGTATTTCAATGGAAGCTGTCAGAAAAACGTACCAGCCGACTGATATGGGTTGATGGGAATAATAGACATGAGTGAAAGAGTATTTACGCTTGAGATGTCCCCAGAATACAATGACCCCTGACGATTTAAGATGAATGAATTTCATTCTAACATACCCTTAAATCCCAAACGACGATATTTGTGGGTGATTTAAGTGAAAGAGTACCGTCAAACGAAACTTGTAGATTAGGACCGAACCTATAATGAATCAAGTTTACAGATATACGTGGCATACTGGAAATCATCGTCAACCAACTGACTAATAATTCGGGAATTCATGGCCGAAAAATTATCACTCATCGCTTTGTTTGACCAGTATGCTTCCGGTGAATGTTCGTAAACATAAGCACCATTCCGCGAGCCGAAGCCGGCCAAGTGCTGAAAGAGACGATTCAGATTTGGATGCTGACGAGGTTGAGCAACTGCGCATAGAGCGTGATGAAGCTCTCAGGAAATGCAAAGAGTGGCAAATTGAAGTCGCATCTTTAAAGGCCGAACTTGACAAGGAACGTGGAGCGCAATCAGTATTCGTTGAACAGAGAGTTCATGAAAAGGAGCGAGATATCAGGGCCGAACTCAATTCAGAATGGTCGAAAAACGAGGCCGGTTGGAAGGAGCGCATTCGAAATGAGCGTCTACTTCGCCTGAGTTATGAGCGGGTATTATTGGGCATGGGATTTACACCTAGTCGGATCGCTTCGGATATTGTTAGAGTTTCCCGACCACAGCCATTACACGAAGATCCCGGAGAATACAAGACGTTGAATCTGTTGGACCTCGAAGCCGGTTTGGCATCTCAACCGTCAAGCAAACGTAAAGGTCTTTTTGCATATTCAATGAACGATATCAAGGCGAGTATGAATTTGCCCGATCCCGAACCATGGAATCGGGAGCCTATCCCGCAACCAGACTCCAAAACGGAGGATTATTTCCACGTTAATGGTTCCGTGGGCAAACGTGATTTACTCAAAGTTTTATCCTCTGACGAGCCGTAAACATAATTTACAACCTTTTCCATATCTTTACTTCATGTTATGTTGTGAGGCGTTTCAAATCCTAGTGGTCATTACAATGTCTCTAACAGCCCGGAAGGCTGGTGGTAAGGTTTGGGAAGATTCATCGCTCGCCGA
>Ga0214917_10003305_pt1 | contig 18738 bp, 32 predicted proteins | sample LL_1208_BB_MetaG_FD_177983 | JGI IMG/M metagenome (GOLD analysis project Ga0214917, IMG submission 177983) | Freshwater microbial communities from Lake Lanier, Atlanta, Georgia, United States - LL_1208_BB | ecosystem: Environmental > Aquatic > Freshwater > Lake | place: USA: Georgia | collected...
CTTGTGTGTGTGTGTGTGTGTGTGTGTGTTGAAATAAAGATACACGGACTGAGCCTTTGGCTCTCGATAGCCATTGGGTTTAAAGGAGGAACATGGCTTACAAAGAGGGGGGATTGGTAGAGCCACTGATATTGGGGGAAGGAGCAAGAGGATTAACGAAGCCAGAGGCTTCAGGTGGTAGGTAGGAGGAAAGGTCGAAGCGAGGGAAGGTTGGAGAGGAACGAAACGAGCATGGCGAGTGGAGTGGAACGACTCGCTGAAGCACGGTTTTGGCAAAAAACGAAAACCTGTTGTAGGTGCGGTTGTGGGGTGTTGGATGGAAAACTAGGCGAAAGGTCGAATTTAAGCCTCTAAACGGCTCCAACGGGCGGTTTTAACCCTACATCATAGACCCATATACCCCTTTCAAACCCACAAACCCTTTTTTCGCTGCAGCGTTTGAGTAAAAATCACTTATTTTTGCGTTTGAGTCGAGTATTATGGTTAAAAAAATAGAGAAAATTAAAGAAAACGCTGGAGTTCTAAGAGCATCCTTCAAAAAAGGGGGAAAGTCTTACAAGCAAATTGATAGAACTAGTATGGTTGCGATGTATGAAGTGAGGGAAGGTTCGAGCATTTACTACGAAGTGTTTAAAATTAAGAAAAAAAAGTCTAAGAAAGTGCAATTAAGTGGTGGTTTTTTGGAGGTTGAGGAGGGTGAAGCGTACCCTAGTCTAAAACATTTTGGAAATCTAGCCTACTGTTGTAAGACTATTGAGGTTGCGAGGGATAGATTTGACCAAATAGTCTACAAATTGGCATCTAGAAAAGGGGTATAGTCTATATTTTTTCAAAAAAATTACAGTAGAATCAAAAATTAGTCTATATTTGCTCATCACACACACGATAGATAGTTTTTAATGGTTAAGAAAGGCGGTTTTTACCGCCTTTTTTTAGTCTATATCGTTGATTATCATAGTAAAAGTCTATTAATAGTCTACCCTGGCAGATGGGCGAATTTCCCCCAAAATAGGGTAAAAATACCCTAAAAACCCCCTTATAACTGCTTGATTTTCAATAAATTAAGAATATTTGGTTATTATATAAAATAATCTATGTAAATTACAGTAAGTTCTTTGACAGGCAGGTGATAGTAGTGGAAAACGCACCCACATTTGTCGTAATGATAAAGTATAAGTGCGGTAACATAAGCGAAGCACCTAGCGAATGAGAGAGTAAAGATTGCAATGCTAACGAGCATCATCCAATAAGAGATTAGATGCACACGAATAAGCGAAGCAATGGTGAAGGTAATAACCACTCAATCATTCAATGAAAAAACAAGTACCTACCTCTCACGATGATGCGGTTGGGCAATAACGATGTATGAATAACGAGATGAGTTAATGATGCTAATGAAAGCAATATCAAATACACTCACTTGAATAACCTAGTGTTATTGATTCAAAAATCTAGTAAGGTGAAAATCCTGTTTGTAATTATGATGTAAGATTATAGCAACTACAAGCGAATAGCACCAAAGCCACACACTCTAATGAGTAATGCAAGTGGCATGGGGTAGCGAAGGTTCAACATTCTATTCTATGCGTATGCAACGAATGTTTTTTTATTTTTTATTCATTCATTTTTTTAATTAATCATTTTTATGAGTAAAGCAATTCTAATTGATGTAGTAAATAAAAATATAAGTTATACTACTATCAATGATTACAAAGAGATATATAATGCGATAGGTCATGGATGTAATACATTCGATTGTCCTTATCAATTTGATAATGGAGATACATTGTATGTAGATGATGAAGGATTATTGCATGATGATGTTCATGGATGTTTCATGTTACAAGGATGGAACATTCCATGCGTAGGTAATGCAATTATACTCGGTACAAATGATGAAGGCGAATCAATAGATTGTAAGTGTACGATTGAGGAAATACAAAATCAAATAAAATTTTTCTCAAAAGATGTAGCACTTGCATGGAGAGATGCAGCCTTATCCAATGGAGCACAAATAATTCAATTTTAAACAAACTCGGTGGAGTATAAAACACAATTAATCATGAACAAACTTGATAGAAAAAATTTAGAACAAGCCATTGCACTTTTGAACGATGCAAAATCAATCATTGAGGATATTGCCTCACAAGAGAGAGATAAGTATGATAACCTTTCTGAAGGATTGCAACAAAGTGATAGAGGACAAGCAATGGAAGAAAATGCTGATGATTTAGAAAGCATCAATGATGAAATCGATAATGTTATTGATGCTATTGAAAATGTTATTTACAAGTAATTTTTATTCACTAATCAATTTTAAACAAACTCGGTGGAGTATAAAACACAATTAATCATGAAACAAGAAATTATCAATCGTGTAAAAGAAGTTATTGCTACTTACAATCAAAAAGTAGAAAAAGGATTATCATCAATCTATGCACAAGATGATGTCACCTTGATACTAGAGGAAATTGTTGGTGAAGTAGAAACAAAAATTAATGAGTTAGAAATTCAATCACCTACTAGCAATCCATCTAGTGATGAGGAGTTATTTACTATTGATGATATTAGAAGGGCAATAGATAATATTGATTTCGATGAGTACTTTGAAATTGATAACTGTCGCTTTGGTATCAACTATGGTAATGAAGTGGAGTTAGAAGATTATGATAAAAACTTTTCAACTCGTACTTTCAAAAGCGATTTTATTGATAGTGTGAGAACAGAAAGAGAGGAAAGAGTAGATAATGAAAGTTCTCCTCTAGATGATAGTATACCTGCGAATGAAACAACAAGTGTATCAACTATAACAATAGTAAATACTAGTGGTGATTCGCAAGTAGATGCTTACAATGAAAACAATCAACAATAATTTATTCAATCAATTCTTAATCATTTAAAATTTATCAATCATGAGTATTCAAAAACTTAAAGAAGGTGTGATTTATCAAGTGAGTGAGTTATTACCTATTCACTCTAGTAGTTCTTATGCAAAAGACAATGCACAGGTCGTACCAGATAACGACAAGTGGTTGAAAGTGCAAACTAGTAAAGGTAACTTTGCTTTTCATAAAGATGAGTGTCCTTATGAGATTAAACAAGCCATCGATATAGATGGCAATAAGATTTATGTGCATGAGGATTACTCTCATTATGTAACTGCACAAAATGATAATGGTGATTACATTTACTTTACTTGCGAGGAAGCAGCGAAAGCAAACGATTTCGATTTCTCAATTCGATTAGGTCGTTATTGGGATAAGAAAAGTGATTCGTTCTATGGAGATACAACTCTATTCAACTATCATCAAGGTGTTACCCATCAAGATAAAATTCCATCATTCGTGAATGATGATGATGAGTTTATTGTTGGTATTGAAGTAGAGAAAGTAGATAGGAGATTACAACGAGATTCATTAGTGTATGAGTTATTACAAAACACAGGATGGAAAAAAGAAAGTGATGGCTCACTTGGTGATGGTGGATATGAGTTAGTTTCTCCCAAACTACCACTACTAGATATGAATAGAATATTGAAAGCCTGCGAACCTGTAAAGAAGTATATCAATGGTCAAAGTGATTCATCATGTGGTGGGCATCTTAATGTTTCTCGCAAAGGTGTATCTAGTAGAGATTTATTGAAAGGCATGAAAGGATTTGTTCCTATCATCTATGCACTCTATGAGAATAGATTGACAAATAGATATTGTCAAGCAAAGAAGTGGAACAACTATTTTAACTATCGTGATAAATATACAGCCTTTTATCTTAAGAATGAGAATATATGTGAAATTCGTTTATTCTCTAGAGTAACTAACTATACTACATTACAATGGCGTATTAAGTTACTACAAACATTATTCGGTGATTATGGTAAAAACCTCAATCAATTTGTTCTTAAGATGAGCAATAGAGATTCATCATTGTACAAGTTACTTAACGAGCAATACGAACATGATAAGATTGGAAAAAAGATTACTCTAGTAGATGAGTTATCTAGGAGATATGGATGTGGTAAGATTTCAAAGAGTGTTCGTATTAAGGTCAATGATAGATTTGGCTATACAGTTCTCCCATTAATTTAATTAATCAACAAAAATTTCTTAACCTTAAAATTTATCAATCATGTGTATTATCGTAGCAATTCCTCAAGGCAAACAAGTAACTAAACAAACATTGAAACGCTGTTGGGATAACAACCCTCATGGTGGTGGATTCATGTATAGTAATGGCAATAAGGTCATTGTCAACAAAGAGATGGTTTCATTTAAGAAGTATTGGAAAGCGTTTACACAAGCGAAGGAAAATCATGATACAGCCTTTGTTTGTCACTTTAGAATTTCAACGCATGGAAAAATCAATGAAACAAATTGCCATCCATTTCTAGTAAACAAAAATTTAGGATTCGCACACAATGGTATTATCTATGCAGCACCTAAGAGTGATAACTTTAGTGATACCTATATGTTCAACGAAGCAATACTAAAGCACTTACCAAATAGTTTCCTTAACAACACTGCGTATGTATCATTGATACAACAATACATTGGTAGTGGTAGCAAACTTGCTTTTCTTAATACGAAAGGTGAGATAAATATCATCAATGATAAAGCAGGTGTGTGGGATGATGGCGTATGGTATAGCAATAGTGGATATAAGGCAACTAGTTATTTCGATTATGGTGGTACTAAAGTTTCAAACATTAATACCTATCAAGCGAAGCCAATAACATACACACAAAATCAATTAGCGTTTCCATCTAAGCCAAAAGAAACTAAAGTGGATGATACAATTAATCATGATTGTATTGATTGCAATGATGCTTTTGTTTATGATGAGAAAGATTGGTATGGCAATCCAAAGAAGCCTATCAAGTGTGAATATTGTGGTGAATCATGCAACACTAGTGGAGAAAGATTGAATGGTGTATGCACTCATTGTTTTGATATTATGAATGATGAGAGTATCAACGATTGGCTAGGCTATCGCAGGAAGTAATATAAACAAAGGGAGGACAAATAAAGTCCTCCTTTCTTTTTTCTTAACGCTAAAAAAAATCAAATGAAAAAGTTTCATCAAACATCAAGTAATAGTACAAGACAAAAAGCACTTGCTTCATTATTAAATAGTGTAGATAAATTACAACTAGTGAAAGATTTAAAAGCAAGACAAGAGTATTTATTTCAGCGTAGAGTGATAGATGATTTCAATCGCAAGATTGATACGATTGAGAATGAAATTAAAATGAACGAATCGCTAGTTAAGAATGGATGGATATATGTTAAGGCATGGAGTAGAGATTGTGATATGTGTGAGAGTACACGAGTATATAAATTTCAATCCATCAAAGCATACTACAAAATGTATGATAATTTTTGCGAATGGTTAGAAGGACCAGGCTCGTTCTATTTAATTACAAAGAATGAGTACGATGATGAGATGAGAGAGCCAACGAGAAGTAGAGATAGAATCATGGAGGCATACGAGAATGGTAATGGTACTAGTATTTATGTATAAAATTCTTAATCATAAAAAACAAACATCATGCAAAATTTCAAATCATTCTTTATTGTAGTATCGCACTCAATTAGTGGTGGTAATTATGGTAAGTCAACAAGCCTTAAGGAAGCACTAAAACTATCTAAGGTTAATACAAAATCAAAGTATGTAACCTATGTAGGTTTAGTAAAAGAGGATGCAAGTGATGAGCAATTAAAAAACATTTGCTCATGCTTTTGTGTAGATGATTACGGCAATGTTAGAATGTACAATAATCCATCAGGCGAAGATAATAAGATGGTAGATGAATTATTTATTGGATGGTCAACAAACATTAATCATTAAAATTATTAATCATGAAAATGAAGTATCAACATCCTGCACTTAGGTATCACAATCCATTAACTGGTGAATACGATGAGAATGAATCAATCAATAAAGATGGTGTGATTTATGTAGAATGTAAATATGAAGTATGCGACCAATGTAATGGTCATGGCGTTTATACTCGCAAGGATATAGATGATAGCAAACTAGTAGATTCAATGATTGAGGATGGCGATTACGATGGTATCGAAAGTTATTATCGAGGTGCATACGATAGACAATGTGAATGGTGTAGGGGTATGCGAGTTATACAACAGCCGATTGATTTCCCTAAGTGGGCAGATAAATTGTTAGATGAGTGGTGGCGATGTGAAAAAGCACACGCCGAGTATTCACGCCAAGAACGAATGATGGGTGCATAAAAAATCAAGGAGGGTTTATTCCCTCCTTTTTAAAGGTTCGTATCTTAGACTATTATCATATTCCTTAACTATAAACATTTAATCATGGATTTCAACAAGACAGAAGATGAATTGAAGCAAATGAACGATGATGAGTTATTTGCCTACTTGGATGCTAAAGCCAAATATCTAGCACAAAACAAAGCACCCCTATCTTATCATAAAACGCTCAAATACGCTAGTCTATCCTCCTCAATATCTAATCAAGAGTTTGATTATGAAGGTGCAATAAAGAGTGCTGAAAAGAACAAAGAGGAGGCACTAAAAAAGTTTAACGATAAGAACGCTGTGAATAACCCCAATACTTATACACAGGAAAAGTAGACTATCGATTATTCAATATCTTTGGTTTTTATTTAATTATTCAATAAACCCTTATTTATGGTAACCCTTTATTCAAAATCAACAAAGCACAAGAGATTCAAGAAAGTTAAAACATTCAAGAATTACGATAAGGCATGGAGTTATGTAGCAGTAAAACTTATGTCCTTAGACTACCGCCTAAACCTATCCTATTCCTTGCAATATCTTAATGATGGGTATACAAAGAGGCGAGTTTTTCCTTACGCATCACACGAAGTATCTAGAAAAGGAGTAGTCTATAAAATAGCCATCTAATGCTCTCCAAATGCCCTAAAATGCCTTTTTTGGGGGGATATTGGGGGTATTTCACCCCGCCTTCCATAAGGCTTAAAATAGCCCAAAATTCGCCTGTTTTAGGGGGTACAAGTAGGGTAATAGCCAAAGGGGTAAAATCCTGCCTAGAATCGCCTAAAAATAGCCTTAAAAACAGGTGGTTTTTGCCCTTTTTTGGGGGTATGGCAAATATGCTCCTATATTGGATTTATGGATATTTACTATCCAAAATCTTATCGTTAAAAATTAAATATTAGACTATGAGTAAAGTTTTAATCAAAAGCGTAACTCCATTCGGTGATGTAATATCAATGACACCGTATATAAATAAGTTCTGCGAGGATAACCCAAACGATGATATATATTTTGAAGTGGCACAAGAGTTGATACAATTCTTAGAACCATCCTATCCTAAAATTCACTTTATAGATTACAAGCATGATACTAACTTGTTTTTCTTTGATAAAATTATCCAACTTACATATTATCGTAATGCACCACTACAACAGCAATTTGCCCAACAACTAGGTTATAAATATGCTCCATATATAAAACCAATTCTCACACCACCTAATAAAGAAAAGCCTATAAAGTCTAAGTATGTATGTATTGGAATACATAGTACTAGCCAAGCAAAGTATTGGAATCACCCATTAGGTAAGAGGGTACAATTCAAATCTCCATATTGGAATGAGTTGTGTATTCTTTTGAGAAAAGAGGGAATAGTTCCTATTGTTATTGAAAAGGATAGACAATTTGGTAAAATGCCTCACTTTAATGGATTACCAGATAGAGGTCATAATGTATTTGGCTTGTCACTAGAAGAATCGATAAATTATGTTAATCATTGCGAGTTCTACATTGGAATATCCTCTGGTATGTCGTGGATTGCTCATTCTTTAGGTAAAAAAGTAGCCATGATTTCAAATTTTACAGAAGATTGGAACGAGTTTGATATTAATAGTCCTGACTACATAAGGATTACCAATAAGAATGTTTGTCATGGTTGTTGGAATAAATATGAATTTGATATTCATGATTGGTATTGGTGTCCTGTTCACAAGGGCACAGATAGGCAATTTGAATGTCATACAAGTATAACCCCAAACGAAGTATTTAATCAAATAAAAACATGGATTATATGAAACCTAAAGTAAAAAATTGGCTTAAACTCATTGAAAGCGGTGAATTAAAAAGTAAGAGTGTTCAAATATTACATTTTATAATCACACACCCACACACAGATTTAGATTCTATGCGTAATAGTCTTAATCTTCCACATCAAACTTGTAGTGCTATATTAAGCACCATGATGGATTATGGACTAGTTAAAGGAGTGGGAGAACGACAAAAGAATGGAATACACTATTCTCAATTAATGTTTGTAGAGAATGAGCAGGAAAGGGATATACTTGCTTTTAGGCGAGAACAAGAAAAGTTTATTCAATGGGTACATCGTGGAATCGAAGATTATCCAAAACACCTGCCACCCTATTTATTACAAGAATTGCACAAAGTCTTGAAAAACAAGGATAATATCCAACAAATACAACTTTTTTAAAAAAAAGATACTGAAAATTATTAAATTAAATAAATAAAAGTCTATCTTTACACTCAAGAACATTTTTTAATTAATTATTTAATCATTTAATCAATCATTAATCATGGCACACAATTTAGAAATTAGAGATGGTAAAGCCTCTTTTGTCGCTAAAGGCGAAAAAGCATGGCATGGTTTAGGAACTTATGTAAACGAGGCTATGACAAGCGAACAAGTTGTCGAACTAGCCAACCTAAACTATGAAGTCGCAAAAACCCCTATTTACATTAATCCTCCTGTAAACGAAGGAGAGGAATCTACGAATGTAGAAATCCCAAACATTTTTTCTACCTATCGCCTCGATACTAAAGCACCTTTAGGACTAGTTAGTGATAGATATGAAATTGTACAAAACAAGGATGCCTTCCTATTCTTTGACCCTATTATTGATAGAGGCGAGGCTATTTACGAAACAGCGGGTGTATTGGGAGTTGGCGAAAGGGTATTTATTACCGCCAAATTACCTGAAGATATTTTGGTAGCGGGTGAAAAGGTCGAACAATACCTTCTCATAACTAATGGGCATGATGGCAAAAACGCTGTTCGTGTTGGCTTCACCCCTATTCGTGTGGTATGTAATAACACGCTTACTGCCGCCCTAAATGATTTAAAGAACTCCTATACTATATTCCATTTTAACAATCCTCAAGAAAGGCTTAAAGAGGCTCACAAGGTCATGGGATTGGCAAGTAACTACATGAACGATATTTCCAAGATATTTGATGATATGGCTAATACTCAAATTCGTGATGAGCAATTAGTAGCCTATATCGAAGATATTTTTGTAAACAAGGAATATGTAGAGAAAAAGGAGAAGGTAAGCACTAGGTCTAAAAACCTTGTTGATAAGATTTACAACTTTGCCAAATATCACCCCACCCAAATCACTCCTGCCACTAAGGGTACTTTGTATGGTGCATACAACGCAGTAAGTGGGTATTTTGGGCACATTAAGGACTATAAGTCTTTAAGTCAACGAATGGAAAGCCTATCCTTTGGATATGCCTCAAATAAGACAAATCAAGCGTTTACACTTGCCTCCAAGTTTATGGATGATAATACCATCTTGGATAAAGAACTTGTAACGATATAATTATTCCTTTTAATGAAAATATCCTACGAAGTCCTATTTAAAGAGGGCACGATAATAATCGAAAGCGTAGATGAATCATTTGATTCAATCTCAATCGAAATCGACCAATTTTGGTCATGGGTAAAGAGAGAGGGTTTAAATGAGTATTGCGAGGATTATTACGACCCTAACGAGTTTGATGGGCATGGGCAAAGTAGCGGTCATCTTTCATTAGAGGAGTATTTTAATCTCCATCATTCATTAATTGAGAACGATTTAATCAAATATTTAACCACAAAAAAAACAAAACCCAAAATTTAGGTTATGTCAAACAAAAACACAGAATTTAGTTTACAGGTGTATTTTACCACCGATTATTCAAAGTTCAAGATTATGAAGGGTAATCGAGAAATCGATGCCTCCCATGTAAAAAGACTTATTGATAGTTTTAGGGAAGGCTACCTTTTCTCGCCTATTCTAGTAAATTCCAAGCACGAGATTATTGATGGTCAAAATCGATTCACAGCCGCTAAAGCACTCAATCTACCTATTTACTACCTAGTTGCTTTCAACTATGGATTAAAAGAGGTTCAAGTCTTGAACACAAACACAAAGAATTGGAACAAAGAGGATTATCTAAAAATGTACTGCGACAAGAAAATACAACCCTATATTCAAATGCGTAAGTTCATGGAGGATTTCCCTTCTTTTGGAATTAGTGCTGCAATTAAGATTCTTACCAACGATACCGATGAGCAAGGTGCATCTACTCTTGATGTTAAGGCTAAAGATTTCCAAAAAGGTCTACTAGAAATACCTAACCTCAAACTTTCTTACGCTAATGCTAAGAAAATCATGAAGTTTGAGCCACTCTACAAGGGATTCACACGCAGAACTTTCGTGGCAACAATGATTAGTCTATTTAAGAATCCTAATTATAATAACGATGAGTTGATTACCAAGTTATCTCATAATCCTACTCAATTAGTTGATTGTACTACCATAGGTTCATATAAACTAATCCTTGAGGATATTTATAACTTCCGTAGAAGGGAGAAAGTAAACCTTCGCTATTAATTATTAAAATAAATAATCATGGGGTCAGTACTTGATTTCAAAGAGTGTCCGCATTGTGGCAACGAGGCTACTAGTGACTATTACTATAAAACCAATGAGGAGTATATCCATTGTATTTATTGTGGGTACTATAAATCTATAACCATTAAGGATAAGACTAAGAGGCTTGATGAACTAAAGGAAGATGATTGGCAAGTTATAGAGATTGATAAACCATTTGGTGCTTATAGAATTAAAACTATTGGTGCTATTGGAACACGATGTGGTACTATCATGAACGAGGAGGATTACGAAATTCTCAAAAAGGAGGTTATGGATGATGAGCCACAGATAGAGTATTTCTCTGTAAGTCGTTTTATAAATGGAGATATTGATACAAAAATCATCATTAATAAAAAGAATTAGCCATGTGCCTTTGCTCACAACCTGTAAAATGGAATTGGAAGGACTATATCTTGGGGTATGGTTATTCTAAAGTCGTTAAATGGAGGTGGTATCATTATCCAATCAATTATTTCAAGTACATATTAATTTTTAAAATTTTAAACAGAACAAACTATGAGCGGTTTAGTAAACGAAGAAAAAAAAGGGGTAATCTTTCTTAACATTAAGGAAGGTAAACTCGTAAGCAAAAAAGAGAATGGGGAAACAGAATCTTTTGATGGGGTTAGGGGTACATTAATCAAGATAGAGTTCGTAAAGGATGAATATGAGGGTCGAACCTTTGAGAAGGCTAGGATTATGATTAAGTACCAAGATGATGTGTATTTGCTTCAAATGAAGTTAGATAGTGGATATTTTAGAGGTTTCTGTAATTCTCTAAAAAGTGGTAATCCTAAAGAGGAGATATACATCAAGCCATCATTATCAAAGGATGAGCAAGGTCGCAACAATGCTACTTGCTTTGTAAAGCAGGGAAGTTCATTCCTTAAACACGCTTATACAAAGAATAACATGGGCGATTTGCCTGAACTCAAGGTGGTAAACTTTGGCGGTAAAACCCTTTATGACAATACTGAGCAAGTGGCTTTTTGGAAAAATTGGCTCGACTCTGTAATTAATACTAAAAACAACGAACCAATCGAAAACAATCAAAATATCGAGGAATCTAACGATTTCAACGATGATTTACCTTTTTAATTAATAATATCAATTATTCAAAATGAAACCTAACATTAAAGGAGTAATCCAAAATTGTGTATCTAACATTCCTGACCAAGAAGTTGCTTTATGCCTATCAAGTGGTATGGATAGCAACTCAATCCTATTTGAGTTACTAGAGCAAGGCAAAAAGGTTACTGCTTTTACATTCACTATGGAAGGTATAGAAAGTAGGGATTATATTCACGCCAAAAAGAATTGTGAAACATTTGGGGTCGATTTAGTTCGTGTAGAGTTGCCCAACAGCGTAGATAAACTCAAGGAGGCTGTATACAAACTTGCTCGTATGGGAGCAAAGACAAAAGCAGATTTTGAGTGCTTTTTCCCATTCTTGTACTTGTATGAGCACTCTGCTCTTACCCAAAAGTATATCATTAGTGGACTAGGGGGTACGGGTCATTTTTGTATCACGAAGAAGGGCATGATTCACTTTCGTGAAACAAGAATTGATGATTTTCGTAACTCACTTTATTCAAACCCAAATTATTCTCAAAAGAAACTCCATGAGGATTATTGCGAAAAGATTGGAAAAATCCACATTATGCCATACATGACTCAAGAGATGATTGAGGAGTTCAAGGGTACGCAATGGAACGAACTAAATAAGCCTAAAGAGAAGCAGGCAATTTTAGATTCGTATAAGGATTGGTTTACTAAAGTAAAAGTGTTTCGCCATACCAATTTCCAAAAGGCTGATAGTGGAATATCCACAGCGTTTTTGCAATTAGTACATACTGATTTGAACAAGGGTAATTTCAAAACTCCAAAGGGTATATATAATGATATTATTGATGAGGTAAATAGTCAACAATAATAATTATATTTATAAATAATTACCCATGAGTCAATTTGATTTTAATAAGATTGATGATTTTGATGACCACATCAACAAGAGTATTCCTAATTATGATTTGCTTATAGATTCAATAAAAAGCATGAGCGAATACTTTTATGTTAAGAGTGCATCAATATACGATTTAGGATGTTCAACAGGTAAACTACTAAAATCACTTCCATTTGAATGTAAGAAAGTGGGGTATGATAATTCTAACCTATTACCTAGTGTAGATGGTGATAGTAATTTAGAATTTCAAAATGTAGACCTTAATGGAAAGTTTCCTATATCCAACGCTTGTATTGTGTATAGCATATTTACTATGCAATTCCTTGACCCTTTAAAGAGGAAAGCATATTTAACTAGAATATACGATGGTTTAATGAGTGGTGGTTGCTTATTCATCGCTGAAAAGATATATCAAGAGCATGGACAAGCACAAGAGGTTTTTTCCTTTAGTCACTATGATTACAAACTAAAGCAATTCAAGGCTGAGGATATATTGAAAAAAGAAAGGGATTTAAGATATAACATGAAACCTATGGAAGATGAAAAGTTGACTCATTTACTAAAGGGTTGTCAATTTCGTATTGTATCTCCTTTTTGGCAGATGTATAATTTTAAAGCATACATAGCAGTAAGATGATACCTTATAAACTAGAGGATGTAAAAAAAGCAAGTGGGCAAAACCTATTCAATGTAGTTTCATTATTCGCTGGTGGTGGTGGAAGTTCAACAGGGTATAGATTAGCAGGAGGTCGTGTATTAGCAATTAATGAGTTCATCGAAGCGGCACAAGATGCTTATGCTCGTAATTACCCTGATACACACATTTTCAAAGAGGATGTTCGCCAACTTACTGGCGATATGATTCTAGAAAAGATTGGAATACCTAAAGGCGAATTAGATATACTTGATGGTAGTCCTCCATGTGCTAGTTTTTCCACCGCTGGTAAAAGAGAAAAGGGGTGGGGTATTGAAAAGAAGTATAGCGATAAGGTTCAACGAGTCGATGACCTTTTTTATGAATTTGCTAGAATATTAAAGGAAGTTCAACCTAAAGTATTTATAGCGGAGAATGTAAAGGGTTTAACGATGGGTGCTGCCGCAAATCTTTTGGGTAGTGAACAATTTGACCTTTTTGGAGAGGATGATGGTATTTACCATACTTTGACCAAATGTGGGTATAGAGTTCGTTATAAAGTTCTTAACGCTAAGAATTATGGAGTTGCTCAATCTAGAGAGAGAACAATATTCATAGGCATAAGAAACGACCTTAAAGGAGAAATAACCTATCCAAAACCTAGCCATACAATCATTACCTCGTATGAGGCTTGTAAGGGAGTGGTTAATAGCGAGAAGGATATTTTAGAAGCGACCCATAAAGAGGGCATAGTGAAGGGGTATGTAGTTCAAATGAAAGAAGGGGAAACTGGGGATATGTATGCACCTAAAGGGTATTTTGGATTACAAAGGATTAGTAGAAACGAGCCATGCCCAACTATTTGCCAAAGGCAAGGTAATAAGGGTGCTTGTTTGATTCATTGGAGTGAGGATAGGGAACTCACAGTGCCTGAGTTGACTAGACTAATGAGTTTCCCTGATGATTACTATTTGGGGGAGAAATATACTCAAAGGTGTGAGAGATTGGGAAGGGCAGTACCCCCACTACTAATGAAGTCTATTGCATCTCATGTGTATGAAACAATATTGAAAAACCTATAAATTATTTTAAAAAATAATTATGAGGAGAAGAAAGAAATCACAACCCAAAACCAAACTAGGGAAAATCCTATTAGAGAATGAGATGGAGCAGTTGGATTTGTATAAGTTGATTATCTATAAAACGGGTAAGACTATTGGGTTAGATAGGATTTCCCACATAGTGTCGGGTAAAAAGAAAAACTATACGATACAAACCGCCAAGACAATTTGTGAGGCATTAGGAATTACATTAAACGAACTTGTAGATTAATCAATATGGCTAAAAAATTTTATGTTACTAGAGGAGGGCGAGATATTTGTATAACGCAAGACTACAACCAAGCATTACTATTTTCAAAGAATAAAGTAGATAGGGTTCAAGAATTTGGCAACTATCATGTGGCTTTGAAATTATTGCAAAGGATGGTTGATAGTGCCCTTCAACATAGCGAGAAACCTAAAGGAGATTTTATTCATTTGGATGTAAGTGTAAACAATACTAGTGGTATGGCTGAGTTTAGGGTCATGCAAAACGATAACTATTTGATTAACGCTAATAGTTTAGGTTTTTGTACTCCGAACATTGCTGAGTTCCTTGCCATAGTAGAGGCACATAAGTACGCCACGCACTTCTCCATAGATAAAACTATTTATTGCGATAACATCGCTGCAGTTAAAGCATTTAAGGGAGAGATACCACTTATAGTTCCTCCCACCCTTCAAGCGGCTAATCCTAAAGTAAGCGACCTTGTAGATAAGGCTTATGAATACATTAGGGGATTGCCCGATGGATATGATGCCCAAATAGAATTTTGGGATAAATCCATGTGGGGAGAGATACCTAGCGACTATGGTAGAAAAAGACAATAACTATGCCTTATTTATTTTATAAAATAATTTATTCATGCAAAAGGTTATTATACCTATTCAATTCTTTGATGCCCTCAAGAAGCACCAGCCAATTTATCGTTTGATGTGGATTGAGTGGCTTTCTCAAGGAGAGAAAGTCCTCGACCCTAGATTTTGCGAAAATTTACGGTACGATAAAGTACCAAGAGAGAAAATTACCGAGTGTTATGCGATTGGCTTGGATTATCTTCGAGAGGGCATCTCTTTTTTTGATGATGAGGGTAAGCCTAAGAAAGAGGCTACAAAGCCAAGTAAGGTCGATATAACCCCTATTGCTATCGAAATAGTAGAATACCTCAATAAAAAGGCAAACACCCAATACAAGCCTAAAAGTGGCACTACGATTCAACTCATAAGCGGTAGGTTAAGTGAAGGCTTTACAAAAGAGGATTTTTTAAAGGTAATAGACAATAAAGTAGAGCATTGGAAAAACACAGAACAAGAGCAATACTTAAGACCCATAACCCTATTTAGCAAGAGTAAATTCGAGAGTTATCTAAATCAACCTAGAAATGGAACAAAAAAATCAACTTCAAGCATCGACCAAGTTAGAAATGCAGTCAAGGAAGCAAAAAGTAAACTCTTTGACTAAATATGCAAAGAACGAGGATGAGCAACAAATCGTTCTAGCCTTAGATGATGTTAAGATTAAAGAGATTACAAGAGAGGATGCTGATAGGCTTATAGAGGTCGTAGGCAAGTGGGGATTCTATATGGGTTCTAGTTCTAGGCTATCAAGCGATGATATTTTACTCCTTTGTAAGTTTTTGAAGGATAACTACAATTTCTTAACGATAAACGAAATCAACCTCGCCATAAGTTTAAATCTAAAGGGTGCGTTAGGAAGGATTGAATATTATGGAAACCTATCACCCTTATACATGAGTCAGGTTTTAAACGCTTTCCTAGAGTATAGAAAGGAAAATTTACAGCCAATTCTAGAAAGGAGAGATAGGGATGAGATAAAGCCTACACCTCAATTAAATAAGGATGAACTAGTAAAGATGACTAAAGATGCTTTGAGGCTTGAATTTAGTAAGTTTAGTAAAGGTGAGGTCGTAGATGATTTGTTCTCAATAGTTTATACATACTTAACCAAGAATAATAAGTTAAACCCTAGTGATGATTCCAAAAGAAAAGCATTTGCTTTTTCACAAAAGATGTTAGCAAGTGAAAACACTAAACAAGCAAAGAATTTAGGGGATTTGATTAGGAACGCAGTGCAAAGGGATGATACCATACGATTTGATAAGTATTACCAAAATGGGATTCTTATGGACTTCTTTTCCACAATCGAGAATATTGATGATTTGGTAAATGGCGTAAACATCAATGAAATACTTTAACTTTAAAGCATGGAAATATCGGGTCGCATATTTCACATCAATCACTTGAACGACAAAGTAATACAAGTGGTTCTTCGTAAGAAGTTAAATGGTAAACCAACACCAATAGCATTTGCGGTTTTTGGTTATTGGAAGGATGTTGTCCTAAACGAATTGAAACTTAAACCCAAAGACAAGATTAAGGCAACGGTTGTTTTAAAGTCTAATCTATACAAGGGCAAGTATTATACTGATGTATTACTTAAGAACATAGAATTATTACCAGAGAAAATTAAAGAGGATAATCATAGTAACGAACTAGAACTTCAATCGATTGATGATTACATCGTTGATGAGGAAACTGGTGAGATTTTGCTTTGATTATCTAATAAAATAAATATGAAAAATAAATTTGCCATAGGTATACCTACCCTTAATAGGGCAGATTTGCTTATACCATCGCTTGAGTCATACATAAAAGATTTTCCTAGTGTAGATATTTACATAGTTGACAATGGAGGGCAAATAGAAATATTAAATTGGGTGAGCAAATCAAAAAATAATCATGTACACCTACACCCTCAACAAGAGAATCTTGGAGTCGCAAAAAGTTGGAATTTTTTATTGAATGAAATTTATAAGGACAACGAATATGCGATGATTTTAAACGATGATATTTATTTGGGTTTTACTAAGCAATATGTTGAAGGTTTAATTGAAAAGTATCAATCTCAAGTTCTCCTTACCAATCCTATTGATTGGTGCGTTTTTGTATTACCAAAGTCCACTTACGAGGCAAATGGAAAGTTTGATGAACAATTTTACCCCGCTTATTGCGAGGATAACGATTATGTATATAGGTTAAAATTGAGAGGGCAAAAGGTATTCAAAACGCCTGATTTACTACCAAAGGTTCATAGAGCAAGTATGACCCTAGAGAGGGATTATACTATACAAACCGCATATCACGAAAACAAAGAAAGATATATAGAAAAGTGGGGAGGTGCTCCAGATTTTGAATTATTTAAAAAACCATACAACAATTAATTATGAATTTTGAAAATGAATTACCCGTAAATTACAATGAATGTAATAGAGAGCAATTAGTTGAACTCCTATTAAAAAGAGATGAAAATTTTATTAAACTAGGGAATGAGTATTTAGAGGTCATGAATACGCTTGGTAACATAATTATTGAGATAGAAAATGAGGCAAACAAAACGATTAGAATTATGAAAACAGAATTTACCCTTTCTCAAGCGGGTGTTCCTTCTAGCGATGAAAAAAACATACTAGAAAAAGAAATAGGAAGGATGGAGGCATTTGATTTTATTCTTAGAGTACTAGCACCAATCTATAACAAAAAATAAAAAAATGGCAAAGAAAAAAGCATTACCAAAAAAGGCTACAAAAAAAGTAACCCCCAAAAAAGCGACCTCAAAGAAAAAGGTATCTAAGAAAGAAAATCTTGATTTTTCACTAACGCTTATTGGTAGCGGTAGTAAAGAGAACTTTGATATAACATTAGATATTAAAGGTAATTCTCTTTCATTAGGAGTAGCATTAGGACAATTAATGACAGAGGATAAAAACCTTGAGGGAGTATTTAAGGTCGCAGTTGATTACTATATGCGAATCATGAACAAAAAAATAAAGCCAATAACTAAAGTTGTAAAAGGTAAAAAATCCAAAAAATGAGTTTGAAAAAACTAGAGCAATTATATCTAGCACTTCAACCCTTTAAAGAGGATGCGTTTGGTGATTTATCAATTCACGAACCTGACGATGATGATGAGTTGCATTATATATGTTGCGACCAAAAAATAATTCATTGTGAGAACGATGTTTTTGATATTTCATGCCTAAATGATTCTCACCCTACATTTCAATTTGCAACTATACCAGAGGTAATAGAGTTTTATCATGGTACTTGGAATAGCATGAGAACATGGAGAGATTTTCATAAGGATATGACTTCTTTAGATATAGCCTATAACATTGGATTGTATTGTGATATGCAATATGCTTTACACAATATCGTAGTTACTTGCGTTAATAAGAGGCTTCACCCAATTCAATATAAACTAAATGGTACAGAGTAAAGAGGATTTGGAAAGGTGGTATAGCCAAAG
>Ga0214917_10003306_pt1 | contig 18738 bp, 14 predicted proteins | sample LL_1208_BB_MetaG_FD_177983 | JGI IMG/M metagenome (GOLD analysis project Ga0214917, IMG submission 177983) | Freshwater microbial communities from Lake Lanier, Atlanta, Georgia, United States - LL_1208_BB | ecosystem: Environmental > Aquatic > Freshwater > Lake | place: USA: Georgia | collected...
GAAGCCATCACTCCCATAATGAACGGGAACCCCTTCAGTATTGCTATGCACATTACACTTGCTGGGTAAATTCGGATTGAAACTCAACATCACTGACTTTACTGCTGAATTAGTTGATAAATCTCAATTATGATGTATGATATAAATATTGCACAGAGTTGTTCCAAAGAAATGTACTTGAACATCATATGGTAACATTAAACCCATCGGATGAGACGAGCAGCTCATTCAGATCCGTCACGGAATATTTCCGAATTCCTGTATGACTGGACGTATTCACGGTTGGTGATTTTGGGTGAACCGGTTGATGATGACGAGCTCTTGTGGCTGACGGAGTGGTTCGAGAGTCCAAACGATTGAATGAAAATACCCTGCCAGAATCTGGTGATGGAAGCGGTGGCTCGCGAAGGGCGTACTGGACTGGGTCTCTATAAACGGAGACGAATTCCCAATCTCTCTCTAGTGCGTGGGGTGCATCCGTGTTTACGTTCAGCATATTTGTGGAGTCAGGAAGAGTAAATTTTGCCAGTCGTGGAATAACTTGCGGTTTTGCATTTGCAGGTAAACGCGCGGGCGGTGGGGAAACTGTATCACGTATATGAAAATCAAAAGGATTTGATACTTGTTGATCCATGGACAAAACCGAAGGGGTGGACGAAGCGGGGGAGGACGAGTTGGCCCCACTATCTTCGTGTTCCACATCGGAGACTTCATCCATGGGCAGATCACCATCAAGCTCCGGTGTTGCTCGGCCAGATCGAATTCGCGAGTCAGGAATCCGTCTTGTTGCACTATCAGAATTTGAACTCTCAGTCTCATTTCGAGAATCAGATAGGAAAGGATACCGTCGCCGACGTCGTTTGCGCCGTTTGCCAGCTGCAGCCGTGCGATTCGTGCGAATCTTGGCATGATGTCGTCTCGTCCCACCGTCGAACGACTGACCAGGGTTACGCAACATCATGTCGATTATATGCCTCTTTGATCCCGTCGTGTACGTCGCCGGGTCCCCCACTATACCGATCCACATGCACTCACTATCCTTCGATTTCTTCCGCGCGATCACATGAGCTTCCCGATAATTAGCTACGATGGAGTACTTCCGCACAGCGTCACAGAATTTCGCGCCCAAATTGGGTATATGATACCATGTTCGGCCAAGAGGGTCCGATTCATCCGCATAAATACCGTTCGAAATGTCCGTTGTTTTAAACGGTTCTAGCTTACTCGGTATGATACCCATACTTGCAAGCCTGCCCTGGTAAAGAATGTCAGATGATTCCGCTGTGTCGCCGTAGGAACGATGCTGTCTTCGCTCATTGGAATTGCGGTTTGATACTGATTGATTCGCTTGCCCCGACGTAATGATATTGAGATCCATCTGACAGAACTCACACGCACCGTGACTATAATATAACGCGTGAAGTACAATCGTAACATACGCTTGATTAACTGCCCATTCGAGTTTGTTTGTTGTTGCCGTCGAATCTTTGGACATATATATATCAATCGGAAATCCGAAATATTTACTACCGCCGATGGAAGCGACTACCGCGCCCAACAAAGAGGATGTATGTTACTCTGGGAGTCTCTTTCGGCACTCGATGTCCCTTAGTTTGATGAAGCAGGCTTTGATCCCGAAAGCAGGTCCGTACAAATGCGACTACAGAAGGGCAAATCACGAAGAAGGAAGTACGACAAATCAAATTGTTTCATATCCGATCATGTGCTAATAGGATTATGGAATTCATGTGGTACATTCTACCGTTTCTGAGGCCAAAATATGAAAGCGCGCGTCGGTTCCGCGGCAAAGTAGGATGGAATAAGCTTCTTGTTGGGAAGGCTGACACTTTGCATTCAGTGTCATTCAAGAGTAGCAACTGGATAGAGTTGAAGGGGTTCGAAATGCTATGCGGCGATTTCAGCTATAAGATAACTTACACAATCACCAAAGGCCAGGGTGTGATGGGGAAGAGGGTCGCGAAGGGTAGAAGCTTTGTCAGAGCAGCATCCCTCCTAAATCCAATTCAGAAGATCACGTTCACAACCCCAAAGAGGCTCGAGCCTTCGCAGTGGTTTACGGTGAATGTTGTAATCGACATACACGAATACGATACGCATCTAATTACATCAACCGGCTCGGACGGGGTTTCATTGGTCGAGTCAGATTGTGGTGTAGTAATTGAATTCAGTGCAGGTCTAGAATCTTGTGCACAAACAACAACTAAATGTGGCCAGATTGCGGGAATTCTTTTTTCCCGATTAAGTCCTCAAGATGAGGAATTCTTTACTCAAGAAAAACTGAGGAGGCGCTCTCGTGCATCTGTCTCCTCCCAAATCGAGTCAGCGACAGGCTCTGATGATGAGATCGATCTACCTGTCATACTTAAGGGTGAAAGGAAAGATGGAACAATCGCCGTCGAAACTGTGACAAACGAACCTATTGCGACTGAGAAAACGACTGGAGAGAAATCAGAAGCTTGTGCGGCGTATCCGATATCTCCCGCAGTCGAACCATCGGCACCAGCAGTCGCAACGAATGAGAATTTCAACCCAATCCAGAGATATATTCCAGACGCGACTGACGTCCCGAAATCGCAATATACAGTCGATTCACCTCTATTCAACCCACAAACAACACAAAAACCTATATTGATTAGTCAGCGACCGTCTGCTGCTGCATCCGTTGCTCCCCTCCAACCCACGGTGCCGTCGCTCACACCGACAATACGCACTGAGGACATACTTAGGCATTACATGCATCCATACGATAGAAAGTAATTAAAATTATGACGAATTTTTCCTCTGATGCTATTACTGTTTATAAAACGTTGGTGGTGGAGGCGGCGGGGCCCCCAATGGATACGCAACATGACCTGGTAAACCTGGCGGTACTGGCAGACCGCCTGGTACGCCAGCGAAATGGGGAGGTGCTCCTGGGAAGACAGGTGGGGCTCCTGGGAAGACAGGAAGAGCGCCTGGAAAATTAGGAAACGACCCTGGTACGCCAGGGAAAGGTGGATGCATGCCTGGAGGAAAAGCTGGAGGGATTCCCAGAAACGGAGGGATAGTGCCGGCCGGGCCAGGCATCATTGTCATTCCCTGCTCTCTTACAATTTTCTGATAATAATCAATTTTATTCTGAATGTGCTTCCGACCTATACAATGCTGTCGTCTTCCACCTATACTGGAATGTGCCAGATAGATATCGCAATAGTCACAATAGAATTTGGGCATTATTCACTTAAAACAAAATTAAAGATACCACAATCCAGGAAACGTTCGAGAAACTATTATCTAGGATTTTGTGGTCGACTATATTCCTCTATCGTCATCTATATTCTTGAGTTGAAGGATTGCAACCGGTTGGGATTACCGGCTAAAGCTCGACCAAAGCTTCTTCGGTTCGCAACCTTCTGGTCTTGGTCCTTCTTGTGAAGAAGGAACCTGCGACCAACATCTTCATCTCCTCCACCGAACTTGGAAATGTACACTCGAGTATCCTCTTGGGATACAGCGGCCGCCTTCAGGAATTCGATGAGATCAAATAACTCACGGTCGTTCTCATCACCATCGAACGGTTTTATAAGGATACCATTTTGTGGCTGCTTTGATATCGCGACTGCCTCATGATCCAATATAATCATTTTGTCGGGTTTTCGCCCTAATTGACTGATATCCTTGACATATCCCTTACTTGTTTTACGACAGAAATCTCGATGTAGTACACCAGTGCAGGGTACACCCCATCTGGCCATGACCTCACTTGCTACAGGTACAACATCATCGGAGAATACCACAAGTTCATAATAATGCTGCATTTCTTTCAAGAACTGGTCCGCGCCTGGTCTTTTGACGACCTGCCATCCAGTTTTTCTGTCGTACTCCATATGGCATAGAACCTTATCCAGGTCCATTACCAAGGTAGGAATGTATTCAGGATATTTCATGGTCTCGAGATCGATCAACCAAGGTCCAGGCTTCAACGGAACCAATCGGTCCCCGATCGACAAGAATATATCCCTCGACCAATCGTTAAAGCGTTCAAAATCTTCCAGGAGCTTTTCCACGAAAGTCCTGTTACTGGAGGTGCTCTCCACCTGACTGTATAATCCATAGCTTGCTAAAACACTTCCTGCTGCAGTTACCGGAATCCAATATCGCGACTTCGGTGACGAATTCGGCCTTGTTTGAGATTGGACCGAGTTAAATCGTATGTTCGAAAATGCTCGCCTGAACATCACGGGATTTTTCAGAAATTTTTCGTTGTCACCGGGTACCATCATGATATGGCTACTTCTACCAGGTATGAAACTTTCGTGTATCTGTAACGAATCGTAGCTATCACGAACGCTGTCGGTGCGCTCATGGCATGTACATGCCTTGTGGTGGCTTACTCGTGGATAAAGAGGAACTGTACTTGTCTTAGAAAAGCAGATATTCGCAAAATACCTGGTGTCGGCCCGTGCTTCATCCGCTCCGGAATCGACAAATACGAGAAGTTCAATATCATCGCACAAATCCATAGCGCGAAGGATCTCCCCAAAACTTCGGTGTTGGGGAACCCCAAACTCTACGTAACACTACAGGCTCGGTATGAGACTCTGAAGTCCCGTGTCACGTCGACTGCGAAATGGGAGCAAGCAATGAATATGGTGATTCCACAAGGAACAACGGAAATCTATATCACTCTTTGGGAACAGAAGACGCTCGGAAGTGATGTCGAAATTGGTTTTGTGGAGCTGGAGGTAGAAGGATCATTGAAAGGGAATCCTGGTTTCTTTGGAAAGAAGAAAACGTTTAAACTTACTAAGGAGGACGCAGCCGGACAATTTGGTCAGCTAACTATCACATTCCGTCCCGGCGGAGAGGCAGGTGTTACACAGGAACCAATCATAAAAGACTTTGATGCTGATTCAAAACCCGCTTTGTACGGTGTTTTGTTGGATATTGTGAGCGAGATGGACGAGGATAAGGTACCGAAGAACCTCGAAGGTGTTGCCAAGTTGGAGCTCCTTGCCAAAGTACTGCAAGGGAAGCTGACTTCAAATAAATCTAAATCGCCTGTGTTCTGTGCAGTCGTGGAGCTATACCCAACGACGGGATCGGATGGAGACGAATCGGGAGAAGGAGAGGTTGACGTAGCCAAGCTGGCAGCGAAAGCCAAGAAAAAGGGCTTAGGGTATATTCCGAAGAAATGGTACTGGGCAACTTACACCTCGAAGAAGGATTTTCAAAAGAATCCTGAAAAACCGGACTCGCGTATTCCTATATTGTCCATATCATCTGTTCATGTTGATCCACAAAACCCAGGTGACTTGTATATTCGATACTTCAATAAGGGTGCAAAGAAATCCAAAGAAGAGATCAAATACAAATGCGAGGATGCGGATGTAGAGGCTTGGTCAGATGCGCTGGAACTGTTCCGCGAGGAATGTCGTGCTCTTAAATTAAAACAACAAAAACGTGAGGAGGAATGGACTCAATTGTCTCTGGATGACAAGTTCAAGGAATGGATGGAGTTCTATAAGAATCAGGGATACACGGATGAGGAGCTTAAGCAGTATTACGAACAGTACACGATATCCCAATTACCTCCAGAGCAACGTCGAGCGTATCTTGACCAAAAGACGAAGAAGGAGTATTATAAGTCTAAGCAACCACAAACAGTTGCTTCATCGTCGCCTACCAATCAGTAATTAAATACAGCTTTGTTGACGACCTCGTATACTGTAGATGATCCTGAGGAACCTGGAAAGGTCTGAAACACGTTTATAATACTCCTATGGAAGAGATATTGGCTTCAACTGTGGGGTGCCCGTCGATGATGAAGACTTTTCGTTTCTAGTCATGAGGGACATTGCGAAGCGCATGTGGGCATCATCAGTCACTTGGTCCTTAAAGTTGAGAAGAGATCGTGATGACAGTACGGCTCCAGATATACCAAGGATTCCGATTGTGCACACTGTTATGTATTGGAGCACGGGTATGGGTATCCAGTCATCAGATGATACCGCGGGATAATGGATAGCTAATCCGACCCCGATCGCCATGGACAACGTGATGGCCAGGCCTCCTAGATAGTTCCATTGTGAATACCCAGTATTCACGCGTGCGATCATCGCCGAAAACCACGAGGTTGAGGCAACCGAGAACAGTATGAGCATGGCTGATCTCCCGAATGCAGCAGGAGCATGCTCTATAGGGTATTTTCCGAAGAATGTTTCTACGGAATAGAAAATCGTGAATCCACTGTAACAACCGAATATAGTAAAACCCGCTATGAAATCACATGCTGTTTTTCTGAACCAGTTAAATGAAGCGAGCAGAATCCATAAACTGGCAAATGAAGTTTCTGATGCGATGTGGATCAACGCGAGATACCTGGGTTGGAGTTTTGGGATAATTATAGCTTGTGCCAGCCAAGAGAGGAGTATCGATCTAATCATCCACGAAAAGCATGAACAGATGAATATCATGGAGACCGTTCTCGAATGGATACCGCGACGAAATGAGACTAGAATGATGGGCATGTAGAGCAGCGCAGGCAACCATGTCAGCACGATGGACCAAAAATCCTGGAAGACTAGCGATCTTATATTTTCCGAACCTATGACTGCACCCGTATCGAATACGAGCGCGGTTACTCGAAGCAGTATTGGAGTAATGAGTGCGATAACTGTAGAAAGCACCAACAAGATTATCATGGATATCACCGTAACACCTTTCTCACCTGTCGATCGTCTCTTCCACATTTGTCTAATGATCAACCTGAAATTTTTTATTTGCGCGAAATTTACCGTAAATATAATCGTACTCAACTCAGCTCTGTCTAAGTGATATATATATTCATACTTGCCTTGGTTGATTGGGTCTTCTTCTACTACACGAGGACGACGGCGTTAGCAGCGACTGGCCCGCTGACTTGGGCGTGTGCTACCTGAGAATTTCGCTGCTGTGTCTCGGCATTCCCCAATTTGCGGATCGGCATGAAAAGTGCGACAGCGAGGAGGAGCGTCACAACCGCTATCACAGAACCAAGGATGTATCTTGCAACGTCTGATTCAATCTTGGGTACGTATCCAGCTAATTCAACATACATGCTGAATGCACAAGCCAGACCAGTCGGCACTATCAATGCAACGATATGCCAGAATCCGGTTCCACCACATTTCGAACGCACAATACAGACTCCGCATAGTGCGCACGAGCCTACAAGGAAGACAGTGTCTATGACGGAGTTCCCGAACGCTACTCCGAGATTGACATCGTTACTGAAAGGATTGCCAGAAGTTCCGTAGTAGAAGTATTCTTGGTCAATGGATCGCAAGGCACCTGCAAACGCTCCGAGACTCGCGGACAACGCCGTAAAACCATAACCAACTCTTCCTCCTTGCCCGAGAATAGCACCCAGTTCCAATACTACAAATACAGACAGTTGGAGGATGAGGAAAGGAAGCATCGTCAAAAGAGTCGAATCGATGGTTGGATTGTACTTCCACATCAACCAAGATGCAAAAAGAGTCGCTGACAAATACAACCCATAAAACTCGATCATGGTAAAGAATACGGACATGAACTTCCCGAACCGAAAAAGACCCATGGTTATGATCAGAGCGACGAATCCTGCGACACACGAGAGGATAATACCCCATATATCCGATCCTAGATTATCGAAAATGGTTTTCGACTCATCCCCACTCGGGAAAGTACCTGTGTAGTAGTAAAACTGGACGAAAGGCGTGGTTACGACCGCTATCGCAACAGATGCGAGGAAGAAAACGGGAGTTAGAATGTAGCTGATCACAGAAGGCCTCTTGGAATCTCTCTTAGCCCAATTCATTTAGAACTCTAGATTATGATTTGTCTCCACGAGTGCGATGTCTAGAAAATGATTTTTTTCGTACAACTTAATAACATTCAAAAGATTTGAAACACTAATCTATTACGTAATGACTTTAATGGGTAGGTTTTCGCTGACTCAACCATAATCCACATCTTCCGCGTCATCCGCTTTTGAATGTATCACTGATGTTGTTGGCCACGTTTCGCTGTTAGTAGATCGGCTGAGTCTATGGACTTCTTCTACAAGTTCACGTTTTGTGCTTTCTACTCGCTCTAATTCAGCCTGAAGCGTGTATATTTTCTGAACAAATGCGTCACCACGTTCCGATGCCCTCTGGAACTCGCGCATGAGGTTATCATAATTTTCTCTCAATCGATTTCTCAAGTTGGTCTGTAGGTTGCTCTCTTGAACAGCGGCGGTAACTTTGTGTTCCAACGACTCCTTAATTGACAGCAATTCGACCTTCTCCTTCGCAAGGGTTCGGATCTGTGTGTCACGTGATCCCAGTTGTTCCTTGAGTTTCACAATTTCGGCTCGAGCCTTTTCAATTTCGGTATTCATCTTGGTTTCTAATTGTTTAATTCGTGCTAAAAGTTTTTCTTTGTCATCCTTCAGATTCCCTATTGTCTCGTCTGCTACAGCACTGGGACCTTGCGCAGTCAACACTCGTATTTGATCTTTCAATTTCGAGTTCTCAGTCTGTAGCTCGTGATTGCTTTTACGATGCGCCGCAATGACGGTTTCGTATGCTCTGTCCTTGGCGGTTAGTTTGATCGGCGGTGGAGCTTCATCGGTTTCTTGTGCCGGCACATCACTACTGCGAGCAGACTCAACCGAAGTGTCCCTTTGCCGTTTCATTTCTAGGTAGGCGAAATGGTAACCAAACCACACTACAACACGGGCAAATTATATATAAATTAGGCACCTAGGAATTTCATCAGGGTCTCATTCCCGAGGATGTCCTTCTCTTGGACCGTTAGGGGAACGTTTTCTTGCAAAATTTTCTCAATCGCTGAGATCATCGAATCACTAACCTTGACAGCATTAACACGTTTCACATACTCCTGGAAATTCATTCTATTGGTTGATTGTTGATCCTCATCATCATCGTCGGACGACGACGATGATGATGGGTCTGTATCATTTCGTGGACGATATTCATCATCATCATTGCTATAATTTGAGGACCAACCGTCGTCATCATCGTCATCCATTTGTTCCATATATCCAAGTTGGATGAGTCGTCGTTTAACATCCTTGAATCGTCGTTTCTTCATACCTTCTCTGATTGGGACAGTGTTTGCGATAATTGTATTGATTTTGTCTCTTCGAGATTTCCCTTCCATGGAATTCACATGATCCCATAATCCAATTAGTTGTTGATCTTCTTCTTCTGTCCATGGCGCACCTCCATAGAACGCTTTTTCTCGTTTTTCAGCCTTCAAATCTTCATACGAGTCACCTTGATGAATTCGTTTAAGAACCAATCGCGCTTCTTCGTCTGTGTAGTTGTTACAAATCGAATTCAGATCCGACTCAATTGTTAACAACGATCCGTAGCGACCAACTTTAGTTCGTGGGAACAAAATTTCGACATAAACATTCTTGTTGAGTTTGGCTGTCTTTACAAACTTTCGAATAATTAGCTTTGCAATCAATATAACTGAATCGAATTTCTGCCGCTCTTCTTCTACTGCTCGAAGAGACGGATCACTAATAATGTTGAACAGGATCACCAAATACGAGAGCTGGAAAAAATACGCGACATACGATTCATGTTCACGAATGATTCGAAGAATGGTTGCACAAACTGCATCATTCACAGCCAGCGAGTTACTCTTGAAATTCTGCAACAAGAAAAATAAATGACCTATTGATTCTCCGTGACATATATCCGCCATGATTCCAGCTTTGGCATCAAGAAGGAAATCGACCCCGTTTTCATTAGCCATAGAATCATCTGAACGAATCGATACATCCGAATCAGAGTATCCTTGATCATAGAATTCGATTCCTTGCAGTTCAGCTTCTTGCTGGGTGATTTTTGGTTTTCTCTTTCTTTTCTCTGTCTTGGGTTTCGCTGCTGCAAACGCTTCAATCACACGGAGCAGTTCATGGACACATTCAATCGAGAATGTCAACACTTCTAGTCGATGAGCGGTTGGTTTGTAATTACGGATTGTCCATGTTAACACACGAGGAATCTCATCATAACAAAGAGAGTCCACAATAGTGAAAGAGTCACCGGAATTAGGACCAAGCATTTTTGCAATTTTGATTTGCTCTAAAAGTGCTCGCAATGCAACCACTAAATTCGCCCCACCAGCTTTAATTGTTTTTGCTTCTTTTGAATGTAGTTTCACTTGTTTTGAGACCAACTGGAGAGCGTCAACACCAATAGTCCAAGTTATTTTTTGCATAGGATTGGATTCAAACATCACTGTGGGAGCATTCTGATTGCGTTTCAGTTTCTTCATCAACTTGTACTCATAATCGAGAATCCATGCAATCATATTAACCACACGAACCATATCGTAATCGTGAAGGTTTTTCTCGTTCTGGAGTTCCCCAAACACACTGTTCATTAAACTTGTCAGAACTGACACAGTGAATTGATCAATAAATGATTTTATATCTGCAAAAAATTCCTTATAGTCTTTCCCGAGAATCGACGAAGGCAACGAGGAGGCGTTCGGGTCATCACTCAATACTATATCAATGAATGCGGGGTCTTTGAAAATATTGGTAGGTGCGTCAGGTCCACCACTAGGTTCAAGAGGTTGACCATCAGGGCCAACAAATCCTGGAAGTTTTCTTTCCCTATAATATTTGGCCCTTGCCGCTTTCTGATTGACTACAAGACCCGAATTCATTAGATCAACGCCCGACCCTCCACGGGCCGGCGGAACTGCCTTCAAAACACTCGATGTGGCAAAGCGAGAATGCCGCGTGTACTGAGGAACTTGCGCGTACATTTTTTTCTTCTCCATGTCCAAAAGTCGCGTCAAATCAATCTTCAAGACTTGGTCATAGTTGGCGATCTCTCCCGGAGGAATCGTTGCACATATATGATAAAAGACTTCAAAAAATAACCAGTTCAAATGCTTGAATCTGGGCAAATCAACTTGTTCAGCAAACATAATGAGAACTTCCAAAACACCTTCATCTGACAAATGTTTGATCAGCTGGATTTGCATAGTTTCACGAGCTATAGAGTACGCGGGATCACCAGGTTTCGGATCAGGAATCTCGAGAATATGACGAATCAAAGTAAGGACAAGTTCAACATTTTTTTCATGAATTTTTGATCTCTCACTTAGAGATCGAATTTCAAATCTTTTCAGTTCCTTTTGTTTTTTCCGCTCTTTTCGAATTCTTCGTTCTTCTTCTTCTTTCCGGATTTGCAACAGTGTTGGATCGTCTGGAATAACTTGCTGCGTTTCACCAGCATCCAGAGGTTGAGTTGCCTCCTCAACAACTGGTCCAGGAATATGAATAGGGTTTGCGTCAATTTGAGCAATCTGAGTTTGAATCTCATTTATTTGAGTCTCTGTTCGCTCATTATGGGAAACCGCATCCACCAAAATTGACATCAACGTGATAAACATATCTTGGGTATTGAGAGCTTCCTTGTAATCTTGCAAATACTTTATATACGTTCGTTTATCCGGAGTTGTACTAGCGAGGGGTCTTGTGAGAATGACAAGAAGTTTCAAAACACCTGTCCATATTTTTGCATCTTCACGGTAATGCAAAAATAATGGTACAAGACATTTCTGTAATACTTGCCATGATCCCAAGTATTTATCAGCACGTCGTGAATCGCCCGTGTTTTCTTTTCTAAGCGCAACTTGGATATCGTGAATACAATTCTCACAATCATCAGTCTTGACGAAAATTTTCTGACCATCAATGTCGTGAAACTGACCTAAACCTTCCACGGAATAATGAAGCTCATTTTCTTCATCCTCAATAATCTCAATATCCTCGTCGTCATTGTCAACGAAATTCTCGTCTTCGTCAATTACTTTCTGAGTACTCATACAACTGGTTGATTGATTGGGGTGGCTGTGAGGAGGAGGAATCGAGTCGGCTCGCTAACTATTCATTATCGCTATCATTAAACACTAACCTAGATCCCTCAAACTTCTGATCTGCAATAGAACCTGTCAGTTTCTGATTGTTCTTCTTCGCATCCCAACTTGGGTGAGCCGTCTCAGGTCCCTTGGATTTCTTATTCGGTTTCTGCGTCTTTGAAACGACTGAACTAGACGACGGGGTTTGTTGAGTCTTAACAGTGGATGTATCCTCGGGTGAAGCAAAGAAATCGTCATTCTTGATCACGTCCATTTTCGCCCTGTGATTCTCTCGAAAATCGGCTTTGGCCGTTTTCTTAACTATCATATCACGAATTTCAGTCTGTTTCTTGACACACGTCTCTGAAAGGGAACCCTCACTCGGGAACAATGAGATGTATTTCTCGTTTCCTGGGAACTTGTCGATGTACATAAGATCTCGTCTCAATTCAGTCAGCTTCAACTCAAGTTGCTCCTTTTCGGGACCCGCCTCCATCGACATGAGCTGTTGTTGCAGCTGCCGCATTTTCCGCAAGACCTTCTTGCGCTCGACGAAACGTATGTATTTATATCTTTCAGCGTATTTACCCTTCTGTCGCTGCCTCGACTCTGTGGTGGCATCCTGTTCGGGCGACTCCTCGTCACCACGGCGTTGTGAAAACTTGCGGTTTCTTACGGGCACTCTCGCCGGTTTCCGGATCGCTTTCGTCATCCGCCTTTCTCCTGTTAGGGGTTTCTGCGATTTGAGAACCATAAGTATAACTGAAGGTGCTAGATGAAGTGGCCAAGCAAAAAAAATTTGGACTAACCATATGTTCGGGGTTGTTATAAATGGAAGACCGCCACTGTTTTGTGGGTCTGGGGCAACCGGAATCATCGAACAGTCCCCAGGTAAATGGATCGTAGATATCGCATCACCTGGTGAAGTAAGTCGATTTCTTTCAACACATCAAATTCTTCTAGATCGCGGATATATCAGTGTTTCTTGTGTCGTCCTTACCAAATACGGTGGATGGAACACCAACCGGTCTGGCAGTGTACTTCGCGACCCCACCATTTCAGGACTGGGAGTTTTTGACGGCTCTGAGTAATGCCAAACCATCAGTTATCGTGAACGCTGGTTGGTCCTTGAATCCGAGTGTAAACGAGAGCCCTGTTGTGAGGCTTGGTATATCAATCGAGCCTGCGGCAGAGTTGCTCTTGAAAATGGAAACGTTGGAGGTCCCTGATTTTCGGAGAGATTTCGCGCGCAAGATTGCACTTAATTTGTTCCGTTTCATTGAGTCGTTTAGTCAGGGAGTACCGAGTAGGGACGGAAACTTTTTGAGGTGTCCTCAGGATGTTTTAGACCGATGGCTCGTTCGGTTCGACGAAAAGTACAAAAGAGACCCCAATTTTATTCTTAAAACCAACTAGGCTTCATTCATTGTCTTATCCTCCTATTCCGTCTCTCCCTTTCGTAGTCATGAGTGCAGCAGAGGTATCTGACAGTACAACCTGGATAGTGTTTGGCGTTCTCGGAGCGCTTATCTTGGTTTCCCTTTTTTTGTGGGTTAAATTCCTGCCCAAGATTCGCAAATATAAATCGAAACGTAATTCCCTCAATATGCTCAGTTCGCGGTACAATCAGCTCTGTAGGGAGCGGAAAGATTTGGTCTTCCATTTCTATTGGGCAGTTGACCGCGGTGACAACAAGGAAGCCGATGTGTACGAAGAACAAGTATTAATGATTGACTCTCGGCTTGAAAAATTGAAGACCGAATTCGACCTCGTCAGTCGAGGAGATACGTATGGTGTTCCGGTCAGACAATCATCAACTCGAGTCGATTAGTGCAATAAAATTAGATTCACAAACTCAAAATATATTTCTGTCGTCTCATCTCTTTTTTCCCCAGTTTTTTGGTATGTTGACAAATCCACCGCCCGAATTCACTGTTCCGGATTACTTGAAAGAACAGTTGATCGATTACACGTCGGAGTACTTTGAACCAACAACAATGAAGGTTCCACCAATTGAACTTCACGTTCCATCAAACGTTCTCAAGGATCATCACGAAGATATTTGGTACATCAACATTGTGTCGGACGATATATTTGATTATCGGGCAGTGGAGCTCCCGTTTGATCTTGTAGACAGTGTGTGGCCTCCGTTTCCTCCTCGCAATCTGGCCGAGACCGAATGGCGATCAATTGGTATAACACAGAGCAAGGGATGGGAGAACTACCATCGTCCTTTTGGCGAGAGAAACGTTTTACTTTTTCGGCGTTTGCGGGAAGGAGTAGATCAATCGGCATGTCGGGCCGCAATTCTTCAATCGCTTACTCAAACACTTGAGGCAATGGAACGTTTGTTGGTAGAACAATCATCACGAATTTTCCCCCTTCCTTGGTGTCTAACGGAACAAGTCCGTCACGGATTCCATTACCCAATGATTGTTTTTGATCCCGACATGAGAACAGTTTTTGGATTGCCTAATATTGACTGCGTAGAGTATCGCGAAATAGTTGCGGACGGGTCGGTTGCATTTTCCACCAGTCAACGATTGGTTGAATTTCAAATCAAAGTTTTCAGGTTTTCCATTAATCAATTAAAGAATTAATATTTTTTTTTGTTTTTTTTTCGTTTTTTTTTTCATTTTTTTTTCGCAGCTATGAATTCATTACCTGTAACGCGATCATCTAATGATTTTGTTCCATCGCCATCTATAGTCCCAATCGATCGTAAACGATCGAGTCAACTGTTTGATGTGACACCTGTCAACGAAGTTGACGTCGTCGATATCCTTCACTGTGGTTCAAGCGGGAACGATCTTGAAGTGTCCGAGGTGCTTAATTTCCTCAATGAATCCGGTTTTAGAGAATCCGACAAAGACCCCCGACTTGAACATTTGTTCACAACTCTGAGTGAACGGTCAACGATTTCTTTGGGTGAACTAACGGCGCTCAAGAGAAACAATTTGATGGTTCAAAAAGCACTTCATTCAGAACTTGCGATTCCGGACTTTCGTCAATTCACATCCATAGTTGAACGAATTTTTGAGGAAACGAAATCTATTGAAGGCGGTTCTTTGGCAAGTTATATACCCCAACTTGCATCAGTAGATCCGAATCTATGGGGAGTCTCTGTGTGTACAGTTGACGGTCAAAGATTCTCAATTGGAGACTCGGGCACTATTTTTTCAGTCCAATCAGTTTCGAAACCGATCAGTTACGCAATCGCCCTGGAGACTTGTGGTAAAGCAAAAGTACATGCACATGTGGGTATGGAACCGTCTGGGCGAAACTTCAATGAGAGAGTGTTATTGCCGAGTGGAATTCCACATAATCCGTTGATCAACACAGGTGCAATCATGACGGCATCACTTTTATTCAAAGGGAAGCCGCGATGGCAGAGGTTTGAGCAAGTAGCCGAATACTGGAGAAGACTTGGGGGTACTTCAACTGCACCAGAAATTCTGACTTCAACGTTTCTTGCAGAGCGGGAAACGGCGAATAGAAATTTCTGTCTCGCACACATGATGGCAGAAACTCCTGGGAATTTATTCCCTTCTGATCTTCCTGGTATCACATCTGTTTTGGACGATTATTTCAGCTACTGTTCGCTTGGAGTTAATACGGAGATGATGAGTGTAGTGGCAGCGACTCTTGCTAATGGTGGAGTCAACCCCATCACCGATGAACGTGTCCTTAGTTCATCCACCGTTACATCATGTTTGTCTGTGATGATGACTTGTGGTATGTATGACGCCAGTGGCGAGTTTTCAGCCACAACAGGATTCCCAGCAAAAAGTGGAGTCAGTGGTATCATCATGGCAGTTATCCCTGGTGTTTGTGGAATATGTACATATGCACCGCAGATTGATGGTCTAGGTAACTCTGTGAAGGGTTTGAACTTCTTTGCCCGATTAGCCAGGGAAGCTATTGGGACACCACTGTACCGCTCGCCTAGTCAAACGGCCGTTTTGACAGCTTTCGGAAACCAATTCGACTGGAGAACTTCAGGCAAAGAATCAGTCCTCACCAAGTTTAGTTTGCGCGAATACTCATCCCTATGGTGGGCGTCTGCAAACGGTGACGAACTACGAATCAGACAACTGGCAGCTCGAGGTATTAATATTAACGAGACAAATTATTCGGGTAGGAATGCAATGAATTTCGCCATTTCCAGAGACTCCATGAATGGTTTATCTGTTGTTCAACTCCTCGTTTCTCTAGGCATCAATACGAGCGCTGACGCGCTCGTACAGTACCTTGATGATGCCGCGAGGGAAGGAAGGCAGGACATATACGATTACTTGATGACATTGGATGATGAAAGGGTGGAGGAGCAATTACCAAGAACATACTCTCATCCGCTAAGTTTGGGTAATCCAGAGCGAATACCAGTGCAACGGTTTTTCGCTGGTAAAACACAGTTCAGTCCTATTGATGCTCTCGTTGCCGCTTTGGACGATTGCGGTCTGTACTATGAACCACACATGCCTTCAATGGACGAACCAGTGTTCCCGATGCGGGAGCTGTATGTTCGTGCATTGTGTGGGAAACTCATTATCCCGAACTGGGTTCGCTTCTCTGCCGAGTTGAGAGAATGTCTAGAGTTTGCCACAAGTGGTGATTCTGAAGGAGGAACGAGTCCAGAAGTCCGTTTCGCTGCGACCAGTTCAGATTCACAGCGAATCGAACTGAAAGCAGTTGATGGATGTGTTGAGCGAGTAAGCCGAGGATCCCCAGCGAATCTCTTTCCCATTGATGGAATCGTTCGTCTCATTCTCTACGAGTTTGGTCTTGATTTGTTAGGGAAAGATCGCGTTCATAAATTCATTGGAAGAGAACCATCGGGTCAACCTGAAACAAGTTTGCGAACGAATGCTGATAATTTGCCATACAATCCGCTAACAATGTCGGGATGTCTCACTCTGTGCCACCACTTGCTGAAAGTCAAGACGATTCCAGACATAATCGGTATGATACGGGAACGACTCGGCCTTGGGTTCACAGCAGCTGCCGCACCTGTCCATTCGCGACAGTATATAGAGCTGACGAAATGTGTTCAAAACTTACTCAGTTCAATGGACGAAACAGGTGGAGAGATTGCGAGTTTGACTCCACTCACTCTCGAACTATTCTTCCAAGCTCATTCCATGATGGTTGATGTTCAATGTCTTGCAGACTATGCTCGTTCTATTGCAAAATCTCGGACCGATTCAAGCTCTCTTTTATCCCTGATGTACTCATGCGGTTTGGACGAAGTTAGTGGCGAATGGTCATTCCGGTTCGGACTTCCTGCCAGATCATGCTTCAACAACGGTTGCGTTATAGTCGTTATACCAGGTGTTCTTGGGTATGCGATTCGTAGCAAGACGGGTGGTAAAACCCTCGCGCACAGTATTTCGCAATTCCAGAGAAAATTTGACGAGAAATTCAACTTTCATCTTTTCAAGCGACATTTCATGTCGCTCGACTGTAATGATCCAACGTTGTTTTTTGGCTCTAACAAGTTGCTTCTCGTCACCCAGTTTATAGCTGCAGCTTTCAATGGCGATATTAGTACCATGAAACATATCCTGGCAGAGGGTCTGGATGTTAATAGCACAGATATGGACGGTAGAACTGCTTTGCATGTAGCCACTGCCGTTGGGAATATGGAAGTTTGTCAATGGCTTATTCGGAAAGGAGCCAATCCCGATATACAGGACAGATGGGGTATTCTCGCCGGCGGAGATGCTCCCGATACACCAAGAAACCGCTATACATCACATTTTTTATCCGGACTGCCCGACAATGAGTAGACCATGGGAGAAGACCATTTTAGAGATTTCATATACGCAAGAAAAATTGCTTCCATGTTTTTGTTACACGGAAATTTTTTTCCTAGTAATGTTGGGCCTTTTCCGCTTCTTGTGTAGTCGTCCTGTTTGTATCCCACTGACCAGTCCAGTGAGACAGAAACTCACAGCGACGATCAATTTAGGAACTCAGTTGTTCAACCCATTTCGATTCAGCACCGTTTTGTCGACGATCAGTAACGAACTTGTTTCCACCTCGTCTGGCGAGTCGGAAGATATTTCGGACCAGTTTTCCAAATACATGCAATCGGCGATTGCATGTTTCAAGGAAAAATCGAATCTGGCATTGATTGGGTTTGATCAGACAGTTGTTGTTCTCAGACTGTTGGCAGAGAATTTGTCCGACTTACCGTTATCGACGGAAGTTTACAATGTTATTGCTGGTTCATTGATTGAGTCATTGAGTAGTGCAACTGATACAGAATTCACCGACTGTCTGGTGGCTATGAACCGTGAAGGCCTGACTCATCTTATTGATGATCACGAACCTGTGATCAAAGAACGGTCCGACAAAATCAAGTCTGCAAAATGCCGAATTCGATTGGTCGAGTCGCATGTAGTGTCTGAGGAAGAGAGTGAGGAATTTCTCCGACCAGTTGCGCAGTCCAATGTAAAAAAATTGGCGCAATTATCGGAAACGGAACTCGCGATATTATTGAGCGTTTTTCCAGAGAGTGAGAATTTGGTCGATGTGTTTGAGATGAAACTTTTGGGTGATAAAAAGAGTCCGAATGAGATAGTGGAGATCATCAGGAATGTTCGTGCATTCGAATCTGCGAATCTCGCTCGAACTCTTTTCACCAACTTTTTCGGAGACAATGAAGTCGAATTATTATCTATAGAGAATCAAATCGATGCTGCATGGATCGGATGTGAAAAACATATCCGAGGTGTGGTGAACAATCTCGTGTGGCGGTTGGAAAGAGACCCTGAGTTTCTGAGGAGTATTGATCCTGAACATGTCGTCAAGTTG
>Ga0214917_10003308_pt1 | contig 18730 bp, 21 predicted proteins | sample LL_1208_BB_MetaG_FD_177983 | JGI IMG/M metagenome (GOLD analysis project Ga0214917, IMG submission 177983) | Freshwater microbial communities from Lake Lanier, Atlanta, Georgia, United States - LL_1208_BB | ecosystem: Environmental > Aquatic > Freshwater > Lake | place: USA: Georgia | collected...
CAACTCAGTTGTTTTATGTATTGGATTTTTAGGTGAAATGATTCAAGAAGTAGTGGGCGATGGCTCTCGATGGGGTATGCGCATCAGCTATTCACCTGATGGTACATCCCCTCTTGGGACAGGAGGCGCACTTAGACAGGCTTTGCCATTGCTGGGGGAGCATTTTTTTATACTATACGGCGACTCTTATCTACCCATTGATTTTTTTGATGTAGGAAAAAACTATGCAGCTAGCGGTAAAAAGGGCTTAATGACCGTACTGAGGAATCAGAACCGCTGGGATAAAAGTAATGTTGAGTTCGATGCCGGTAAGATTATTGAATATAACAAGACTGTAATTCGACCTCAAATGCATTACATCGATTATGGCTTGGGCTTGCTGCAAAGTGCCGTACTACAAGCCTATCCTGCTAGACAGTCATTTGATCTTTCAAAAGTTTATAATGATTTATCACTAGCTAGCGAGTTAGCTGGCTACGAGGTTTTTGAGAGATTTTATGAAATTGGGTCTCACCAAGGAATTGTAGATACCCAAGATTTTTTATTAGAAAAAACAGCAAAAGGTCCTTATGAGTTACGCAAAACAACATTTGAATGAGGCAATTGAGATCATCGAAAAGATAGATGTGGTCGCAATTGAAAAAATGGTAGATCTTTTAGCTCAAGTAAAAGTAGATGGTGGCCGAATCTTTTTTTTAGGCGTAGGAGGTAGCGCGGGAAATTGTTCACATGCAGTAAATGATTTTCGGAAAATTGTTGGTATTGAATCTTATGCCCCTACTGATAACGTATCAGAGTTGACTGCACGCACAAATGATGAGGGATGGGCTTCGATTTTTGTTGAATGGCTCAAAGTTAGTAAACTTGCCCCTAAAGATATGCTGTTCATTTTTTCTGTGGGTGGTGGCAATTTAGAGAAGAATATCAGCCCTAATTTAGTTGAGGCTTTGAAGTACGCTAAGTTTGTAGGCTCTAAAGTAATCGGGGTTGTGGGTCGTAATGGAGGTTACACCGCTCAAGTCGCCCATGCGTGCGTGATTGTTCCAACGGTAAATGTCGATAATGTAACGCCTCATTCTGAGGCTTTTCAGGCAGTGGTTTGGCATCTCTTGGTTTCACACCCCAAGTTAAAAGCAAATCAAACTAAATGGGAATCAACGACTAAATAAGCTATAGAAATTCATTGAGGCGCGCAGTTTTTCTAGATCGGGACGGGGTAATCAATCGCGCAATTGTGCGTGATGGCAAGCCCTATCCTCCAACCTCTTTAGAAGAGTTAGATATTTTACCGGGGGTTCAAGAAGCTCTCCATAAGTTACATGCAGCAAACTACTTATTGATAGTAGTAACAAATCAACCCGATGTAGCGAGAGGCGCAGCTAAGAGAGAAGATGTGGAAGCAATGAATACTTATTTATCATCCCAATTGCCAATTGATGATTTTAAGACTTGCTATCACGATAGCCGAGATAAATGTAGTTGCAGGAAGCCAATGCCCGGTGCATTGCTTGAGGCAGCTAAAGAGCACAATATTGATTTGTCTAAAAGTTTTATGATTGGGGATCGTTGGCGCGATGTTGAAGCGGGAGCTTCTGCTGGATGCAAAACCTTTTTTATCAATTACCGCTATGCTGAACAAACACCAGATGCACCTGATTTTATTGTGTCATCTTTATTGGAAGCAAAAACAATTATCCTCGGAGAGTTTTAAATGAAAAAAGTAGAAGAGTTAAAAGTAAAGATTTTTGCTGATGGAGCTGATAAAACGGGGATGCTTGAGATGTATCAAAAGCCTTTTATAAAAGGTTTAACTACTAATCCTACTTTAATGAAAAAGGCAGGAATTACAGACTATCGAGCATTTTGCAAAGACATTCTCAGATCAATAAATGACAAACCACTCTCTTTTGAGGTCTTCTCTGATGATTTTTTAGAAATGGAGCGACAGGCACTGGAGATAGCCAGTTGGGGCGATAATGTTTATGTAAAAATACCTATTACTAATACTAAGCAAGATCCTTGCTATGAACTAGTAAAGAAATTGGTTAATCAAAAGGTTAAATTGAATGTAACAGCACTGATGACTCTTGATCAGGTGCGCAATGTGGTTGCCGTTCTTGATCCGAATACCCCTAGTTATGTTTCTGTCTTTGCTGGCCGTATCGCTGATACTGGTTGTGATCCTGTCCCCTTGATGACTAATGCTGTAGAAATATTAAAAGCTGCACCTGCGGCTGAACTAATTTGGGCTAGTCCGCGCGAGTTATTGAACATATACCAGGCCGATGAAATTGGTTGTCATGTTATTACGGTTACCAACGATATTCTCAAGAAACTATCCCTTGTTGGCTATGACTTAAATGAGTATTCCTTAGACACTGTGAAAATGTTTTACGCGGATGCAGTAGCCGCTGGTTTTAAGCTCTGATTAACCACTCTTATGGGCGCAACATATTAAGAGTTGTTAGTGACGCAAAAAAGTCAATATATTATTTGGCTTGTCGTGGATTAATAAAATAAATGAACATCGATTTATTTATAACTCGCATCAAAAAAGGTTGCCGCATTCTGAGCTCTCCAAGGTTGGCGCTAGCTTTTTTTAAGCATGGTGTTTTCGCTGGTACTGAACACTTTCCTATTTTAAGTTCAAATCTCAGGACAATCATAGATATAGGGGCGAATAAAGGACAGTTTGCTCTCGCGTGTCGAGAGCGTGCCCCTTTTGCGCGCATTATTTCATTTGAGCCTTTAAAAGCCCCTGCAAAAATATTTAAAGCTTTATTTATAAATGATGCCAAAGTCCACTTAAATGAGGTGGCAATAGGCTCGCGGATTCAACGCTCATTTATTCATGTATCTGCGCATGATGATTCTTCATCCTTATTGCCTATAGGTGCTAATCAGGTTGCGCTTTATCCAGGCACTCAAGAAAAAGAGTCAATCGAAATTGATGTCGCACCATTATCTTCATATTTGATGCCGGGGGATATTGAATCCCCTGCTATGTTAAAGCTTGATGTGCAGGGGTTTGAAATGGAGGTCCTAAAAGGTTGCGAATCAATAATTGAAAAATTTGACTTTATCTATTGCGAATGTTCGTTTATTGAATTGTATTCTGGACAAAGATTGGCTTATGAGATTATTGAGTGGTTACATCAACGCCAATTTAAATTTATTGGAATATTTAATGTAAGCTATGATGTTAAAGGGCAGTCTATTCAAGCTGATTTCTTATTTAAGCAAGAAATTATCTAGTTATTTAAGACTACTTTCAGATTTTCAAAATGAAAATAGTTATTCAATCGATTAATTTTCATCCTGAACTTACTGGCATTGGTAAATATACTGGTGAAATGGCGGCCTGGCTTGCTTCAAAAGGACATGCTGTTCGCGTAATTACGGCGCCTCCTTATTATCCAAAATGGAAAATAAGCTCAGGCTATAAAAAATACTTTTGGGGAAAGGAAATATGGTGTGGCGTTCAAGTTTGGCGTTGCCCAATTTGGGTTCCGAAAAAACCAACTGGAATTAATAGGCTGCTTCATCTGGCAAGTTTCGCTCTTAGCAGTTTTCCAATTATGTTGTGTCAAATGTTTTGGCGTCCAAATATCATTCTTACTATCGAGCCACCACTGTTTGCAGCACCAGCTGCGCTAGTGGTTGCTCGCGTTAGTGGCGCCAAGTCGTTGTTACATATTCAAGATTTTGAGGTCGATGCAGCCTTCGATTTGGGCCTATTAAAAGGTTTAAGACTTAAAAAAATAATTTTAGGTATTGAAAAATTTTTTTTGAAGCGTTTTGATTTAATCTGCACAATTTCTGGGCGAATGGTTGATAGGGCTTTTAGTAAAGGATTAAATCCAGAGAAAATTTTTTTATTTCCAAATTGGGCTGATGTCCATCCTATAAACAAGCCTTCATGGCAATATGATAAATCGCAGCCTCAAGCAGGTTTTTCTTATCGAGATTACTTAAGACTTCCTCCAGATGGGGTTATAGCCCTATATTCTGGAAATATGGGTGCAAAACAGGGTCTAGAAATATTGGGTCAGGTTGCTGCTAAATTTCAGAGTACTGACAAAGATTCACATTTAGTAAGGTTTGTTTTTTGTGGTGATGGCGTTGGTCGAGAAAACTTAGTTGAGCAATGCAAGAGTTTGAGTTTCGTTCATTTTTTTGATTTACAACCTGCTGAAAATTTAACGCAATTTATGGCTATGGCTGATATACATTTATTGCCTCAGCGTGCTGATGCCTCTGATTTAGTGATGCCAAGTAAGTTAACGAGTATGTTGGCAAGTGCAAGACCCGTATTGGTTACTGCGAAAATTGGGTCTGAGCTTGCTAATATAGTTCAGTCTCGTGGGATAGTTGTACCTCCAGAAAATCCTCAAGCTTTTTATGATGCATTGTTGACCTTAATTTCCGATAAAGATTTAAGAGATAAATTGGGAATCGCGGGATTTAAATACGCGGTTAATAATTTAGATCGTAACCATATACTGTTAGGCTTTGAATCTAAGCTAATAGAAATTGCTTCATAATTAAAGTTTGAAATACTATCGACTTGTATTAATAAAAATTTTTTGATTTATGAGTAAATTAGCTAAAAATGGAAATGAACCAACTGAGGCTTTTCCTTACAGACCTCCAACTGCTGAAATTTTGCTAAAATACCATCATATATTTAAGCTTAGGGATCCGCTCCCACCGCGTTTTTTCAAAGTATTTTTTGATAAGACTGTAGCTTTGATTTTTTTAACAGTTTCTATTCCAATTTTGCTTATATTGAAGCTGGCCTACTTGATTGAGGGTTGGCTTATTTTAGAAAATAAAGGCCCCATGTTTTTTTATTACAACGGAGTAAGTGCTGGGAAGATTATTCCTAAGTACAAGATTCGCTTAATCAAGACCAAATATATTGAGCCTGAAGGCGCCAAGCGTCATGACTGGATTGCTTACTCGGCTGAGTGGACTCCAGATAGTCGAACATATGTCGGTCAATTTGTTAAAAAATTCTATCTTGATGAATTGCCTCAGTTTTGGAGCGTACTCAAGGGTGATATGAGTATTGTTGGGCCTCGACCATTATCAGTTCTGCATTATGAAAGAGATCGCGCGCAAGGAAATGTCACAAGGTTTCTGTTGCGGGGGGGGCTTTTAGGATTGGGCCATATCAACAAAGGCACATCAGAGATGGGTAATCCTGTCTATGAATATGAATATGTTGACCAGTATCTCAAGCGTTCTTCTTTCGCCCTGCTTCGACTTGATCTATGGATTATTTGGAAGGGTATTTTGGTCATTGTGAAGGGTGGCGGGCACTAATTTTATTGAGGGCTAGTAATTCACTAATTGCCGTAGATAGCTGTCTATGCAATGTTGTTTGATATCGCATGAGACGATCCAATTGATCTAGGTCTGGAGTGGTGGAGAATTCCTTAATCTCTAATAATTTTGCAAAATCAGAAACCTTGTGATTTCGGCGAATGAATCGCGAAATTTCATTTGAATACCATTCTGCCGCTCGATTTAATTCACTCAACTCAACTTCTCTAATTGCCTCATCAAGTGTCTGCTCGGAAACCACAGGTCTCTCATCTTGGAATATAAATTTAATATTTAAGCCGGGTGCAAAATGATTTGGATTATCCTCTTTGAGTCGCTGTATCTTTTCCTTAATGTAATCCTTAATGCTCAAATTTTGTTTTCCAGCCTCATGGTGTAAGTACTGACATAGCGTAGGTGTTTTATCCAAAAATTCTTGATGGCTTGTTGGTCTGTGGGGTGGATACAAGGAGCTCAGCTCCATTGAGACTTCGAACCTAAGTTCCTCTAAAAATTCATCATTACTGCCCATGCCAAACATAGCCTCTGCGATCAGTCCGGCAGTTTTCTGATCAATATCAAGAGTCTTCAAAAGTATGTCATAAATACTCGACGTAGCCCTGCTAATTTGGAACTGGGCATCGATCGTATTTTGTGTCCGCTCCAATTGAACATTCAGTTTTGCGATGCGCCCTAACTGCATTCGAATGAGGGGATTTTGATTTGGGTAGGGGAGATTCCGATACCTTAGAAGGTGGGATTGGGGATTATTTTCCAGACGATTATGTGGTCGTCGAAACTGAATAAGAAGTAATGGCTGCTGGGCTCGCTAACTCAATGGATTGGACATACGAAAATGAGCCCTCAATTTCTTAATTTATCTCTTTATCTCGGGGGGGGCTTAGCCAGCTTGGTTTATTAAAGCGTACTACTCGGCGGTAGACATAGACGTATAAGAGCATAAAGATGATCGTGCTTAGCATCAGTAAGAGCGTGCTATTCCAAAAAAGAATGGCAGGAACCACGCCTAAGCAAGAGATGACCCAGAGATAGGGGGAGGTCTGCGCATTACCCAGGTAGTGATGATCAATCTGTGCGGACTTGGGATTAGCCCAGCGCATCACTCGCCGATAGATGAGCGAATGAAAATGCGCGCCATCTGGCAAGCCTGGGTTTTTGCCCTGGTGAACAGATCGCCGCCAAATGGTAAAGAGGGTCTCAAAGATGGGGTAGGCATTAACCAACAGAGCAAACCAGGGCGATACGCTCGGATTGCGCTGCACGAGCAAGATCGTGAGAGCTGCAATGACAAAGCCAATCAGATATGCGCCACCATCACCTAAGAAGATCAGGCCTTTGGGATAGTTCCAGATAAAAAATCCAGCAATTGATCCCAACAGAATGAGGGCTAAATACACTAATTCAATATCATTGACTTTGAATGCCACAAAGGCAATCGCTGCAGTTGAGATGATCGCCACCATGCTCGCTAAGCCATTAAACCCATCAATGATGTTGTAAGCATTAGAGAGTCCAGAACAGGCAATTGCTAAGAATATTCCAGCTACCCAGATGTTCATGAACAATGCATCAAGTCCCCAAACATCAAGACGAATTGAGGTGATCTGAAAGAAATAGAGTAGGAGAGCGCCGGAGAGAAGACCTGCGAATAGCCGAATTTTGACCCCAACCTTCTTGGTGAGGTCTTCAATGAGACCCGCCGCAAATACGGGAAGGGCACTGAGTAATACGAAGAGGATGAATTGGACTAAATGAGTTTCTTTAAAAAAGGCTGCTGCGGTGGCAACCCAGAGTGCCAGATAAATTCCTAAGCCACCAATGCGGGGAGTGTTGTTGGTATGAAACTTTTGTGGGCCACTGAGATCATAATCCCCACTGAATTGTTCATGCAGACGCTTATAGCGGATGATTCCTAAAATTAGGAAGAGAGAGCTAAAGAAAGCAATAAATAGTAGCGACATGTTTGACGATTATAAAACTTATAATTGTTTATAACAATTTATACGTTCCTTTGGGCGTTTTTGACCTACAAATCCCTTGACCAGCCTAGCCCAAGGTTTTTGAGCCTGTGGGGGGTAGAAAAAATTCTTCCTAAATCTTGGCGTCCCAATGAAGCAACTAAATAGATTGACTCAATAGAATAACTAGATAAGTTTACTCATTCTGGCGATTAAAACGATCTGCCCCCATCGGTTTTTGGATCAACCTTATCAGGTGACGAGGGGGCCTATGCGATTTGCCATAAAATAAGCACTTCTGGCCTATGGCGAGATGGAACCTTACAAGCCTTATGTCAATCAGTAGCAAATTGAGCATAAAGTATTGTATTAATGCATATTAAGTACCAATATGCAGTACTAATATTAAGTATTTAGCATTGACTATTGAGTAAGAGTAAGAATCTAGCCACTCTGTCGAGAATGAGATAGACGTATGAAATTTATGGTATCTAAAATCCTGTGTGTGATTCTGGGCAGTGCTGTGGCATTTCAGGTCCTTGCTCAAACTCCCAAAGACATCACTGCTAGTTTTGAGTATGAACTGCGCTTAAGTGTCGATGCAGCCAAGCGGGCTGCCTACCTCAAGAAAAACAATGAGGAAGCGAGCCCCTATGAAAAATTCTTTTCGGTCTTAACAGGCAGTGTGCAAGTTGCCAATGTAGTCGATCAGGTGAAATTCACTGGCGGTACGTATCAAATTACCTCGGTCGGTAATTTGATTGCTGGTATGTCAACCGCCTTAGGTGGCCAACGCTTAGTACGCGAGTCCCAAGGAACGATCGGCCCAGGTGGAATGATGTCTTTGGTTTATCAAGAAAAGCGTGGCAATACGGATTTACTGATTAGTCGTTATGAGCCACCAAAAAAAGCGATTACCTTTTTTAAGACCTCCTTTCGTAATCCAGTAGCGAATACTTCATTAGAGGGGCAGCTCATCGATTTGGTTAATGTGAGCTACCAGTTTATTGACCGACCTTTACCCACCAAGCCCGTTACCTATCAGGTTAGCGATTCGCGCTCGGTCAAACGCTACACTCTGGTTCCTGCCGAAGTGTGGGAGTTTCCGATCGATGGGAAAAAAGTGAGAGCCCAGCGCTTTTATAAAACGACGTCCAGAGACGATACAGCCACTTTTGAGATTTGGTTCTCAGAAGGGCGCAATATACCCCTGCGTTCTGTAATTGGATTGAGTGATCGCTATGGAGCAACCATTCGGGTGGATCTAAAAAAGATCCCCGCGTTTTAATCGGAAAGCACTGGATGTGAGGGCCTATTCAGTATGAGTCACCGATCGTTTCGGATTCTGATTGGGGTGGTTTTAGTGCTCTTCGTCATTGTGACCCTTGGATTTCAAAGTATTTGTACACCCGATAAAAATCCTGCTTCGGCCGCGGTGAGTGCGTATGTGGAGAAAGCATTCACAGAGTCGCAAGCCCCTAAACCGGTTGACCCGCTCAGTTACGATGGACTTAAAAAAGTGATCGTACGCTGGGTATCGGCGTATTGCGGACGGTAGTGTTATTCGAGGATGTCGGTAAATTACCCATGTACTACCTGACACATAGTTAACACTTTATACCGGACACATACTTTACAGTTTTTGGCATAGGAGGGACCACTCTATGCCGGGCAATGAAAGTACGAAGATGGATGAAAAGCTTAAATTTGTGTCGCGTTACTTGGATGGCGAGAAGATTGCTACCCTGTGTCAGGTGTTCGGTATCTCCCGAGTGACTGGCCATAAGATCATTGATCGTTATAAAGACAGTGGTTTAGAAGCCTTTACGGATCTCAGTAGACGACCCTTTCGGCAAGCCAATCGGCTGTCCTTTCAGGTCGAGCAATTGATCGTGAATCTGAAAAAAGAGTTCCCGACCTGGGGCGCTCCTAAACTGCGTGACCGCTTGCACACCCACTACCCGGAATTAGTCTTACCCGCCAAAAGTACCGTGCACGCAGTTCTCGATCGCCATGGTTTAGTCAAAAAGAAACGGCGCCGGCATGGCAAGCTTGCAGGTACCGCATTAAGCAATACGCAATCCCCTAATGCCCTATGGTGCGTGGATTACAAAGGGGAATTTATGCTCGGTAACCGCAAATACTGCTACCCGCTCACCGTGACAGACTATGCCCCGCGCTTTTTGATTTGCTGTGAGGGCTTAGAAAGTACCAAAGAAGCAGGGGGCCTTTACGGTCTTTGAGCAACTCTTTAAGGAGTATGGGCTGCCAGGCTCCATCCGCTCGGACAATGGGGTGCCCTTTGCCTGCGCCAATGCGCTTTATGGCCTCTCGAGTTTGTCCGTCTGGTGGCTGCGCTTAGGGATTGGCATTGAGCGCATTAAGCCAGGTAACCCTCAGCAAAATGGTCGCCATGAACGTATGCACTTAACGCTCAAGCAAGCCACGACCAAACCCCCAGCCAAAACACTGTTACAACAGTAAGATAAGTTTGAAGACTTTATCTATGAGTACAACTTTGAGCGCCCCCATCAAGCCTTGGAGATGAAAAAACCGGCGCAGATCTATACCCCATCAAGTCGAAAATATGAAGGATTGCCCGATGTCAGTTACCCCTTCCACGATAAGACGGTCACCGTGACTAAATGTGGCAGGATCTGCCTGGGCAATAAACCGATAATCATACCGGCCATACGGATGACTTCAGCCCTAAGCGGCTCTTCGTCATCTTTGGGGAGTGGCATGTAGCGATACGCTGCTCTAGATAGCCTTACCAAACTGCAAGCAGTTCGCTCAGAGACAAGATACTTAGCCATGAGCAACTGCGCTGCATTTTTACGCCTAGTCCCACAGGGACTTCCGTTGGTCGTAGGCTTAGAAGTTTCCCTTAATAACTTCCTTGAGCATCACTTCTCGCAAGGAGAGATCAGCCACTAGCCTCTTGAGACGGGTATTTTCTTGTTCCAGATCTTTGTACTTTTTAGCCTGATCTACTTTGACCGAAGGGAATCCCTTTAGGGACATGCCGCCGTAGATCTTGCTCCAACGATAGTAGCTTTGCTCGACCGTTCCCACTTCTTTACAACCCTGGGCTAGGGTTTTGCCATTCGTTGTAAGAACATCGATTTGACGCAATAAGGTAACGATTTGCTCGGGTTTAAGGCGTTGGCCTTTTGCCATATTTAGGACTCCTTTAAGGTAGAAGACTATCAAAAATCCTCTCTTTGGGAGTGGTACTAAAAATTAGGTCAGTTGCAAATTTTAAACTATTTCCCGATCAGGAATATTCATGACTTAATGATGTATTTAAGCAATAAATTACCTGATCGGGTAATTTTATAGCATAAAGATATAAACTACGGTAAAATTTCCCGATCAGGAAATAGTAATGAGCATATTAATACAAAACTCCACCGATCTAGGTCGCGTCGTACGTGAGGCACGCAAGCGCCTGAAATTAACGCAGCCACAGTTAGCGCTCGCCGCCAATGTGGGGGTCCGGTTCATTGTCGAGCTGGAAGCTGGTAAATCGACCCTCCGCTTGGAACATATTCTGAGGGTGCTTCAGGCTTTGGGCGGCGTACTAAGTGTGGAGGGTATGGATTCCTTCATTAGCAATAAACCAGAAGGAAAGCGCTAATGGCTCGCGAATTGAACGTCTGGTTCTTTGGCGAGTGCGTAGGCGTGTTGGCGCAAGATAAAGGCTATCTTTCTTTTCAATATTTACCGCACTGGCTAGAGTCAAAAAATGCTCAGCCGCTCTCGCAATCCCTGCCCTTGCGTGCCGAGTCATTTGATGACCGAATGGCGAAACCTTTTTTTGCTGGCCTTTTGCCAGAGGGCGATAAACGCACTGCAGTAGCAAATATCTTAAAAGTATCGAGCAAAAATGATTTCGCACTATTGGATGGCATTGGAGGCGAGTGCGCAGGCGCACTGATTTTGTTAGAGCCCGGTCAAATGCCACCAGCAGAGGCGCTTGTAAGCGAATCAATCGAGTGGTTGGATGAAAATCAATTGCTTGCCGTACTCGAGCAGTTGCCTAAGCGGCCATTGCTGGCCGGAGAGTCTGGCTTAAGGCTCTCACTTGCTGGGGCTCAAGAGAAGTTGCCGGTGGTACTTAGAGAAGCTCCAGGCAAAAGCAATCTAAATCATATAGAAATTGGTCTGCCGAAAAACAATATTCCAAGCTCTTACATACTCAAGCCGGCGATATCCGGTATTGAGGGAAGTGTCTATAACGAAGCATTCTGCCTAGCCCTGGCTAGGGAGTTAAAGTTAGATGCAGCCACTGCCCACATTGGCTACGCAAAAGATAAAATCTATTTACTCGTAGAGCGCTATGACCGCTTTTTGGATGATGGTCAGTTAAGGCGATTGCACCAAGAAGATTTTTGCCAAGCATTAGGCGTGCCACCTGAGCTTAAATATCAAAATGAGGGCGGGCCAACGATTAGTGATGGATTTGCATTAGTGCGTAAAGTAACTAGCCCAAGTGCCCCAAATGTATTGCGATTATTGGATTACATTATCTTCAATTGCTTAGTAGGTAATAACGATGCCCATGCAAAGAATTTTTCATTGCTATATGGTCAAAATGGAGCTCAATTGGCGCCACTGTATGACGTACTATCCACGGCAGTCTACTCAGATCTTAGCGATAGGATGGCGATGAAAATAGGTAGTAAATACCGCTTTCATGAATTGCATGCGCGCCATTGGGGGCAGATGGCTGAAGCAGCTCAGTTGGGGGCGCCCCAGTTAAAAAGAAGAGTGCTCGAGATTGCGGGAAAATTGCCTCATTTGGCAATCAGACTGCAAACGCAATTTGATGCTAAAGGTTGGGGTCATCCCATCATTACCGAGATTTGTAAATTAATTGAAGAGAGATGTGTAACAACGGCCAGTCGGTTTTCTCTCGCCGAGTAAATTCCGTCAACAGCGCCTTCATTTGGGGTTGTCTAACTCCAAATAAACCGCATCATGATCACCCACATTAATTGGAATGATCTCTCGCTCTGTAATGATCAGTTCCATAGTGATACGGTATTTCAGATTAATGGATTACGATATGGCTTACTTTGATATTGAATCGAATAAGGTGCAAGCCTTAGACAATCCATTTGGTCCCAAAGTACTTGGCGTGTGAGCGGTAAAAAGTGTAAACCATGTGATCGGTATACACCCCTTGAAAATGGTAGGACGGGCGAGATTCGAACTCGCGACCAACGGATTAAAAGTCCGCTGCTCTACCGACTGAGCTACCGTCCCATTTTCATGGCACTACAAAATAATGATCCAAGGTTTTGTTGGATTGTTTGCTGTTAAAAAAGAGACTTTTGGTAATGTTTAGTCCAGCAAACTTCTAATTATAGCAAGATGTTCAGAGCCCTCCTAACCCCGCCTTAGGGGCAGTAGTGAGTCCATTAGCCACGCCTTGCCACGGGGGGATTCTTAGAAAAATAGTCATTAATGCCCGCTAGGATCGCCTCAGCAATTCGTTCTTGGTAACCCTCGTCATTGAGGCGCTTTTCTTCTTGGGGGTTACTAATAAAGGCCGTTTCGATGAGGATGGAAGGTATATCCGGGGCTTTGAGAACCGCAAAGCCAGCCTGCTCGACCTTATTCTTGTGGAGGGGGGCAAAATCACCAATATTGCGCAGTACCGAGTTACCTACCCGTAGTGAATCATTAATCTGGGCAGTAGTCGACATATCTAGAAGTAGGTGAGCCACCTGCTTGTCTTTGACCTTGATATTAATTCCCCCAATCAGGTCTGAGGAATTCTCTTTATTGGCCATCCAGCGCGCTGTTGAACTCGTTGCCCCCTGTTGCGAGAGGGCAAAGACCGATGCCCCCCTTGCACGGGGCTCAATGAAGGCATCGGCATGAATCGAGATAAAGAGATCAGCCTCCACTTGGCGGGCTTTAGAAACCCGACGGTGTAGTGGCACAAAGTAATCTCCTTCACGGGTTAGAAACGGGCGCATTGACGCTTCTTGATCGATCTTGCTCTTTAAGCGTTTAGCAATCGACAGAACAATATTTTTCTCATAAGAGCCCCTAGCACCAATCGCTCCCGGATCTTCGCCGCCATGACCGGGGTCTAATGCAATGGTCACAAGGCGTTTAAACGGAATGCGCTGTTGGGCTCCCGATAGATCATTTGCTTTGCTAGCACTTCCTTGAGCCACGGAGGGCCTGCCCCCCTTTTCAGATTTAGTCTCAGGCGTACTTCCTGACTTAGCAAAAGTAGCGATTGGGTCATCATCCTTCTTACCCTGGGTCTCGAGCAACAATTTCTCTTTCTTGGCACTCTCCTTGACCAACTGCATGAGAGGGTCAGGGGGGTTGGTGGGGTAGAGATCAAAGACCAAGCGGTGTTGGTATTCTGCGACGGGGTCCAAGCTAAAGAGTTGGGGCTTTACAGCCTCTTTGAGATCAAAAACTAAACGTACCACTGTCGGTTGAAACTGCCCCACCCGAATTTGGGAGACATAGGGATCATTGGGTTTGACCTTGGCCACCAGATCTTTCAGGGTGGGGTTAAGCTGCAGCCCCTCAATATCCACCACCAAGCGATCGGGCCCACTTAAGAGTTGATGGCTAATGGGTAAGACCTGATCAGACTCTAAGGTAATGCGGGTGTAATCTTCCGAAGGCCAAATGCGCACACCAATTAACTTGGCTGCTGTGTTGGCGCCGACTAACTCACTCTCGGTCAGTAATAAAACCAGCACCCCCAAAGATCCCATAGACTTCAGGCCGTGTTCTAGGACTAAGCGGCGTTTTGGATCCATGGATATTAATAAAGACTCTAGAACTAATTTGAGATTATTGGCTTGGAGACGAGATTGTTCAGGAGCTCTTGACCGATTGAGGTATTGGCATGAAATGTAATCAAACGCTCATACTCGCTTGAATGATCCGTTTGATGGCTTGCTTTAATCCCAACACTTAGATCCATTGTCGGTAGAGTATTGCCTGCTTTCTCGGGCCACTCAACGATGCAAATCGTGGGATCATGACTAGCGAAGTGTTCTTGTAAGCCTGCCTCGATCCACTCTGAGGGTGATTGCATGCGATAGAAATCAAAATGATAGAGTTGGATGGGGTGTTGATTGATTTGCAATATATGGGTCTCACATAAACTATAGGTAGGACTCTTCACCTTGCCGGTATAGCCCAGTTCCTTTAAGAGATAACGCACTGCCGTGGTCTTGCCCGATCCTAAATCACCTTGCAGGCTAATATGAAGATGAGCCTTTGTGGGGTTTTGACTCCGTTGAGAAACAATCGATTTAGAGAGCGCCTGCGCTAAGGATTGCACCAAAGTGATAGTAGCCGCTTCATCGCTACAATGAAGTTCATGGAAGGATTCTTTATTTACTTGCTCAGTTAGGTTGCCAGTCAGCTTACTGGTGGGCGTAGTACTCACATCAAGCCTTTATAGTGAAGATTAAATAAAGTAATTTTAGACAGGACATTTCCCTCAATTTATATGCATTCTCAGGCATTTTCATCCGAATTGCACAACCAATTGGAAGGCATTCGGAGCTGGCTGAATATCCGAGCCCATGAGTTGGGCTTTGGCCAATTACGGATTAGCGATACCGATGTGAGCGAAGCAGTTCCTAAGCTTGCAAGTTGGTTGGCAGAAGGTCGTCATGGTGAGATGGGCTATATGGAGCGCCATGCTAATTTGCGCGCACAACCTGATCAATTGCAGGCGGGTGCGATTCGGTCAATCTGTGTGACCATGCCCTATTTACCCCAGAACTCTTCAAAAACAACCGAAGAGCAGTTTTCTGCAGAGTTAGCTCGTCTACAAAAGCCTCAAGAGGCAGTCATCTCTCTCTATGCGCGCGGTCGTGACTATCACAAGATCTTACGAGCAAAGTTGCAGCTCTTAGCCACCGAACTCGAAGACAAGATCACACACTTGCAAGCGCATGCCGATGGCTTGCAATACCGTGTGTTTACCGACTCAGCCCCGATTATGGAAGTAGAGCTTGCCAGAAAAGCGGGTCTTGGTTGGCGAGGTAAGCACACCTTGCTACTCCATCGTGAGTTTGGCTCTTTCTTTTTCTTGGGAGAGATTCTGATAAATCTCCCCTTGGCAGTCGATGAGCCTGTGGAAGCACATTGCGGCTCTTGTCAGGCATGTATTGATATTTGTCCCACTCAGGCGATTACCGCTCCCTATGCACTTGATGCAAGACGTTGCATTTCTTATCTTACGATTGAGCACCCTGGATCAATTCCGGTGGAGTTTCGTAAAGCAATGGGCAATCGGGTCTACGGATGCGATGATTGTCAACTCGTCTGCCCATGGAATAAATATGCCCAGCACACGAGCGTGCCCGATTTTGCCGAGCGCCATCAACTTGGTAGCGCCACTCTTGTCGAGCTATGGTCATGGAGCGAAGTGCAATTTAATCAGCGCCATGAGGGAAGTGCGATTCGGCGTATTGGCTACTCACGCTGGCGTCGTAATCTAGCGATTGCTCTGGGTAATGTGCTTGCCTCTGATCTGGATATGCAGAGTAAAGAAGATATTACGAATCAGTTGCGAGATGGATTACAAAACGCAGACCTGCTAGTTACAGAACATATCACGTGGGCTTTGGAGCAGTCTCAGCGCTAAGGAAGTAACCCAGTAGGTAGAGGAAAATAGATGAGAGCGACAGGAAGCAAAGCGCTCGAAAAGAGAAGAGGAATTAATAATGCCATTAACTAAATTATTCAAAGATACAGTCAAGGCGCGCGTTGAGCGTGATCCTGCTTTTAGAGCGGCCTTATTCCAAGAGGCGCTTCCCGCCTTTTTTGAAGGCGACACCGCCCTTGGAAAAAGCTTACTTCGAGACTTAGTTAATTCGACGATCGGTTTTGAGGGCTTGGCTCAAGAAATGAATAAGCCGAGTAAAAGCCTTCATCGTATGCTTGCTCCTTCTGGCAATCCCACCATGGAAAACTTTTTTCAAGTGATCCATGTCATTCAAAAAAATGAAGGGATCAATTTTCAATTAAATGTATTAGCAAAAAAGAAGGCTAGATTTAGCCAGAAGGAACATGCCTGATGACTGGTATATTAATTGCAAGGGTTATTGAGGTCGATGGAGTCCAGATTGTTAATCTGTCGGGAAAAGCTAGAATCTCTGGGAGTGTTGCGAAAGTAAGCATTCGAACTCAAGGGCGCGTAAGAATTATTAGCCCCGTTCACAGTACTTGGAATGAATTCTTTTTAAATGGCCCAAAAGTAAGTGACGATTTTATGAATTTGAATGAAGACCTTTAGAAATAATTTTTGGAAATGTTAGATGCTGTGAAGGCGTTACAAGTTAAATATCCTGAAGTAGGAATCGCGCCAAAGAATAAATAAATTATTCTGCTGAGCTAATGTAGTTGACCTTGAGGTAGTGAAAAAGAGATGCGACCACTATGACTTAGTATCGGTGTTGTATTATTACAAATTGTCGGTATTTATAAATATATACCGACATTATGTTACAATCATAGCATGCAATCCACAAAAGAAACCGTTCTTGAATTGGCTAGGCAAAAAGGTATTTTGCGAGCCAGGGATTTGGTCGGACAAAATTTGTCTCGAGTAACACTTTCAAGGCTGGTAAGTGAGGGGCACCTTATTCAGCTCAGCCGTGGTTTGTATTCCCTCCCTGATAGGGTGGTGACACAGCAGGACAACTTGGCAGAAGTCGCCATTAAATACCCGAATTCAGTATTTTGTCTTCTTACTGCCTTGCAAATTCATGGGCTGACCACGCAGTCACCCCATCAAGTTTGGTTGGCAATTGATGTGAAGGCTCGTTTGCCACGGATGGATTATCCGCCGCTTAAGGTGGTGCGGTTCTCAAGAGAGGCGCTCAAGGCCGGAGCAGAAGGTGTGATGATAGATGGCGTGGTGAGTGTACTTGTGACTAGCATAGAAAAAACCATCGTAGATTGCTTTAAGTATCGAAATAAAATTGGCCTCGATATTGCAATTGAGGCTTTGCAAGAGGCCTGGCATAGTAAGAGAATGTCGATGGACAGAATTTGGGAGTATGCAACAATTTGCCGCGTAAGTAATGTCATGAGGCCATATTTGGAGAGCTTGAATGGCTGAGAAGAATATAGGCGCTTCAGTTCGTTCTAAGTTAAAAAATATTGCACAAGCAGAAAATAAAGTATTCAATTTAATTTTGACTCGCTATGCTTTAGAGCGCTTTCTATATCGCTTGAGTGTTTCAAAGCATCGAGATCACTTTTTGCTCAAAGGAGCTTTACTATTTGATTTATGGTTCGATGTTCCTCTCAGAGCAACTAGAGATATTGATTTGCTGGGATTTCAGTTGCCAGATGCTGCCTACTTGCTAAAGACGTTTGAGGATCTTTGCGATATTCAAATAGAAGATGGGATTATGTTTGATCGGGTAAGTATTCGTGCAGAAGAAATTCGTAAAGAGGCTAATTATGCAGGAATGCGAGTTACCCTTGCAGCGTATCTTGATGGGGCAAGATCCGTGGTTCAGGTAGACGTTGGTTATGGTGATGCTGTAACTCCTGCACCAGAAGTTGCGGATTATCCCGTCTTACTAGATGAGTTTCCAAACCCAAGACTCAGGGTATATCCACGATATACGGTGGTGGCTGAAAAGTTAGATGCAATCATATCGTTGGGTATGGCTAATAGCAGAATGAAGGATTACTTTGACATATGGGTGATCCTTCAGAAATCAGAATTAGATCTAGAGGTTCTAAGGTCTGCAGTTATGGCAACAATCGGGCGAAGAGGCACTTTGATGCCTGAGAGCTTGCCACTTGGTTTGTCAGATGAGTTTGCCCAGAATAAGAATAAAAACATGCAGTGGAATGCATTTTTGACTAAAAATCAATTAGATGAAATGAAATTAAATGAGCTAGTGATGGACTTACGAAGCAAATTGGAGTATTTATTTGTCAAATAATCTAAGGTATTGTGACTTTAACCCCAGACAGAGGCTCACTATAGGCTATTGGGCCCCTTATTCCTTAATTAATCTATGAGTATTTCCCATCTATCTCCAGGCCCTTCTTCAGATAATCTGGAGATGGTGAGCCCGCGCTTTCAGGATCGTAAGGATGCATTCTGGAGTGGGGTGCGCGATGGTCGTGGTGCCCCAGCCATGGTGCTTTTTGCTGGAATGGTGGGCTTTGGGGCGATGGGGCGCACCAATGGCTTTGATCTCTGGTTTACGACAGCCACGAGTTTTTTGATGTTTGCCCTTCCTGGGCAGATTGTGATGCTCGAGATGATTTTGCTGGGTGCCTCATCGGTCACAATTGCTCTAGCCACATCACTCACTGCCACACGGTTTGTGACCATGACCGCGACCCTCTTCCCACTCTTGCACGAGCGTGATCGCAATAAACAACTGTATGCT
>Ga0214917_10003310_pt1 | contig 18719 bp, 17 predicted proteins | sample LL_1208_BB_MetaG_FD_177983 | JGI IMG/M metagenome (GOLD analysis project Ga0214917, IMG submission 177983) | Freshwater microbial communities from Lake Lanier, Atlanta, Georgia, United States - LL_1208_BB | ecosystem: Environmental > Aquatic > Freshwater > Lake | place: USA: Georgia | collected...
AATTTGGACAAGAATTTGTGGACACGGCCGTCGACTATGCAGCGTATTGGACAGTGCCATTCCGTTGGCAAGAGAAAGAATGGGGAACGTTTTGGACGGTGGTGGGGATTACAGGTGCGGTTATCCTCGTCGATCAGCCCATTTGGAGAAATGTGGATCCCGGCGATTTCCGATCGATGAATACGGCACTCCAATCGTTTCATGAACTGGGGCAATGGCAGCACACGGCAATTTTGTTATCGAGTGGGTATGTGGGCAGTTATATCTTGCAAGACCCCAAGCTAGAACGTGCGTCACGCATTGCCATCAAAAGTTTTTTGTTTCAGAGCATGGTGAACCAGGGGATGAAGAATCTCATTTACCGCACCATCATTGATGATCCCTACGACTTTAGGGTGGGGCCACCCAAGTGGCAGCTTCCCAGTAGCGGGGCATTTCCATCCGGCCATGCGTCCAACATGTGGGCGATGATGTCGGGCTATGCGTTGGCGTACAAGGACGATCCGATTATCCCATGGCTTTGTTATGGATCAGCGACAATCGGGAGTGCGTTGTTGGTGACCAACGGCGACCATTGGGTATCGGATATCATCTTGGGTGCCGCGTTGGGGTATTACTCGGCAGAATATATGACCTATCTCGACGACAAACGCGCCCGAGATCGCGGTGAATGGGTGCCGGTCATCGAACCCAATCGGGTGGGTGTCGCGATGAGGATTGGATTTTGATCTAGTCGGCGAATCTTTGTTCACTTTTGAATCGGGGGCTTACGGAAAAAATGAGCGTTTTTGATTCCTTCGATTCGACTAAAATCCCGTTGAGAACCAATTCTCTCAGATCAGAGGTTGCCGTAATGCGGGTCATTTGGTGAGACTCTTGATGCGAGTAAATCGTATATCGAGAATTAGGGTGTCGTATGGCATGGTTGACCAAGGATAGTTGCCTTAGATTCAACTTGTGATAATTCGCTGTGGGGCAAAGGTGCCAATTCGGCCCACCAGCTGGGTATCGAGACGGACAGCGATTCGGTCGCTTCCTTTATGTTACTGATGGCCAAAGTGGTACCATGGCTTTGGGCCTAAGCGGGACGGTCTATGCGGCAGGCGTTCATAGCTCTGGGTACTTTGGTGTCGCCACGCCTACGCTTAATACATGGACTGCGGTCGCCACCAACGCCACGGACATCGCATTGGGCGAAGACCAACGCTACCCGTGTATTTGCCGGGAATCTAGCGGGCTACATCCTGTGCAATGATGGGGGATTGTTTGTGTCTGGGATAAGCAACTACGGACTTTTAGGGATCAATGGAATGGCCAACACTAATTTTTCATGGCAGCGCTTCGCCGACGGTGTGTTTCGGTTTTTTCCCAGCACCGGGTCTCCTATTTTTCAAAAATCGGACGGAAGTTTGTGGATGACCGGCGCCAATGACCGCTCACGTGCGGTACCGCAGAGTTCGGAAATCGTCACGAGTTGGCAGCGGATTCCGGAGTAAAGTAACCCCCAATTTTCCATTTATTTTTTTCCAAAAAGGCTTCGATGGTTTGGCGATTTGCCTTATTGAGCAGGTTTGAGTGGGACAATTTATGGGTTTTGGCGTATTCGGAGAGACTGACGATGTGTTTTCCTTCCAGGTAAGCGAGTCGTTTGTGGTAGCTATTGGTTAAGGCCAGCCCGATGATATCTTCCATGATGGTCGTGTCCCGGCGGTCATCGTAGTCCCGAAATGCAGCGTAATATCGTTGTCGATCGACGAACTTGATATTGATTGGGACAAATCCTTCTCGCATTAATAGATAGTTATTAATAACGCGCCCAATCCGACCATTGCCATCGATAAACGGGTGAATATGTTCAAAGTCAAGGTGCAGCGTGGCCATGCGTTTAATAATGGAATGATGGCTGGTGGCGTTGAATGTCACCAACATGGACTGGAGCCGTGGCAGAATGTCGGAAGGAGGGGGGGCGATGTACGACCCTACGCGAACATATTCGTTCCCTTGTCTAAATCGTCCGGCAATATCATCCCGAATATTTGAAATCAGCATTTTGTGAAGAATTAACAATCCGTCTAAAGTCAGTATTTCTTCGATGGCTTTTTTTTGGATATAAGAAACCACTCGTGCCAAATTTTTAGCTTCAAAAATTTCCCGTTCGTTGATGTATCGATCAAGATCAATTTGAAGTAGGATTTTTTCGGTCTCTTCGAGGGACAGGGTGCTATTTTCAATCGCATTCGAGTTATAGACCTGTTCGGCCAACTCCGCTTCTGCGATCAGGTCCAAAAGCGATTCTTTTCCGATAGCGGCCCGGTAATAGCGTTCGCGAAGCGATAAGACACGGTTAAGAATAGACGGCCCGTTTCCCATTCATTGATTTATATCGTTTATTCACGTTTTTGTAAATCATTATCGTGAATTTATGTTTGTTTTTGTATGAAATTCACGATTGGAGGGGGCGACGCAAGCCCCATATGATCTACCATTTTTGCATCGCAAAAATGGTGCGCCGTCCGTGACTCGAACACGGGGCCCGCTGATTAAGAGTCAGCTGCTCTACCAACTGAGCTAACGGCGCAGAGGGGCTTATTCTATAGGACCCCTATGACATCTTCAATCTATAGAAGTCCACATGAGAGGTGTCCGAGCCAAGCGTATGTATTGGCTCCGGCATTTGACTTCGGTTGGCTGTTGGCTTGTGATGCGTTTTCGCGCCGACGGTTATCGGCGGCGGCATCGTTCTGCATGTTCCGAAACGAATTGATGGCGGCTCGTGCCTCTGGCGAATTTGGGGTTCTGGCGTTTATTGCGTCCTGCAACGGCTTAATGATAGTTGCAGGGATATTTACATATCCAACATGGGTCTTATTGAACTGGGCTGCTTGGTCCTTAATCCGAGATAGATCCCAGATGGTCATTTTGGGTTGCGGGGTGACTTTGGGTGCAGGTGCACTTCTCAGTCCAAAAAATGTCGTCCCGGGATTGAGTCCCATTGCTTGAAATACCACATTTGCAATAATGTTCCTCCATGAAAATAATGTCCGCCCAATTATCGGGTTTCGCCGGAGTTGAATTTCATCAAATTGTAGCCTCTTGACCGTTAGGTGTCGGTCATCCTAAATAAGATTCATGGCCTTACTAGTGACCTCTTTAAGCGCAGCAATCGCAACACTTGTTTATGTCGGATTTACTCGATTTCGACGTTGGGGGATGCGACTGACATTGATACCAATGATGATATTGGTCTTGGCACTCGGGGCATTAAGTATCCGAGGATTTCTGTAGCCAATGAGATTCGGTTGGGGGTTGATTGTGCTCATTGCAGTTGTCACAACACCACCAGCGACTGCGTCGATGAAATCCAAAATAAACAGTCCGCAATCGCCAACTCCCGTTGAGGTTCAGGCCAGTGGCGACTACTCCAACGAATTCGATTGGCGGGAATTTTTGGTCGAAGATCGAACCATTCTTTATTCGCCACAATCCATTACCGAAGAGACGCTCATTCCGTGGGTGGCGCAAGTGAACGCCGCGATCGCCTTGGCTGACTCTAATCGCCCCGTCACCCAGTCCGTTGTCGAATGGGTCAAGGACTATCCAGAGCTATTTTCGACCGAAATGGCGATGTTGCGGCTAATCGATGCAGAGGTGGTGTCCCCAACCGGCGCGGTTTTAGGCGTGATCGGGACTCCAAATGTTGAATGGAAATGGATCAAAATCCCTACGATCGACGCGAGAATTGCGACCATCCCCTTGCCGGTAAGCCCCGATATCGCGATGCAATTGTTACGAAATTTGAAGGGATTAATCGAAGCCAGCCAACAAGTGGGCCGTGTAAGGGGCAACGGGCGTCTCGAAAAAATGGACAGGATACAGTGGCTGCCGACCGACGATCCGATGCCGATCGGGTCGCCACCGTCAACGCTGATTCGAGCCGGATATCGACCGAATCCATCCTTCACAGATCCCACCCTATTGGCCACCATGATGGTGCCGTGGGGGCCATCCCGGAGCGATGAAATCGAATGCGGAGTAGGGGGGCAATCGGTATATGGGCATTGGGATCTGGAATGGAGACGTCGAGGTAAATTTACCTATTACGTGGATGGGGTGACGTTGGGCGGTCTCGATTGGGGCGTCGGTACGGACCGGGTTTGGGATGCGTCGTCACAAGTCGATATTGGTTACGTGTCGATTGGGGCGAGCGCCTTTGGTGATTGGGGAGACCTCCACGCTGATGTCGGACCGGCCATACAATTTGCGCCCGTGTCGCTTGGATACACCGCGGGAATAAGGTATTTGTCCCCACAAACGGAATTTGGTTGGTTGCCCATTGCAGTGGCATCGTTTCGTCGGCATCTCGGGCCGGATTGGGTGGATGGCCGAACGTTGTGGGGCTTGGATGTGGTTCAGTTGTCGGTCCGATGGACCTTCGGAAATTGGGCGGTATCAATCGGGAAAGAATACCTTGGTGGCCAAGGGGTTACGGTGGGAGAGGGGGGCTTTGGATCGGTGGGCGTTAGGTGGTAGTTAGAGCAGCCAACGATGCGGCGGGGCGCTCAAAAATTCGTCAAGCGGGATGCTGCCCAATCCAATGATGAGGGGGGTTGCGGTTGGGTATTCTTGTTTGAATTTGGCTAGGCCTTGGACGGATCGGGCACGGCCACTTTTGACCTCGATTGCCCAGATTCGGTCGCCTGAAGCCACCACGAAGTCCACTTCATAGTTCCCTTTTCGCCAATATGAAATTTGGAATTCTAAGGCATCCAAATGGATCAGTAGATGGGCTCCGACGGCGTTTTCTACCAGCCAGCCCCACCAGGTGAGGTCCTGCTGGGCTGAGGCCATTGAATAGGGGGAAAGTGCGCTAACCAATGCGTTATTCCAAACGATCAGTTTAGGGCTACTGCCCCGTTGCCTGACTTTCCCCCGTGAAAATTGCTCGAGTCCCGAAATCAGAAAGGCCGATTCGAGAATACGAAGATAGTGGCTTAGCGTGGTTGTATTGCCAGCGTCTTGTAATCGTCCAATCATCTTCGTATACGACAAAATGTGGCTGGGGTGGCTGGCGGCTAGCATAAATAGGTGCCGCATCAGGGTGGGTTTCGCGATGACCGCTAATTGTAAAATATCCCGGGAAATGACCGTTTCGATAAGGGAGTCTTGGATATATCGTTTCCATTGCAGATCGGGGGTTGTATTTGGCGTGTTGAGGCTAATAAAGGGGACCGCGCCCGGGTATCCGCCATAATATAGCCACTGAGGGACGGTCCAACCAAAGGCGTCCCGGCATTCGGAATAGGACCAGTGCATGAGGCGATGCAAGACGAAGCGGCCGGCCAAACTTTCGGTTGATCCTTTTTGAACCAAGAGGGCTGATGATCCCAGGACAATCAATCGAATCCGTTGGCGGGCATGTCGCTGCGAATCCCAAAGGTGTTTAAGTACTTCGCTCCAGCCTTTAATTTTTTGAATTTCATCCAGGACCAAGAGTACGGGTGTGGTGGCGGTCTGGCTTTTGGCCAGCGCAAATTGCCATTGGGCTTCGATCCATGTCGCATCTAGCGGTACAGGAGAATCGGCGGATACGACGACAGAGGGCCATCCTAATTGAGCGACGACTTGGTTTGCAGCGGTGGTCTTACCCACCTGGCGGGGGCCCAGAATGACATGAAACACCGAGTCAATTTTGGGTAAACTCTGACAGAGCTGATGAACTAAATGTCGTGTAAAATCAGGTGTGATCATTGGTGAGAATCTATCATAAGACCAGTGTTGTTTTCAATATTACTCAATGACTGAGTAAATTTACTCAATGACTGAGTAAATAAGCAATCAAGTCCAATTCATCGATTTTACGACACCGTGCCCCAGTGGATACACTATCGTCCATGAGACAGGTGATTCGATGGAAGGGCTAACCGTTTTAGTGACCGGGGGCGCAGGGTTTATCGGTGCCCACGTCTGCGAGGCCCTATACGCCGCGGGTATTACACCGGTGGTTCTGGATGACCTATCCATGGGCCAACGGGATTTTGTTAAGTGGGGGCCCTTTGTTGAGGGGCGGGTGGGTGATTCGCAGGGAGTGCGTCGTGTATGTGACACCTATCGCCCGGCGGTATGCATCCATTTGGCGGGGTTAATTGAAGTGGGGCAATCCATGCTCCAGCCGGATCGCTATTTTGCGGTGAATGTGGACGAGACCCGTGTCTTGCTCGATACCCTGGCGGCGGCGGGTGTGTGGAATGTGATTTATTCCTCCTCCGCTGCGGTCTATGCGACGCAAGACACGCCGTTAACAGAAACGGATCCGCTCGATCCCCAATCGCCCTATGCCCGATCCAAATGGATGGTCGAGCAGCAATTGGCAGCCCGGGCCGATACTGGAATGCGGTCGGTCATTTTTAGATACTTTAACGCAGCTGGGGGCCATCCCACGGGGGATATCGGCGAAAGTCATTGGCCTGAAACCCACCTCATTCCATCGATATTGGATGTGGCGGTTGGGCGGCGCAAGATGTTGACGCTTTGGGGGACCACCCACCCGACAGCTGATGGCACCTGTATTCGGGATTATGTCCATGTTTCGGATGTGGCCCAGGCCCATGTGATGGCGGTGCACCATTTAATGGCCGGTGGGGTGTCGCAGACGTTTAATGTGGGGGCGGGCGTTGGTTATTCGGTCAAAGCGGTCATTGATGCCGCCGAGTTTGTCGTTGGACATTTGATTCCCATTACCGAGGGGCCACCTCGGCCGGGGGATGTGCCATCGCTGGTCGCGGATACAACCCGAATTAATCAATGGGGGTGGATGCCCCGGCGAAGTGATCTCCATACGATGATTGCCGATGCGTGGCAGTGGCGGGGTCGGTCCAATCCCGTATTGGATCGATGACGGCAGTTCTGACGTGGGCGGGTAAGGCCCAGGCAATGGCACCGGCAGCTCCGGTTCGACCCCCGATTCTACAATCGAATGGGCGGCCCATTGTCGTGGACGGGGGCAACTGGATCATCGAAGGGGATAATTTGCCCGTATTACAGGCGTTACTCCCCACGTACACCAATCGTATCCGAATGATTTATATTGACCCGCCGTATAACACCGGGCAACAGTTGATGTATAACGATCGGCATTCGGGTCGGGCGGACTGGCTCAATATGATGGTGCCGCGATTGAGTGTGATGCAACGGCTACTCCGGGAAGACGGGGTCATTTTTATATCCATCGGCGAGGACGAGCGTGCGGTGTTGGAGTTGGTATGTGACGAGATTTTTGGGGAAGGGAACGCCCTGGCACCGTGTATTCGGGTGACCAAACGAACATCGAATAAGGGGCGGTATTTTTCTCCGGCTCACGATGTCATTCTGAGCTACGCCAAGGATAGTCGCCGCTTACCCGAGTTCAAAGATCCGATGGCGCAAGCGCGTCCGGAATATCGGGGGCTATTTCGGTATCGAGATCACAACGGTGCGTACAATCGGGTGTCGCTCTACATGCCCAGTTTGGATACCCGGCCCAATCAACGGTATTGGATTGAGTGTCCGGATGGGAGCCGAGTGATTCCACCGGAGGGGAAGATTTTTAGATGGACGGAAGCGACGTTTTTAGAAAAGAAAGCGGCCGGATATGTCGACTTTATTAAAACGACGCGGTCCCCGTTGTTGGATGACCGGGGTCAGCATGCGGGATGGAATGTGTATACCAAACTCTATTTGGACGAGCGACTCAAGGCGGGGTTACGCCCCACAACGCTCTTAGATGATAAGCGATTTACCAATTCAGCGGCGTCTAAGGAATTGATTAAGATGGGTATTCGGTTTCCGTTTTCTAAACCTCGGGCGTTGATTCAGTACTTGGCGGAGACGGCGGGGATCCAGTCGGGTGATGTGGTGGCCGATTTTTTTGCGGGATCGGGGACCACGGCCCATGCGATGATGGGATTAAATTCAGAAATTGAGTGGATTTTGGTTCAAAATGGGGAGCCCATTCCGGCCCAGTATCGCGCGGGGAACCCGAGTGACATTGAGACGATTGCGGATTTGTGTCGATATCGGGTGGCGCGAGCGAGCGAGGTGCTGGCGGGTGCACGGGGGTATTGTTGTGCCCGGATTGGGTAAGAGGGGCTGGTTCCGCAATGATCATCACGATTAAAGTTATCCCCTCCGCCAAGGTTAACCGCGTCGAATCCCAGGGCGATCGCCTGGTTGTGCGAACCACTGCGCCGGCGGTGGATGACAAGGCCAACGTTGCGGTGGAACGCCTTCTCAAAGCGCATTTCGGGCAACCGGTCACCATTATTCGAGGCAGTCATTCGCGTACAAAAGTGGTCCGGGTCGGTTCGTAGATTTTTTGGACTACAGGTTAAAAAATCTATAGAAAAATTTGACTGGGGGTTAAAAAGTATATGAATTTTTGCGACTTACGGTTGAAGGCATGTTTAGTTTTAATCGCTTGGTTTTGATTTGTGTATATCTTTTCTTTTGATTGTTATATCAAGTATATTTTTTGAATGAAGAATCAGACTTATTACCGATATTGGGGCAAGGCGGATCGTAAAGGATCTGGATATCATCTTTTGCCGTATCATTGTTTGGATGTTGCAGCCGTTTCTAGTGTGCTATTGGATACCCTCCCAAAATGGCAGAATTATTTTTGTAATAAATTAGAGATAACTGTAGCCCAACTCCATGCGTTGATGGGATGGGTGGTTTCGCTACATGATATTGGTAAATTTAGCAGTGGATTTCAGCAAAAACACGATGCAACTACTGCTTTGTTTCCAAGTGGCGCGACCATCCCCCGCTATTCCACCCATACGCCGCATTCAGATATGTCTTGGATCGCTCTTGAAAAATTTGTTTTGACCGGAGAGTGTGGTGAATACGGGAATGTCGACTATCAATTTCTTGGCGATCCGATAAACGAGAGCCTTGCCAACGCTATTTTACCTTTATTGAAAGCGACTGCCGGCCACCATGGAAAGCCCCCCGCCGAAATAGAGACGGACTGTCGCGACTATTTTTCACGAGAAAATAGAGTGGATTTGAATCTCTTTGTCGGATGGGCAACGGAATATTTTGGGGTCAAGTCTGTTCTCCAGGCCATAGATATGAATTCATCCCTTAAAAAAGAAAATTGGATTGAGGCCTCGTGGTGGATTGCTGGATTTATAGTTCTTTGTGATTGGATTGGGTCAAATCACGATTTTTTTAATTTTGTTCCCGAGGAAATGGCTTTGGATATTTATTGGGAAACCCGTGCGCTTAAGTCGGCAGAGGAGGCCGTGAAGAATACAGGGCTTTGTTCGGTTGTCCCGAGTTCAGAATTTAATCCGGTTGATATTTTTAAATTGCCGTCGTTGACGCCGTTACAACGTTGCGTAACCCAACTCCAGAAGGTTAATGAACCTGGGCTTTATATTTTGGAAGACATCATGGGTGCGGGTAAAACAGAGGCGGCATTGGCCCTTGCGGGTCGAATAATGGGATCTGGCGGTGGCGATGGCTTGTATTTTGGGTTGCCGACCATGGCAACTGCGGATTCGATGTTTGATAGAATTGCGATGGTAAATCAGCAATTTTATACCGACGAAAGTCGCCCTAATATAATGCTTACTCATTCTGCCAGTCAGTTAAATAAATCGTTTTTGTCGATGATCCTTCCTGATGGACAGAACGTGCGTTACGGGGGGCAATCCGAAGAAGTCTTCACGGCGTCGGCACAATGTAGCGATTGGTTGGCGGATGGACGCAAAAAAGCACTACTAGCCGACATTGGTGTAGGTACCCTTGATCAGGCGTTGTTGGGTATATTGCAATCGAGCCATCAATCGCTACGGTTGTTGGGGTTGTTGAACAAGGTTCTTATTTTGGACGAGGTCCATGCGTCGGATGCCTACCAACATAAGTTGACCCAGCGCTTACTGAGGTTTCATGCCTCCACCGGCGGCTCTGTCATTTTATTGTCTGCGACCTTACCTAGAATTATGAAGGATGAGTTGGCGGCGGCATACCTAGGGAGATCTATGATTCCTAATACGAATGTCGTGGACTATCCATACCCTATGGTTACTCACGTTTCTAAAGAATCTTGTGATCTGCATTCGATTGCCCCTGCCGTGTGGAGTGCCCGTGAGGTAGATGTCCGGATAGAATCGAATGAGGATCATATTTTTGAATATGTTCTGGGCAAGCCCCACCATTGCGTTGTTTGGATCCGCAATACGGTAAAGGACGCTATCGCTGCGTATGAGAGGTTGATTTTGAAGGGCGTGGATCCGAGTTGTGTTGACTTGTTTCATGCCAGGTTTGCTTTGGTGGATCGGCTGCGAATTCAAAATAGTGTTGTGCGACAGTTTGGGAAGTTTAGTAATTTAAGTGAGCGAGAGGGGAGGATTGTGATCTCGACCCAAGTCTTTCAGGAGTCACTCGATTGCGATATGGATTTTATGGTGACCGATTTGGCGCCAGTGGATTTGATTATCCAGCGTATTGGGCGGTTGCAGCGACATCCATTCAGAGATTCATCTCGACCTCGTCCGGAAATAGTCGTGTTCGCGCCGGATTCAATAGCCGCTTGTGGCGCCGACTGGATCAAGTCATTTTTGCCGGGAACGGCGGCTGTTTACAAAAATCATGCCCAACTTTGGTTGACCGTCCGGTGGTTTAAAGATCATCCGGTGCTTCATATTCCGGGAGATTTGCGGAACGCGGTTGAATATGTATACGGAGACGGAGTAGAGCAACGAATTCCTGATGCCTTATCAAAAAGCCACTATGGATCCGAAGGAGAAAATCTTGCAAAAGAATCCGTCGGAAAATTTGCGGCTATTCGGTTAAAAGATGGATATTCATTGGGCCAAGGGGCGTGGAGGGACGACGTTTCTGCAACAACCAGGCTTGGCGAACCGGTAATTAGGGTGCGGATTGCAAAGTGGGACGGGGTGCAATTATTGCCTTGGGCGGACCCAAATCATGATGATCCATGGAGAATGAGCGAGGTGTCCGTTCGGAAAATTCAAATCTCAAGTGAGCTCAAGTCAGGGGACTTCAAATTAGAAAGGGCGATTACGGAGCTCAAAGAAAAATGGCCTAAAAAAGGTGAATACGAGGTTGTGATCCCACTTCAATTTAAAGATGGGGAGTGGAAGGGAACCGCTCAATCCCAAAATGGTCAAATAACGAAGGTGTTGTATTCGCCGGTTTTGGGATTGAGGTATGAATGACCCTACTGGTGTAGGGAACGGATGTGGGCCTTCATGCAGAACGGGTCATCCCTTCAAAACAAGGGAAAGGCACATGTTAGCTTAAACTGAAATTAATTAGGATTGGAAGATATAATTTAATATGAACATACTTACAGAACTTAAATATATTGATAGATTCGAGCCGCTGTCGTAAACTTGATGAATGACTGAGTTTTTTTTAATTACGCTGTTCGTCGCTATTGTAATTCCCTTGTTTGGAGTTTCGTAGATTAAATATGGGCAATTCCAGGTGCGATTCGGTAAACGTAGGTAACGTATGGCGTATATATTTCTTGATGAGTCTGGCGATTTAGGGTTCGATCCTTCTAAAAAGAAGGGGTCAAAATATTTTGTTATAGCGGCAATCTTCTCGAAAAATCATCGCTCAATCGAAAAGTGCGTGAAGATGGTATTCGCTGGTTTGAAGAAAAAATATAAGGTTAATGGCGTTTTGCATGCACATAAGGAAGAGCCTGTGACACGCAAGAGATTGCTGCAGTGTTTAGTTGGAAAGGAATGTCAGGCAGTTTTGATTGTTTTAAATAAATCCCGTGTATATACACGGCTTCAAGACGAAAAGTCAGTTTTGTACAACTATGTGACTAATATCCTTTTGGATCGCATTATTTCAAAGCGGATTGTCGATACCTCAGGCGAGACTCATATTGTTGCGGCCCAGAAGGAAACGAACCGATTCTTAAATGAGAACTTTAAACGCTATTTGAGTCATCAGATAAAAAATAATCATGGGGTTGAAATCTCTGTGAAAATTGCGACCCCTAGCGAAGAAAAAGGGTTGCAGGCGGCGGACTGTGTAAGTTGGGCACTGTTTAGGGAGTTAGAAACGGGAGACGATCAATATGCCAAAATTATTCGGAATGTTGTGGTGGAGGAGATTTTTTTGTTTGGAAAGTAAAACGCCTTGCACGCTTATATCGAGGAACCCTGCGGAGCCCCACGAGCAAGGACTTACTTTTACACCACGAATTATGCCCAGTTAACAAAGAAAAGTAAACCTTCCCATTGGTGAGCCCGTTTGGTTAAAGTAAGGTTGTTAGTTCTGAATTTTATTGGTGAAAGGGGAAAAATGAACTTAATCACAGATCCATGGATTCCTGTAATAACCCAAAGTGGAATCCGAAAAAAAATTAGACCTTGCGACATCGTTGATGGGGATGATCCCCCAGTCCGTTTTGATATTGCCCGGCCAGATTTTAATGGGGCGATGTTCCAGTTTGTGATTGGAATATTCCAAACCTTTTTTATTCCGTCGGACAATAACGAATGGAAAAATTGGCTCAATCCCGCTAATCGACCAACGGCCCAGCAGATTCACGCTGTACTTGTGAAGTATGAATATGTGTTTAACCTTGGGGGTGATGGACCTCGGTTTATGCAGGATATGGATACAGCAATTGAGAAAACGGAATCAAAGGTAATCAGCGGTTTGTTGATCGATGAACCTGGGGATCAAACGATAAAGTTGAATAAGGATTTGTTTGTTAAGCGAAAGTCTCATTTTCAACTTTGTGAATCGATGGCCGCAATTGCGCTATTTAGTTTGCAGCTACAGGCGCCTGCCGGTGGTGCCGGACACCGAACTGGCTTGCGTGGCGGGGGGCCGTTGACGACGCTATTGATTCCAAAAAAAAATGGGCAAATTACAGCGTCGATTTGGGAGGTTGTGTGGTCAAATATGATCCCAAAAGACGAGATGGATGATTGGGTTGAATGGGACCAGGATCCTTCAGTGGTATTTCCCTGGTTGGCACCCACCCTGACCAGCGAATCGAATCGTGTTGCGGCGCCAAAAGGCCGAAGTCCACTGCTGATGTACTGGGCGTGTCCACGTCGAATTCGCTTGAATTATGGGGCTAGAGATACGGGCGTTTGTACGATTTCTGGAGAAACCGGGACTATGTTGAATTCTTATTTTACCCAAAATTATGGAGCCAATTATGTAGGCTGGCAGCATTTTTTAAGCCCTCACTATGAAAAGGGCGGAGAGATTTTACCGTTACATCCGAACGCGGGTGGGATGACCTATCGTCATTGGCTCGGTTGGGCTATTGGGGATTCTGATGGAAAAACGCCTATTATCGTGGCAAAAAATGTGGCGTTAGCCCGCAAGGGGGCAAGCCGGGGATTTTTGGCACGTGCTTCGTTATGGTGCTTTGGATTTGATATGGACAATATGAAGGCGCGGGGATGGCAAGAATCGACAATCCCGTCGTTAATATTTGAAAATGCGGAGGCGGAAAGAGTAAACATTGACCGACTGCGCCCAGATATCAAAGGGGCTATAGCCGCGAGTGTGGAGGCTGCCTTTACAATTCGGAAACAAGTGCGTTTGGCGTGGAAGATTGAATCGGGTATTCCTGAGGGTGTCGAAAAAGAATTTTGGAATGCGACGGAGCCTGAATTTGAAAAAATGATTCGCAAGATTCATGGTGCCTATGATAGCCCGGATGAACTCGGAGATGGGGTTCCTCCCGAAGTTGAGCAGCAAAAGGAGTTGTGGGCGCAAAGGCTGATTGAGGTTGGGCTAGCACTATTTGATAAATGGGCAGTAAGCGGAGGTGTCGAATTTGAAGATACAGAAAAGCTTACAAAATCGAGGCGGATTTTGCATTCGAAAAAATATAAAAATCAGATTCGAAATTTATTGAAATTAGCGGAGGTGGGCTCATGAAGGACGAGCAGTTTGATGTGATCCAAAGGTGGTGGGGTGATTTAAATAACGCACGAGAACTTCGGAAGAAGGGTAGCCCGTTTACAACCGCGGATAGCGCATTGTTACGTCGTTCCAAATCGAGCGACGAGGTTATTTTTAATTGTCCCGCTTACCATAATCTTTGTGAGAGAGTTGCATTTGATGAGCGACCCGGTGATAAGCGATTGGCGATTGTGGCGGCAGTTTTATCCCATGTGCGGCACGATGATTTAAAGAAGACCATTCCATTCAGCTTAAAGGCACTATCGGTCAAAAGTGATGCGGTCAATTTAAGATTTAAACGGTTGGCACAGATTTCAAATCCAGATGAACTACAACTCGCGTTGATCCGAACGGTTAAATTGGTTGGAGAAACGGCAAATGTCCGACATTTGGCAAGGAGCATTTGGTATTGGGGTGATGCCAAAACAAAAATGGACTGGGCGTACGATTTTTATTAATCCCTAACTTTGATATAAGCCAATAAGGAGTATTTTTATGAAGAGCCGATTTTTACAACTACACATCTTAACTGCGTACCCCCCATCAAATCTTAATCGAGACGATTTAGGTCGGCCTAAAACTGCGGTTGTCGGTGGTGCTAACCGTTTACGGATTTCGTCGCAATGCCTTAAACGATCATGGCGTGGGTCGTCAGTCTTTATATCGACCCTTGATAACGCATTGGGTAAACGGACTAAATTGATGGGTGATGAAGTGTTTCAATCGTTAGTTGCATCAGATATACCAGAAAAGGATGCCTGCAAATGGGCGGAAAAGATCATCGGTAAATTTGGGAAGGTGGGCGCAGATTAGAAGGTTGAGGAAGAAGCGCCTAAGAAAAAGCGAGATAAAAAAGCACTTCTGAAGCAATTGGTGCATTTTAGTCCTCAAGAAGAGGATGCGATTTGGGAATTAGTTGAATTGGTTAAATCGAGGAAAAGCGAACCAACAGACAATGAAGTGGATAGTTTGCCCCGTCGCGAAATTAAGGCGGCCGATATCGCCTTGTTTGGACGAATGTTGGCGGATAGCCCGGAGTATAATATTGAAGCAGCTGCGCAGGTGGCTCATGCAATTACTACCCATCGGGTGGCGGTAGAAGACGACTTTTTTTCCGCGGTAGATGATTTGAATCAAGCCGACGAGCGAGGATCTGGGCACCTTGGGGTCCACGAATTTGGATCCGGTTTATTTTATCTCTATATTTGTATCAACAGGGAAGAATTGAAAAAAAATCTTCAAGGTGACATCGAGCTTGCAAAAAAATCCATCGAAGCGTTTGTTGAGGCTGCGGCAACCGTGTCGCCATCAGGGAAACAAAATAGCTTTGCGGCTCTGAGTCGAGCCAGCTATGTCTTGGCGGAGTTGGGGGATGATCAACCCCGATCATTGTCCAATGCATTTTTTAAACCCATCGAACACACCTGTGACAATACTGAGTCGGAATCGATTCGAAAATTAGATTCCCATCGTACGGCGTTGGACAGGGTATACGGAAGTTCGACAAAAGCTAAGGTATTAAATGTGATGGATCCTAATTCTAATACCCTAAAAGACATTATTGATTTTTCATCCGGGGACGAATAATGGCAGAATTTCTGACTTTTCAGCTCAGAGGGGATATGGCCTCCTGGGGGGACATTGCGGTGGGGGAGCAGCGGCCAACACTTCCATTTCCAACGAAGTCTGCAATTTTGGGGCTCCTTGCGGCGGCGCTTGGTATCGATCGAGAGGCTGACGAACACCATCGAGAACTTACCGCGTCTATACGGTATGGGGTCAAAATTTTTTCGAATCCATTGTTAAACAACCGGAGATCGACTGAACGATTTTCTGGGCATTCTGCGGTTGGCGGTTTTTTACGCGATTACCAAACCGTTCAATCTGCATCCGTGTCAGATGTTCGGCAGTTTTCGAAGAAATTCAATCGTCGGCCAGCGTCGCGATACGACGAAATTCAGGCGATGAAAATCGGTGGGACTGGTGGGGCGATATTGTCGTTTCGAGATTATTGGCTGGATGTGTTTTATGTGGTGGCTATTGAAAGTGTATCTGCATCGCAATTTTCAATTCAGGCGTTGAAATCTGCTTTGCTTGAGCCTAAATTTCATTTGTATTTGGGTAGGAAAGCATGTCCACTATCTTTGCCACTGGATCCCAGTATCACAGAGGCGAATACGATCAAAGAGGCCTTGAACCAATTTGAATGTAAAAACGAGTTTTGTCCCCAATATTCTGATTCGTCGTTTTATGTCGAATGGCAGGCGTCGGATAATGTTGAAACGTCTCAGATCGAGGAATATCGTGCCGTGCCACGTTCCAGAAGCAAGTGGCAATTTGATACGCACCGCATGGTGCATTCGGATCTGTAGAAAGGGTGGCTATGTTTATTACACGGGCGACTTTTTTCCCTGATCGATGTGAAAATGTGAAAGAACTTCGGTGGGTCATCGGTAACGACCTATATCGACAACACCAGCTTTTATGGAAATTATTCCCCAATATCGCTAAGTCTATAAACTCCCCAGGACCATTTTTGTTCCGCCGGTTGGAATCAGATGTGAGATATGGTCATGGGATAGAATACATTACGGTGTCTAAAGAAGCCCCGATGGCGAATGGGCCTCAATGGGAATTGGTGACGAAGCCATTCAATCCCAAAATCGAAGTAGGTAGCTACCTGGATTTCCAAGTCCAGGTCAATCCGATTATTGCCCGAAAATTAGAGGGAAAAACACGCTCCTCCAAACACGATGTCGTAATGAATCGAATGCATGAACATAAGTGTCAATGGAAAATTGAGAATTCCGGTAAAAAAGATAGCCATTATGTCGGACTTCCCATGAATGACATTATTCGAGAGGAAGGTATGAAATGGCTTGTGGCTCGAAGTCTTGCAAAGGGCTTTGATGTGGTGCCAAATAATACAGTTGTCGGAGGGTATAGCCAACATATATTGACCCGCGAAAAGGACACTATTCGTTTAAGTACGCTAGATTTTCACGGCCAGTTGATCGTAAAAGACCCGGAATTGTTTTGCAAAACTCTGTATGAAGGGTTGGGGCCTGCCAAAGGATTAGGGTGCGGACTAATGCTGGTGAAGAGGAGTCTGTGTTAACCCATGCTCCCCCACCTACGCCCGCTCCCCATCAAAGACAGGATATCCATTCTTTTTATCGAATATGGCAACATCGACGTCATCGACGGTGCATTCGTCGTAGTAGACAAAACCGGGGTCAGAACCCAAATTCCGGTCGGAAGTGTTGCCTGTTTGATGCTCGAGCCGGGGACTCGGGTATCCCATGCGGCGGCGGCGTTGGCAGCGAAGGTCGGGACCTTGTTGATTTGGGTCGGAGAAGGCGGCGTTCGGGTGTATTCCTCCGGGCAACCGGGTGGCGCGAGATCGGATCGACTCTTGTATCAGGCGAAAATTGCACTCGATGAATCGGCGAGACTCAAAGTCGTCCGCAAGATGTATCAGCTTCGGTTTAATGAGGAAGCGCCATCCCGGCGAAGCATCGAACAATTACGAGGTATTGAAGGCGCGAGGGTCCGTGAAACCTATAAATTGATTGCTAAACGGTATGGAATTGCTTGGAAAGGGCGGCGTTATGACGTCCAAGATTGGGACTCTGGCGATGTCGTCAATAAATGTTTGAGTGCGGCGAATGCCTGTTTATATGGAATTACCGAAGCGGCAGTGTTGGCGGCAGGGTATTCGCCGGCAATTGGGTTTATTCATAATGGAAAACCGTTGTCGTTCGTTTATGATATGGCAGACCTCTTTAAATTTGATACGGTCGTTCTGGCGGCGTTCAAGATAGCGGCGCAAAATTATGGAAATCCGGACAAAGAAGTACGAAAAGAGTGTCGTAGAATGTTCGTCCAGAACAAGATCCTTGAAAAATTAATCCCAACGATTCAAGAGGTGTTAGACGCGGGTGAATTGAAAATCCCAGAAATTCCGGATGATGCATTGCCAATTGTCATTCAAGAGCGGGAAAAAATAGGCGATGCCGGACACCGATGACATAATGGACGAAATGATTGATTCGAAACTGGAGAGAATAGATCAGCTGAGGGAAAAAATTCAGGAAATGCCGCGCCTTTCCTCGGCTGAAATTGCGCAGCTCCGACAGTATTATAAGGTCGGGTTAACCTATTCGAGCAATGCACTCGAAGGTAATTCGTTGACCGAGATTGAAACCAAAGTGGTCATTGAAGATGGAATTACTATTGGGGGTAAGTCGGTCCGAGAGCATTTTGAGGCGATTGGACATTCCGATGCTGTGGAGTTTCTTTACGAAGCCGTAAAAAGTCCGCTAGACGTGACCGAGGAATTGATTAAAACGATCCATCATCTGTTTTATCACCGAATTGAAGGACAAAAAGCGGGCAACTATCGAACGGTGAAAGTGTTTGTGTCGGGGACGGATTTTGATTTTCCGAAACCTCACGATGTACCCCGAATGATGCGCGAGTGGACGAAGAATCTTGCGCCGAGGCATCCTGTCATCTATGCCGCCGATGCGCATATCGATCTTGTGACCATTCATCCATTTGAAGATGGGAATGGTCGGACTGCTCGATTGATTATGAATCTTATTTTGCTACATCATCGGTACCCGATTGCGATCATTCCTCCGGTTCGGCGAGTGGAATATTTGGAAGCGCTTCGGGCAAGTAATCGCGGAGATCGAAAGCCGTTTTATGGCATTGTTTGTGACGCAGTGATTGAGTCCCAAAAGGACTATATC
>Ga0214917_10003311_pt1 | contig 18711 bp, 12 predicted proteins | sample LL_1208_BB_MetaG_FD_177983 | JGI IMG/M metagenome (GOLD analysis project Ga0214917, IMG submission 177983) | Freshwater microbial communities from Lake Lanier, Atlanta, Georgia, United States - LL_1208_BB | ecosystem: Environmental > Aquatic > Freshwater > Lake | place: USA: Georgia | collected...
CGACGCCCTCGCCGTTGGCCTCACCCACCTCCGCCGTTCCGCCTTCACCGCCCGGACGGTCGCGGCAGTTTCCTGAGATGATCTCCTTTGTCGAAGGCACGCTGAGCGAATCCTGGCCCACCCGTGCCGTCATCAGCTGCCAGGGGGTCGGCTACGAGGTGCTGATTCCCGTCACCACGTACGACCGCCTCCCCAAGGTCGGCGAAAAAGTCCGGCTCCTCACCCATCTCGCCGTCCGAGAGGACGACCACACCCTTTACGGCTTCTTTTCCACCGGGGAGCGGGACCTGTTCCGTCTGCTTCTGCATCACGTTTCCGGGGTCGGTCCGAAGACGGCCCTCTCCATTCTCGCCGGCACCACCCCGCAGACTGTCCGGGACGCGGTGGCCACGGGCGACACCACCACGCTGGCCAAACTCAAGGGCCTTGGAAAAAAGACGGCGGAACGGATCGTCCTCGAATTGCGCGACAAACTGCCGGCCCTCGACGCCCTGGCCGGAGGCGCCCCCTCCAAGTCCTCGCCCGCCCCGCTCGCCGGCAATTCGCAAGACGCCCTGCTCGCCCTGCTCGCCCTCGGCTATAAATCGGCCGAAGCACAAAAAGCCCTCGCGGGCCTTGACTCCTCCAAACCCTCCGGGGAACTCGTCCGCGAAGCCCTTCGCAAGCTGGGCTGAAGCTTTCCTGTCCCTTCACGTAAAGCGTTCACGTTAACGAAAAAACCAAACCTTCCCCTCGACTTTTCCGCCCGTTTCGATACGGTCTCTGGTTCAATCAGTAACCAAAACCAAGGAAAACACCTTATGGCCCTCGAATCCGCAGAACGCACCCGTCAACTCACCCCTTCCGCAACTCTGGCGATCGATGCCCGCGCCAAAACCATGAAGGCCGAAGGCCTCGATGTGGTCGGCTTCGGTGCCGGGGAACCCGATTTCGACACCCCGGAACACATCAAAGCCGCCGCCATGGGCGCCCTGGACGCCGGCTTCACGAAGTACACTCCTTCTTCCGGCGTTCCCGAACTTCGCGCCGCCATTTCTGAAAAGCTGAAAGCCGACAACGGCCTGAACTACGAGCCGTCCCAGATCATCGTTACCTGTGGGGCCAAACACGCATGCTTCAACGCCATTCTCGCCGCGATCAATCCCGGCGACGAGGTCCTCATCCCTGCCCCGTATTGGCTGAGCTACCCGGAAATGGTCCGCGTGGCCGGCGGCGAGCCCGTCATCGTCCCGACCTCCGCCGAGAACGGCTACAAACTCACGCCTGAGCTTTTCCGCGAGTACATGAGCCCGCTCACCAAAATGGTCATCCTCAACACCCCCGGGAATCCCACCGGCACGGTCTACTCCGAGAATGAACTGGCCGCGTTGGCCGAGGTCGCCCTCGACGAGGAGATTTACATTCTCTCCGACGAAATTTACGAAAAGCTCACCTACGAGGATGCCAAGCACTCCTCCTTGGCCTCGTTCAGCAAGGAGGTTTACAACCTCACCTTCACCGTCAACGGCTTCAGCAAGCCTTACGCGATGACCGGTTGGCGTCTCGGCTACGTCGCCGCCCCGGCCCACCTCGCCAAGGCGATCGACTCCATCCAAAGCCACACCACCTCCCATCCTACCTCCTTCGCCCAAAAGGGTGCCCTTGCCGCCTACAAGGGCCCGCAGGACTGCGTGGCGGAAATGAAAAAGGAGTATGACAAGAGGCGTCGCCGTTTCTGCGACCTGCTCGCGCTCATCCCGAAGCTCTCCTTCGTGAAGCCGACCGGCGCCTTCTACATTCTCGCCAACATCTCAAAAACCGGGCTCAGCTCCACCGAGTTCGCGGAAAAGCTCCTCGAAAAGGAACGTGTGGCGGTGGTGCCCGGCAAGGCTTTTGGCGACGACCAGACGGTGCGGTTGTCCTATGCGACTTCCATCGAGCAGATCGAGGAAGGCGCACGCCGGTTGGCCAAATTCTGTAAGTAATCACCTCATTTCGAGGGATTTATAAAAAATCGGCCGGATGGCCTTGCGCCCCCGTTCCGCTTAATTATCCTCCCTGCCCATGAGCTTACTCTGGTTACTTACATTCTTCGGAACGATGGCCCTCTCCCTCTGGGCGGCCTTCCGCGTGAAGTCCGCCTACGCCCGCGGCAGCGAAGTGCCCGCCTCATCCGGCTACACCGGGGCCGAAGCCGCCGCCAAGATCCTCGATGCCGCCGGCATCCATGATGTAGAGATCACCGAGCACGATGGCCTCCTCGGCGACCACTACGACCCGATGCACAAGCGCCTGGTGCTCTCCACCCAGAACTACCACGGCCACTCCGCGGCCGCCCTCGGCGTCGCGGCCCACGAGTGTGGTCACGCCATCCAGCATAAAATCGCCTACGCCCCCCTCCAGTGGCGGATGGCGGCGGTGGGCGCCACCACCTTCGCCTCCCAAATTGTCACCTGGCTTCCCCTGCTCGGCCTGTTCACCGGCATTGGCGGGTTCACCTCGCAAACCTACCTCACCCTCATGGTGGTGGGTTGGGGTGTGATCATGCTCTTTAACCTCGTGACTTTGCCGGTGGAATTCGACGCCTCCCGCCGTGCCCTACAGATTCTGCCCAAGATGCGCTTTATTTCCCCGGGCAAAGAAACCCAGGCCGTTGATTCCGTTTTGCGGGCCGCTGCCTGGACCTATGTCGCCGCTTTCATCACCTCCCTGCTCTATTTGCTTTGGCACCTACTTCCTTTGTTGGCAGGCCGACGGAACGACTAGTCGATCCCACTGCATATTGGCCTTTTGAAATTAAAATCCACAAGATGTTGTGGATGAGGGCTAAATATTTATTGCAATTCCAGATTCGCACCCTTATGTATTGATTAAGGAAGTTGATGTTGATTCGAACAACCCTGATTCCCGTTTTTGCCTTAGCGGTTTTCTCCGCTCCCTTGGTTGCCAGTTCCAGCCAGACATCGGAAACCTACTCGCACCCCTTATTGAGCCAGATTTTTGAAATGCACTCTTTGGCGGAGGCTGGAAATAAAGACGCCACCCGCCGTCTCGTTGCTTGGCTCGAAGAGTTAACCTCCGAGCAACCGGACAACGGAATCCTCTTGGTCTACCTCGGCAGCGCTTACACCTTGGCTAGTCGGGACGCTTTTATCGGTCCGGGAAAACTCCGTTATCTTATGGCCGGGCGGGATTGTATGGATCGCGCTGTCGCCATGCGCCCCGACGATGCCAACGTCCGCTTCATCCGGGCGATCAACAACTATCACCTTCCGACCTTATTCAACCGGAGGAGCATCGCCCGCGACGACTTCCGCAAACTCGTGGACCAAATTGGGAAAGACCCGCAAGTCGTGGACAGCCTCACCTCTCTTGCCATTTACTATTACGCCGGCCTCTGTTTCGCTCAGTTGGAGGAGGAAAACAACGCCCGCGCCTCTTGGCAAAAAGGTCTCGATCTCAAAATCAACGGCCCCCTCACCGCCAAGATTTCCGACGAGCTCAGCCGTCTGACCCCGACCGCCGCCGGCCAGTGACCCGGCCACCCGGCCAGGATTACATCTCCTCCGCCCGTATCCGCCGTCGGGTCCGGGAGTTGGGGTGCTCCATCCGCAAGTTTTACAAAAACCGCCCGCTCACCATCGTCGCCCTGCTCAAAGGCAGCGTTTTCTTTGTGGTCGATCTGCTCCGCCACCTCGAACCCTCCACCGAGGTCGAATTCTGGACCGTCTCAAGCTACCAGGGTACCCGCTCCACCGGTCGGCTCCAGGGCCTTCACGCCTGCCGGGGTAATTTTCGTGGCCGCGATGTACTCCTGATCGACGATATCCTCGATTCCGGCCTGACCCTTGCCTACACGCGTGACCACGCTAAGAAACTAGGCGCCCGCCAAGTGGAAATCTGCGTCCTCCTGAGCAAAAAAAGAAAGCGGGTCCGGGCTGTCACCGCCCGCTGGGTCGGCTTCCACATCGCCGACCGGTATGTCATCGGCTACGGTCTGGACATGGATCAGCGCTACCGCGCCCTCCCCTCCATCCGCGCCCTACCCTCCGGCGTCTGACCGCCCCCACTCTTAATCTTCATCTTAATCCTAATCCAAGCGGACGATTCGCGATCCACGCCCGTAGGCTGGAAACTACTCCGCGATATCCTCGTTCCACAACTCCGGCTTCGCCTGGATAAAGTCCCCCATCATCTGGATCAGTCCGGGTTGATTCAGGATCACGACTTCCACCCCCTGCGACCGCAAAAAATCGGGGGCTCCCGGAAAATTGACCGCCTCTCCCACCACCACCCGGGGAATTTTGAACTGCACGATCGTCCCGGAACACATGTAGCAAGGGCAGAGCGTGGAATAGATCACCGTGTCGCGGTAACTTTTCTGGCGACCGGCATTCATCAGGCAGTCCATTTCCCCGTGGAGGATCGCGCTGCCTTTTTGTACCCGCTGGTTGTGCCCCCGGGCGACAATTTTTCCACCACGGACCAAAATGGAACCAATGGGGATTCCCCCTTCCTGCAGACCTTGGCGGGCTTCCGCCTCGGCTTCTTTCATGAACTTCAAGTCGTCCGAAGGAGTCATCCCGTCAACCTACCTCGTCCCCAAAAAATGGAAATCGCAACTTCTTCGCTATCGCACCCACGAATGGGGGAATCTATAACGTATGGGTGGTCTCCAAACGCATCGGGGTTTTGACCAGTGGTGGCGACTGTCCGGGCCTCAACGCGGTTTTGCACGGTGTGGTCTCCGCCGCCACCACACGGGGCTATGAAGTGTTGGGCTTTCTTGACGGCTACGAGGGTCTGCTAAATCCCGTCCGCTACCAGCGGCTCGATCCCGTCTCGGTCTCCCATATCAGCCATCTGGGGGGAACCATTCTCGGCACAACGAACCGGGGCCGGTTTGTGGCCAAGGTCGGAGCCGGCAAAAAGGCGGAAATTCCCTCGGATATTCTGCGCCAGGCGCGGGAAACCTGCCGCGGACTGAATCTGCACGCCCTGATTTGCATCGGCGGGGACGGCTCCCTTTCCACCTCCCTCCAACTCCAGAAGGCCGGGGTCAACGTGGTGGGGGTCCCCAAAACCATCGACAACGACATTCTCGCCACGGCCACTTCGTTCGGGTTCGACTCCGCCGTCGCCTGCGTGGTCGACAGTCTCGATCGCCTCCACACGACCGCCCGTTCGCACAAACGGATCATGGTGGTGGAAACCATGGGCCGCCACGCCGGATGGATCGCCCTGCATGGAGGCCTGGCCGGCGGCGCCGATGTGATTTTGATCCCGGAAATTCCCTTCCACTTTTCGAGGGTGGTGGAGTTTGCCAAGGAACGGGCTTCGCTGGGTTTGACCTCCACAATGATCGTGGTGGCGGAGGGAGCCGTTCCCGCCAAGGGACACCTTTCCACCATCCACTCCGGCTTGCGCGGGAAAGGCGAGGTTCGCCTGGGCGGAATCGGGGGGACCGTGGCCCAGGAGATGGAAAAGCGAACGGGGCAGGAAACCCGGCACGTCGTTCTCGGCCACCTCCAGCGGGGCGGCAACCCCACCGCCCTGGACCGTATTCTTGGCACCCGATTTGGCGTTGGCGCCGTTGGCCTCGTCGCCAAGGGGAAGTTCGGCCACATGGTCAGCTACCAAAACTACGAAATCGGCGGCGTCCCCATCGCCAAGGCCGTGGCCCGCATCCGCACCGTTCCTCCCCAGGGGCAATTTGTCCAGCAGGCCCGGGAAATCGGCATCTGCTTTGGAGATTAAAAAGCCACGTCTCTCATCTTCGAAGCGTTTCGTAAAGGTGAACGTCAGACGTGAACGCCGCCTGACAGGCTTCCATTTCGTTCACGCTCACGTGCTGCGTTAACGATAACTTTGACTCGAGGCCTTTTACCTATCAACTGACCCGGTCGATCCTCGATCCACCAACTCACACCCCACCACCTTTGGCTTAATCTCCCCGCCTTCGCGGACGGCCATCCATAACTCAAACCCTGCCTTGCCCATGTTTCCAAACGCCACGGAAGTCAGCGGCACGGGACCATGGCGTGCCAATTCACCGTCCCCTAACCCGATCACACTAAGTTCGGAGGGAATGCGCAGGCCGGCGGTCACCACCGCCCGAGCCACGCCGGCCGCCACGGCATCATTCCCGCAGATCACCGCGGATGGTTTTATTTTTCTCTCCAGCCATTTGGCCATTTCCCGTTCCCCGTCTTCCGGGGTCAGTCCGGCCATGGTCTCCTCTCCCACCAGTTCCATCCCGCGTTGCCGTGTCCCGTCGCGAAAGGCCTTCAGATGCTCAGCGTGCCCCCGGTCGGCCGGATGTCCTCCCAGATAAGCCACTCCTCGGTGTCCGAGTTTCCAGAGATGGTCCAACACGAGTTGGGCCGCCTGGGCCATATCCCGCATCACCCACCCCACCCGGGCCCGACCCGGAGTAACATCGGCCGGATACCTCTGAAAAAAAATCACTGGCAGACCGGCCGTGGTCACCGCCTCCAGGGCCAAGGAGCGGTGTTCCGTGGTGATTTTGGGCAGGATAAAGATCGCCTCGGAACCCCTTCCCATCATCGCTTTCACTTGGGCGGCTTCGCCGCCCTTTTTCTCGCCGGGCGCGGCCACCATCACAGAGATCCCCGCGGTCTCCGCGGCCCGTAGCAGCCCGCCGGCGATGCCGGCCGACTCTTCGGTGGCCAAATCCGGGACCAGCAACCCAATCAGGCCGCTCTGCTTACTGCGGAGGCTCCGAGCCGCTTGGTTCGGCCAGTACCCGCGTTTTTCCGCCTCGGCCCGGACCCTTGCCTTGGTGCTCGCACCGATGTCCGGCGCATCGTGCAGGGCCTTGGAAATCGCCATCACCGAAAGCCCCAGGCTCTCCGCCAGATCGCGCAACCGGACTCTCACACCGCCTCGGGATCCTCCGCAAACACGGCCGCAAAATCCTCCGGGGTCTTGGCAGCCATCAGTTTCTGCCTGACCTCGTCGCTCCGCAGCAACCGCGCCATCGCCCCGACAAGGGCCAGATATTCCGTTACCATCCGCCGCGGTGTCCCGATCACAAAAATAAAATGAATTGTCTCCCCGCTGTTTTCAAACAACACACCGGCGGAGCTTCGGCCCACCGCTAACACCATTTTTTTTACATGATCCGTACGGGCGTGGGGGAAAGCCACCCCGTAACCCAGGCTGGTCGCCTCCAGGCGCTCCCGTGCCAGCAGTTCGTCGTAAAAGGACTGAAAATTCAGCACGTCCGGATCCTTTTCCAGGAGTTTGGCCACCTCATGAATGGCGGCGGTGCGCTTGGTCTCCTTCACCTCAAGAAGGACAAGCTTGGGTTGGACTAATTCCGCCAGATTCATCGCAAACCCCGGGCGGTCGACCCGCTCCATCCAAGTTTTTGTCGGGTCAATCCATAAAAGCCGACGCCGGCAGGGTGCATCAAACGAACTGTCGGCTTTGCCACCGTGACCCGCAACGCCCGGCCAGCCATCAAGCGTCCCGCGAGCACCCCGTCCACCCGCAATAGCGCCGCCTTTTCCGCCGGTGCCAGGGAAAGCTCCACCTCTTCCTGCTCCCCCACCACCACGGGACGTTGGGCCATCGCATGAGCACAAACCGGGGTCAAGACGAGGGCCTTGGCCTGGGGACTGACTAGGGGGCCACCTGCCGAAAGAGAGTAGGCGGTGGATCCGGTGGGACTCGCCACCAACAACCCATCAGCATGATATTCGCTCAAAAATTCTCCGCCTACTTTCACCCGAACCCGGACCATCAAGCTTCCGCCCAGCGGTGCGATGGAAACCTCATTGAGCGCACACCAGGATTGGCCACTCCCTTCCATGTTTGCCGCCAACACCGAACGCGTGCTGATTCCGTACTGCCCGGAAAAAATCTTCGGCAAAACATAGCCGATTTCCTCCGCTTTGACGGAAGTCAGGAACCCCAAGGACCCCAGATTGATGCCGAGGATGGGAATGCCGGAACCCATCGTGGCCTGGGCCGCATGTAGCATTGTGCCGTCGCCGCCGCCCACCACCAATGCATCCACCCTGCGGCGGGCCGCACGCTTCAATCCTCTTTCCGTGGTCCAAACCGCACGGACTTCCGCTTCCCGCAGAATTTCACGCAAAACCATCGATACCCCCCCGTTACCCGGGCGGCCTTTCCGAAGGCAGACCACGATCCGACGGATGCGTCGAAGAGCCATAGGGGAGAATTCCCCGAAACCCTTTGATCCTCAAGCGGATTCCCAACCTCCTCCTTGCACCCAAGCGCATCTCCAGTACGCTTACCCTTCTCATGTCCAAGTTCCCGTTGAACTACGGGTTGCCCCCGGCCCAAGGCCTCTACCATCCCGCCCACGAGCACGACTCCTGCGGCGTCGGTTTCGTCGCGGACATTCAGGGGCGCAAGGCCCACTCGATCCTGAAGCAGGCCCTCGGTTGCGTCTGCCAACTCGCTCATCGGGGCGCCCTCGATGCGGACGCCAAATCCGGCGACGGGGCCGGCGTCCTCACCCAGATCCCCGCCAAACTTTTCCGCCGGGAAGTCGAAAGGCTCGGCCAGCGCCTCTACGCCGATGGTGACCTCGGGGTCGGCGTCTTTTTCCTCCCCTCTTCCGACAACTACGCCCAGGCCCATATCCGCCGCATTGCCGAGGAGGTCGTCACTCGGCGCGGTCTGCAGGTGCTCGGTTGGCGCCCAGTCCCGGTCAATCTCCGCATCCTCGGGGAAAAAGCGGCCGCCTCCGCACCGAAAATCGAACAACTTCTTCTCGCCCGCCCGGACGCCAAAAATCTTTCGGACAACGCCTTTGAGCTACTCCTCTTCCTCGCCCGGAACGAGATCGAGCACCGCTGCGCGGCGGATCGCACCCCGCCCTTCTACATTCCGTCCTTTAGCTCCCGGGTCATTGTCTACAAGGGAATGCTCACGGGTACCCAGCTCGAGCGTTTTTATCCTGATCTCCAGGATCCGGCCTTCGAGACCTCCCTCGCCGTCTTTCACCAACGGTACAGCACCAACACTTTTCCCACCTGGCCGCTCGCCCACCCGTTCCGGATGCTCGCCCACAACGGCGAGATCAACACCCTCTGCGGCAACCGAAACTGGGTTCGCGCCCGCGAAGCGGATCTCGCCGCTCCCGGCGTACAACCGGCCGATCTCCCCCTTCTTCATCCGATCATCCAACCGGGCGGCAGCGACTCCTCCAGCTTGGATAACGCCTTCGAACTTCTTTCCATCACCGGCCGCGGACCACTGGAGGCCATGCTCATGCTCGTCCCCTCCGCCTTCCGCTCCGAAGATAATTTACCGGAAGATGTTCGGGGATTTTACGAGTATCACGAGTGCCTGAATGAACCTTGGGACGGACCCGCCGCCCTCGCCTTCAGCGACGGTCGGATCGTCGCCGCCAGCCTCGACCGCAATGGCCTTCGTCCCGCCCGCTACAAGATCACCAAGGACGGCCTCATCGTCATGGGCTCGGAAGTCGGCATTGGGGAACTGCCGGACAAAAACATCGCAGAGAAGGGGCGCCTGAGTCCGGGCGAAATGATCGCGGTCGACACCGTGAACAAAAAGCTCCTCCGGAATGCGGATATCAAAAAGTTTGCCGCTTCGGCCAAGCCGTACGGCGAGTGGGTGAAGTCCGGCCTGCGCGCCCTGCCCTCCTCCCCGACCCAACTTCCCGCCGTTCCCACAGATCTCAACGCCCGTCTGCTTTCCTTCGGTTACTCCGACGAGGAGTTGAAAATCATTCTCCTCCCCATGATTCAAAAGGCCGAGGAGGCCATTGGCTCCATGGGCGACGATGCCGCCCTCGCCGTCTTCTCCCGCAAACCCCGCCTGCTCTACCAGTACTTCCGCCAACTTTTCGCCCAGGTCACCAATCCCCCGATCGATCCGATCCGGGAGAAACTCGTCATGTCCACGGCCGTCTACCTAGGCGCCCGGCCGAACTGGTTGACCGACGGCCCCGAACACGTCCGTCTGCTCCGGCTGGAATCCCCCGTGATCGCTCCGACTGAGCTGCCCGCCATTCTGAGTCAAAAGGAACCCCATCTCCACTCCAAGACCCTCTCCGTGCTCTTTCCGATATCCGGAGGCCGCGACGCTTTCAAAAAGCGGCTGCATGAACTGGCCGACGAGGCCGCAGCGGCCATCAAGGAGGGCGTATCCATCCTTTGTCTGTCCGACCGCGGCACAACCGCCGACCAGGCGGCCTTGCCCATGCTGCTTGCCGTCTCCTCCGTCCACCACGCCCTGATCCGGAGCGGGCTCCGCATGCGCGCCTCTCTGGTCGCCGATACCGGCGACTGTCGCGACGTCCATCACTTCGCCTGCTTGGTCAGTTTCGGTGCTTCGGCCGTCTGCCCCTATCTCGTTTGGGAACTGGCCGCCCGCTGGCAGCAGGAAGGTGCCCTGCCCGACATGGATGCCGCCAAGATTATTTCCTCTTACCGGCAGGCCGTGGACAAGGGCCTACTCAAGATCATGTCCAAGATGGGCATCTCCATGCTGACGAGCTACCACGGCAGCCAGCTATTCGAAGCGGTCGGCCTCGGCGACAAACTGATCCGCAACCATTTCACGGAAACCTCCTCCCAAGTGGGCGGCATCGGCCTCGACGAACTGGCGGATGAAACCCTCCGACGGCACCAGGAGGGACATGCCGCCGCCACCTCCACCGAGCGGTTACCGGATGCAGGTCTTTACCGTTGGCGGCGTGATGGCGAAATGCACTCCATCACCCCACCGGCCATCCAAGCTCTGCACTCCTTTGTCGGACTAAAGGGTGCCGACCAACGCAACCAGCCCGCCCAGTACCGTGCCTACGTGGACGCCCTTTCCAAAAACACACCCGTGACCATCCGCCACTTGCTCCGCCTCCGACAGGGCCGCACCCCGATCCCGATCGACGAGGTCGAGCCCATCGAGGACATTCGCCGTCGTTTCACCACCGCGGGCATGTCCCTCGGCGCGCTCTCCCCCGAAGCCCACGAAATTCTCGCCATCGCCATGAACCGGATCGGCGGCAAGTCCAACTCCGGCGAGGGTGGTGAGGACCGGGCCCGCTTCTCCACCATGGAAAATGGGGACTCCAAGAACAGCCGCATCAAACAGGTCGCTTCCGGACGTTTCGGCGTCACCGCCGAATACCTGGCCAGCGCCACAGAACTGGAAATCAAGATCGCCCAAGGCGCGAAACCCGGCGAAGGCGGTCAGCTTCCCGGCCACAAGGTCTCTCCCCTGATTGCCACGCTCCGCCGCTCGACTCCCGGTGTCATGCTCATTTCCCCGCCTCCACACCACGACATCTATAGCATCGAGGATCTCGCCCAGCTGATTTACGACCTCAAACAGGTCAATCCGCGGGCCAAGGTCTGCGTGAAGCTCGTCGCCGAGGCCGGCGTGGGCACCATTGCCGCCGGCGTCGCCAAGGCCCATGCGGACGTCATCCTCGTGGCCGGTCACGACGGCGGTACCGGCGCTTCTCCTTTATCTTCCATCAAGTACGCCGGCAGCCCGTGGGAACTGGGCGTGGCCGAGACCCAGCAGGTGCTTCTCCTCAACGGCCTTCGGAACCGTATCACCCTCCGCACCGACGGCGGCATCCGCACGGGCATCGACATCGTCATCGCCGCCCTGCTCGGCGCCGAGGAGTTCAACTTCGGCACTACCGCCCTGATCGCCCTGGGTTGCGTCTTTGTCCGGCAGTGCCATCTCAACAACTGCCCCACCGGCGTGGCCACCCAAGACGACAAGTTCCGGGCCAAATTCCGCGGCACCCCCGAGGCGGTGGTCGACTACTTCAACGCCGTAGCCCAGGACGTCCGCGAAATCCTGGCCTCCCTTGGCGTCCGTAAACTGGATGAGATCATCGGTCATCCTGAGTTTCTGGAGACCTTTGTCCCAGCCGACCATCCCAAGGCCGCCACCGTGGACCTCAAACCTCTTCTTAATGTGCCCGATATCGATCCCCTGGCCCCGCGCCACCACACCTGGGAACGGAACGACAAACTGGAGGATCAACCGCTCGATGCCCGAATTCTCCAGGACGCCAAGGATGCCCTGCAGAAAAAGCGGAAAATCAAACTCTCCTACAAAATCCAGAACGTGCACCGCTCCGTGGGTGCCCAGCTCAGCGGGGAGATCGCTTACCGTTACGGCGACGAAGGCCTTCCTGACGGCACCATCCAGATCAAACTGGACGGCTCCAGCGGCCAGTCCTTTGGTGCTTTTCTGGTTCAGGGCGTGAAGCTCACCCTGCAGGGCGAGGCGAATGACTACGTTGGAAAATCGATGTCGGGCGGGGAAATCGTCCTGCTTCCGCCCAAGGGCGTCTCCTTTGATCCGTCTCTGAACTCCATCTGCGGTAACACCTGTCTCTACGGTGCTACGGGCGGCAAACTCTTTGCTTACGGCCGCGCCGGTGAACGTTTCGCCGTCCGGAACAGCGGGGGTACCGCCGTCATCGAGGGCGTGGGAGACCACGGTTGCGAATACATGACCCGGGGCACCGTTGTGGTGCTCGGCCCCACCGGAAAGAATTTCGGCGCCGGCATGTCGGGTGGATTGGCTTACGTGCTGGACGAAGACGGTCGCTTTGAGAAACGACACAACCCGGGCATGGTGACTTTGGAGAAACTATCCGGCGCGGAGGATGCCAAGGCCCTGCAGGCGATCATTTATCAACACCTGGAGGCCACCGAGAGCAAGAAGGCCAAGGAGATCCTCGCCAAGTGGGAGGAGTACGCACCGAAGTTCTGGAAAGTTGTACCCCACCCGCCCGTTTCCGCCCTCCCGATTTCGCCTTTCGGGCAAAAGGCTGTTCCGGCCAAAACCTAGTCCGTCTTTCCGCAGATACGCCTCTCCGGAAAATATTTCAGACTTTTCTGCTTCTTGGTTTAAGGCCTCCGCCACCTCTTTTTGAGGGCTTTATGGCACTAGCGGCTTGCCCCAGGCAAAGGAGATGCCGTCGTACTGTTGAAGTTGTTTAAAAACATTGCCCCTTCAGCGGTCATGACGGGATCCCCTGATGCAAGCAGCCTTTTTGCCAGCCACTCGCACAACTCCTCGGGACGAACCTCAAATACCCTCTCCACAAACTCTTTTCGGATGTAAGCCGGCACAGCACCATGGGTGGCTACCTGAAAAATTATTTCCGGGTTCTCATCCGACAAAGAATATGCCAGGTGCCTGAGGCATTCCTCTTGGATTCTCGGGACATGCTTTGCATCTACGGTAGCCATCTGAATCAAGCGCGAGGACCGCAAACCAGAGTCTTGGTTGGGGTCGTTAAGAATCGCAAACAGAGGTTCTTCCCACTCCTTGGGTAGCGGTTCGAACTGTGAACCCCGAGCAGTGGATGCAGGAACCTGAGGAACCTCTACCCGAGAAAATGACTTTTTAGTGTCCGTGTCATCCACCCATTCTGCCGATTCTCGGTTGTAGGATGACGATCCCGTGCGCGATAACACCTTGGAATTTGTTTCCTGTTCTGGGGTCCAAAAACCATATCTCAAACAGACCGCAAGGATTGCCACGCAAAATACGCTTACGACCACCCAGCGAAATTTGCAGGGTGGAGAGTAGGTCTTAAAAGCTTTTAGCAAATCAAGAGGACTTAGCGGGAAACCCCGAATATCCCAGCACCCGAAGGTTCACTAAAATAGCCATAACCAAGCTTGTTGTCGTAAATGGTGACAGTTCCGCTGACCCCATCTAGCGAGAACAGTCCGCTGGAAGTCATGATTCCACTATTATAGCAGCTTGTTCTTGTGTAAGGCAGATAATGGGAGGTTGAGACAATCCCTGTTGAGGAGACCGTAGCCGTACCGTAACCAAATAAACCGGATTTAGATCCGGATGTGTAACCTAGAATTAGATTAAAGTTTCCGGTAAGCCCTGCGGGGATTGTGGCCGGAGCCGGAGCCGGAGCCGGAGCTGGAGCTGGAGCCGGAGAAAATATGGGCGCTGTTGCTGGCGGGCTTGGTTTCTTTTTGATGAAACCATATAGGGGAGAGTTAAAAATGACCAAAGCTGATACCAACACAAATAATGCATTCATTGAGCGTCTCATGCGCTTAAATTAATGCATTAGTTTTTCCGGTCAATATTTTTATTTAAAATTACAATCTGCTTAAAAATAATCATGAAGAAGGATCTTCCATTATCTGTAATTTGTTGATTGGTAAAGCTTAGTGGAATTTAGACGTTGTAGGTAGAGGAGGCCGTGGTGCCGCCGTGGCCGGTCCAGTTCGTGTGAAAGAACTCCCCGCGCGGCTTGTCGACCCTCTCGTAAGTGTGTGCGCCGAAGTAGTCCCGCTGTGCCTGCAACAGGTTCGCCGGCAACACCGCGTTGCGGTAACTATCGAAGAACGCCAAGGCGGTGCTGAACGCCGGCACGGGGATCCCCCGCTTCGCCGCCGCCGCCACCACATTGCGCCACCCCTTCTGGCAACGCTTCACCTCTCCGCGGAAATAGTCGTCGAGCAGTAGATTGCTGAGTTTGGGATTTTTTTCGAAGGCCTCTTTGATCTTGCCGAGGAAGCGCGAACGGATGATGCATCCACCCCTCCACATCAGGGCAATGCCCCCGTAATTCAGGTTCCACTTGTACTCCTTCGCCGCCGCACGCATCAGCATGTAACCCTGCGCGTAACTAATGATCTTGGAGGCGTAGAGCGCATCCCGGATTTCTTCGACAAACTTCTTCTTTTTGGCCGCATTCTTGGCTGCCGGCAGAAGCGGCTTCGGCCCCTTGAGCTTCCTGGCCGCCGCCACCCGCTCATCCTTCAGGGCGGAAACACACCGGGCGTAGACCGCCTCGGCCATCAACGTGATCGGTATGCCCAGCTCTTGGGAATTGATCACCGTCCACTTGCCCGTGCCTTTTTGGCCGGCGGTGTCGAGGATCTTGTCCACGAGCGGCAGTCCGTCCGCATCCTTCTTGGCCAGAATGTCGCGGGTGATCTCGATCAGGTAACTGTCCAACTCTCCTTTGTTCCATTCGGCAAACACCTTGTGCATCTCGTCCGGCGACATCCCCAGACCGTTCTTCATCAGGTTGTAGGCCTCGCAAATCAGCTGCATGTCGCCGTATTCAATCCCGTTGTGGACCATCTTCACGTAGTGGCCCGCCCCCTGTTCGCCCACCCAGTCGCAGCACGGCGCCCCGCCTTCCACCTTGGCCGAGATGTCCTGGAAGATTTTCTTCACGTGGGGCCAGGCCGCCGGCGATCCGCCGGGCATGATGCTGGGACCGCGTCGGGCCCCCTCTTCCCCACCGGAAACTCCCGTGCCGATGTACAGAAGACCTTTGGCTTCGACCTCTTTTTGGCGGCGGTTGGTGTCATCAAAGAGCGAGTTTCCGCCGTCGATGATGATGTCCCCCTTCTCCATGACCGGGAGGAGCTCCTGAATAAAGTCGTCCACTGGTTTTCCGGCTTTCACCAGGAGCATGACCCGCCGGGGCTTCTTCAGCTTCGCCACCATCTCCGCAATGGAATGGGCCCCCTGCACCTTTGTCCCTTTCGCCTCCTTGGCTAAAAAGTCGTCCACTTTCGAGACGGTGCGGTTGAAGGCCACGATCGTGTAGCCGTGGTCGTTCATGTTGAGGATGAGGTTCTGCCCCATCACAGCCAGCCCGATCAGGGCCAGATCCCCCTGCGCTTCGTTTGCCATAAAGTTACCGCTGGATTCGGGCGGAACCGCCCTTCGCGAACGCCTTCACCTGGTCCACCGTGGCCATCGTGGTGTCGCCGGGGAACGTGGTCAGGAGCGCCCCGTGCGCCCAGCCCAGCTTCACCGCCTCGTCCGGTTCCGCTCCGGAGAGCAGCCCGTAGAAAAATCCTCCGGCAAACCCGTCGCCCCCGCCCACGCGGTCGATGACATCCAGTTCGCACGTCGGCGCCTGGTGAGTTGTCCCGTTGATCCAGGCCACCGCGCTCCAGCTGTGCCGGTTGGTGGAATGGACCTCCCGCAGGGTGGTGGCCACCACCTTCACGTGCGGGTGCTTCTTGGTGACATTCTTCATCATGCTGAGGAAGGCGCTCGGATCGAGTTTCGACTTCGCATGCACATCCGGCCCGGGAATGCCAAGGCCCATCTGCAGGTCCTCCTCGTTGCCAACGAGAACGTCCACGTTCTTCACGATCTTGTCCAGAATCGCCACCGCCCGGTCATGCCCGCCCTGGATGTTCCAAAGCTTGGCCCGGTAGTTCAGGTCGAACGAGGTTACGGCCCCCGCCGCCTTGGCCGCCTGCATGGCCTCCACAATCAGTTCCGGTGTGGTCTGCGAAAGCGCCGCGAAAATTCCACCACTGTGGAACCAACGCACTCCTTCCCCGAAGATCTTCTTCCAATCAAAGTCCCCCGGCCTGAGCAGACCCGCCGCCTCGTTGCAGCGGTTGTAAAACACCACCGGGGCGCGGACGCCGTGGCCCTGGTCGCTGTACACCGCCGCCATGTTCGGGCCATTGACGCCGTCATGTTTGAACTTTTTGTAAAAAGGCCGCACTCCCATCGCCCGGACCCGCTCGGCAATCAGGTCGCCGATCGGATACTCCACCATCGCCGAGGCGATTCCGGTGCGCAGACCAAAGCAGTCGGCCAGGTTGGCCGCCACATTGAATTCACCGCCGCTGACATGAATCTTACACTCCGTGGCCTTGCGGAACGGAATGATCCCCGGATCCAGGCGGTGGATCAGGGCTCCGAGAGAAAGGAAGTCCAGTGCGGCGTCGTCACGAATTTTCAATGGGGTGCTCATGTGTGTGTAAAATACTACCCGAGAAGGAGTTAAAAGTTAAGAAAAATTAATCTCCCTCCAGCCGGTACAGTTGCTCCCCCGCTTTCGGCACAAGCAGGACTCCTTCTTCTTCCCGGTTGGCAAAATCCTCCTTCCGGATCGTCTTGGGATCGCGGTACCCCAGGTTGATCTCCCGGCACACCGCTTCGGGAATGCCGGAGGCGAGCACCACCCGGGCCCGCGGTTTTTCCACCCCGTTCTCGTAGGTGCCTCCGCCAAACACGTGGGTGGAGTGGGCCAGTACGCCCCACGACTTGCCCTTGAACTTGTCCCACTGCTTCAAAAAATAGTCGCGGCAGTGGTACCCGATCTCCCGGATCAGTTTGCCGTGGGTCAGGGAAACCTCCTTCAGGTGTGGCGCATAGATGATCAATTCGCCGCCCTCGGCCAGCACCGGCTCCAGCTTGTACATGCACTTTCCCGCCACCCACAGCTCGTCATACATCTCGGGGGCGCAGGAAAGGATCTGCCGGAACGGTTTGGCTTTGCGGACAATGTGCAGGCCGGCCGACTGATCCGCCGCCCGGTCCCAGGCCGACTCCGGCGTCCCCACATGGAGCCCAGCCAGCGAGGCGTCGGATCTCACTACCATCGAGGCACACCACTTTCTTGTCTTCACCATCGAGGCCGCCCGATCCACCACCTTGCGCACCGGAGTCCACTTTTTACCGATGATCCCCGGATTCGTCACCACGGCCCCCAGCCAGTGGAAGAAGTTCAGCACCTCCGGACCGCTGATCCCCGGGAAGAGATACTTGTTTCCCCCGGAAAAGCCGACGACCTCATGAGGAAACGTCGGCCCCAGAATCACGAGTTCATCGTACTCCAACGCCGCCCGGTTGATCCGAACCTTCACCTCCATCTCAAACAACCCTCCGGTCAGGTCCCGGATTTCCGAGGCAGGAATCTTGCCGATCTCGGCCAACACCTTGTCATCGTCCCAGGCGTGGTTGAGCAGCTTCACCTTCGCGTATTCCTTGTTTTTTTGCTCCGGGGTGAGATCCAACCGGTGGCAGATCGCCTCCTGGCTCATGGGAGGATGCGTTCCCAACGCCACCATCACGTCTACCTCCTTCGCCAAAGAGCCGATCCAGGCATGAACCTCGCGGAACAGTTGCCCCACCGGGGCGGTCCGGGTGTGGTCGGGCACGATCAGTAGAACCCTCCGGCCGCGGAACGACTCCTGCGGCAGGCCCGCCCGGAGAATTTTCCGCACCTCGTCCGCGGAGAGGGACGCCCCGGCCATCAGATCGTCTGGGAAAGGAAACCGCCGTCCACGCGCAAGTCGACGCCGGTCACGAAACCGCTGGCCTTGGAGCTAGCGAGGAACACTGCCGCCCCGACCAGTTCCGTCGGCTCCCCAAATCGTCCCATCGGAGTGTGGCCGAGGATGGACTTCGCCCGGTCCGTCGGGGAGCCGTCATCCTTGAAAAGCAGTTTCCGGTTTTGTTCCGCCGGAAAGAAACCGGGGGTGATTGTGTTCACCCGGATGCCGTGAGGAGCCCACTCCCTCGCCAGGAACTGGGTGAGGCTAATTACCGCCGCCTTGGCTGCGGAATAGGCCACCACCTTGGAAAGCGGAATGTGGGCCGACACGCTGGCAATATTGATGATGCTCCCCTTTTTCCGTTTCAGCATGCCTTCACCGAAAACCTGACAAGGCAGAAGGGCCCCTCCCACCAGATTGAGATCGAAGTTTTCCTTCCAGGCGGCCAGCGGAAGCTTGGTCATGGGATTTTCCGGGGTCACCACGGCCGCGGGCTGGTTTCCGCCGGCGGCATTGACGAGAACGGTTACGGCACCGAGCTCTTTTTCGATTTTTTTATCCGCCTCGGTTAGTCCCTTGGGATCGAGCGCGTCCACGGAGATGAAGATCCCCTTGCCGGACTTGGAAATCTCCTTGGCCTTGGCTTCCCCCCGCT
>Ga0214917_10003312_pt1 | contig 18711 bp, 30 predicted proteins | sample LL_1208_BB_MetaG_FD_177983 | JGI IMG/M metagenome (GOLD analysis project Ga0214917, IMG submission 177983) | Freshwater microbial communities from Lake Lanier, Atlanta, Georgia, United States - LL_1208_BB | ecosystem: Environmental > Aquatic > Freshwater > Lake | place: USA: Georgia | collected...
TATCGGGGTGGTTGTGAGCCACCCCATTATTGAGGGACCATCATGTTTATTGGATTAATATTTCTGATTGCTTTTTGTACCGGCGTGGGTGGCGCAATGCTCGGTGACGTAGAAGTCGCGTTCGTGGGCCTGATCATTGCCATCGTGTCGGGCATAGCGGGGATAGACTCGTGAACGGCGAGTGGATGGTCAAGGATGTTTATTATGAGGATGGTATCCCCAAGATCATCCAAAACCCTGTTAATAAAAAGTGGGAGGAACTAACAGCGGGAGATATAGAGGCAGCGTACTACCACGTTGAATTCGACAAGGTATTTATATTTTATAAAGATCCTGCCAAGTGGTGTACAGCATTTGCTAGGATGATAGAAAAGATATTGAGGGAGAAGAATGTATGACTACCCAGCTCGTTCGGGACACTATGAAAATGGTTGCCGAGGGCGGCCTTGATCCAGTTGAGATGCACTGGTTTGACGCGACCGGATGCTTTATGGATCAAAGTGAAGAGTCACAGAGTCCACTGCACGACAGTAGGCCACCCTTTCAGCGGTGCATGGTTTGCTGGGAAGGACGGTCCCGTAACCATCAACGGATGCGGATGTGGTTGCTAGTAGCCGGGGAAGATCCTCAGGATGGCATTGTGCTGACCGTTTGGAGACAACCGGCTGACCAGCCCCCGATTCCCTCTCCAGTGATGGTCTACATGATCGACGAAGGGCAAATACGATATGGCCCTGTTGATGAGAAAGTAACTATGGACAAGACCGAGGCCGAGATGATCCTCGGGTTCGTTTCTGCTTGGTATGAATCGCTATCCCGTCGTTCTGAGGCGTACATTCCCAGCGTGTCCAAGACCTTCACCAACCAACGTAAGATTGCCCAAGGCAAGGTTCCAGCCTATGACTGGCGGACGGTCACGATTGAACCAGTAGAACCACGGAAAGAACATAAGGGAGGAACTCACGCATCACCAAGGTTGCATGACCGTCGAGGCCATCTACGCAGACTCAAAAGCGGCAAGAATGTTTGGGTAAAACCTTGCAAAGTTGGAGACATCAACAAAGGCATAGTGTTCAAAGATTATCAAATCAAGGAGAAAGATTAATAATGGACAACGAACAAGCAATATTTAATTACCTTAGTGACAAAGGAGAGATGTTTGTCAATGACATGAGCATCTCAGGAATGCCCAGATCGTCTCTCAACGCCAGGCTGTCCATCATGGCTAAGTCAGGGAAGATTGAGAGAAGGTTAGAGTGGAACGAAGTCATCCGTAAGCAATGCTGGTTGTACATCCCTCCCAAGGCGGAGAGGGTTTACAAGACATCTAACCCATTCCGAGGAGAACCCGAGTATGCATACATTCTGCGGAACTTCTCACGACTACCACTACAGGAGGCGAGCACATGACTGATCGCGAACTAATGCAACAAGCGCTGGATGCGCTGAAGGTTATGCGCCCCGCTTGTTTTGCAGAGAACACTTTAAAAACCGCTGATACCGCCATCACTGCCCTGCGCGATAGGCTGGCGCAAACAGAACAAGGGCCGGTGGCGTGGCAAGGGGTGCATGACCATACCGATTTGTATTACCGCAAACCACCGCAAGCTGACGTTAGACCGCTTTACATCAACCCACCCGCACAGCCATCTCCTGTATTGCAGCAGGCATACAGTACAAGTGCCGCCTATACCGTTGGTTTCAAAGACGGACAAGCAACACAGCGCCCATGGGTCGGGCTGACGGATGAGGATGTAGCGAAACTAGCGGCGACTTATTTGTTCCAGAATGTATGGCCGCACAGCACATTCGCTGCTATCCACGCGATTGAAGCCAAAATCAAGGAGAAAAACACATGAAACATCCGTCCTACTGTTGTCAAAAATGTGGCGAACTTATTGGATGGTTTGGCCGAATTATGCGTTTCCATAAGTGTAAGGAGAAAAACGGTGGATGAACAATTGAACCGTGTCCTGCAACGCGCTCTGTCTGCTATGGAGAGCGCCTACTACGTCCTGATGATCCAGCCCCACACGCCCCGGGAGGAGGCGGAGGAGCTGCGCCGTGCGATGCTAGAGATCGAGGATGTGCTAGAGTGAACCTTTCTCGCGTGCTGTCTCCTAGATGTCCCACTCGGGACTTGACCCCGGTCTTGCATCGGGGTTTTTTTTGTGTTAGTGTTGATCCCGTTACCGTGGAACGTAACGAAGAGGACTTACTCATGCATCGGACCCCAACGGGGTGTTCCACCCGGTGCAGCAGTAAGTCCTTTTTTTTCGCCCGCACTCCTCGCGTTAGCAGTGGGCCTAGATGGGCCGCAGGGAAGAGAACATCGGCCAGGGTATGCCACCCCCTGCGAGCCGCGCAGCGTTCCAGAGCGACTGCACAAGCACCTATCCTCCCGGGTGGTTTCGGGACGGGTGTCGAGTGAATCTGGCCTCAAGGGTGCACTGGCAGGTTACCTTCTTAGATGAGTGACCCTGCGGGTGAGGCTGGCTGCCATGCCACCTTGGAGGTTCTTTTGTCCTGATGTTCTGTGATCGAACGGACAGTTGACAGTTCTTTTTTTTTCTGTTCTAGTGATGTTTCTCGTTTCTATCTTATCTTATCTTATAGGTGTTACATGAAGTTATGTATCGACTGCCGTCACCTACTACCCAAGCCGGGTGACGATGACTACGCACTAGCTAAGTGCGCTGCCTTCTACAACATCCACCCGGTATCGGGTCGTAAGTTGTATTCCTACGCCTACAACCAGAGAACCTTCGAAGCAGGCAAGTGCGGCGAGGGAGCAATCTTCTGGGAGCGTAAACAAGAGGAGACCCAAGATGAGTGATTTCAGCCCAGAGGTCCGCAACAGCGGCTGGTGGTCTGGCGATAGTCGCATGGCCGTTAACGGTCAAGCAGCAACTGCCATTCTCATCAAACAAGGAAAAATGGAACGTGAAGAGATCTCTGATCTTGAGCACGTCAAGATGGGCCATGTCATGCAACCGGTCATCGGCAGGCTGGCACAGGAGAGGTTAGGCATCGAACTCAAAGATGCCGCTTACCCTCTTACTCACCCTCGTGAAAGTTGGCTGCGTTCTCACTTTGACTTCATCTCAGCGGACAACAAGGTGCTGGTGGAAGCCAAGAACTACAGCTCTTTCATGAGGAGCAAGTTCGATCCTGAGATTGGTCTAATGCCAGACGCAGACAGGATCCAGTGTATCCACGAGGCCACCGTACACGGTGCAGAGATCGTCTACCTGGCAGTCTTACTTGGAGGATCTGAGTTCATCACTGTGCGACAAGAAGTCACACCAGAGATGAAGGAGGAGCACGTCAAGTGGTGCGCCAGGTGGTGGGGCCACGTTGTTGCTAACACTCTGCCAGAACCTCAGACGGTGGAGGAGTGCAAGATTAGCTTCCCCGTCTCGGAAGAAGGTACGGTGATCGCCAGCAAGGAGCTGGAGACTGCTGCTCGCAACTACTCTTACTACTCCAAACTTCGTAAAGAAGCAGAAGATCAGGAAGAGAACTGCAAGCAGGCTCTCATGAAGGCGATGGGCAGCAAGTCTGTGTTGAGCACCATTGATGGTACGGTTCTGGCTACTTGGAAGTCTGCCAAGGCGTCTGCCAAGTTCAACGCGACTGCCTTCAAAGCAGCGTACCCACAGATGTATGACCAGTTTGTCCAGGATGTACCTGGATCACGGAGATTTTTAGTTAAATGAGTGAAGAAGAATACGAAGACATTTGGCATCTATATCGTGCACTTGCGATGGCTGCTTTCATCATCAAGAGGGAGAACCCCTACCACGGTGGAAGCAAGCAACTGATCATGGAATCAGCATCCGAGTACGCAAATCTTATGTGTAAAGATCTACGAGGTTTCAATGAGTAATCTTATCCCTGTGAATGACGTCCAGACTATGGCCGTCGCTATCGCTAAGTCCGGCCTGTTTGGCATGAAGACCCCTGACCAGGCACTCGCCCTGATGCTGATCGCACAAGCAGAAGGGATGCACCCTGCTCTGGCTGCTCGTGACTATCACATCATCCAAGGTCGTCCTGCTCTTAAAGCAGACGCAATGCTTGCACGCTTCCAAGCACAAGGCGGCAAGGTCAACTGGGATGTGTTAACTGATAAGGAGGTAACTGCAACATTCAGTCACCCACAAGGTGGTAGTGCCAAGATCACCTGGACTTGGGACATGGCGGTGAAGGCCAAGTTAACCGGCAAGGACAACTGGACTAACTATCCTCGTGCGATGTTGCGAGCAAGGGTAGTGAGCGAAGGAATCCGCACCGTGTTTCCCGGGGTTGTAGTGGGCGTCTACACGCCGGAAGAACTGTCGGACATACCTACCCATGCACCCGTGAAAGATATGGGCGCAGCGGACGTTCTAGACCCCGTGCCGCCCCCTCCTAAGGAGGTGGAGGATCATCCCTTTTCACTCTTTCTTGCAGACGGTTCCGTCTACGAGTCCTACCCCGATTTCTCAGGCTACCTGGAAGGGGTTAGGTCGATGGTTGAAAAGATTATGAGGTCGCAGAAGTTCACGCCGGAGGTCAAGAAGGAAAAGATCGCCAGCGTGCTTAATGCCAATGCCAAGGGTATAGAGGAGCTGCCAGCGCTGTTCAAGTTTCAGTTGAAGGCAGCGCTTATCGGGGAGGGATCTGACCTCCCAAAGGTGTTAGAGGACCTGTCAGACCAGGAGACATCAATGGATCTGTAGGAGGATTTCATCGTATCGGCAATATAACTATCAAGGGATATCATGAGCTACAAAGAAAACGCATTTCAACCGACCCCAGGAAAGGTAAATCTTTTCTCGAAAGATCCAGCACAGAAAAAGAATCCTAACGGCCCTGACTGGGATGGTGATCTGTTGCTCACCAGATCGTACGCAGTAGGTGAGACGATCAAACTATCGATCTGGCAAAACACCACCAAGAACGGTGGAACCTACTTCACCATTAAGGAAAACACTTACTTCAAAGACAAGAAGGAAGAACATAAGGAAGTACCGCCTAGTTACAAACCGCACACAACAGGGTTTGGATCTAAGCGGGATGATCCTGATGAAGATGTCCCATTTTAGTCTTTATAACTAAGTATTATGACTCCTACCCAGAGATCACTGGAGTACCTGCGTGAGCAGGGCTATCTCTGCGCTGTAGTTGAGAAGTGGAATCCACACGCTCGAATACGGCAGGATCTCTGGGGATGGTGCGACATCCTTGCAATACGTCGTAATGAGGTACTTGCCGTGCAGGTAACGGCATCTGGGGTGGCAGAAAGGATCAAGAAGATCCTTGCGTCTGACACAGTGGGTGCAGTACGGGAGGCTGGTATTAGGATAGAAGTACATGGGTGGCGGAAGAACTCCGCTGGTAAATATGTAATGAGAATAGAGGATATATCTTGACTAAAGTATTTGTAGCGACGCCAATGTTTGGGGGAATGTGTACAGGGTTTTACTTGCAATCTATGCTGGCGTTAGTGTCAGTAGCAAAGGAGAAAATAGAACTTAACTGCTCTTTCATGTTTAACGAGTCTCTCATCCAGCGTGCACGCAACGGACTAGCACATCAGTTCTTGCAGACAGACTGCACACATCTGATGTTCATAGACGCTGACATCCGGTTCAACCCACACGATGTCATGTCAATGCTGGCAGCAGACAAGGATGTCATCTGCGGACTCTATCCCAAGAAGGAGATCAACTGGCAGCAAGTTGCTATCTCTGCAGGCAACGGAGTGCCGTGGGATCAGCTCAAGAACCACACAGGAGCGATGGTGGTTAACCTGGTAGGAGAGCAAGGCCAGGTTGTAGTACCGCAGAATGAGCCGCTGGAGATCGTCAACGGAGGCACAGGCTTCATGCTCATCAAGCGTGAAGTGTTTGAAGCTCTGCGACCATTTGTCGCCGTGTATACCAACGATGTACTAGACACGGCAGGCACGATGAAGGCTGACGAGATCTACGAATACTTCCCGGTGATGGTGGAAGACGGTCGTCTTCTCTCCGAGGACTTTGCTTTTTGCACAATTGTAAGAAAGCAGGGGTATAAGATCTATGCTGCCCCGTGGGTGAAGCTCGGACACTACGGGTCTTACCTATTCGAAGGCAGTCTTATCCCTGCACCTTAACCGGAGTCTCTTGTGAAAGATCAGATCCTTGCCGCTATTGACGGGAATGACGCTATGGATGCCCTGTCAGCGCTCTTCTCTGCTGCCGTCACCGTTGCTCAAACCATGAACATCGAAAAGTATGCCCTGAAAGATTTCTTCCAAGGCTTTGCTGACACGGCCTACTCTATCGAGGCTACCGACGAAGACGATGGTCTTGACGAGGATGACGGCCTAGACGAAGACGAAGGAACGGAAGAGTAATTACTTCTTCGCAGTTCTCGCGGATCTACGGAAAGCCTCGGCAGTGGGAAAGCCCCGCTGCCCAGGCTTTTTAGCTGGTAAGCCCAGCTTTCTACGTCTGTTGATGTTGTAGTACAGACCCTTCTTTGCTTTCATCTTGGAACCTCAGCACATCTGGATTGACAGGCGCATCCTTGCCCTTCACCAGACGGTTCCCCAGCCACGGCTCTCCCTTCTCTAGGATCACCATAGAGTGCCGGAACTCCAGGCGCTGGACGTTGTGCTGGATCTTGCACTTGTCGTTCACAGCCTGGATGAAACCTGCAAAGAACTGTATGGCGTGTGAGCCGTAACCCGGCATCCACTGCGTGTGGAAGTCCTCCACAACATAGATGCCATCGTTAGCTAACTTTGGCCACCAGCGGTTGAAGTTGGCAATGATGTCTTGGGCAGTGTGAGATCCGTCATCAATGATGATGTCGAACTCACCCTCTAACTCTACTTCCTTGGAGTCTCCAACGATCACTTTAATGCGACCATCCTCGAACTCCAACTCTCCGCACTTGGGATCAGTGTCAATCCCAATGATCTCGGTAGCATCCCAAAAGTAATCTGCCCACGTTTCCAGTGAGCCACCGTTCTGGACCCCTATCTCTAGGAGTCTGATTTCATCATCTCTGTAGAGAGAAAAGATTTGATCGTAAGCATATAGATAAGATTCCCACTTGTCAGAAACAAGACCATCCTTCCTGATATGAATTCCTAAGACCGACATCCCCAACGCCTCCTGGCTGCTTTCCCGCGCTCCCCCGTCCAACCCTTGGAACGGGCACAGAAACTCTTATGACGAGGATTCTTAGGGTCTTTCGTGGGTGCTTTTAGGTTGCTACCCGCTGCCCTAGCTTTCCTGCGTCCCTTCTCCGTCAGACCAGCACCTCTCGATGCGGGGAGTTTCTCGCCTCTACCAACTGACAGATTGGGGAACTTGCTCATAATTCACTCACATCTATAAGGTCACCACGGAAGTCAATCACTCCATCATCGTGTTTACTGACCAGCTCAGGCCACAGCATCTTGCCATCCCTGAACGTCAACACGGCAAACCCAGACCTCCAGTTTACAGGATTGTCTTCCAAGTAATCTAAGAATTGTGGTCCGTTCGTTTCCGCCAGCGTACCCGTGTCTACGCCCCACCGTGTGCCGTTGTAGTCGCTGTAGGGCGTTACCTTCAAACTATGAAGATGCCCGGTCACAATCGACACGCCAGACCCCACCGTGTTGTTGTGCGTGGCGTGGACACCATTCTTGTACCGATGTTTGACCACCACCTCTGGAGTCAGCCAGCAACTCCAACATGGAGTCCAAGCCATAAAGTGATCCTTTAAAGCCGTGCCGTACACGCCTTCATACTCTGGTCCCACCTGAGCCAGACGAGTCTCAAACCTCGCATCGTGGTTGCCTAGAGACCAGATCAACTGCGTGTGATGCCTAGCCTTCTTGGTGGCCTTCTCGATCTCTCCTAGAGCCTCCTGGCAGGCTTCCAGCTCCTGCTTGACGTTAGGCATATGCGTCCAGCCTATGCGTGGGAATCGGGAGATTGCAGCGCCGTCAAAGGCATCGCCGTTGTTGACGATCACATGAGGCTTTAAAGTCTTTATAGCCCAGAGCAAGCCCTTGAAAGCTGTGCTGCGTATACCGGGCCAGAAGTGTGCGTCTGAGAAGACTATCGCAGTTCCTGTCGTGATCCCTGCGTGGTGTCTTGCCTTCTCTAGGTGTGTGGTGCTTGGTCCTCTTGTGTCTCTTACGCTGAGACTTATCTTATGGTTAGCTTCTATTCTAGTTCTTATTGCGTAGACTGCTCGTTCTGATATGCCGGTAGCGTTAGATATCTTTCTGGGAGATCTATGCTTTTCCCAGAGCTGTATGAAATCTTGATCAGATATTAGTAGCTCACGTCCCATGCTCGCCTCCGTGATGGCAGGCGCTTGATACCATACTATTGTTACAACAACAAGGCTTCTGCTTGCCTACGTTTCAACAATCCTGGCAAGACTTTTCCACCTGCCTTAGTCCACTTGAGCAACTCTTCTTTTGCTCCTACCCAATCTTGCTCGTTGATCTTGCGTCTGAGGGTAGACGTCTGGAGTCTGCCAACGCCAAGATTGTAGGTGAAGTCAACGATCGCGTTTAATCTTCGGTTGTCTGCCGCTAGCCCAGGACAGTGGCGCAGAGTACCCGGTAAATATGTGTGCCTCAGTTCTGATTCCAACAGAGCCTGAGCCTCCGCCCGTGTGATGTGAGAGTCCTGCAGAGTCACTCTCCTTCCGTCCGCGTACGTCGTTGAACCAAAACCAATTGTCGGTACGTTGGCCGGACAAAGGTACGGAGCCTCTCGAAAACCTTCGAAACGCTGGCATAACTCTATAGCGATAGACAGGTCATAGGCCACGTTTCATCAAACTTCGATCTATCATCCAATAATTGATCGTGCCTGAAAGCAGGGCCATGTCGTCAACAGTCCAGCTCTGGGTCAACGACTCTGCAAACGGGGTTCCTTGTTGGTAGGCCATGAAGATGAAAAAAGTCTTCACAAGGCCGTACATCCCTAATAGGTAGTAGGTGAGTACAGGGCGTACAGAAGCAGATAGAGAAGCGGCCCAACCGCCAGCAGCTTTAACCATCTCCGTCTGAGATTGTATCGCTGCACTGAAAGCGTCCATAACGCCAACATCAATCGCCGCATCCCTCTGCGCTCCTATCTCGTTGAGCTTGATCTGACCACGCAACTGCTCAAGATCACACTGCCGCTGGAACATCAGCAGCTCGTGAGCGCGCTCATCCTTCTTGTCCAGCCACTTCAAAACCTCTGGCGCAAGACGGAACAACCCGCCTATGAGCGACCCAAAGATCCCGCCGGACAAGACCTCAAACATTACCTCATACCCTCACCAGGAGTAACGTACACGTTTGCCGTTCCTGCCGCAGTAATGTAAGTGATGTACACGTTGGAAGAGGAAGAACACTGAGGCCCACTCAACACTAAAGATTCCGCTGGTCGAATAGGAACACCGTAGTTGCCAGACGTGGCGTTAGCCACAGCAGCATTCTGTCCAGCAGTGGCAGAAATCCTGACGTACACCGGCTGACCAGTAGAGGCAACTTCATGGTTGACAAACAAATACTGAGCGCAAGGGCTGTCAGAATAGATGTTTGCACTTTGATTAGTCGTGTTCCCAACTAGGACAAACGTCCTGCCCATAGGGTAAAACGCACTGTTGTAAGCCATCAGTAGACCTTTGATCCGCCGCCGCTAGTAGGACTCTGCTTGGTGTCGTACGGACCCTCACAGAAGGGCAGAACAGGGCGGAAGCCACCCTTGGGCAGTTGACCCGGCTGCCAACGTGCCATGTCTTTACTACCGTCTCGCGGTAGCTGCGGACGGACAGACCTAGCTACCTGCTGGTTGACGTCATGGTCCCGTTGCTGGACTCGATTCTTCATTCCTATGCTCCTTGGCATTGATCGTAAGGTAACAGAAGATCACATAGATGCCGAGTGTTCCCACCCGCTCCCACGTTGGATTCCACATCGTCCAGCACCCAAGACCAAACGAAGTCAGCAGGGCCAGAATGGTGATAAGCCTGTCTGTCACCACAGACAAGGCTAGTTTGATCAGTTGAATAGCTTCCATAAGATTACTCGTCATCATCATTCATAAAGCCAGTACCCCAGTCAGAACCCTCGTCCTTGAGGCGCAGGGCTTCCAACTTGAGCGCACGGTCGATGACCTTCATCTTAGCATCAAGACTGGCCTCGGGGTCGGAGATCGTCACCCGCAGCATATCCGAGATAGCCCTCTCTAAGTCTGTGCTGATGCCACGTTTCTTGCTCATTTTGTAACTTCTCCAACCGTTGCGCCAGCTCTGCCAACAACAGGATATGCGTATCCAGTGATTGCATTTTTCACCAACCTTGAAATCATTGAGGTTTTTTCTTTGATGTTGATTGGTGCAACGTAAATTTCATTTAATTTTGATTTCAGGGCTTCAACAGCACCTCTGTCCATCAAACCATAATTAATGGCACGTTCTCCCATAGACTCCATAGTGTCTTTTGCGCCAGACAAACTTCGCTCTGCTTTCCTAGCAATCAACTGGCTGACAGCATTAGCAAACTTTTCTTTGCCGCCAGGAACAGATTTGATAGCTTCGCCCATAGCTTGCCACTCACTATCCTTGCTACCAAGAACAATTCTTTCAAACATACTTTCATCAGTGGTGTCTGCCAAAAGCGTTTGAACTTTTTTCTGAGCTTCTTCCCTAATGGCAGCAGCTTCTTTAGTCAAAGGTTCAGCGACTTTTTCTCCAGTTTTCCTGAGTTCCTCTGATTTGGTAATTGCTTCTTTCCTCAAATCTTCGGCGCGTTTTTCTACGGATTTTGCACCAGAAGTTATTTGTGATTCTTGTTCTTTTCTAATGTCATCAAGTGTCGGAGCAAATCTTTTTACTTTTTCTTCTGTTGCCCTTTCTATGCCTCTAACAGCACTTTCTGCTTCCGACATTTTTCTTTGCGCGGCAATTTGTCCTTTTGCCGCAATAGACTCTGCTGCTCGTTGAGGCGCTTGAGGCAAGTTTGCCAGTCTTACACCAAGTGCTTTTTGAAGTATATCAATTCTAGATTCTTGAGTATCTGCTTTTTTTAAATTTAAAGCAGCAGTTTCTAATGATTTTTTAAGATTTTTAAACTCTTCTAACGCCAACCAATCTCTGTTGGAATTTAAAACTTGTTCAATTTTTTGAGGGGTTGGCTTTCCAATTTGGTCTGCCAAAAATCCTTTTGCCAAACGATTGGCCTCTTCTTTCCCTACTACGGTCAGCAATTGATCTGCCGTAATAGCACTTTTAAAAGTTGATGGACCAAGTTCTGGCAACCGTTCTAGATAGTCGCCAACATTAAACCCCTCTGGCTTGCCAGTAACTTTTGCACCAAGCTTGCTGAGAAATTCATTGATTGGTTCAGATCCTTTTCTATAAACATTTTTATATGCCAAATAAAATTTGCCAGAAAATTCGTCTAGAATTTTTTCAACACTCTTGGCAAGCCTGCCAGCAAGCTGTTGATCTATGGCATCAACACCTTCTGCTGGCAATCCAGATGCCCTGTCTTTTAATCGACGCAAAGTTATTTCTAAAGAATCAGCAGAAACTTTAACAGGAACTTCTATTGCTTGACCGGCTTCGTTGACCTGACGTTCTACAGGGTTAATTTGTTTTAACAAATTGTCAATTTGACCAGAAACTTTTGGGTCTGTAATTCTTACAAATCCCGTTTTGGGATCTATTTTTTCTGATTGTATTTCATTTAACGCTTCATCGTAAGCTGAAGTGTTTCTGTAAGTAATTCCCTTTTCTTCTTGAGAAGAAACGTTCTGTTTCCATTTGTCTCTAAGTGGCTTTGAAAGATCTTCTCTTGCTTTGTTCAAATCAGTTAGTCTGCTGTCAAAAGAAGTCCTAATTTCTTTGCCAAGATTAGTTGGAAGAATAGGGTCTCCCAACAAACCACCTTGAGCAGACCGAAATGGGTCATATTTTGCTTTAAATTCTGCAAGCCTTCTTTGTTGGTTTTCAATTCTAATTTGAGAAGTCGCAATCTTTATTTCAGAATCAATCAACAATTGATCAGCTTCTTGTTGGGCTTGAAAAATTGCTGCTTGAGCATCGTTTTCCGCAAGCTGCCTAACCGATGCGCTTTGGTTTGCTGAGTTTTTTCTGATGATTGCAGCGCGTTTTGCACCTGCTTCAATTCTCAATCTGGCTTCGCCTTGAGCGTTTGATCGCAAAGTATCAGCAGCAGCATCAAACTGACTGCGAAGATTAGCTATCCGCTTGTCCATGTCTGCCGTAATTTTCCCGCCGGCATCCGTGGCTTCTTTAATAATTTTCTCTGCTTCTGATTCTAGTGCAGATGCTCGTTGTTCCGCAATTTCATTTATGTTTTTGGCTTGGGTTTTAAATAAATTGGAAATTTCAATTTCTGCTGCACGAGAACGTTCTCCTCCTGAACGAAGTTCAGCAGCTTTTTCTTGCAAAAACTTTTTGTTTGCACTACTTAATTTTTCAACTTCTGCTGCTGTAATCCCTTTTTCTTGAAGAAACTCACCAAAAGTTCTAGCTGCCCTCATAGATGGCAGCATTCCAACTACTTTTCCAATTGTGCTTCCAAACATTTGAAAAGGAAGAGGAGCAACAGTTGCTCCTAAAAGTCTTGCAGTTTCTTCTCCAACTGGTCCTGCGCCCATTCCTTTTGCTGTTTGAGCTATAGACTCTCCAGCAACAGAAGTAAACGCACCGCCCAAACCAGACGCCATTCTTGACCCACGGAGTGCCTCACCCCCTGCGGTAATTGTAGGGCCAACAACTTGCGCTGCTTTACCAACCATTCCTGCGTATCCAGGCATAGTTCCCAAAGCCTTTCCAAGCGCACTGACACCTACCCCAGCAGTTTCCATTGCTTCTGGAGCAAACAAACCTCCAACAAATCCAGATGGAATTGCGCTAGTTATAGTTTCCATCCCAGACTTTTCTTTAGGAACCGATAAATCAGGTTCTTTTGCCCAATCAGGAAGTTCTTTTGCCATTACGGTTCAACTCCAAATTTTGCAACAAACTTCTTTTTCATTTCAGGACTTGATTTTCCCAGCGCTATATCGTCTGCCGTTGGCTCTGGGGTATTATATCTTTCTTTTAATGAATCACCAAAAGTTGGAGCGCCTGTTTTTTTCTGAACAAATTTGTTAATACGTTCAACGGTAAACGGAATTGCATCTTGAATATCTTTTAAATTTTGCTTGTAAATTTCTTTTAAAGATTCTGGAGTGTTTGGGCTTGCAATTTTAATTTCAATAATTTTTTCTGCCATTTGTCTTGCTTGCGCGAGCCTTGTTGCAACAGTTTCCATTGTGTCGTTTTCTCTTATTTCTAATGATTTGTTGATGATTCCAACTTCTGTCGCTCCTACAACCCTGCCTCCTTTTTGCATTTGAGCAATGTAATAGGCAAGTTTGTTCATTTCTGCTTGATATCTTTGTGCAGACTCTGGTGTCAACTTATTTACAAAAGCATCAATTGGAGCTGTAAACAAACTTGTTGTCTGCCTGCCTCCAAAAATTCCACTTGTACTTTGGGCTGGAAGGCCCATAATGTTTGTCAATGTTTTAGCGGCCTCGTTTGAAGCTCCAGCAACAATTTCTCCAAAACCATAAGCATCTTTTCCTCCAACTTTTTCAGCAAATCTTCCTATTCCTTTAAACCCTGGAGGAGCTTTTACAATACTCGTGTTTCCAAATTTATCCATAACAACAATATCGCCATCAGCCGTTGTTCCAATTGGCTGTACAGCACCTTGACTGTCTCTAGCGAGTTGCGCTCTTAATGCTCTTGATTCTGCCTGGCTGGCAAGTTGACCTTGTGCAATAGTCGCTCTAAGATCGCGATCAGCTGCCGCTTGTATTTCTCTACTTTTTAATAGCTGACTTTGCAAAAACTCTCTTTCTGAATTTCTTAACTGATCTTGATACGCTTTAAATTTTTGATCAGACAGTTTTGCAACCGCATCGGCTTTTTTGGTTGCCACCAACTTTGCCCAAGTATCATTCTGCTTGATCTGGGTTTCAAGTTTAGTAATAGTGTCTTGCAGACCAAACTTGTCTTTGTTCTGTTTTAAAAAATCAGCACCGGCTTCTGCAAACGCTGCGTTAGCCTCAAGATCGGCTGCTTCAGCGTCATACTTCATTTTCTCTCTGGCAACATCAAGTTTTGCTTTTAAGATGCCCATGCGCTGATTAAGCGCCTTGACGTTGGTGTCAAACGTCTGGCGTTCTTGCTTGTACAAATCTTCTTTGCCCTTGGCAAACCCTTCTGCCATGCCGTTCATGGCCGCCAGAGCCGACTTAGCATTGCCCTTGCTCAAGCCACCCAACAACATTCCGGTTGCGCCAATAGTTGCAAACACAATGCCTAGCAAAGGTGCTGTAGTTTCACTAGGGACAAACACCATCTTATCTGCTGACTCATCAGCAAATTTTTTAAACTCTTGCATATCAGGAGAGTTGTAGAATTTCTCTCCCAACTCATCCCTAATGCGTTTTCTTTCTCTGTCGTGTTTTGCCTGTAACTCTTTTTCTCTTATTGCAAGAAGATTCTTTCCTTCAGCATCTTTTAAAAGAGCGTCACCAAGTTGTTTGGTTAAATCAATGTTTTGGTTAAGACGTCTAGTTTCTTCTGCTCCAAAATCAGCAATTTCTTTTTCAAACAAGTTTTCAGATTGAGGTGGTTTTGCCTCTGCTCCAAACGTATTAGTTGGCTTTGCGCCTTCCCGCAAAGCAGGAATGGGTTTGTTTAACGTTTCAAGAAAAAAAAGATCAGCACCAGCCATGATTACCCCTTGGCAGGTTGGTTAGACTGAATGATCGTTGGTGCAGCCAGTCGAGTCAGGTTGCCAAAGTAATTGGCGTACATAGCCGAGATCTCTGCGTCAGCACGGATGCCCTCTTGGATAGCCTTGGCAGTGTACTGATCGCCAATACCAGACAACTTTAACCCAAAGTCCTGCTGCGCTGCCAGCAGACGCTGGCGCAAGTCCTCCTCTGCCCTCTGCTGCTGTGCTGCACCCACGCCACCGCGGGCAACGCCTGCTTGGGCAACACGAGCACGCATAGCTTCTAACTGCTGCTGGCCTACAGCGTTGAGTTCTCCGCGAGAGGCAGCCGCCTGCTCTGCCAGACCTTTCTCTTGATACGGTCTGCCAATGTCACGGATCTGCTGCGCTGCCTGCTGCGCCCCTGCACGGGCTTTACGGGCTGTCAGAGCCGTCTGCACCCCTCCGGCAAGACCTAAACCTAAGCGCAGCTTGTCGCCACCGCTGAGGCTGTCTAGGAATCCTTTTTCTTGCTGCGTTCCTGCTCCTGATGGAACTTGATCTGCTGTAGGAAACTGAGATTGTGGCCCATACACGCCTTGTGCAAGACCAGCGGCAGCGGGAGTAGAAACGGGAACTTGGGTTCTAAACCCAGTTAAATCTATTGGAGCAGAGGTTTCTGAAACAGAAGGAGAAGTAATATCAACTCCAGAAACAGCAGGACCAGAAATAACTTCTGGTTGAAGAGAATATGATTCAAATCCAGCTTCTGGGGCCAAAGAGTCTGGTGTTTGGTACGCTTCAAAACCGGGTTCTGCGTCGTCAGCAAACTCCATCAAACCCGTCTCTGGGTTGGTAGTGCCAGACCCACCGTGTTCACGCAGGAGAGCGGCCTCACGGGGATTGATATGCGCCAGAATAGTGTCACCCTTCCTGCCCTTGTCTTGCAACAGACGGGCAATCTTGCGAAGGTCGCCACCCATGCGGGTCAAACTTTTAAGTTCACTCATTTAAATCCCCAATGCGTTTCGCAGTGATTCTGTGTTCCAGACAGGCTCTCTTTCCTTGCCGGATTCTACCCCTTCTATAGCACCCGCTGGTGGTCTATACGCAGCTAAAACGTCAGCCAACGCTCTAGCAGGACTTGCAGAAATAATAGGTTGTCTAGCAGATGGCTTTTTGCGTACGTTGGTTACTATAGGATAGAAAGTTTTATCTTGCTCTGCTTCTTTGCTAGGCTCTGGTTCCGGCTTTTGTTCCGGTTCTAGAGCCGGAGGTTCCGTGTCAGGAGGAAGCCCTCCTTTTTCTCTAACAGTAACTGTTCCAAGATCGGCATCTTCTGACGGTGGAGCAATGTCTACAAACGGATCAACCGGATAGTTGATGTATTGAGTTCCTAGATCCGCAGGAGGAGCAATGTCTACAAACGGGTCAACGACATAACTAATAGTTTGTTTTCCAAGATCAACAGGATCAGAGGTTTGACCAGTAGTTACATCGGTAACAACATTAGATGCGTCTTCTTGTTTTGGAGAAATTGTTGGAGTGGGAAACTGATTGGCTGAAGATGGCTGTTCAACAGAAACAATAGATGGGGCCGTGTTACCAGATGTGCCAGCAGAGACTTTTTTAATCAAATCAAGATCAGTAACCACTGGAGAAACAGCAGGAGAAGTTGTTTCTGCAATGGTTTGTTTTTCAAGATTTACATCACTGGGAACAGCAGGAACAGTTGATGCAACATCTTTAAGGTAATCTTCTTTAATTTCATTAAAAGTGTCTGCTCCAATAATTCTTACATTGCCAGATTGTGTTGTTACTTTTGCAGTACCATCATCTAATTCTTGATATGTGTCATTTCCGTATTTAAATGGAGCTGAACCTGTAGCCGGTTGTGCAGTTGTAGTTTTAGAATAAACCGTTGAAGTAGAAGGTTTATCTAAAGTACCAATAGCAGTTGCAGCAGTGTTCAACAAAGTTTGATCAATGTTGCCACCAGAAGATATGTACGTTCTAGCCGCAGAACCAATAATCTTGCCTGCGTCAGGGTTGTTTGTCATTGCACCCTGCACGCCTGCACCAACACCAGCAGCAAATGCGTTGGTAACAATTTGACTCTCATCACCACCTTTGATAGCAGTACCAGCAACAGACCCGGCAACAGCACCAGTAACCCCACCGCCTGCGGCAAAGTTAATTCCAGACGCTGCGCCTGCGCTGGCAGCAGCCGTAAAAACATCTTCAACGCTGCCACCCGCAGCAGCAGTAGATCCTGCAGCAAGAGCAGCGCTGCCAACCGCACTGCTTACTTGTGAAGCAGTCAAGCCTATTGCAGCCCCAACTCCTTCTGCTGCTGCTGCACCACCAAGAATCGAAGATCCTATAAAAGGGATAACTTCAGGGGCAACAATAGCAACAACAGGGGCAACAAACGATAATGCTTTCTTCCAACTAAAACCCATCACGCACCTCCTGCTATAGCGCCCATAGCGGCTAACGCAGCCAAGGTCATGTAATTGGTCTGCTCAGGCAATTCCTTCTCCGTGAGGATGCCAGCACCTATCAACTGCTCTCTAAGCATTGCGTACAGGCTAGGATCTTGGATAGCCTGCTGGGCCATCTGACCAACAGCGGACATAGTGCGTACGTCAATGCCGTACTGCTGCATAAACTCTTGCGTAGCAGCCTGAGCCTGTTGCATCTGTTCGTTCACAGTCCTAATGCCTTTACAATCTGTTGGTGAATGCTCAAATGTACGCCGATCCAATCATAAAAGTCATCTTCTACGTTCCAATCTGCGTCTATCAACTGGAACGGATTGTCTAGATTAAGTATGCTTGCTAACCGCTCATGCTCCTGGTTGTGTACAAACAACCAGTCATCGAGATTGTCAGTGTTGGCATCTATCAAGGGATACTTTTGTACCAATATCCCCTTGTCAGCCAGAACTTCGTAAAACAATTGGTGCTGGACACCGTTTTCAAACAAGAACCTACCTAATCCTTCTACGTCTCCAAACTCAACGTAAGAAAGATCATCCAAATTCACTTGTCTACCTTGCTATCCAGCTTGTCAAAGATCTTGTTCACCATCGTTTCTATACGCTTGATGGCATCTGCAAAGTCATCCCTGCGTACAAAGTCGTGGTGAGAGTCTTGCTTAAAGTCATGAACCTCTTGCTTGACATCGTTGATCGTGTCCCACAATACTTTAAGGATCCACGCAGCCATAGCACCAATTACCGATACAACAATGTTAAATAGCTGCTGTGTTTCCATTTAAACCTCACGGGTTGGTAGGCCACTGAATAGCAAACGGGTCAGCCTGAGTGGTAATGTCCCGCAGCGCTTGACGGTACGTCGCCCACGCAGCCTTGTCTGCAGGAGAATCTGCCACCTGCGTCCAGTCGCTGTCCTTGAGCATCTGGTTGCGTGCGGTGCGGATCACCTGCCACTGCGTAGCTTTGCGCTGCGCCAGGTCTTCTTCCGTCATGGGAGCAACGTCAACGGTGTAGACCTGGCCGTCGATCAAATGAGGCGCGGCAGGAACTAGCTTTTCCGTTGCATGGTCGTAGGGTTTCCACACGCAAATAGGGTAGAACCCACATTCACGGATGTACTCCAGACTAGGGCCGGTAGAGCCAAAGTTTTGGAACGGAAACCACTCTGAACTGTCTTTGACAACCAGATTGATGTTTGCAAGTAACATTTTTTAATCCTTACTGAACAGGGAATGCTGCGGTTGGCGTGGTGATGGTGCGAGCGTATTTAGTAATGCGAACGTCTTGAAGATACCCGTTTAATGCGCTGCCACCAATTCGGTCTGCGCCAACATACAGTGTGTTTGTTTGATTGAAATTGTCTGTTACAGCTCCGCCACTGGTGGCTTCAAGAGAACCGTTCAAATATAGCTTTAAGTTTCCAGTAGCACTA
>Ga0214917_10003313_pt1 | contig 18701 bp, 21 predicted proteins | sample LL_1208_BB_MetaG_FD_177983 | JGI IMG/M metagenome (GOLD analysis project Ga0214917, IMG submission 177983) | Freshwater microbial communities from Lake Lanier, Atlanta, Georgia, United States - LL_1208_BB | ecosystem: Environmental > Aquatic > Freshwater > Lake | place: USA: Georgia | collected...
AGCAAAAAAATCTGCGACTGCGTCAGCCGACCTCGGCGCACTTGATGCCTCGGCGACCACAAAAGTTGCAAAGACCGTCATCGCCACAGCCGACCTCGGCGCACTTGACGCATCAGCGACAACGAAGATTGCCAAGTCGGCGATCGCATCAGCCAATCTCGGCGGACTTGCTGCGACCGCTGACGCAACCGATACACCACCAGCACCGACACCAGAACCGACACCTGTCGGTGGAAGACAATACGCCGCACCGCGACGACCCAAGAAGATTGAACCGCTCCCAGTTGTCGAGATACCCGTCATCCAACCGAAACGACGGTACGCGGTCTGTTCAACAAGTCTTGGTGGCATGACCGCACAAGCCGAAGCGATGATCACATTCAGCATTCTTGACGATGATGCTGAAGTATTATTGTTGGTCTGATGCCTTACTTCATTACAGACAAGTCTCCAGATTGTTCTGGATGGGCAACCATCAAAGAAGATGGCGAAGTAATCGGATGCCACTCGACGAAACAAGATGCGATCGACCAGATGGTCGCGGTGTCTATCGCCGAGGACATGGAACCAGGTGGCGAGAGAAACGCTGATGCCGAAGAAGTTGTGATTGTTGATATTGATGGGACACTGATAGTTGGCGGTCAAGGTATTCAAAAGAATGTTGACTATGTCAACGAATTATTTGATGAGTATTACATCTACATTGTGACAGGCCGACCAGAGTCGGATGAGGAACAAACTTTGAAACAACTTGCCGATGCTGGTGTCAGATTCGATGACATCGAGTTCAACGAAGATATGTCAGTTTCTACCGTTGTTTACAAGAAAGAAAAAGCGCAAGAAATCTTGGATGAACATTCAGTCAAGTTGGCGATCGATAATGATGTTGCTGCTCGTCGCGCATATTCGGATCTCGGCATTCCGACCATGGATCCGAAAACCATTAAAGCGATGAGTATGCGCGCACCGGCACCACCGAAGGATCAGATCACAGGTAGCGACAAGAATCCTGCTGGGTCGGCGGCAGGTAAGCAAGGCGGGATAGAAATCAACGAGGCAACCGAGACGGCGTTGCGAAACAAAGTGACCGATCACAACGAGAAGATGGATGCAGAGAATCGTCCTGTTTGGACTCGTGTCACGCTCGGTGTGTTGAAGTCTGTGTATCGTCGCGGTGCTGGTGCATATTCGACTTCGCATCGTCCTGGTATTGGTCGTGCGCAATGGGCGATGGCTCGAGTGAATGCGTTCATGTATTTGAGTCGTGTTGGCCGTCCAGAGAATCCTGCCTACATCACGGACAATGATCTGTTGCATGTTGATCATCCGAAGTATTCGGCGGCTGACCGTGCGCTACCAGACAACTATCGTCCTGCGTTGTCGCCTGATGTTCCCGATGGTCGTGCTTGCGGGAACTGTTACTTCTACGACGAAACAAATGTCCAAGGAGAAGGAGACAACCTCAAGGCATATTGTGAGAAATGGGATGAGTATGTTGACGGCGGGTTCTATTGCAACGCATGGCAACCAGACGAAGACCCAGAAGAAATGGTTCGCCAGGTATCTCTTGAGATACCTGTCTACATTCGCAGCGCGGCAAGAAAAGGATTGGACTACTACGGTCAAGGTCTCGCGGGTGAAGGGCTGGTCGATAGAACCGTTCGTGAGGCACGAGACATGGCGAGAGGCGACATCACGGAAGACAAAGTGATCCGTGCTAACGCTTGGGCGCAACGCCATGTTGTGGATCTGGAAGCACCAAAGAACTCAAACGCGAGCAACGACCAGTTCCCTGGTGCTGGTGCTGTAGCACACTATCTGTGGGGCATCAATCCGTTGAACCCGCAACCGGCACGAGACTGGTTCGAACGCAAAGCGAACGCAATCAAAGACGAACGAGGATTGTTCAACTTCCATCGCGCTAAGAGTGAATACTTTGCTAACATTCCTGGCATGGAAGACAACAAAGTCGAGATGCGTCGCGTTAATGTCAACGAGTTTGAATTGCGCGCAGGTCCGACAGGCGACGGCATGTCGTTCACAGGTTACGCAGCGGTCTTCAACTCAGACTCCGAACCATTGCCGTTCATTGAGCGAATCGCACCAGGTGCATTCCGCAAATCGTTGAAAGGTCGCAACACGATCAAGATGTACATGAACCACGACTCTTCTATGTTGCTTGCTTCGACACGGTCTAAGACTTTGCGACTTGAAGAAGATTCAAAAGGTTTGCTCGTCAACGCCGATCTGCCAGACACAACCGTCGGCCGTGACCTAAGCGTTCTCATGCAACGCGGCGATGTTGACTCGATGTCGTTCGGCTTCTCGGTTCCTGCCGGTGGAGACAAATGGTCAGATGATGGCATGACCCGCGAACTACGCAATGTTCGTTTGCATGAAGTGTCGGTCGTGACAGGCTTCCCTGCCTACAAAGCCACATCGGCTTCGGTCCGTTCTCTTGACATGCTCGCAGAGCGCACAGGTGTTGACGCAGACAAGCTCGCCGAGGCGATCACGATGCTCGAATCTGGCAACACTTTGTCGGATGAGTCGGCTGATCTGTTGTCGAATGCGGTCAGCAAACTTCGTGCCGAACCAGCCAAAGTTCCTCACACGGTGAACTTGTTGGCGAAAAAACTTGAACTGTTGAAAAACATATAGACCATCGTCTATAGTTCAGTCTGTCGGTAAGCGTCCCGCTACGACTAGAGATTGGTCCGCGTCCCGCGCCATCGGAATACAACTTCCTGCGCACAACCAATCAACAACCAATTATGGAGAAATCATGAAACAATTTATCGAACAACAAATGGCACAACGCGCAACAGCGTGGGAAGCCGCAAAGAAGATTCTTGATGTTGCAGCCGCTGAGAAGCGTGACCTGTCAGCAGAAGAAACACAGTCATACGAGCGCATCACCAAAGAACTTGAGGATCGCCAAGCAACAATCGAGAAGCTCCGTGCCGATGAGGCTCGTGAACTTCGTTTGGATGCAGCAACACGCGAGTTCGCAGACCAGGTTCGTCCTGTCGCTGACGCACCACGCGGTGTTCGTTCAGATGCAGAAGTTATCCGCTCGATGGCAAAAGGCGAACTTCGTTCGTACTCGTTTGAAAAGCGTGATGTCGTAAAGACTTCGACTGGTTCACCAGTTCCAACATCGTTCTACGATCAGGTCATCATGCTTGCTCGTCATGTTGGTCCAATGCTCCAGACTTCAACAGTCTTGAACACAGCATCAGGCGAAAACCTTCAGATTCCATCGCTTGCTCAGTATTCAACTGCAGCAATCGTTGGTGAAGGCACAGCAATCAGCGAGTCGGATCCAATCTTCAACTCGTTCATCACTTTGGGCGCATACAAGTATTCGTTCCTCGTACAACTCTCAACAGAGTTGATCGAAGACAGCGGTGTTGACATCTTGTCATTCTTGGCAGAACAAGTCGGTAACGAACTTGGCTACCGAGTGAACGACGCTTTGACAACTGGCTCAGGCACGAACGCTCCAAAAGGTATCGTCACAGCATCAGCTGCTGGCGGAACCGGTTCGACAGGTGTTACGGGTGCTTTCACAGCAGACAACTTGATCAGCTTGGTCTACTCGGTAGACACAGCAGGTCGTCGTTTGGCTGGTTCAGGCTTCCAGATGAACGCTTCTTCAATCGCGAAGATGCGCTCGTTGAAGGACACAGCAGGCAACTATGTGTTCTCACCAGCACTCAACGCCGATGCACAAGACTTGCTCTTGGGCTACCCAGTGTTTGAGAACCCAGCAATGGCATCAACAGGAACAGCAGCGAAATCGGTAATCTTCGGACACCTTCCTTCGTACTATGTTCGTCAAGTTGGCGGCATCAAGTTGGATCGAAGCGATGACTACGCATTCAACGCGGGCTTAGTGACCTTCAGGGCCACCATGCGGGTTGACGGAAATCTTCCAGTCACTTCACATATCCGCCACTTTGTTGGTGGCGCATCCTGATAATCAGGAAGTAAAACCAATAAGACATGACAGTCCGCAAGGACTGTGACTAGGATTAAGCCTCGGCAAGGTCGTGCAGGACTTGCCGAGGCTTTCCTGTATCTGCACTAAACTTAGGAGGATCATGTGGGAAAAGGTAATCGTAAAAGGGCGACCAGTGGAGATGCCCGGATATTTAGCGGAGAGATTAATCCGAGCGGGCGCAGCGCATTACTTGGAAACATCCGAACTACCAATCCCGATCGACTCAGAATCCTTTGGTACAGCAATGCACCTTGGGCCGCAACAGGATACGGTCAGCAAACCGCGCAAGCCATCCAAAGGCTCGCGAAAGAAGGCCACCAAATAGCAGTCCACGCGATGTACGGACTTGCGGGTTCGGCATCGACTTGGAATGGTTTCAAAATGTATCCGCAAGGATTATCGGCATACTCCGACGATGTGCTTGTCGCGCACACAATGGAATGGGCGAACCAAGATCTATCCACGCCGACATTGATGATGACATTGTTTGATGTGTGGGTGTTGAAATCTGACTCTTTGAAAGATTGGAAGAACATCGCATCATGGGTTCCGATTGATCACCAGCCGACACCGCCAGAAGTGTTGAGATGGTGTGAGCGTGACAATGTGAAACCGATTGCGATGTCGAAGTTTGGTTCACGCATGTTGGGTGTTGCAGGTGTCGAGCATCTTTATGTTCCTCACGCAATCGAATCTGTGTTCAAGCCGACCGAGTCGGTGACTTTGGCGAATGGTACGAAGATGACTGGCCGTGAGTTCATGGGTTGGGAAGAAGACAGATTCGTTGTGTCTATGGTTGCGACGAATAAGGGTGCGCACCCTGCTCGTAAATCTTGGGCTGAAAACATTCTTGCTTTCTCGATCTTTGCTCAAGATCATCCTGATGCTGTGCTGTATCTCTACACAGAACCGATGGGTGCGATGGCTGGAATCAATCTGATTGCATTGCTTGATGCTTGCGGTGTTCCTCAAGATAAATACAAGATTGTCGATCAGTACGCCTACCGGCACGGCATGCCACAGAATCTGATGGCTGCGATGTACACAGCGACAGATGTTCTGCTCGCCTGCTCGATGGGAGAAGGGTTCGGGATTCCAGTCATCGAAGCACAAGCCTGCGGTTGCCGTGTGATTGTCTCAAACTTCACGGCGCAACCTGAGCTGGTTGGTGACGGTTGGACGGTTGAAGGTCAGCCTTGGTGGGATGCGGCACAGAACTCATGGTTCTTCACACCTTCGGTCCCTGAGATAGTTAATGCTCTCAGATTGGCCTATGACGCGCCTAGGAGCCGTTCTGAGGCGGGCATTACCCATGCCAAAGGGTATGAAGCCGACACCGTCTTTGAGCAGTATTGGAAGCCTGTGATGAAGGAGTTGTCCGCATGGTGCCGGTCGTAATCATCCCAGTTCTCAACCGATACGACCTACTTAAACGCTGCATAGATTCACTCGACTTCCCTGTCGACAAGATCATCATCATCGACAACGGAGGCAAAATTGAAGAAGATTGTTTGATGATGCCACGCCACAGTCGGCACGGCAAAACCTACATCATGGACATGCCAAGCAATCTCGGTGTCGCAACATCTTGGAATCTCGGTATCAAGATGACACCGTTCGCATCAGGTTGGATTCTGCTCAACTCGGACGCATGGTTCATGCCCAACAAACTTGAACAGTTCTGGGAACAGTGTTACCCGAACGAGATACATCTGACAGGTTCACCAGAATGGGCTTGCGCATGGATCGGATCCGAGGTCGTCAAAGATGTCGGTCTGTTCTGTGAAGCGTTCCATCCTGCATACTTCGAAGACAACGATTATGAGCGTCGCGCTGTGCGGCTCAATGTAAACATTCGCAAATCACAAGACATCATCATGCACGACAACTCGTCGACACTCTTGTCAGATGTTTCGTTACAAGGCAAGAACTCGAAAAGTTTCATGTCGAATCTTGAATTGTTCAATCTTCGCAACGCAAGACTTGACGCAGGTCAATGGGATCTTCAACGCCGCCTAGACCTGAGTTGGGATTGATGAAAGTCTTTGACGGCGTTCTATACAACGGCGAAGCCGACATGCTCGAATGCCGGCTGTGGGAATTGGCTGACACGGTTGATCTGTTTGTCATCATTGAAGGCGACAAGTCGTTCACTGGTTTGCCGAAAGTCCGTGAGAGCCGTGAACGGTTTGAACCGTGGGCAAACAAGATTCATTGGGTTGACTTCACGACACCTGTCAATCCTGACCCGTGGATAGTTGAGAAGACGACACGCAACTATCTGTTTCATACCTTCAATCAGTTGGCAGTTCAGGATGGTGATGTGGTGACTGTTTGTGATGTCGATGAGATCTGGTCGCCTTCAATGCTTGAACGATTTTGTCATGGTTGGCATTCGGTGATGATGCGTCATCTTGTGTTCAGTGTCCATTGGGAAGCACCGATGGAGTTGACTTGTGTCGGTGGTCCCTGGGGTCAGCGCACCAGCACCGCCAACAAGATGCGCCAAGTTGATCGCTATACGATGCCCAACTTGGTTGGTGGTTGGCATCTTGGGTGGATGGGTGGAGTGGATCGGTGTGTGAATAAGTTGCGACAGTTCAGTCATCAGGAGTTGAATGTTGGTGACATTGAATTGAAGATGCGTGACTATTTGCGTGACGGCGTGTTCGTGAATGGTAATAAGTTGAATGAAGTTGATGTTGCTGCGGATTGGCCGAAGTGGGTTGTTGCCGGTAAACATCCTGACAGTTGGCGGTTTCGGCGGTGAAGCCGTATGTGATTTGGTCGCCTGAATATCGGCGTGTCTCAGGTGGGATTCGAGTGCTTTATCTGCTCGGCAAATTATTGCGTGACCGCGGATTGCAAGCAGAGATGAAAATGACTCACGGTCCGTTCGTTGACAATCCTTGGTCGGTGCCTGAATGTGTTGAGATTCCCGATGATGCAATTCATGTCTATCCTGAGATCGTTCAAGGTAATCCTTCGGGTTCGAGTCGTGTCGTTTGGTGGTTATTGAATCATGAGGCGAAGGATGGGTTGCAGTTTGTTTGGCATCCAAACATCAACAAAAGTCCTGTGCTGAATGTGCCTTATTTGGAACCTGACATCTTCCATCCTGGTGACGGTGAGCGGTCTGGTGTGTTGGTTTGGATCGGCAAAGGTCAGATCGGTCATGTCCCTGATGGCGCAAAGTTGATCACTCATACTTGGCCGTCTACACGCAAAGAACTTGCCGATGAGTTGCGGTCGGCTAAATATCTGATCTCGTTCGATGCATATACTGCGCTGGTCCATGAAGCAACTTTGTGCGGCTGTCCAGTTGTCATCATCGAAAACAATGGCTGGGATCTGTCGCATCTGACTGCTGGACCAATGAAGATATTTGGTGCCGTGAACTGTGCATCAAAAGTTGATGAAGCGAAAGCCGAAGTCAGCAAGTCGTATCAGGCTTACCTTGACTACTTCCCGACTATGGCCGAGCAACTAGATTTGTTCATCGAACAAACACAGACGCTCTGAAGTAGGATAAAGGAACTATGACCATCACTAACGGTTATGCCACACGCAACCAGATCAAGGCTGCTCTTCGTATCGGCACAGCCGACACTCAAGACGACGAACTAATAGACAACTGCGCTGGTGCAGCCAGTCGACTGATTGATGGTTATGCGAACAGACAGTTCTGGGCTTACGGTTCAGCAACGACACGAGTGTTCACTGCAGGTGACGAATATGTATGCGAGATTGACGACATCTCTTCGACATCATTGACTCTCAGAACTTCAACACTTGCTGACGGCGTATTCGATGTGACATGGACAACCAGTGACTATCAGTTAGAGCCAACCAACGGAATCTTGGACGGACTCACAGTTCCATACACACGCATCCGTGCAGTCGGCGACTATCTATTCCCAACCTTGAACGCAAACTACGGCTCGGAAGCATTGGTGCAACTGACCGCAGTTTACGGTTGGCCGTCTGTGCCTGAGCCGATCACACAAGCGGTGATCATTCAGGCGTCAAGAATCTTCAAGCGTTACGATTCACCGCTCGGCGTTGCCGGCTTCGGAGACTTGGGTGCGATACGAGTGACACGCGCACTCGATCCAGATGTCGCACAACTCGTCGAGCCTTATCGCCGAATGCGGATGTTCGCATGACCGCAACAGTCACCGAACTCAAAACAGGACTACAAACCCGTCTTGCAACAATCACAAACCTTCGTGCATTCGCACAACAACCCGACCAAGTAAATCCTTCGCTTGGCGGTATCGCATGGCCGACCTTAGAGTCGATCACCTATCACGGTGCGATGCGGGCAGGTCTGGTCACACATGTATTCACGGTCAGTGTGATCGTCGGCCGTGCAGCTGAACGCACAGCACAAAACCTGATGGACAGTTACCTGTCTTATGACAACGGGATTCGCGCAGCAATCGAAGCCGACCCGACACTCGGCGGATATGCACAGACCTTGATCGTTGAAGAAGCCAGCAATATCTCAACCGTGGACGCCAACGACACGACCTATCTGACGGTCGACTTCCGTGTCGTGGTGTATGCTTAGGCTATGGCAAAGTACCAGGTGGTCGAAGGCTTCACCGTTCTAGACAAACAATATCCAGCCACTATTGATGGCGAAGATGTTGATCATCTAGACTCTCTACTGCAATCGGGTCGCATTGTTCCGGTAGCGGATAAATCAACCTCGAAAGCCGACAAGGCAGGAGATAAATAATCATGGCAAAGTTAGTTCTCACAAACACTTCAGTCACACTCAACGGCACAAACATCTCAGACAGTGTCGCCGCTGTAACAATCAGCACTTCGGCAGCAGAGGTACCAACAACTTCGTTCGGCTCTGGTGGCGCAGTAACTCGCGTGTCAGGTTTGATCGACAACTCTGTGACACTCTCGTTGCACAACGACTACAACGCCATTGACGGACTCATCATGCCATTGATCGGCTCGACTGCTGTCACGATGGTTGTCAAAGCAGGAACAGCCGCAGTCAGCACCGCAAACCCTTCCTACACCTTCTCAGTTCTTTGCACAGAGTTCACACCAGTGAACGGCGCAGTGGGCGAGTTGAACACAGCCGATGTAACTTGGCCAATCAGTGGAACAATTACCAAGGCAACTGCTTAATTCTTAACAAAACAATCAGGAGGTAAGAATGAAAATCAATCTAGAAGTCACCGCACTCGATGGTGGCGTCAGCAAATGCACGGCACAGTTCGCAGACTTCATCGCCTTCGAAGGCGAAAAGAATCGTTCTGTCGCAAACTTCCAAACAGAACTACGCCTCACCGATCTTGCCTGGTTGGCGTGGCATGCAGAGAAGCGCACGAAGAAGACCGCGTTGAAGTTCGAGGAATGGATTGAGACAGTTGACAGTGTGGAGGTTGGAACCGATTCTGCGGTGATCGTCCCTTTGGAGAATCATCAGCCCACTGGCTGATCGCATACCTCGCTTGCGAGACACACATCGCACCATCGGTGCTACTACAAGAATCACCTAGAATGCTTTATACGATGCTCGGCTATCTGCGCTGGAAGAGCGTCAAAATGAATCCACCGCAAAGGATCAAGTGATGGCATTCTCAGCATTCCCAAATATGCCAGGTGATACAGGTGGGACTCTCGGTCGTGCCGGCACCGCAGCAGTTGCAGGCAACACAGTAGTAGTCAAAGACTTGTTTGAAACTTTACGCAAGTTCTCGAAGGCTTCTCCGCAGTTCAACAAAGAGATGCGCAAAGTTGCCTACACGGTGGCAAGAGACTTGGAATCAAAAGTGAAACTTGAAGCGACCACGGTCAGTCGAGCCAGTCAGGCGATACAGGTCGCGAAAGGTTTGCGGGCAAGCAATGACCGTATCCCGACAATCAAGTTGCGTGGCAAAGAATCGTTCGTGTCAAAGTCTCGTCCGAATAGTAAACGCAAAACTAAGGTGACTCGTGCCGATGTGTTCTTCGGTGCGGAGTTCGGTGGCGGTGCCAGACCAACCACGAAACAGTTCTTGAGACATCGAGGACAGTCGGGTTATTTCTTCTGGCCTACGGTACGCAAGCGCAAGAATGCCATCGCCAAGGAATACCTGGATGGCATGGACCGTGTGGTCAAAGAACTGGGTATCGGCTGATACTTGCATTCGGCTCAGGATTCGCTATCCTGAACCTAGGAGGTTCTGCACAATGTTTGAAGTCGTCGGGTTCCCATCAGTCAAATCCATCTACCCAAAGACCATCGCTACATCTTGGATGGACTTTGCAGCGATGCTTGGCAATCATCAAGAACGAGCAAACAAGTCTGACGGTTCGCTGTACTCGCCAGTCACTTATCGTGAACATACAACTCGTGGCAACCGCAATGTGCAACACATCTGGGCGTTGGTCGCCGACCTTGACGGCGAAGCATTCGAGCAGGCTGATCTCGGATCGTATATACATTTTGCCTACACAACCTGGTCACATCGCGAAGACAATCCTCACTGGCATATCGTTGTCCCATTCGAGCAGGCTGTGCCGGTACAGAATTGGGAAGAAGTTTGGTATGAGACACATGAGCGTCTTCGTCTCAAAGGCGATCCAGCGACCAAAGACCCAGCGCGTATCTTCTACTTGCCACAGCATGAAGCTGGTCAACCATTCCGCACACATCATTCAGGTTGGCGATTCCTTGACCCGACCATCACCGATATCGCTGCACCGACACGCACATTCTCTACACCAAACATTCGCACTACTCGTCAGCCGCGTCGAGGTAATCCGATGCGCTGTGTTCTTGATCCGAAATGGTGGGATGCGCCAGTCGACTTATCAAAATATGATGGCATGACCCAGCAAGAGATTCATAAGGACATGCAACGCGAGTGGTTTGAACTGCGTAAACGGATGCTCGCTAACTGAGTAGAATTGCGTTCACCATGGCAGGTGAGCGCACATTCGTTGTAAAGATTCTCGGCAATGCCGACGGTGCTATTACGGCGTTCAAGAACCTTGCCCGCGAAGGACAACAATCCATTGAGAAGGTTCAATCCATCGGTGCCGGACTTGGCAAAGCATTCGACTTTGTTAAGAAGGGTGCGTTCGTTGCGCTCGGTGCATTGACCGCGGTTGGTGGTGCGGCGGCAGCTGCGGTCGCAGCGGCGGCAGCCGACGAGAAGTCGCAGAAGAGTCTTGAAGCACAGTTGATTCGTTCTACTGCGGCAACAACAGCACAAGTCCAAGCAACCGAAGCATTCATTCAACAGGCAATGATGGCGACAGGTATCGCCGATGACGAACTTCGTCCAGCGTTCGGCAATCTTGCCCGCGCCACAGGCGATCTAGAAAAATCTCAGCGTCTGTTTGCGCTCAGTCTCGACATCAGCGCAAGTACCGGCCGCGATTTAGAGGCTGTCACATTAGGTTTGGGCCGTGCGGCAACGGGCAACATTGGCGCACTTACAAGACTCGGAATCCCGCTCGATGAGAACACTAAGAAGAGCAAAGACTTCGGTGCTGCACTCGTAACTTTAGAGAAACAATTTGGTGGTGCATCAGCAGTCGCAGCAGACACATTCTCTGGACGAGTAAAGATATTGAAGACATCGCTCGGCGAAGTCGTTGAAGAGATCGGCTATCAACTTCTGCCGATCGCCGAAAAATTGGTTGGATTCTTACAAAAGAATCTGGTTCCCGCATTGCAGGCTGCGGTCAGAGGTTTCAAAGATGAAGGCATAAGCGGCGCAATCAAATACTTTGCCGCCGCATTCGGTCAAACCTCAATCAGTGTCCTCAATTCGATTGAAGGCATGATCCTCGGATTCGTCAAGTTTGAACAAAAGATCGTTGACACCTTCAAAATTGGTTTCGCTGTCATTGACTTCTTCCGAGCATTCACAAGTGCGGTCACAGGCGGAGACGGAATCATCACAGTCGAACAGATGCTTATCAACCGAACAGAGAATGTAAGCAAAACATTTGATGATTTACGCGCATCAGTTCTAAACACTCGAATCGCGTTAAACCTGCAAGGCAACACCTTGTCAAAGTTCATTGATCAGACCGACAAAATTGGTAGCAAAGTATTACCGAAAGTCAAAGAATCAACAGATGAATGGAATACTTCGCTTGATGATTTGAAGACGAAGGCTACTGGTGCGGCGAAAACTGTTGAAACTTTCAAACAAAAGTTTGAAAAGTACACGAGCGCGTTGAAGTCGTCGACATCTGCACAAAAGGCGTTCACGAATGCGCAGAATGCGTCAACCAAAGCGCAACTTGGTTTGGATCAGGCAAACACCGATCTTGCCACGGCACAAGAAAACTTTAATCGTGCGGTCGCTGGATATGGTGCCGATTCTGCTGAAGCGAAAGCTGCTCAGCGTGAACTAGCCAAAGCTCAACGCAATGTTGCGCAGGCTGGATTCAGTGTTGAAGAAGCCGTATTTGCGGTTCGTGACGCTGAACTGAAACTTGCCGAACTTCGAGCCGACCCGACAACAAGTCCGCAAGCAATCCGTCAAGCAGAGATTGATCTTGCTCAAGCAAAGTTGGCTGTTGCTGATGCGAGTGATGCCGAATATGAAGCAACGAACGGTTTGGAAAAGGCTCAACTTGCATTGAACGAAGCGGTAAGTGGTGCGATTACAGGCTCGGCGACATACAACCAGTTCTTGGAAGCGTTGAATAATGCTAAAGAACGGCAAGAATCTGCATCAGAGGCTTTGACAAGTGCGCTCGAGCGAGAGACTGAGGCGTACACAAATCTGGCTGAGGCGATAGCAAAGGTTGCTGAGGCGGCTCGTACTATGCCGAACGCGAATCTTGCCATCCCAACCTTGCCGACTGTACCGACACCGACCGCAACGACTGGTGGCGGTGGTAGCACGACTGGTGGTGGCACAACAGTAGTCAATGTCAATACAGGTATCGGCACGAACGGCATCGAGGCTGGTCGGCAGATTGTGGAAGTGTTGCAACAGTATTCGCGTATCGCTGGTGGCAACTTCCTTGAGTTCGCGGTTGCGTAATCATGCCAAAGACATTGAAGTGGGGACAGGCATACTCGGTTCTTCTGGATGTTGGTGCTGTCGCTGACGCATTCATACTCGACTCATCAACACTTAACGGCACAGACACACTCGATGGCACAACCGACTTCGTGGATGCGACCGAGTATGTGTTGGCGGTCGCGGTGCAGCGTGGCCGAGGAAGCCAAACCGATCAATTCCAACCTGGCACCTGTCGCATCTTGGCTGATGACCGTGCATCAGGCCGACTGTTTGACCCAGCGAACACCGCATCAACCTGGTATGAAGGAGACTTCGACCTAGCACCGAGACGGGCTGTGAAGGTTCTTGCCGGCACAGCCGAACTGTTTGTCGGTGCGATCACCGATCTTGACATCTCTTATGAGATGCCGAACCTGTCGTTCGCTTCGATTGTGGCTGCGGACGGATTGTATGAACTGTCACGCACAGCATTGACCGCATTCACACCATCATCGCAACTCACTTCGGCACGAGTGTCGGCGATTCTTGACCGCACCGAAGTTGCCTACTCGACCGCGCTACGAGATATCTCGACAGGTGTTGCGACCTGTGGCACGGTCGCTTATACCGATAACACGAACACGCTCACAGCGTTGCAGTCAGTTGCTGTCGCGGAGGACGGTAGATTATTCGCGGATCGACGAAACAAAATAACCTTCGACCCGCGCATAGATTTTACCTTCTCAACCGCAATCGCATCATTCGGTGGCACCGCCACCAACAACATTCCGATCCTGTCAATCGGTGTCGCATACGGTCAAGAAACACTATTCAACCGAGTTCAAATAGATGTCGACGGTGGCACAGCCGCACAAGTCGTCTCCGATGCCACAAGTCAAACGAAGTACGGTGTGCAAACATTGTCGTTCTCGCAAGTGCCGTTGGATACTTTGACGGCAGGCTCAGCCTTGGCACAGAACCTGTTAGACAAATACAAAGATCCAAAGATTCGCTTCAACGAGATTTCGACCAGCTTGAACGCTTGCGGTTCGGCACTCTGGCCAACCGTACTAACACTCGATGTCGGCGACCTGATATCAGTCACCAAAACCTACACAACCGGATTACCGCTAACCCGCACCGAAACCGTCTACATCGAATCCGTCGCACACGACATCACACCATCCGATCATCGGATAAGATTTGGTCTAGGTCAGGCACAACTCTTGACCGCATTCATACTTGACAGCGACACTCTTGACGATGTCGATGTTGGACTAGGATAGGAGAATTATGACAGCTCGCCAATCGTTTTCTAGTGGACAGACATTCACTGCGGCGCAGGCTAACGCACTCGCCGAAGCAAATCTCGCAGTGAACGCGCAAGGCACAGCAACTTCATATACGCTCGCACTTACCGACGCTGGCAAACTGATTACATTCACAGGTGCTGCAGCAACGGTAACTATTCCACTTAACTCTTCAGTCGCTCTTGCTGTTGGTGATCAAATAAATATCGCACAATTAGGCACCGCACAAGTCACAATCGGAACCGCATCAGGTGTCACACTTGTATCCGCTGGTTCCAAAACTAAAACGAATGGTCAATACGCAGTCATCACTGTTGTGCAATATACCGCGAACAGTTGGTTGCTTCTCGGCAACACCTCAACCTGAGCCATGCAAGTACTTGCAGGAGTTGGCGCAGCAACACCACCGTTGGTTGTTGATTATCTTGTGGTTGCTGGTGGTGGTGGCGGTGGTGGTAATACTTCGCCAGGTTATGAATGTGCGGGCGGTGGTGCTGGTGGTTTGCGTTGCACAGTTACAGCAACAGGCGGTGGCGGTTCTTTAGAGAGTGCATTGACACTAACTGTCAACACAAATTACACGGTCACGGTTGGTGGCGGTGGTGCAGGTGCTAATAATGCGCAAGGTGCTAACGGTTCAAACTCAGTTTTCAACACAATCACTTCGACAGGTGGCGGTGGTGGCGGTGGCGGTAATGGCATAAGCGGTCAAACAGGCGGCAGCGGCGGCGGCAGGTCACAAGGTAGCGCAGCTGCCGGTTCAGGTACAGCAAATCAAGGTTATGCAGGTGGTGCGCAGGGCGGTTTTCTTGGCGGTAATGGTGGCGGTGGTGCAGGTGCTATTGGTGGCTCGAATGGTGATAATGGCGGTCCTGGTGGTGCGGGTGTTTCAACTTTGATAACGGGTTCTAGTGTGCCTTATGGTGGTGGCGGTGGCGGTAAAACACATGTGAACGGAACTGCGCCAAGCGCAGCATTGGGTGGCACAGGCGGTGGTGGCAATGGTGCATATAAAAGCACTACCGCACCAACAGCAGGCACGGCAAATACGGGCGGTGGCGGCGGTGGCGGTGGCGCAAATGTGTTCAACGGTGCTGCAGGCGGTAGTGGTGTCGTGATCCTTAGATATCCAGCCGACTATACAATCAGCAACCCTGGTGGCGGTTTGACATTATCAACTTCAACAAGCGGCACAAATAAAATCACTACAGTTACCGCAGGCACAGGCAATGTGAGTTGGGCATAATGGCACACTACGCATTTCTTGATGGGAACAATGTTGTAACTGAAGTCATTGTAGGCATTGATGAAAATGAACTCATCGAAGGTTTAGCACCTGAAATGTGGTACAGCAATTTTCGTCAACAGCAATGTATTCGCACTTCTTTTAATGGCACTATCCGCAAACAATATGCAGGCATCGGCTATACCTACGACCTTGTGAACGATGTGTTCATTTGTCCACAACCCTACCCATCGTGGACTTTAGATAAAAACTTTGATTGGCAACCGCCAACACCAATGCCATTAGATGCCTCTGTTGAGAACCCATATAGGTGGAGTGAAGAAGATCTTGAGTGGGTCGCCATCTAACTAGGTGGCTGATTCCGTTACCTGCGATCGTTCTGTCGTTCTGGCCGACAATCGTTCGCGCCGAAGCACAGCCAGGTTTGCAAACCACTTACTACACGATTGACGCAATCCCGCCGATCCAGTCGACTACCGAATATCCGGTGTGCGGATCAGAGATTGAAAACAACATCAATCGTTCCTATGACGGTGAACCATTCGAGGACTGCACCTACGACCTGTTCATGGTTTACATGACAGGCTTCATCAAGATACCTGCACATGAAACTATTGAGTTCATGGTTGCTTCGGATGATGGCGGTGAGATAACTATTGGCGGCAATACCTTCGGCGTCTGGTACGACCAAGGCTGCACATGGACAATGTCAAACGAATTACAACTAGACGCGGGCAGTCAGCCACTCGAATTGTGGATGTATGAGAACGGTGGTGGTACCTGCGTGATGCTCGCGTGGAACATTGACAACGCTGGATGGGAGATCGTGCCGGATTCGGCATTCACTCAACAAGCGGTTGCTTCGACTACCTCGTCAACCAGTACATCAACCACAACAACCACACCAACCACATCGACGACAGTTGCAGAATCAACAACCACGAGTTCAACTTCTTTTTCCACGACTTCGACATCTACAACACTCCCTCCCACAACAACGACCACAACCACAGAACCAGTTCAGACAAGCACAACCACATCAACGACAAGTACCACGACAACGACGACCACAACTGTCGCACCAGCTCCGACAACAACGCAAGCACCTTACACGCCTCCTCAAACTACGACAACTAGCGAACCAGTCGCGTCAACAACTTCAAGTACAACGACCACCACTTCTTTACCTGAACCCGAAACCATATTTGAAGAAACATCGACTACAACCTATCTGTCCGATCCTGATCCCATTGTTCCTGAATCTTCTTCAACTCTTCCCGTCGAAACAACGCCGCAAACAACACAGCCGTTGCCAGAAACAAGTACGCCACAAACAACAGAAGTAGAAGTAGAGAGTTCATCTAGCACAACGCTACCCGAACCAAATCAACCAATTAGTGATGAGAAGGTCGCAGAGATTCTGACCGAACTGAAAGATGCGGCACCGGCACAAATAGTCGCAGCCATTGAGCAAGTTCTTGCAAGCAACATCACGACCGATCAAGCAGTCAGTATCGCTTCGAGTCCAGAGGTGTTGGCGGCGATAACCGAACAGCAAGCCGAAGCGATATTTGAGCAGATCATCGTGGAAGAACTGTCAGTTGAGCAAGCCGACGAACTGGTCGCGGTCTTAAACGAAGCACCAACAAAAGTCAAGAAAGCATTCCAAGAAACAATCAATGTGTTCACGGGCTTGTTTGATTCGTTCCAGATGGTCGGCCAAACCATTCCTGTTGGTGAGCGTAGAACTTTGGTCGCCGTATCAAATACACTTGTGGCAGTAGGAGCAAGCCTGCGCAGAAGAGAAACCAAGTGATATCCAAACTTCGAGACGAACTGTTTGCCTTAGGGTTTACCCTTGGCGCATCCGCAATCACCATAATGACCCTGTCAGGCACAGTCCAGAACTGGGCGTTGTTCTTCACATTCTTGTCGCTCGCACTACACTTGGCAGGAGTATTAACGAAGGACGGAGAAGATCATGGTGCCAGAAGTGAAGATTAAACAGAACCCAACAATCGCAAAGTTCCTTGACCTTGGTCAAAGACTTCTTTCATTGTTTCTTGCCAACGCGCTACCAGCAATCACCACAGGTGCCGTCATCGGTATCTCGGTTGGTAAGGCTGCGATCATGGCTGGTGCGATGGCTGTCATCAAAGTTGTTTCGGTTCTCGCCGAAGCATCAGTCGACGGCGAACTGACATCCGAAGAAATCAAACAAGCATTCTCCGGAGCGAAAAAGAAGTGAACGCCAAGAACTGGCCGATCGTCAAAGTAACTTTGCCGGCAGATCTCAAAGGTGTGAAGCCTGGTGAGGTGCCTGCGCATTTGTTGCGCGACATTCAACCTGAAGGCAAACTTCATTGGCGGGCAGCCGACGCATATCATGCGATGCGAGCCAAAGCACTCGCCGACAACATCAAACCATTCAAACCAACATCGGCAGGCGACACCTATCGTTCGCTCGCACAACAAACCACGGTGTTCTTACAGAGATATCAGAAGCAACCGATTGAAGGCGCATCGACTCGTACTTGGGAAGGTGTGAAGTGGTACAAGAAGTCACCGACATTAGCATCACTCGCCGCACCTGGCACATCGATGCACAATCTCGGCATCGCAGTCGACATCTGGTCGGCAAGCGGGCCACGCTTCGAATGGATGCTCGCCAACGCACTTGACTTCGGCTTCTCATGGGAAGTCGTACCAGAAGAACCATGGCACCTTCGCTACACCGCAGGCGACAATGTGCCACCAGCCGTACAAGCATGGCTTGATAGCAAGAAGGTCGTGTGACATGGACGCAGGCTACGCAACAGTTCTCGCCGCAGCAGTAGCAACCTTCGGCGGAATCATCATCGCCTTGATGCAACTCAAAGGATTCCGCGACGAAAACCGAGCCGACCACGCAGTCGTACAAAAACGACTAGACAACCTAATCGACATGGTCGGCAAACAAGGCGCGAAACTAACCAGTCACCTCGACTGGCATCTAACCAAGGAGCCAAGCGGAAGTCTGACAAAGACTAAGCAGGTTGCGACACGCAAGAAGAAGTGACGGTCGTACTCGTCACCTGGCACGATGCGCACAGCGGTGCAGAATCGTGGATCAACATCAAAGACCTCGACACCGACCCAGCCGAAGTTGAATCAGT
>Ga0214917_10003314_pt1 | contig 18698 bp, 17 predicted proteins | sample LL_1208_BB_MetaG_FD_177983 | JGI IMG/M metagenome (GOLD analysis project Ga0214917, IMG submission 177983) | Freshwater microbial communities from Lake Lanier, Atlanta, Georgia, United States - LL_1208_BB | ecosystem: Environmental > Aquatic > Freshwater > Lake | place: USA: Georgia | collected...
TAGCTTGGAAGGCTAGCGTTCTACCATTGAACTACAGCCGCAAACCAAGTGCGCCGTGGAGGATTTGAACCTCCAACCTCCTGATCCGTAGTCAGGTGCTCTATCCAATTGAGCTAACAGCGCGTGAGAAGAAACCCTACCTTAGGGACCCTTTTCGGGCAATGCCGACGAACCCTGCCCCAAAGCCTGCTTCATTTCTAAAATCCACTCCCCCGTTTTGGGGTGATAGGGATAGGTTTTGAGAATTTCCATCTTCCTGGCCCAAGCCGTCTCCTGCTCCCCGATCTTCTCTAGGTCATCGGCCCTCTCCCATAACAATTCCGGGCGCTTGAGAACCTTGTAATCATCCAACCCCAGGGTCTTCACCTCTTTCTCCGCCTGCTCATCCATGGCCGCGATCCGCTGATCCCACAACCGCAACAGATCGCGACTCTTCGCCTCCCGCAAATGAGGCCGCACCACCTTGTTGAAAACACCGTCCACCGATCCCGAAGAGACGGCAGCTTCCTTCACCTCCTGCAAGAAACCCTGAATTTGCCGGTCCCGCACCAGAGGACTGTCCAGCACCGGTCGGTCGAAATCATCACTCCCCCCTCCCCGAGACTGCCTCCGACCCATCCCCGTGCCCTGCGCTTGTTTTCTTCCGCCCTTGCCTTTCGGCTCGACTGTCTCGGTGGGATTTTCCGGCACATCCTTGGATTTGAAAAGCGCCTCCCAATACGCAACCCACTCCCCCGCCTTCGGCGCTTCCTTTTCCCCCAAAGCCACCCGACAAACCAAAGCCAGATACTGCACATGGAGTTGCGCCGCCGTGGTAAAATCCAGGGAGCCTATCTTGTCTTTGTTGTCCACTTTCCACACTTGAAATTTCGTATCCCCATCCTGGGCTCTTCCAAATTCCACATTCCGATAACTCTCCAAATACACCTGCACGGCCTTGAACTTGTCGGCTCCCGCCTCGCCCAGATCCCTGGCCGACTTGGCGAGGAGATCCTGGGTCAGTTTTTCGTTCTTTTGCTCAATCGCCTTCAACTCCTCCAAAGCCTTGACCCGATCCAATTTTGCTTCCTCCGCACGCCCCGCGAATCCGAAGGCCAGGGTCAGTACTAGGAGGGACCAAGAGCGAGCCAAAGGGAGCCATGTCATGGAGATTTCAAATTGGACGGACGTCCCCCAGAAGCCATGTTTTTCATTGGGATCGTTTTTGACCGCCCCCGCCTTTTTTGCGAGTCTTTCCCTTTCCGGGCGGATACCGAAGTGGCCAAACGGGGCAGACTGTAAATCTGCTGGCTTACGCCTTCGCTGGTTCGAATCCAGCTCCGCCCACTCTTAACCCCACAGGGGTTGAGAGGATATTGGATATGGAAGATGGAATATTCGGACTCCCTGTAGTCTAAAGACTGCAGACTACAGACTTGAGGGAGCTCGGAAGCTTTAGGTTAATTTTTCCCCAATTCTTACCATCGTCCTTAGCCGTTTCTTTCGCTTTACGGCCAGTCTGTCTACCAAGGGAGTATGCCCTTTGAACACCACCGCCAACCCCTGGCCCCGCACCATGTCTTCCTTCGGCGGGTCCTGCTGCATTTTATCATGGCGATGGGCGCTCTGAGCATCACCATGGCCATCGGGATTACCGGGTACACTCAGATTGGCGGTCTGCCTTGGGCCGATGCCGTGGTGGAATCGGCCATGCTGATGGGCGGTATGGGCCCGGTCTACGGTCAGAATCTGGTCGGCATCCCGGCCAAGCTTTTTTCCGCTGGTTACGCCCTCTTTTGTGGCCTCGTCCTCATCGCCCTCTTCGGCATCATCCTCTCACCCGTCTTCCACCGCATCCTGCATCGCCTGCACGTTTCGGAAAAATAGTTCCCGCTCATGAAAGACAAATGGATCCAACTCGCTCTCCGACTTGCCGAGGCTACCGCCCCGACCAGCACCGACCGCTACCACAAGGTCGGTTGCGCCATCCTGCGCAAGGAGGGAAGTGTCTGCGGGATCGGCTTCAACGGCCAACCGCCCGGTGTTGATCTCACGGAAGAAGAAGCCCTGCACCGCGATTTCCGCCGTCGACTCACCACCCATGCCGAGAGCAACGCCCTCGCCTTCTGCAAACCGGGCGATCCCTACCTGCTGGCCGTCACGCTTCCCCCTTGCGACCGCTGCCTCGTGGATGCCGTCCGTTACGGAGTGAAAATCATCGTCTGCCGCCCCAGCCCCGAACCGGAAACCCATCCCGTGTCTATGGAATTGGCCAAAAGGCTCAAGGTCGATTTGCGGGTGATGCCTAAGCCGTAGAGTTCCACTCCCAGACCGAAGTCCTTTCCATACCTCGTTCGCATCCGAACAGGTATTCCGGATCTTTGCCAAGAGCCACCAACCACGCATCACCAATCTCCTTGGCTTGTCTTGGAAAAAGGAAACCCCACAATCCGTAATGATGGATTCCGGCTGGATCGAATGGGCCAACGTGCTCTTCCGTTTTGTTCATGTCCTTGCCGGGATCATGTGGATCGGCAACTCCCTGCTTTTCACCTGGATGGAGTTGAACCTCCTCCAACCCCAAACCGACCCCAAGACCGGCCAACCCAAGGACCCCGACCTGCTCGGCTTTCTCGACATGCTCCACGGAGGCGGGGTCTTCCATCTGCAAAAGCGCCAGATGCATGCCGACTCCATCCCCGCCACACTCCACTGGTTCAAATGGCAGTCCTACACCACCTGGATCACCGGCTTCCTGCTCCTCTCCGCCCTCTTCTATAGCAACGGTTCCTCCCTGGTGGATGCCACCCGCTCCTCCCTCACTCCCGGCGGGGCGGTGGGGCTCAGTTTGCTCGGTCTGTTCGGCGGATGGTTGGTCTACGATGCCGTCTGGCGTTCCCCGCTCGGCAAGAACACCGGTGCCGCCACCGCTTTCAGTCTGATCCTCCTGTTGACCGCCGCTTATTTCTACGGTCGGGTGTTCAACGGTCGGGCCCTCTTCCTGCAGATCGGCGCGATGATGGGCACTTGGATGTCGGCCAACGTCCTCATCCATATCATGGGAAACCAGCACAAGTTCATGCGCTCCCTCCGCCAGGGAAAGCCGTACGACCCCGCTTACGGAAAACGGGCCAAGTCGCGCTCCCTCCACAATCATTACATGACCTTTCCCGTCCTTTTTCTCATGCTGAGCGCCCACTTTCCCTCGCTCCACGCCGCGGAGTGGAATGTCCCCATCCTCGCGGTCTCCGTCGTCGCCCTCATGGCGGTGAAATACCTGATGAACACCCGCTACCGGTTCCGCGGTTGGTTGGTGGGAATTTTTGGCACGGTGGCCATCGCCGCCCTTCTTATCAAAATTCTTCTCCAACTCCCCCCTCTCCAGGGTTTTTCCGCGACCGGTGTTCCCATGGATCCCCTCGTCGCCGAGGGCAAAAAACAGTTCCAGACGCTGGACTGCGGGGCCTGCCATATGCAGGGGTCCTCCCAGCTCGCCCCCACCCTGTACGGAATTTTTGGTCACCCCCAGGCACTGGCCGACGGTTCCTCCGTCATGGTGGACGAGACGTATTTGCGCACTTCCATCCTCCAACCCCAAACGCATGTGGTGAAAGGTTACGCGGCGGCCATGCCGGTTTACGGCCCGATGCTGAGCGACAACCAGGTCACCGCGCTCATTGCTTACATCAAATCCCTCACCCCGCCGAAATAATCGCCGGCACTATTTGACGCTCAGCACTCCCTTCATGCCGGAGGCATGGTGGGCCGGAAAGGTGCAGAGATAGCTGTAAAAACCGGGTTGGGCCGGCGCTTGAAATTCGATCGTCTGCGACTCGCCCGGCCCCAACAGCCGCGTGGCAGCGAGGATATGGGGCCGGAAATCCGGGGCGATGTAATCGTCGGCCTGCCTCAGCTGGCTTTCGGCCACGAACTTCGCGAGATCAATCTGGTTGTCGACCAGAACAAGGTTGTGGCCCATGGCAATCTTGGGCATGGAACCCGTGTTCCGCAGGGTCAACCGGATGGGCTGGCCGGCCTTCGCTTCAATCTCCGTCACGTTGTACTTCATCTGGTCGTTGGCGGTGATCTCCACCAGCAAGGGTCCTGGATTCGCCTCGGGCGACTTCCCGCATCCGGCCAGGGTTCCTACGGCAAAAATTACTGCCCAAGCTCCACCGACAAGATTTTTCTTACCTTTCACGAACTCGATACTGCTCTTTCTCAACTCCAAATCCATCCCAAACGACCCCTACCCGGCACCTCACCGAGACAACCTCCGTTCGGCCCCGATGTTTGCCAAAATGCCCATATCGGCATACTATTTTTTTCCTGATGGCTACCGCCACACCAGCCAAGTCAGCCGCGACTGGAAAAGGTCTGCAACTTCCACCTTACGACCACCAGCCTCGCCCTTATAAGGGACCCACCACGGAGGAAGTGCTCAAACTCCGCAAGGAACACCTCACTCCCTCCCTTTTCCACTATTACCGCAAGCCGCTCATGCTTGTGGAGGGGTCGATGCAGTATCTTTACGACGAGAAGGGCCGCCGCTATCTCGACGCCTTTGGCGGTATTGTCACGGTCTCCGTCGGCCACTGTCATCCGGAGGTCCTTGCCGCCGTGGACGAGCAGAACCACCTTCTCCAGCACACCAGCACGATCTATCTCCACCCCGGCATCGCCCAGTACGGCAAGGAACTGGCCGACTGCATGCCCGGCGACCTCAAGGTCTGCTACTTCGTCAATTCCGGCTCGGAGGCCAATGAGCTCGCCATCCTTCTGGCCCGCTCTTACACGGGCAATTATGACCTGATCGCCTTACGCAACTCCTACCACGGGGGCACTGCCAACACGATGGGCATCACCTCCCACCACACCTGGAAGTACAACGTCCCGCACTCCTTCGGCGTCCAGTTCGCCCGCGCTCCCTACCCCTACCGTGGTCCCTGGCCCGCCACCGATCCGAACGCCGGCAAGAACTACGCTGCCGATGTCGAGGAGCTCATCCGCTTCGCCTCCCCCGGAAAAATCGCCGGCTTCATCGCTGAATCCATCCAAGGCGTGGGCGGAGCTGTCGTTCTTCCGGACGGCTATCTCCAGGAAGTCTATAAACACGTCCGAGCTGCCGGCGGGCTTTGCATCGCCGACGAGGTTCAGGCCGGTTTTGGCAGGACCGGCAAGGCGTTCTGGGGATTCCAGACCCAAGGCGTACAGCCCGATATCGTGGTCATGGCCAAGAGCATCGGCAACGGTGCTCCGCTCGCCGCCGTCGTCACCACCCACAAGATCGCCGAAACCCTCGCCCAACGGATCCACTTCAACACGTTCGGCGGCAACCCCGTCTCCATGGCCCAAGGCCGCGCCACCCTCAAGATCATGCGTCGGGACAACCTCCAGCAACGTTGTGCCGTGCTGGGCGACCGGTTGCTCACCGGCCTCCGGAAACTTCAGGAAAAGCACGAGCCGATCGGCGAGGTCCGCGGCATGGGCCTCATGATCGGAGTCGAAGCCGTGAAGGACCGCAAATCCAAGGAACCGAACAAGGAGTTCATCGCCGAAGTGCTGGAACAGGCCCGGGAACGAGGACTCCTGATTGGCAAAGGCGGCCTCTTCGGAAACACCCTCCGCATCAAGCCCCCCATGTGCATCACCGAAGCAGACGTCGACTTCATGCTCGCCGTTCTCGACGAATCCTTCGCCGCCGCCGGTAAATAAATTTTAAAACAAACCCAAGTTTCCAAGCCGCAGGTTCTGCTCGTATTCCTGCGGTTGGGTTACGTCCAAAGACTTTTGGGATGTATGCTCGAAATGGTAAATATTGAAAGTCGGATAACCAAAGGGCGCCGTGCCGTTATTTTCTTGTTCCTCGATCTCAATCACCACCGAACCATCGGATTTGACGTCAACCCGTTTGCCCCTGCCGGTACCGATGAGATAAACAGACCCAAGTTCGAAAGGTTCAACCAGGTTATGGGCGTTAGCTTTGTCAGGCTCCCAAGAAACGTTTGCATCTAGGCATAAGCCCGGTGAGGCGGGAAAAAAAGTGTCTTTTATCCCTCTAGACAGATATCCGGTTGCAAACGAAAGAAGGACTAAACCAATCACCAGCATTTTCGGCATATTCTCTAGCGTTTCAGCCGGTGCTTGCTTTGCAAACTTTTTTATATTTTCAGGTGCCCACCCTTCGCCTTTCGCAACACCTGCAACATCTCCGCCAACACGCTGACCGCGATCTCAGCCGGCGAATCCGATCCGATATCTAGACCGATCGGCGCAAACACCCTCTCTAAGCTCTCCTTTTTCACCCCTTTTGCCTTGAGCTCATCGTACACCTGCAAAACCTTCTTCCGGCTGCCGATCATCCCGATGTAACCCACCCCGTTCACCTTCACCGCCTCCTCCAACGCATCCCGGTCGATCATAAAATTTCGGCTCACCAGCACGATGGCATCCTCGCCGCTCCATTTTTGGCCACGGATCACCTCCTGCGGGGTCTGATCCGTCACCCGCCGGTGCACCCCGGGACAAATCTCCGTCCACTCCCTCCGGTCGTCCACCACCGTAACATGAAAACCGCACTCCGCCGCTTGCTTGGCGATCGACTGGGCACAGTGGCCGGCGCCCACCAACAGGAGACACGGGGCTTTTTTGTGGGACTCGAACCATAACGTCACCTCACCCCCGCAGATCGCCCCGAACGAATCCGTCTCCCCTTCCCGTAACGGATATTTTTTCAGCAGGTTCCGCCCGTCTTGCAGCCGTTCCATGGCCTCCGCGATCACCAGTGACTCAAACTTTCCGCCACCCACCGTCCCCCGGGTGGAACCATCCGGGAAGACAATCATTTTTGCTCCCGGGTGCCGCGGAACGGAGCCTTGGGTCTCAACCACGGTCACCACGACGAAGGGTTGGCCCAAACCCCGCGCCTCCTGCAGGCAGGAAAAGAAATCGTCCGCCATGACTACGCCGTTGGCCTGAAGTCGGTATCGTCAGAGGGAAAGGTTTTCACGGGGAAAGGAAGTCTCCATACTACCTTTTGATGAAGACCGCAGGCAACGCTCATGCCCGTTTCATGCGCCGGGCGATCGAACTGGGCCGGATCAGCGGTCTGGTTAAAAAGACCGGCGGGCCCTTCGGAGCCGTGGTGGTCAAAAACGGCCGGATCGTCGGCGAAGGCTCCAACCGCGTCCTCTCCACCCGCGACCCCAGCGCCCATGGTGAGATCGTTGCCATCCGCGAAGCCTGCCGCCGGCTCCGCACCCACGATCTCTCGGGCTGCATTCTCTACACCAGCGCCGAGTGCTGCGGGATGTGCTACTCCGCCTCCTTTTGGGCCCGGATCAACCGTATCTATTACGGCGCCACCCACGCCGATGCCCTCCGCTACGGGGATTTCGACGACACCCCGCTGGAAAAACAGCTGCGGCGCCGCTCCACCCAGCGCCGGCCCCGCTGCATTCCCCTGCTCCGCGAGGAAGCCTTGGCCGTTTGGAAAAAATTCCACTCCATGCCCGACCGCGCCTGGTACTGATTCTTGAGAACCCCGCTTTCGGAACTCAACTCCCTGCCGACCCCTGAATTCGTTCTCAGGCTGGGCGGCATTTTTGAACACTCCCCTTGGGTGGCGGAAAAGGCTGCCGAAGACCGGCCTTACCCATCCCGGGAAGCCCTGCACACCGCCATGGTCCGAATCGTCCACCTGGCCGGGGAGCAGGCCCACCTCCAACTGCTCAACGCCCACCCGGATCTCGTGGGTCGGGCTGTTCTGACCGCCGAATCAGCCTCCGAGCAGGCAGCGGCAGGACTCACCGACCTATCCAAGGAAGAGACGGAGAAGTTCCGCTCCTTCAACCACGACTATCGCCGGAAGTTCGGATTTCCCTTCATCATCTGTGCCCGACTGAACAAAAAGGAGGCGATCCTGGAAGCCTTTCCCCGGCGCCTTGTCCAGGACCGGCAGACCGAGATTGCAACGGCGCTTGAGGAAATTGCCAAAATCGCCAGACTTCGTCTGGAAGACACAGTCCTATGAACGGAAAACTCAGCACCCACGTCCTCGATACCCGCTCCGGAAAGCCGGCCGTGGGCCTGAAAATCGAGCTCCTCTTCCAAGGCAAAACCGTGTCCACCCACTCCACCAATGCCGACGGCCGCACGGACCAACCGCTCGTCGCCGCCGGCACCCTGCAAAAAGGGGAATATGAAATCCGCTTTCATGTCGGCGCCTATTTTGGGGAAAAGAATTTTCTCGATGTGGTTCCCGTCCGCTTCACCGTGACCGATCCCGCCCAAAACTTCCACGTTCCCCTTCTCTGCTCCCCTTGGTCCTACACCACCTACCGGGGAAGCTGAACCGCTCCGGATCGGCCCTGGACGATCCCTGTTCCCATGTCGGCCATCGATCTCCTCGTCCGCGGCGCCCAGGTGGTCCTACCCACCGGGATGCATAAGATTTCTATCGGGGTCGATCAGGGAAAAATCGTCGCGCACACGGATGCCAAGGCCAAGGCGGTGATGGATGCCGAGGGACGAATTCTTCTTCCGGGAGCCGTGGATGCCCACGTCCACTACAACGAGCCGGGTCGCGAAGACTGGGAGGGTTGGCGGAGCGGTTCCCGCGCTTCCCGCGCTGGAGGAGCCACCACCGTGGTGGAGATGCCCCTCAACGCCCAGCCCCCGACCCTCGACGCTGAAACCTTCGCGCAAAAACGCGCCGTGGCGGAAAGGAAATCCTGCGTGGATTTCGCCCTTTGGGGCGGTCTCACCCCCCTCAACCTCGACAAACTGGAGGAACTCGGCCAAGCGGGTGCCATCGGCTTCAAAGCCTTTATGGTCGAAAGCGGCACACCTGACTTTCCCGCCTCCGACCCAACCACTCTCAAGAAGGGCATGGCCACGGCTGCCCAACTCGGCCTACCCGTCTCCGTCCACGCCGAATCCCCCGAACCCATCCAACGTCATATCGGGGAGATCCGCAAAAAAGGCGGAAAGTCCGTGCGCGACTACCTTGCTTCCCGCCCCATCAAAACGGAACTCGAGGCCATCCGCCTCATCTGCGATCTGGCGGGTGAGACCGGTTGCCGGCTCCATATCGTTCACGTCAGCTGTCCCGAAGGAATCGAAGCGATCCAAGAGGCACGAAAACGCGGGGTGAATGTGACCGCGGAAACCTGCCCCCATTACCTGACCCTCACCGAGGAAGACATGATTCAGATCGGTTCCCCGGCCAAGTGTGCTCCCCCCCTGCGCTCGGAAGCCGCCCGTCAGGGACTCCTCCGGCAGATCGAGGAGGGAAAAATCGACACGATTGGCTCCGACCACTCCCCTGCCCCGGGCACGATGAAAACGGATCCTGATTTCTTCAAGGTCTGGGGAGGAATTGCCGGATGCCAACATTTGGTTCCGCTGCTCTTTTCGGCGGGCCTTTCCCCGATAAGAATCGCCCGCCTCACCGCGGAAAATCCTGCGCGTCGCCTTGGCCTCTTTCCCCGCAAGGGGTCGCTCGACATCGGGGCGGATGCCGACTTTGTTCTCGTTCGCACTGGGGTCAGCGACGAAGTGCGCCCCACGGATCTTCTCACGAAGCATCCGATCACCCCTTATCTTGGAAGAAAGCTATCCGCCCGAGTGGAAAAGGTGGCCGTGCGGGGTTGTCTTGAGTCCACTACGGGACTTTTTCTCACCCCGTCCCCATCCTCATAGGAAGGGCTGCCCGGACAAGGGTCAACGATCGGCTTGTTCCACCCTTTTTGCCCCGATAACCTGTTCTTATGTCCCAATTTCAACCTCTCCCAGGAGGAAGTCGCACTGTGATCCGGAATCGTTACGCCCTGATCGGTCCGGATAGCCATGTGCCAAGTGTCTTGCCCGGTTGGACACAGACCACAGCCCACATTCTGATCAGCCCGGCCATGGGCGCAGGCTTGGTCCAGACACTTCTCGTCCTCGGCGACAAAGCCTCGGGCACGGGCAATACCGGCGAAGAGCAGCATTTCCACTTTGTGTTGGAGGGAAGTTGCAAGCTGAACGGAAAGAACCTGACAGCGGGACACTACGGATGGCTTCCTCCGGGCACCAAATTTGATGTGCAGTCTTCCGGAGCGAAAATCATGCGTTTTGCCAAACGCTATGAACCCTTGGCCGGAACCAAGGTGCCGGCCGTTTTTTTTGGCGATTCCGCCAAGGTGGCCGAAACCCCCTTTCTCGGCGATCCCCACGCCCGCCTCCGCGGCTTGATTCCGGAAACCGATCTCGGTCATGACTTCGCCGTCAACATCTTCACCTTTGATCCCGGAGCGACGCTACCCTTCGTGGAGATTCACATCATGGAACACGGGCTCCTCGTTCTCGAGGGCGGCGGCATTTACCGTCTCAACGACGACTGGCATCCCGTGGCCCAGGGAGATGTGATCTGGATGGCGCCCTATTGCCCCCAGTGGTTCATCGCCAAGGGACCCGGACCCACCCGCTATCTTTACAGCAAAAATGTGAACCGGGAGCCACGCGCCCTCTCCCTCAACCCCCAAGGATAAAAAAAATGGAAAAGATCTACCGGGATGCCGATGTCAGCCTGAAACCTCTCGAGGGCAAAGTTGTGGCCGTGATTGGCTATGGCATCCAAGGCAAGGCCCAGGCGGCCAATGCCCGGGACAGCAAGGTCAAGGTCATCGTCGGCACCCGGCCCCCGGAAGAATCCCCCAGCCGTGCCCAGGCCAAGGCCGACGGATTTGAGGCCATGTCCATCGCGGAGGCCACCAAGAAGGCGGATGTGCTCTTGATCGAACTGGCCGACCCTGCCCAACCGCCCATCTACAAAGCCGAAATCGCCCCGAACCTCTCTCCCGGAAAAACCCTCTGCTTCTGCCATGGATTCAACGTCCTCTACGGCGTGATTCAGCCCCCCAAAGACGTGAACACCGTCCTTTTCGTGCCCAACGCCCCCGGGCACTTCGTGCGCCAGAAGTATCTCGCAGGGGAGGGCGTCTACGGTTGCGTGGCCGTCGATCATGACGCCACCGGCAACGCCATGGCCATCGCCTTGGCCGTCGCCAAGGCGGTAGGCAGCACACGGGCCGGCGTGGTGGAGATGTCATTCCAGCACGAGACGGAAGGGGACAATTTCGAAGAACAGATCCTTTACGGAGGTGCCATCCAACTCATGAAAATGTGTTTCCGCGTCATGGTGGAAAACGGCTACCCGCCCAGTTTCGCTTACGCGAAGGCGATCCGTTCGCTCCGTAGCGTGATCGATGTGATGGATGAGGTGGGGATCGAGGAGTACGTCAGCCGGCGCTGCAGCCGCACGGCCGAGTTTGCCATCCGGACCCGCGGCCCCCGCGTGGTCAACGAGGAGGCCATCCGCGAGATCTTCCGGGAAACCGAGCGCGGGGAGTTTGCCCGCGACTGGATGCAGGAATGGTCCCTGGGCATGCCCACCCTTCATCGCCTCCGCCGCACAGCGGCCGACAGCGAGATGGAAAAGACGGGACAGTCCTGGCGACGGGACTTCGGCCGCTAGTCGGAACAGAAGAACACACCCATGCCCGTACACGCCGAACGAATCGCGCGTGACATTCAGGCGATCGCCGCGTGCACGCCATCACCCGGTCAAGGCTCAGACCGCCCGACCTTTTCCCCTTCTTGGCGTAAGGCCCGGGACTATGTGATCGCCGAGGCCGCCAAGACAGGTTGCCATCACCGCGTCGACGCCGCTGGCAATGTCCACATCCGGTCGAAAACAATCGACTGGTCTACCCCCTGCTGGCTTTCCGGCTCCCATCTCGACAGCGTTCCTGGGGGAGGCGACTACGACGGCGTGCTGGGCGTGGTGGCGGCTCTGGAGGTTCTGAGGGCTGCCGCGGAGGACGGAATCAGATCTCTTCCCATGGAGGCGATCATTTTTGCGGAGGAGGAAGGCACTACCTTCGGATTGGGTATGCTTGGCAGTCGAGGTTGGGCAGGAACCTTGGAGGCCAAGGCCCTGGGTGCCTTGAAAAACTCCAAAGGAGAAGACTATTGGCAGGCTGGGAAATCTCATGAAGCCGACCCAACCCGGTTGGAGGCTTGCCGTCTAAAACCTTCCGACTGGCTGGGTTTTCTGGAGCTGCACATCGAACAAGGCGTGGGGATGTGGAAGCGGGGGGAGACCGTAGCCCTCGTGACGGGGATCAATGGCCGCCGACAGTATGCGGTCACCTTCGGCGGCACCGCGAACCATGCGGGATCCACCGGCATGGCCGATCGCCACGATGCCCTCGCGGGAGCGGCCGAAGTGATTGCCGGCTTGGAATCTTTGGCTCCGGCACTGGGACCCCGCGTGGTATCGACGGTCGGACGGATTGCGGTTGAGCCTAACGCCGTCAATGTCATCCCTTCCGGCGCATCCTTCACTGTCGATGTGCGTGCCCCCGAAGACTCGCAACTCAACACAGCGGACAACCGCATCCGCATGTTGGTGAAAGAGGCGGCTGCCAAGCGGGGCCTTTCGGCTGAAATAAAACAGACCGAGTCACTCCCGGCCGTAGCCCTTAGCTCCAGGTTGGCTGATCGGGTTCGTGCTGCGGCAAAGAAAATCTCCTTTCCGTCTCTGCCCGAGACCACCAGCGGGGCGCTGCACGATGCGGCCGTTCTCGCCCCGATTATTCCCACCATCATGCTCTTCGTCGCCAGCCGAGACGGCATCAGCCACAACCCGGGCGAGTTCAGCCGGACGGAGGACATGGCCGCCGCCACCCGCCTCCTCTACGAGGTCGTTTGCCAACCATGAGAAATCCAGGTCAGCCACCCGTCCGGTTCCCCCACCGCAAACCGGTCATTGCCATGATCCATGTCGGAGCCCTCCCGGGAACCGCCTCGCATGGCTCGAGCGTGGCGGAGATTGAACGCCTCGCCTTGAGGGAAGCGGACATCTACAGGAAGGCTGGGGTTCATGGACTGTTGATCGAAAACATGCACGATACTCCCTATCTTAAGGGATCCGTGGGACCGGAGATTGTGGCCACGCTGGCCGTCATCGCCCGGGAAATCAAAAAAGCCTCTCGCCTGCCTTGCGGCATCCAGATACTGGCGGGAGCCAATCAGGATGCCTTGGCCGTAGCCCTGGCGGCTCGGCTCGATTTTATCCGGGCGGAAGCCTACTCCTTTGCCCATGTCGCGGACGAGGGTCTGATGGAATCCTGCGCGGGAGAGCTACTACGCTATCGCCGGACCATCGGAGCCGGAGCTGTGAGCGTGTGGGCCGACATCAAGAAGAAGCACAGCTCCCACGCCATCACCGCGGACATCGACATTGGGGAAGTTGCCCATGCGGTCGAATTCATGAAAGGCGATGCCGTCATCGTCACGGGCGCGACCACGGGAGACTCCCCGCAATTGGCCGATCTGCGCAAAACCAAAGCCGCCACCTCCCTGCCCGTTTATCTCGGCTCCGGCATGACCCACAAGAACCTTGGATCTTATCTCCAACTCGCGGATGGATTCATTGTCGGGTCGGAATTCAAGAAGGATGGAAAATGGTTCAACCCGTTGGACCCGGAAAGAATTACACGATTCATGTCCCAACACCGAAAACTGGCCGGCTGATCTTGTCTCAGGCGGCTTTTCTTTTTTGCACCGCCAAAAAGACCGCCTCGCCCGTGGAGGGTGAGGCCAACTCCACCGGTCCCTCCCCGCCGAATGCCGCCACCGCGTCCTTGATCGCCTCCCTCACGCTGATCGCCAGCATCAGGGGCGGCTCTCCCACCGCCTTGGATCCCTTCACTGCGGCGGTGGGACCGGTCGGACCGTCATAAAACTTCACCCGGAAATCCTTTGGCACATCGCCGATTGCGGGAATCTTGTAGGTGTCGGGCGAATGGGTCAGTAACCGCCCCTCCGTATTCCAGACCAGCTGCTCGGTGGTCAGCCAGCCCATCCCTTGGACAAATCCTCCTTCGATCTGCCCACGGTTGATCCCCTCGTTGATCGATTTGCCCACATCATGAAGAATATCGACCCGCCGGATCCGGGTTTCCCCGGTGAAACCGTCCACCTCCACCTCCGTCACCGCCGCCCCCACGGCAAAATAATAGAAGGGGCGGCCAAATCCCTTTGCCCTGTCCCAATGAATTTCCGGCGTCCGGTAGTAACCGGTCGAGGACAGGGAAACCCGCTGGGCAATCGCCGCCTCAGCCACTTTGGCAAACTCCACCCAATTCGATCCCACCCCCACCTTCCCATCCCGAAACTCGATCTTTTGGGGGTCCGAAAGTTTTAGGAGAGAGGCGACTACCGGCCGAATTCTCTCTTTCAGGGTCTCCACCGCGTTCCGCACCGCTGCTCCGTTGAGGTCGGTCCCTGAGGAGGCGGCGGTAGCGGAGGTGTTGGGCACCTTGTCCGTGGCCGTGGTCATCACCCGCACTCTCGCCGGATCCAGCCCAAGCTCCTGTGCGGCAATCGTGCGGATGTTGGTATGGATCCCCTGCCCCATCTCCGTGCCGCCATGGTTCACCTGCACGGAGCCATCCTTGTAAATGTGCACCAGTGCCCCGGCTTGGTTGTACATCGTCAGGGTGAAGGAGATCCCGAACATGACCGGGGTCATTCCGATCCCCCGCTTGTGCATCGGATTTTTGGCATTCCAGACCGCCAACTCCTTACGCCGTTTCTCGACTTCCGCGTCTTTCTGCAGCTGCCGCCAGATCCTCTGGATCCGGTCATCCTCGATCACCTGCCCGTAGTGGGTAGTCATGCTCTCGCCCGAGCCGCGGTAAAAATTTCTCTCCCGCACAGTCTCCGGTGACAGCTTCAGCGACCGGGCGATCCGGTCCATGATCTCCTCGATCACCAGCATCCCTTGCGGCCCGCCAAAACCGCGGAAGGCGGTGTTGGAAACCAAATTCGTCTTCGCCACGCGCCCGCTGACCTCCACGTCCTTGATAAAGTAGCAGTTGTTGGAGTGGAACATCGCGCGGTCGGTCACGGGTGTGGAGAGGTCCAACGACCATCCTCCGTTAGAGAAAAGCTCTAACTTCATCGCCTGGAGTACGCCTTGCTGGTCGTAACCTACTTCGTACTTCGCCAGAAAGGGATGACGTTTCCCGGTGAGAATCATGTCCTGGTCCCGGTTGTATCGTACCCGGACAGGCCGACCGGTCTTCACGGCAGCCAGCGCCGCCAAGGCCGCCGGGGCCGCCGCCTGCGTCTCCTTGCCACCAAAACCCCCGCCCATCCGCGGCACGCTCACCACCACCTTGTTGGCCGGGATATGCAGAAGGTGGCTGATGCACTGCTGCACCTCGGTCGGATGTTGGGTGGAGGAGGCCACCTGAACCATTCCATCCTCACCGGGCTCGGCAAATGCCGCATTCATCTCCAGATAGAAGTGCTCCTGCCCGCCAAAAGAGAAGGTTCCCTTCATTTTCCGCGATGCGTCTTTCAACCCCTGGGCGGCGTCCCCCCGGCGCATGAAGTTCGGCGGGGTATGAAAGCTCCCGGACGCCACCGCCTCCTCCACCGTGAGGATCGGCTTCTGTTTCTCGTACTCCACCACGACCTTGGCCGCTGCCGCCCGGCAAACCTCCGCGGTTTCTCCCACCACTAGAGCCACCAACTGGCCGTGGAAACAGACCTCTTTCTCGGCAAAGAGAGGCTCATCGTGGACGACGGGACCGGTGTCGTTTAACCCCGGAACATCCTCTGCCATTAGCACCGCCACCACCCCGGGAACCTTCCGAGCCTCGGTCGCATCCCGGCGCTTGATCCGGGCCTTGGCATGGGGCGAGGTCACATACCACACTTCGAGCGCGTTTTCCCTGCGGAGGGAGATATCGTCAGCATAAACCGCCTCACCGTTGACGTGCTTATGCCCGCTCTCGTGCGGGGGCGGCAGGGTTTTGGGATCGGAAACCTTGGGCAGCGGGGCCGCGTAGTCGATCCCGTCACTCTCCCCGGCAAAAAACTTCCGCAACAGGGAGACCAGCACGCCGGCGCGATACTCCTTGGTTCCCCGGGCATCGGTCAGCGGGGTGAACTCCGTCGCCAGCACCCGGCATGCCGCCTCGACGTTTTTTTCGTTCCACGATTTGCCCAAAAGCGCTTTCTCGGTCCTCTTGGCGCGGACTGGCGTGGCCGCCACCCCGCCAAACGCAAGGCGTGCGCCGCCCACCTTCCCCTCCTTGTCGAGGACGACCACAAAGCAGGCGGAGACGGTGCTGATATCCATCTCCCGCCTCTTGGAAACCTTGTACCACTCTCGAAGGATCCGACCCCCGCTTTTGAAGGATGGGATCGGCACGATCACTTCCTTCAGAATCTCCCCGGCCTTCAGACAGGTCTTGCGGTAATCCGTGAAGAAGGAGTCGACCGAAACCTTGCGCTCTCCCTTGGCGGAGGCACAGACCATGGTCGCCGCATGGGCCAGCAAGACAGGGGCGGTGTCGCCGATCGGGGAAGCTGTGACCAGGTTGCCGCCAAGGGTGGCACGATTGCGGATCTGACGGGATCCGAACACCCACAACATTCGTGCCCACTCCGGAAAATCTTTTTCCACCAGATCCGCCAAGTCGGTGAGCTTGAGCCCAGCCCCCAGATGCCAAGCGTCTTTGACTTTTTTGGATTTGACCAGTTCGGCGACCGATTCGATGGAGACAAGAACGGGAAACTTCTTGAAGCGCTTGGCAATGTCCACGCCCATCTCCGTGGCCCCGGCAATAAGGCGAGCCGATGGGTATTTCTTCAAAATCGCAAAAAGCTCCTTCAGCGTGCCCGGGCGGAAGAACATCTCCCCGTTCTGGCGATATTCCATCGATCGGAGACGGACAGGTGCCTTGGCGAGGGTGCGGTCGAAGCGGTCGGAGCCTTTCTTCTTTCTCTCCGCCAGGGCTACTCGGGCGGCTTCGCGGATCGGTCGGTAGCCGGTGCAGCGACAGAGATTCCCGCACAACTGGTCATCCAACTTCCATGCGCGATCCAGATCCTTGCGATAGTACCCCTCAAACATCGACATGATAAACCCGGGCGTGCAGTAGCCGCACTGCGAGCCTTGATAGGCCGTCATCGCCTCTTGCACCGGATGGGCACAGCCGTTCTCCAACCCCTCCACCGTCACCACTTCACGCCCGGCCATGAGGATGAGTGGGGTCAGGCAGCTATTGATCGATCGATAGGCCGGTTTTCCGGCGGCGTCGATCTCGGTGACCGCCACGGAACAGGCGCCGCAATCCCCCTCCGCGCAACCCTCCTTGGATCCGGTGCGACCGCTGGCCCGGAGCCAGTCGAGCAGGGTCAGATTAGGGGAAATTCCCTTCACCTCCACCGTCTCGCCGTTCAGCCGGAAGGAAAAGCTGTCAGGCATGAGTTGACCCTATCGCCGTTGAGGAACTGAAGAAAGCAGGTCCGATAGAGGATAAAACCGGGATGCATTTCCCTCTTTCAGCAAGAAAGACTCGGCGGCAGTGGATTTTCTTCCCGCTGTCATCCTCCATGCGTGGCTTCCCGTGCGAGAAACTTCCCCCTCCCGATCTTCCCGGTGAACTTGCCGTCCCGGAACGCCACCTCCCCGCGCACCGTCACCACCTCCGGCTTGCCCACCGTCTTCCAGCCCTCAAAGGCGTTGTAGTCGATGTTCATGTGGTGAGTCTTGGCGGAAATCGTGCCGGGGGCATCCGGATGCCACACCACCAGATCCGCATCCGCCCCCACGGCCACCGACCCCTTGCGCGGCGCCAATCCGAACAACCGGGCCGCCGCCGTGCTGGCCACCTCGACAAACCTTTGCAGATCCAGCTTCCCGGTCTTCACCCCGTGGGTGTAAAGGAGCGTCACCCGATCCTCGAGCGAGGGAATTCCATTGGGGATCTTGGTGAAATCAGCCCGGCCCATCTCCTTTTGTCCCTGAAAGTCGAACGGGGCATGATCGGTCGCCAAGGTATCGATGAACCCCTGTTGCAGCCCGTTCCACAGGATCGGTTGGTTCTTTTTGTCCCGCAACGGTGGCGACATGACGAACTTGGCGCCCTCAAAGTTCGGCCGCTCGGCAAAGGTCTTGTCCGTGACCAGATACTGAATGAGCGTCTCCACCCAGGCCTTCACTCCCCTCTCCCGGGCACGGGTGGCCTCAAGCAACGCCTCCTCGCAGCTGAGATGCACCACGTACACATGGGCCCCGGTCATCTCGGCAAAAGTCATGAGATGATGCACTCCCTCGGCCTCGACCACCGGAGGCCGGCTTTCGTGATGGTATTCAGGTCCGGCTTTCCCCGCGGCGAGCAGTTCCTGCTGAAGCACAGCGATCAGCTCGGGATTTTCACAGTGGGCGGTGGTGATCACTCCCAACTGGCGGCTAAGCTTGAGCGTATGGTACAGCTCCTCGTCGGTCACTCCGAAGGCCCCTTTGTAGGCAAGGAACACCTTGAAGCTGGCCACACCCGCCTGGACGATCTTCTTCAGCTGGTCGGCCGTCTTGCCATCAAACCTCGTCACTCCCATGTGAAAGGTGAAGTCGCAGGCACTCTTTCCCTCCGCCTTCCCCCGCCAAAGTTCATAGGAGCCGTAAGGATCGTCTGCCCGCGAGGGGCAGATCATCTCGATGAGGGTGGTCGTGCCTCCGGCGAGTGCGGCCTTGCTGGCCGTCTCGTAGGTGTCCTTGGCCAGCGTGCCCATGAACGGGAGATGAATGTGGACGTGGGGATCGATGAATCCGGGAAAGATGTACTTACCCTTGGCATCGATGACCGTCGCCC
>Ga0214917_10003315_pt1 | contig 18695 bp, 11 predicted proteins | sample LL_1208_BB_MetaG_FD_177983 | JGI IMG/M metagenome (GOLD analysis project Ga0214917, IMG submission 177983) | Freshwater microbial communities from Lake Lanier, Atlanta, Georgia, United States - LL_1208_BB | ecosystem: Environmental > Aquatic > Freshwater > Lake | place: USA: Georgia | collected...
TAATATCAACATGAGCAGAATACTAAACCTTGAAACCAACCGAGCATATAATCTAAATGATGTTCCTGATGAAGTAGAAGATCTAAGATTTTGTGTATTGGACAATGCTGATCCCAAAAACCCCGACTATTATTTTATTCCGTTAATTTTCTTAGAAAGTTTTAACAGCCCAGCTCTAGTATTACGTATTGGTGATAACACTATTAAAATGCCTGTAGATTGGCAGTTATTGATTGGCGAATCAGATCTAGGTGATTTAGAAGTAGTGCCACTTACTAGTATAAATGATCGTGGGTTTAGTGCTTTTTGCTTTAACCCCATTAATAGTTTTAGGCCCGAATTCCATCCAGTGGAAATCGTAGACATCTATCAAGATGTCAAATGGTATTTTCCTAAATTACGTGCTGGTCAGTTATTGGCAGTTCCTGTCAGCGATGACGAAAATCCTTTATGTGCTTTTTTTGTAAAGGACATTAGTAGATCAAGTGAAGTCATAGATTTCAGTAGAGCTTGGTAATGGCGAAACCTAGAAAACTTAGCTTAGATAGATTGTTTGGGGCCATGGATCTCAAACGACGTGATTTCCTAACATCATTAGACGAAGAAGAACGAAAAGAATTTAGTGCGTATCTATCTATGCGATATGCTTCTTGCGTGGAAGGATCTCCGGACCTACAAGAATATTACTTAATGTCAACTAATACACGATTAAATTATCATTTTGCTGCTATTGGTCGTCATCCTAAATTACAATGGTTATTGTTAAGTAGTGTTAGTCCTGGCATGGGCCGGCAACGTCACTATTGGTTGAAGGGACCCGACGGCAAAGGCTCAGGTCGCTCTAAGAAATTTTTAGAACAATTATACCCACACCTTGGGGATGAGGAAATTGATTTGATGTTGAAGATTAATGATAGATCAGACTTGGTTGAAATGGCACGACAACTAGGGTGGGATGATCGCAGGATCAAAGATGAGCTATGACCTATCAATGTCCGTATTGCAAGAAGCAATTTGTTAAAGAATCAACGCTGACTAGTCATGCCTGTGAACGTAAACGTAGATTTCAACAAGAGCGTGAAATTGGAGTACAGTGGGGTTTTCAAGCATATCTGATATTTTATGCAACAACTCAAAGCGGAAAGCCAAAGACATATGAAAAATTTGTTGACAGTCCTTACTATACTGCTTTTGTACGTTTCGGTCGGCATTGTCACAGTATTCATTGCATCAACCTTGCCAATTTTACCCGTTGGTTACTAAAGAATAATCGTAAATTAGACCAATGGACTAGTGAAGCTAATTACGCTGAATGGTTATTTGATTATATACGTAGAGAAAATGTCCAAGATGCTTTAGAACGCAGTGTGCAGACTATGATAGATTTTATGTATGAGCATCCTGAATACAAAAATGGTTACAGAGATTATTTTAGACTAGTAAATGCTAATCGCATCTGCTATCATATCGGTACTGGGCGAGTAAGTCCTTGGGCTGTTTATAACTGCGAAAGTGGGCAAGATTTTTTAGCGTCACTCAATGATGATCAAGTCAGCGGAATTACAGCTATCATTGACCCCACTTATTGGCAGGCGAGATTCCGTGACTTTCCCGAAGATGTTTCCTTTGTAAGACGTATACTAGAAGTAGCTGGATTATGAAATTTCGCAGTGACATTGACATAGATTTTGCAGATAGACAGCAGATCTTAGCTAAAATTCCACACATCGATGCCAGCATTGATAATAAAACACAGCATAATACCGGCATATATGTAACTGACATTCCATATAACCCCATCACAAATACTGCTACCATAGATTACCGAACAGCCGAAGATCGAGGATATATAAAACTTGATTTGCTGAATGTAAACATATATCAGCAAATCAACAGCGAACAAGAACTCATAGAACTAATGAATCAAACGCCACCTTGGGCAAAGTTATTGGATCGATCATTCTGTGAGCAGTTAATACACATAGGCAATCACTACGACACACTATTAAAAATGCCCAATCCCATTAATAGCATAGTAGAATTAGCTATGTTTTTAGCAGTCATAAGACCCGGAAAAAGGCATTTAATTGGGCGTCCGTGGAAAGAAGTCAAATTGACCATATGGGACCGGCCCTTAGATGGTTATTACTTTAAACAAAGTCATAGCATAGCATATGCTCACTTGGTGGCGGTGCATATGAACCTATTAAATAGGTCTACGAACCAAGGTAATTGAGCGTCGTTTGCTGCGTTTAGCAGCGATTTCCTTTAAGCTGATATTAGGACCCACTACTATAGTCACGTCCTTACTATTCATTGTCTTAATACAGAATTTAAATTCAGCCCAATCTGATTTTAGAAAAACATTGATTGGGATCATTCTATTACTTTCCCACCACCATTGTTCACCTAAGGTTAGAAATTTAATTTTCTGATCTTGGCTTCGCAAACTACCAAAATCGTAAATGGTAGTAATTTGTTCATCGGAATTCTGTATGATTCCGATATAATCATTGCCGCCATATGTAAGGTAAGTTATAAACGGGTATCGGCTTAAGAGCTCTTTAATTTCTTCCACTTTTTGGTAAATAGTAAAATAATGATTACAATCCAAACATATTTATATCCAGTTGTTGTAGTGGCCGAATTTTGGGACCCTACTGTTTTTACTACAAGGAATCGGGAAGTGTATGCAACGCCAGTAACTATTTACCAAGGAATCGACAACCCAATCCAGGTTCGTGTTTGCAATCAAGATCAGAAGTCAGTTAACATGAACGGGCGTGTTGTTCAGGTTGATATACAAAATCCTGATAATTATCTTACCGAGTACAGTTTTGGTGTCTCCTTTACTAACAGAGGTCGCGGGTTTGGTAATTTTACTATTCCAAAGTCTGTTGTGGACAGTTTAACCAAGCGTAATTATAAATTAACTTTTAGAATTATTGATGAAGCAACCAATAAGCAACAACCTTTGTATATAGATGACAGTTTTGGGGTCCCATTGGACCTTATTGTAAAACCGGCATATTATTCAGACATGCCCATACAAGAAAATGAATCCTCAGACTTTTTATCCATTGATGGCGGAACCACACCATGACATTAGAAACACAATCACTTAATTTAAACGCAAGACAGATTCTCATCAAGAGATTAAGTACTACTCAAGCTCTTGATTATACCGGTCCAATTGGTGAATTAATCTTAGACACTACGTTAAAATTATTACGTATTCAAGATGGTGTAACTCCAGGTGGTATACTTATTACTAGTGCTGCCTATTTGGCTACACAAGTAGCTAATCTACAAAGTCAAATTAATAGTATCTTGAGTAATATAGATCCTGCCGCTCTCGATAGTTTTACAGAAGTCATAGCAAATGTTAATGCCTTGTTGGCAAACAATGTAGAATCTAGTCTTACTAATTCGGGGTTCTATGCAAATTTAACTAATACTGGTAACTTAGTTGTTGATGGTAGTATTTTACCTAAAACACATTTAAGCCAAGATTTAGGCTCAAGTTCTAGAGCATGGCGTGATTTATATTTGTCTGGCTCCAGTGCGTACTTTGGTAATATTAAAGTTTCAGTTACAAACCAAGGAGTAATTGCCTCACGTGGGTCTAATGTTATACCGGTAGTTGGCAATATTCGCTTCCCAGATGGTACTGTACAGACATCAGCTGTCAATGCTGCTGATGTAGCTAATTTATCAACACTATTTACCCCAGAAACAGCGGCAAATATTGCCAACGTAGTCACATTTGTTAGCAATGCTACTAGTTTCTTTGATCAGATGATCGACAATAAGGTCATACCTGTAGCAGCTAATTTAGCAGCACTGATTGGTAATGTTGTTATAGAATGGACTCATCCAGTAACAGGCAATATATGGACAACATTTCATTATGAATCCGGTATCAGAGTAACTAATATACAGCAAGGACAAAACCTAATAGAAAATTGTATTACTATGTTTGAGGGTAATCTTTTGCCCGAATATGATTCAGGTACAAATACAATAAATGTTATTAAAGTTGATAAATTATTACACTCAAATTTAGCCATTATTGCATCAGGTTATGGACTATCATCAATTATAAATGGTAATGTTGCATTTGCTTCTACTTCCGTTGATGTAACCAATATAGAAGAAGATGGTAATGCTTACGTAATTTCACTAGCTATCCCAATCGCACCTTATGCCAATGCAGAAGCCTTTACATTTACCTATGATACAGTAGCTCATGGTATTCCTGTTTTATGGTTTGATGCTAATGCTACACCTTCGGGTTCGCAATTTTTTAGGGGAGCAAAAATAGACTATCATGCTCACAGTGAAGATTCAGGTACTATGATTGGTAGTATTCATATTGCAGTTAAAGATAATAAAACAAATGTAACCCACACTGAAACCGGAAGTGGTACAGCAGATTTGGCTAATAATGTTTTATGGGGTCGCTTCAATAATAAAGAAGATAAACTATATTATCTAAGAAGTGATGGCGTATCGGCACCAATATCTATACAATATACAGCAAAAATGTTTTATGCAGAATACGGAGTATAATAAATGGCAAAAATAAATCGATTTGCAACAAGTGAAATAGAAGGAACAGCGAGTTCAAGCACGGTCGTACCCCCGTTAGGTATGCATTTCGATTCTTCTGGATCCGTGTTTTTCAGCAACGGATCAGCTTCTTCTAAGAAATTTATAACTCCAGGTAAAATATTTGGAAATGAAGGCGGTGGTGCCTCCGGCTTAGACACGTTAAAATTAATTCCTGATGCCTCAGCTTATGACACTGGGTCTACTCAATTTGTTGTAGTTGATAGTGCTGGGAGTAATCGAGTTCATCTTAGAGCTGGTGGTACTTTAGATGCAGCCACTACTCAATTATATATTGGCGGCACGAAAAATTTCATTAAAGTTGATGATTCTACTAATGCTGTTACTATTGGAACTAGAGGCACCGATGTTGACAGCGAATGGACTTTCTCTGACACAGGGTCACTTAATTTAGGTACTGCTGTAAACTTTACTTCTCAATATCCTATTTCATTCGCAGCTAATCTTGATGCAAATACATTTATAGTTTCCGGTACAAGTTCTAGCTTTGATGGTGGGACCGGATGGGAATACGATGTTATAATTAATTCCTTAACTACGGGCATTGTTACTGTAAGTTTAAATAACCCACTATTGGCCAGTAACATTGGCTATAAAGTCGGAGATACTTTTAGTTTCGGACCTGGGTATCACGGCATAAGGGGATATAATCTAAACTTGACCGTAGATTCTATAACAGAAAATTTAAGTCCGGCTGGCTTTTATGCAAATTTAATTGTAGGAACACTACCGGTATTAGAAACTTCAATATCATCAGCTAAACCCTTAAAAATTAATGCAGGAACAGCAAACATTGTTGTAGGTACTGATGGATCTATTAATCTTAACTCTGGTGGTATTATATCCGAAGAGATGATTAATTCTAGGAATAGCATTGCTATAAAACCTTCTACAGATTCTGATGCTACATTATTACTTGCATCTTCTATAACAGGTGGCAATACTGCAATCGTTACCACAGCTAATCTAGCAGAAATAGCATTAACAATTGGAACAAATGATCAAGGTGTTAAATTAAAGGTTGATGGGAACGTAGAAATTTCCTCGGCTAACAGGGATGATGGTACTACTAAAACATGGAAGTTTATAAGTACAGGAAAATTAAGTTCACAGGATGATTCGTTTTACATTCAACAACCTTCAATTATAGATAATACATCGGGACTTTTTACTTTAAATAGTTCTGCGTTAACTGTATCCTCTGGATTAGATCTAATATTACAAGCCGGTGGAAACGCTAGTACTTGGACGTTTACTGCTTCAAGTGAAATTAAGTTTCCTAATAATAGTATACTTTCTGGTGTTAGTTATGCAAATTCCTACCCTGGAATCCAAATCATAACCGATGCTAATACTAATCCCACAATTGGTTTAGCAGTGTATACCAGCAATGCCAATCTTACTTATGTTACACCTGCAGATTCTGTTGAATCTGGTCTAGTATTTGGTTCTGTTGGTCATCAAGTGGCCTTACCTAAATCTGGTGATTTAACTGTACTGTCACGTACAGGTCGAGTTGCTGATCCCACCAATACTGTATCTGCTACTAGAGGTGGCAATGTTTATATTACTGCCGGCAGTGGTGGTGGAAACGCCGGTGATCCTGTTTATGGTGAAGAAGGAGGGCATGTCTTCATTGATGCAGGTTTCAGTACTAAAGATGCTATAAATGGTGGATCTATCGCACTACGTACTGGTGCTGGTTACAACGGATTTGGTAACTTAGTTATTCAAACTAATGGTAACGATAGTTTCTTATTTGAAAATACTGGAAATCTTACAGTGCCCGGTAGTATTTTACCGTTGACTGATCTTACACTAAATTTAGGTAGTAGAACCAATAGATTTAGAGACATATTTGGTAACCTAACATTGCCTAACTCAGCTGTTATTGGTCAAGCAAATGATGTTGAAATCACTGACGCTGCCACAACCTATACAAATAGCTTGACTGCTTGGGAAGATGTACGAGCCAGTTATCAGGCACAAGCCAATACGTTGGGTATTACATCCGCTGGATGGCCATTCATAGCATGGAACGCAACCGGCACAACTGCCGCTGGGTTGCTATCTCAGCTTACAACAGCTTGGCAAATACAGAATGGTTCGCCAAGTAGTCCACCAACGCCGCTAATATTTGTGCCGGCAATATCATCCGCAACGTATCAGCAAATCAGAAGTACATTGACAGTCGTACTAGACACCTACACCAATTGGCAAGCATTGTTAACCAGTGTGGAAATCACCGCAGGAACTGAATCAATTACATTGTTGAGCAATGGCAAGTTGCAGGTTCCCAATATAATCCAAACTGATCCAGAAGAAGATCTAGTTATCCGGACAAGATATGCTGGAGCAACAAGTCCGGGGGGAAGCGGTAGTGGCAGTGGTGCTCTTTCATATGCCATTAAAGACTTTACGTTTGGAACTAACGGCAGTTTAACGTTTCCTGATGGAACTATTCAGACTACAGCATATTCACCTGTAACAGGTTCGTGGACTTTGACACCAGGTACAAACACTGTGAGCTTTACTGTACCACCTAACGGTGCATATCATATGTGGGTCAGGGGAAATATTCCTAATGGTATCATATCATATGTTGCCACAGTGCATGTTACCAATCCCAATGTACCAGTGATAGGCTCACAACGGGGATATAACTATACAGATGGCGGTAGCCCAATACTACTAACAAGCATGCCTAGTCAGTTTGTAGGTACAGAAGGTACAATAGCAACTGGGGGCGTAGTTGGCACAAGAAACAATGAGTTTATATTTGGCATTAGCAATACTACCGGAACGTCACAAACAATCTACTGGGGTTATACAAAGATTTAATATGAAAGCATTTGTAATCATCTTACAAGAAAGCGAACACAGCCGTAAGGTTGGTGCTGAAGCTATCGAAGCTGCCCGTAAGTTTGGCATTGAACCGGAAGTACACAACGGTGTGCTAGGTTACAATGCTCCTGAAAAATTTCGTGAGTACGGTATTACACGCTTTTTGACTCGTGATATTATTGATAATCCCGGACATCAGGGGTGTTTTCTCAGCCACTTTGAGCTGTGGATGAAATGCGTCAAGTTGAACGAACCCACTATTATCCTGGAACACGACGCAGTTTTTATACGAACACTGCCCGACGATATACTGGATAAGTTTGACGGTGTGTTAAAATTAGACCCATTTGATGTATTTGACACTACAGAAATTTATACCAAAAACGTTCAAGGCCATATGAGCGAGCCTGTAGAAGTTTGGCACCAGCCTAGTAGAAACACTTGGCACGGTACAGGTGAATTTTTATGGGGTGCATACGGTTATATTATCAAGCCACATGCTGCTATGGAACTAGTACAGTTTGCTCGCAGAATAGGAGCTGCACCCACTGATATACACATTGGTCGCAATATTGTAGACATCAAAACAACCACTGTTACTGTAGTAACAATGAATCAAACTTACATCGACAACGGTGTTAAACAGCTCAGTAGCACCAGCAATTTGAATCAGTACATACCCGGAGTAAATCGTATGGCTCGAGAACCTTACTTGAGCCCTAAAAAATACAAAGAGCTGGTCAAAACCTTAGAGTTTATAGATACAATAAATATAGACAGAACAAATGAATATAAGAATCTCTTTTGAGTATACCCGATGTTTTGTTATTCCTGCTAACTGATACAATCAGATCATAGTGATTCCTTGTACCGACAAAAAATTTCGTTTGTTTGTCACAAACATATGATTGGTGATATAAAGATTTATACGTGAGATATCAAAGTTTAAAATAAAAATAAATATTAAATTAACTCTAAGAGGTATATATGACCACTGATGTAATGACAATATCGTCCCCCCCAACTTACCCAAGCGTAATCAATTTTGATTTATTATTGGGGGAAGTTCTTTATGTAAGACCGGTACAAACATTAAATGCCACAGTCAACTTTAGGGGGAGTTCGTCGAGTACCTTAAATTCTTTATTATCAGACAGATTAATCACAGCTCGTTTGATTTTAAGAACTGGAACTAGATCTTTTATCCCGCAAACTTTTTATGTTGATGGTGTAATACATTACCCTGATTTTCTAAATGGTAGCCAAACTAAGAGTGTAAGTACGAATAGAATGATTGAATACACGTTTAAATTTTATAAAGATGGTAATAACATTTATTCGATGGCTTTTGTATCACAATATGCTCCTACTATTAAAGGTGCTGTAGCTGTTTCTGCAAGATAATAGAGAAATAATAATATGAACAACTTGAGAGAATATGTAATTACATTATACAAGCATGAGGATTTAGATAGTTTCTATGAAGATATGGAAACAGAAGGCGGTAATTTATATATACCCTCGAGAGCTGTTCCGGTATCAATTCGCAAACCTACCAGTAGAAGCACTTTTTATTATCTTTCAGAGGAAGAAGCAGAACTAGTTAGACAAGATTCACGGGTAGAAGAGGTAAGTCTAAGTGCTCAAGAGTTAGGCTTGATTAATTGGCCTAGTTGGACAAAGTCTGGTAATTTTACTGCCACTGGGGTCTCCGGGGCTATGCAATGGGGATTTACACGAGTAGCGAATTCTGCAAGTGTATCTGGTAGCATAAACAGTGGATCTCAGGTGGGTGCAACCATACAAATACCATTTTTTAGAGGATATGGCGATGGTGCCGATGTTGATGTTGTTATAAGTGACGGGCATATTAATTCCTCGCATCCAGAATTCGCATTAAATGAAGATGGATCCGGTGGAACTAGATTTGTTAATTATAATTGGTTCCAACACAATCCTGCTGTAACTGGACAACCTCCCACTGTTTACTCATATTATTTTGGTCTTGCGTCAAATGATAATCATGGGGCTCATTGTGCTGGCACAGTGGCAGGATCAATGCAAGGGTGGGCAAAAAAGGCAAATATTTATAATATTAGAGCTCCCTATGGTGACACATATAATTTGCCAGATTTTTATCATTTTGAGTTTATTAAACAGTTTCATCTTAATAAGCCTATAGATCCTGAATTTGGTTTAAAAAATCCTACAGTAATTAACGCTAGTTGGGGATCAGGAGCGGTATTTGATACAAATGTAGCTTCTGGTACTGGCTTAGTCAGTAGTACTGTAATTGATTCTCCGATGATTGAGTCTATTGTGTATAGAGGTACGACCTATAATAGACCGTTCACAGTTGCACAATTAGTTTCATGGAAGATACCTCTATTTAGAACATATACATCTGCTTTACGGTCGGGAAGTACATGGTTTGTAGAAATTGAGGCTAGAAATCCCAACTACGAAGCTGACCTATTAGATTTAATTAAATTAGATGGTGTAGTGTACGTATCCGCCGCGGGTAACAGAAATCAATATATTGATGTACCTGGTGGACCTGATTATGATAATCGCATTATTGGAAGAAGTACTTATAGTTCTCCAACTGGGCCTACTAGTACTTTCTATTATAACAGAGGAACCAGCACCTCTGGATCGGTACAAACAGACACCGGAGACCAAAGTATACCCATTTGTATTGGGGCGATAGATGCAAATGACGGACCGGCTATCTTTAGTAATTTTAATAATTTTTCGCAAGGATCCACTAACCATGGACCTAGAATTGACACGTTTGCTCCTGGTAAGCAAATCTTAAGTTCGGTAAATACCAGCGGCTCAATTACGGATCCAAGAGATTCAAATTGGTCATTAGCCATGTATCAAGGTACAAGTATGGCATCACCTCAAGTAGCTGGTGTGCTAGCTTTATTAGCAGGTAAAAATTTAAGGTTAGCTCAACCTATCAATCAGAAAGAATTTAGATCATGGGTAAGAACAAATTCTGCTCTGAATACTTTAGTAGGACTACCAACAGGTAGCCCAAATAGAACCTTGGCTGTTCCTACCGGGGTAGTCACATGGACGCAAACAACTAATGTTCAATTTACAACTACAACAACTAGTACTTCCTCTACGACAACATTACCACCAAGCCCTACAGTCTGCGGCCCGTATAGTAATATAACAGTTGTTGGCAGCACTACTGGGGGAACTGTTTGGGGTAGTAACCCATACACCGCAGACTCTGATATGCGTAAGGCTGTAGTACACGCTGGACTTGCACAACCTGGTCAAACAGTTACAATACAAAGACATTCTCCTTATTTTTATCCTAGTTATACGGGATCTATACGTAACAATATACAGACACTACCTTACGGTGGATGGTGTGGGCATTATATAGAACTTGCAACTGTTGTACCAACAACTACAACTATTGGTCCTACTACAACAACTATTGCACCTCAGTTTTGGATACAAGTTAATAATCCATTAAATGCCGTTGTCGGTTCACAGTTTCAGTCTACTTTAATCGGACAAATTAACGGTGTTAATACACATTCAAATATTAGGATTGTGAGTGGGACACTTCCTACTGGAATTACTGCTTCTAATTTCGGAGCGTCATCTACACCAGGATTTATTTTAGGAATAACACTTTCCGGAACACCAACAACTGCTCAGATAAGTGATTTGACTGTAACAGCTAATTTTGGTACCGGTTCAGTAACACGGTATCTAACTTTCGCAGTAAACAGTGCTCCTACCACTACAACTACATCAACTACAACCAAACCTCCATTTTTAACCACTACTTCTACTACTTCTACTACAAGAGCTCCCACAACTACTTCAACTACATCAACTTCTACTACAACGACCATCGCACCTCCTTTGCCCGAGTATAAACTAATAAAAAGAACAGACTCTATAGCAGTGAATGGCACTGTCAACATTGATGTAGCATTAGGTCATATGCACATGTTTATGAATCCTATACCACCTATAGGTAAGTCTAATGGCAAAGTTACAATTAATCTACGTGGAAGCGATAGTCAAAGTCTTGCTAATACTTTATCATCAAATGCTTATCACGAAATTTATATCTATTTTAATCAAAAAACGGGCAGTTCAGCATCAATAGCCGGTTGGCAAATAGATGGAGCTGCTATTATACCCGATGATATCTCTACTATATCAAGCACACCAATTCTTACTAAATGTATTTCCGAGATAAAAGCAATTTTGTTTAAAGACATAAATGGTGTTTTCCGTTTACAAGTCGATACAGAAGGGAATTTCAGACAAGATGCAAGTATTAAAAAACTTCCCCTTACTACAACTTTAGGTGAAAGTGAGGCTTCGGGTCTCATTGAAGGTATAGCCGCAGTTCCTACTACCAAGGCACCCAAACCCACAACTTTAAGTTTGAGTTTTTCACCAAGCACTGCTACCGCTGGTGTCAAGTACACACTAACTTTTAAAGGTGGTCCAACTGCTGCATTGAATGATGGACAAGCAGCATCAACTTTAGTAAGACAAAAAGCCGACACCGATGACTTTTTTTACATAGGTTATCAGGCAGGAACTTGGATAAATGGTTCCGGTGTAATTGATGCTCAGGATCGCCTAACTTTAGATGCTAAAGGTCAATTCGTAAATCCTAATGCCTTGTATCCCTTACCTGGACTGGTAACATATGAATTAACGTTACCAATATCACCGAAATGGATTTACTCTCCTGCCGGGACAGAAATTAGACAGTACACAACCCTAGTTCAACCAAATGCAACACTTCCCTATTACAAACTTTCATTAGATTGGCATGAGAAGTATGCTGGAGAAATTATCACTCTTGTCTACTCATCTGCGGATACAACTGGAAAGTATAGCATACAAATAACAGCAGATATGGATTGGAATATGCTCATTGATGGATCTGGGGTATTTAATGCTGCTGGATTGGTCGATGTTCCTTCTGCTAGTTTATCGAAAAAATCACACAAATTTAATTTCAAAGTACGAGATTCGCTCGTTAGGACAAACATTCTTGTATATTTCAAATTATTTAGAAATGGTATTCAAGTTGCCGAAACATGTCTACGTATAGGTGATGCAGAAAATAAAAATCCAGGCCCCCATAACATTAATTTCTTCCTACGGGCAGATAGGTACAGCAAAGCCTATGGCGAACCTCTCGCTGTATTTTTCAGCACTCTTGATAAATTTGGAGCTCAGAAATTTAGAATTAGACATAGTCAAGTAAGACTGAAAGATTCTATAGTAATATCTAGTCCTAGAATTATTACAACTGGCCAAGAATTTTTTGTTTTTGATAGTACAGGAACTAAGAGTTCGCCCAATAATGCAGCAGAAGCACCGGGTACTATTACATTCTTGTATCCAACCGCCAGTTCCACTACACCTGCTCAATTATATCTATTTGTTGATAGATTGAAAGATGGCACCTGGCAACAAGTGGTTAGAACTGGCCCAATTGTAATTCAACCAGCCGCATCTGGTATGTTGCCAAAGTCTCATATTCAAACCGACACTTTACACAAATTTGCAGGTAATGTCGCGTATCTGTATATAGCAACTAATGAGTATAACGCTGAAGAAACTGTAACTTTAAGACTAAACAATACACAAAAAGTATTTGTTAATGATACAGCTCCTTTGAATGATGTTTTATGGGAAAATAATAAACAAGCAATTATAGCACAACCTTTGGTTACTTCATTAAGCGAATATACATACGCTTCACCGATGTTAATGTCCAAGAGACCCAGTGATGCAGAGCCTGTTACAAGAGCTTCGGCTAGTTTATCAGTCACACCAATTGGTGGCGTTGATCCTAAATTTGATGCAAATTTAAGTTTGCCATCAAAACCCTCTGTTACAGTTTTTCCAAATCAATTGACTGTGACAGATGGATCAGATGTAACCTTTACTGTTGAGGTAATTGGAGAACCAGACGGTCTGACGTTTTCTTTAGATGTGAATTCGTTTTACACTAGTGAAGGAATAACCAGCAGTATTTTTACTGATAATATACTTGGTGGATCAGGAGTTCTTAAAAACGGTACATTTACGATAAAGAAGAAAATTGCACCTGGTAATTATAATGGTCAAAAAGTATATTTTGATTTGTATAAAGGCACAGGGAGTTCAGCAGTTAAGATAGCAACGCCTTTGCCTGCTGCCTCTAACGCCAACTATACCGGAAGAGTACAAAACATTATGCTAAGAGAACGTACCACTTATTTCAGTGGTATTTTAAGTAGCAGACAGGGAACCTTAACAAGTACACCCAAGGTTGTAGCTATTTTTGGCGATTCATGGAGTGCTTCTGGTGGTGGTATACTACGCGAGGGTGGTGACCAGTCAAATGGGCGTGATTGGATAGAAAGCTCGCAGTTTGGCGATATCTACACAGCTATGTTACAAGTTTTCCCTGAAGAAAACTTACAGAGATTCACACGAGGCGGATTTACCAGTATGGAAGCACTAGGAATATTTTCAGCTTTGCCTGGTAATCCTTTAGTTGCTGCTGGGTACGCAAATATAACTGAGTACTTGAACGCTGTAAGACCTAGTTACGTAGTCTATCGTTTTGGTGGGGCGGATGCAATGAATTGGGGTAAAGTACCGGCAGCTGGAGAGTTTGGTCATGGCCAAACTTGGGACGTTGCTTATGTAACAGATCTAATCAAAACCAATATAGATACAATAGTTAGACGTACACGCTTGAATGGGGGCGAACCAATTCTTATAGGACCTTCTCCGTCATTGAGTTCGGTATCAGATCCGGGGTTTGGTCCACTTAAAGGTTTGCTACAAGAGCAAGGTGGATTTTTATCTAACGCCTGGTACACAGCGATAGGACAAATATTGGACTCGGTTAATACCTATATGCAATCTGTAGCTAGCAGTCTAGGACTTATATATGTCAATGTTAGATCTCTTGTATCTATAAATGGGGGTGTTCCTGCGGGGGCAATCGTAGACGGTTTGCATTTTACTGCTCAATTTGGCGGTAGAATCTCTGATTTAATAGCAAGGGATATTGTAAGACAATTTAAACATTATGAAGGTAGTAAAATTACCTATACTGTTGTGAGCTCAGGAATTACACAGAGTTCTAATATAAACTATAGTATAGGTGGTGGTGTTTCTGCAGCAGACTTTGTAGGTAATCCTAAATTGACTGGCAGAGTTTTAAAACTTTCGCCAGCAGCACCAGGAGTAGTCAACGGTATAACAAGAACTGTCTATAGTAGATTGTTTGAACCAGGTGGTGCTAACTCTAAGTTTAGAGTAGTAATCAATCCAACTTTAACTATTTCAGCATATATAAATGGATCTGATCTAGTAATCTCTGATGAAATTTTCTGGAATAAAGAGGCCTTAGTTGGTACTAAATTAACGGAAGTAACAGCAGCTTGTAAAGCTGCTGGTTACAGAGTCGGCATAGTAATCACACCATATGCTTTATTTGGTAACGAAAATATACCAGCAGTTACTCAGGCTGCTCTAGACGCCGAAGTAGCAAATTCTGGAGTTGATTTTGTTGTATTAGACGGTTATTACTTAGGAGATCCTAATTTAACATATTCATATCTATTAAATTGGCACACTGTAACAACCGCCAAATATATTGCTGCACCGTATAATAAAGGTATTAAAATTGTAGTGCAGGGTTTTACCAACCCTGCATTCAATCTTGAGGATTTGGGTAATTTCATAAAGAACATGGCAGCTATACCTGGAGTGGAAGAATTCTACTATGCACGTCATAGAGATTTTGATGACATTTATTGGTTTAGTACTATGACTCCTTATCTAGGACATGGTTGGAATGGCACCGAATATACAGAAAAAGCCGATAAACCTTTTGAAACTCAACAGTTAATCGTAACTAGAGAATCATTTATTACAATTGGTGGAGATTCAGATTCTGTTGCTGAAAATATGACAGCTACAGCTACCACTTTCACTAATAAAGTTGATGTAACACCCATAGCATTAGGAAACTTTATTAATAAGACACATACAATTAGTATAATTGAACCTCCTCCTGTTGTATCTGGTTGGTCAGTAGCACCGGCAGATTATAATGTTGAAGGCAGTACAGTAACTATGACTTACACTATAACAGATTCGGTAGCTAGGACGATATATATTAAAGTCAAACATGTTACTACTGTAGATGGTGATTTTACTTCGGCTACGTCGGCGACTGTAAAAACTGTTAAAGGTCCAAAGGCTAATAACAAGTTTACATTGACATTGAAGGCCAATGATACTGCTGAGTTTGATGAAAGGTATTATGTAGAGTTTTCAACTGCTGCTGTTTTCACAACTGATAGTGTGTTTGCTAGTTTTGGCCCATATACAATTATAGGTCAACTTAATGGCGGAACAGGAGAGCTTGAACCATTACCAACTACAAGTACCTCAACCTCAACCTCAACCTCAACTAGTACCACAACAACAACGTCTCCACCTACCACAACAACCACTAGTTCAACGACCAGCACCAGTACCAGCACCAGCACAACGTCAACCACTACATTTCCAGCAGTGTTTACTTACGTATTGTCAGCTGTTACGACTACTCTAGTTGGACAAGGTAGCACAGTACAATTGACACTAACTACCAATGATACTCGTGCCGGGACTTGGGACGTTAGGACACAACATACTCTATATGTTGATGTTGGGGGGTTGAATTCGGTATTGAACGGGGGCGGAAGGACCATAACTGTTACTATTAAATCTAGCCCGGTTATTCCTGCTGCTCAATTATTAAGTAACATTTATATCGACCGTGAGATTAATAGTGAGTTTACCTATAATGTTGCTCAAATTCAACTTACCATATTAAGGGTTTAGATCTAGACAACTATGTAAATAGTTAGTATAATAGGAAGGATGCTTACTGTAATTAGGGACAGTGTCCTTTCCTTACTACCCGGAAAACGTAAACGTGGGTCAAATGGATGGATCTCATTCAATGCTCCTTGTTGTCACCATCGTGGCGAAAGTCCTGATCGGCGTGGGCGAGGCGGAGTAATTGATTCTGCAGATGGTGCAATAACTTATCATTGTTTTAATTGCAACTATAAAACCAGTTATCGTCCCGGGCGACATCTTAATTATGGGTTTAGGAAATTATTGAGTTGGCTAGGTGCCGACGAAACTCTAATTAGAAGGTTGGTTATTGAAGCAGTTCGTGTAAAAGATACACAGCCCGAAATCGCTTATAATGATACTGCGACCGAAATATTTTTTAAACCAAGATCACTGCCCGATGATGTTAGATTAATTGATGAAGATCCAGTGGCCTTTCAATATTGTCATGGTAGGAAAATTGATTTAGATCGATATCCTCTGCTAGTGAGCCAGCGTACTGAATATAATCTTAACCGAAGGATTATCATACCATTTACTTGGCGGAATGAATTAATCGGTTACACTGCTCGAGCATGGGATCCTTTTGTAAAACCCAAATACCATAGTCAATATGACAGTAATTATGTTTATAATATAGATCGTCAACTTCCAAATTCAAAGTTTGTAATTGTAGTAGAAGGGCCCATTGATGCTATGAGCATAGATGGTGTAGCAGTTTTGAGTAACGAATGTTCGGAAACACAAGCCGATATCATCGACAGTCTAGCTAGAGAAGTCATTGTGGTTCCGGATAGAGATCGTGCTGGAACAAAATTAATAGACGCAGCCATAGAGTTTGGGTGGACAGTTAGCTTTCCGGTTTGGCATGAAACTAGTAAAGATGTGAACGAAGCAGTGGTACGCTACGGTAGATTGTTTGTGTTAAAATCTATCTTAGACAGCAGAGAAACTGGTAGATTAAAAATAGAACTTAAACGAAAGCGACTATATAGTTAACATGAAAGATTACTCTGTAGATTTACAAAAACTATTTTTAGAAATCATGCTAACCGACGCACAGAGTTTTGTGCGAGTGCAAAATATCTACAATGCTAACAACTTTGATCGTAGTCTGCGTGAGGCTGCGACATTTATCTATGAACATGCCGATAGACACAAGGTTTTGCCTACACAGGAACAAGTATTAGCTGTGAGTGGTATTGATGTACGTGCAGTTCCAAATTTGGATGAAGGTCATTTATCCTGGTTTCTAGAGGAGTTTGAAAGTTTTACTAAGAAACAAGAACTTGAACGTGCTATCCTTAAAGCCGCAGACTTAATCGAAAAAGGTGAATTTAATCCAGTTGAAAAACTTATTAAAGACGCAGTGCAAATCAGTTTACAACGTGATTTGGGCACAGACTACTTTGAGAATCCCAGAGAACGATTGCTTGAACTTAAATCTAATAACGGACAACTTAGCACAGGTTGGCCTAACTTGGATAAAATCTTGTATGGTGGATTTAATCGAGGTGAGCTACAGATCTTTGCTGGAGGGTCAGGCTCGGGCAAGAGTCTAGTCATGCAGAACTTGTCTGTGAACTGGATGTTGGCTGGCCTAAATGGTCTTTATATTACGCTAGAACTCAGTGAAGGCCTGTGTAGTATGCGTATCGATAGCATGGTTACAGATACTAGCAGCAAAGAAATATTTAAAGACATTGACAATGTTGACATGAAACTACGTATTGTAGGTAAAAAAGCCGGACATTTCCAAGTCAAGTACATGCCGGCACAGAGCAATGTCAACGACATACGTAGTTATGTTAAAGAACTACAGATACAGACTGGACGTAGGATTGACTTTCTCTGTATTGATTACTTAGACTTGATCATGCCGGTGTCGGCCAAGGTATCGCCTAATGATTTGTTTGTCAAGGACAAGTATGTCAGTGAAGAACTACGTAACTTAGCCAAAGAACTTAATGTGTTATTTGTCACAGCATCGCAGTTGAATAGATCGGCTGTGGAAGAAGTTGAGTTTGATCATAGCCATATTGCTGGCGGTATTAGTAAAATTAACACAGCAGATAATGTGTTTGGTATCTTCACTTCGAGGGCCATGCGTGAACGTGGCAAGTATCAGATACAGGCAATGAAAACACGTTCTAGCTCGGGAGTAGGGCAAAAAGTTGAGTTAGAGTTTGACATTGAAACTCTAAGGATTAGAGATTTGGCCGATGACGGTGACTACAATAAGTTTAAGAAACAGACTAGTACTATCTATGATCAAATCAAAGCCAAGAGCGAAGTTAAAA
>Ga0214917_10003316_pt1 | contig 18691 bp, 12 predicted proteins | sample LL_1208_BB_MetaG_FD_177983 | JGI IMG/M metagenome (GOLD analysis project Ga0214917, IMG submission 177983) | Freshwater microbial communities from Lake Lanier, Atlanta, Georgia, United States - LL_1208_BB | ecosystem: Environmental > Aquatic > Freshwater > Lake | place: USA: Georgia | collected...
CCCGTCAGCTTGAGCAAAGCCGCAATGCCAACAGCCTGCTCTTGTGGCGCAATTTGGCGCAAATCCAAGGTTTGCTCGGGCACTTGATCGGGCACCCCACCGCGCGAGCGGTTGATAAAGTCTTGCTCCGCCGCCTCGGCCGCCGCCACATTGTGAAACCGCGCCGTGATTTCTTTGGCGAGCAACACCTTGGCTTCCTTGGGGTTGCGCCCGTCCTCAACCTCTTGCTGCAAGCGGGCAATGTCGTCCAGTGACTTGAACGACAGCAAGGTGTACCAGCGCCACATCAAGGTGTCGCTGATGGACAGCACCTTGGCAAACATGGTGTTGGCGTCTTCAGCTATGCCGATGTAGTTGTTTTTGGATTTGGACATTTTGTCCACGCCATCCAAGCCCTCCAGCAAGGGCATGGTCAAAATGCATTGCGGCTCTTGACCGTATTCGGCCTGCAAGTGCCGGCCCATGAGCAGGTTGAACTTTTGATCGGTGCCGCCCAGCTCCAGGTCGCTTCTCAGGGCCACAGAGTCATAACCCTGCATCAGCGGGTACAGAAACTCGTGCACCGAAATAGGCGTGCCCGCCTTGAAGCGGTCGTGAAAGTCGTTGCGCTCCATCATGCGGGCCACGGTGTACTTGGCAGCCAGTTGAATCATGCCCATGGACCCCAACGGCAAGCTCCATTCGCTGTTGTAGCGAATTTCGGTTTTTTCGGGGTCGAGCACCAAGCTGGCTTGTCGGTAATAGGTTTCGGCGTTGGCCTTGATTTGCTCGGGCGTGAGTGGGGGGCGGGTACTGTTGCGGCCAGACGGGTCGCCTATGAGGCTGGTGAAATCGCCAATTAAAAAAATCACCTGATGCCCCAAGTCTTGGAGCTGCCGCATTTTGTTGAGCACCACAGTGTGGCCGATGTGAATGTCTGGCGCCGTAGGGTCCAGCCCCAGTTTGATGCGTAAAGGTTGCCCGCTGGCTTCATACCGCGCCAGCTTGGTGATCCAGTCGGCCTGAGGAATCAGTTCTTCGCTGCCTCGCAAGGTCACGGCTAGGGCTTCGCGCACGCGGTCAGTGACCGGGTAGTTGGGGGCAGTTGTGGTGCTGGGAGGCGTCTGCATGTCAAGGGCAGTGGTCATTAGGGGATGTAAAGAGGAGTCACTATGTCAGAGTCGCTGCCGCCGGGCCGGTATACTGGTTGCCGTTTGAACGGCCCTCAAGAAAGCGTTGCCATACCGTTTGGGTCATTGCTTACGTTTTTGGGCCTGATTTATTGAATCTTCATTCTATTTTGAAATTGAACACCGTCTTTGGTTCAAGCATAAAGCTGTTGCGGCTCATGCCTGAACTGCTGAAAAATTACCAGCGCCAAACCTTGGCGGTGTTGGCCGCACTGTTTTTGCTAGGCGCCGGCGGCGCTGTGGCCGTGGCCACTGCGCTGTCTGGCCTTGAGGCTGAGCAGGCCCGCCAACCCGTAAGCCTAGTTCGCGAAACGGTGACCCCACTGCCCATCAAGCCGCAAACTTTGGCTCTGGATGCCCACCGCCTGAACCTGTTTCGATCGGACATCACCCGTTCCACCGATACCGCTGAAACCTTGCTGCGCCGCTTGGGTGTGTTTGACCCCGCTGCCGCGGCGTTTTTGCGCGCCGACCCTTTGGCTCAAAAGCATGTGCTGGGTCGCGCCAATCGTATGGTGGTGGTGGAAGCCGAAGACAACCAAAGCTTACAAAAACTCACGGCCCGCTGGAGCCCCGAAGACGATGGCCGCTTCCAGCGGCTCACCATCTTGAAAACCCCGCAAGGATTCACTTCAACCCTTGAAGGTATGCCTCTCACATCGGCTTCGCGCCTGGCCAGCGGCACCATCCGCACCTCTTTATTTGCCGCCACCGACGATGCCCGCATTCCCGATGCGGTGGCGGTTCAAATTGCAGAGATTTTTTCGGGTGATATCGACTTTCACCGCGCCTTGCGCAAGGGCGACCGCTTTACGGTGGAGTATGAAACCTTAGAAGGTGATGGCGAAGCCCTGCGCACGGGTCGCGTTTTGAGCGTGGAATTTGTCAACGCGGGCAAAACTTACCAAGCCATGTGGTTCAAAGACACCGGTATGGATGATGCTTCGCACCGTGGCGGTTACTACACCTTAGACGGTCAAAGTTTGCGTCGCGCCTACCTGGCATCTCCACTGGAGTTTTCCAGGGTCACCAGTGGATTCAAAATGCGTTTTCATCCCATCTTGCAGCAGTGGCGCGCCCATTTGGGCGTGGACTATGGCGCACCTGCTGGCACGCCGGTGCGTACCGTGGGGGAAGGCATTGTGGAGTTTGCCGGCTCCCAAAATGGCTTTGGCAACGTGGTGTTTGTGAAACACCGCAACCAACACACCACTGTGTACGCCCACCTGAGCAAAATTTCGGTCAAGGCAGGGCAAAATGTTTCACAAGGTCAAACCATTGGTGCGGTGGGTTCCACCGGTTGGGCCACGGGACCGCATTTGCACTTTGAATTTCGCGTCAACGGCGTGCACAAAGACCCGCTCACACTGGCGCGTCAGAGCGAGGCCGTACCGGTGAGCGCCGCCGCCAAGCCCTTGTTTTTAAAGCAAGCCGCAGCGGTTCGAGAACAGCTCTCCGTGGCCGCTTCGCTGCAGCCCAGCAGCGTCCAGTAATAAGGGCCTCGGGGCTTTAACGTGAGCGTGGCACACGGTTCAGGGCCATTGCAGGCAACGCCCAAAGTCAATGAAGAGTCAGAACACTTTGTAGGGCTGATGTCCGGCACCTCGCTGGACGGGGTAGACGGTGTGGTAGTGCGATGGAATCGCTCTGGGCTGCAGGTTTTGGCCCACCACCATCTTCCCTTTGATGACGCACTCAAAACCGAGTTTTCAAGGCTCAATGTCAGTGGACCTAACGAACTGCACCGCGCTGCACTGGCGGGCAATGCGCTGGCCAAGCTTTATGCTCAGGTGGTGCAGCAACTGCTGGCCGAGCAAAATTTAAGCCCCCATCAAGTGCGGGCCATTGGCGCACACGGGCAAACAGTACGCCACCAACCCTTGGCTTTTGATGGCGTGGGGTACAGCTTACAGATACAAAACCCCGCATTACTGGCCGAGCTCACTGGCATTGCCGTGGTGGCTGACTTTAGAAGCCGAGATTTGGCCGCCGGAGGACAAGGCGCGCCCTTGGTTCCGGCTTTTCATCAGGCGGTGTTTGGGGCCGCTGCGGCGACAGTGACCACAAACGGGGCAAACGGGGCAAGCAGCCCCACCTTGGTCTTGAACTTGGGGGGCATGTCCAACCTGACGGTCATCCCAGGCATAGCGGGTTTGGAACATCACCCATCGCATGGTCCTCAGGTTTTGGGCTTTGATTGTGGCCCGGGCAATGTGCTGATGGACGGCTGGTGTCAGTTGCACACAGGTGCTGCGTTTGACCAAGATGGTCAATGGGCTTCCCAAGGTCAAGTGCACCATGGCTTTCTGAAGCTACTGCTGGATGAACCTTTCTTTAAACAAGCGCCACCCAAAAGCACGGGCCGCGACCTGTTTCAGATGGACTGGCTGCATGCCCAGCTTGAACACCACAAAGCCGTTGCACCTGCCGACGTGATGGCCACGCTGACCGAACTGACCGCCTGTGTGTGCAGCCAAGAAGCCAAGCGGTGCTCAAGCTCTGCTGCGCTGTTGCTGGTGTGTGGTGGCGGCGCCCACAACAGCCATTTGATGCAACGGCTGCAAGCGCATTTGCCAGGCTGGCGGGTTTGCACAACGTCTGAGTTTGGGTTGCCGCCGATGCACGTGGAGGCCACAGCCTTTGCCTGGTTGGCGCGACAGCGCCTGAATCACCAAACGTCGAGCCTCCAAAGCGTCACGGGCGCTCAAGGCGCCCGGGTATTGGGAAGTATCTACCCCGCTTAGTGAAAGGTGATACTTAAACTAAACCGAGAATGAAGACCCGCAACCACAGGTGGTGGTGGCATTGGGGTTTTTGATGACAAACTGGGCACCTTGGAGGTCTTCTTTGTAATCGATTTCAGCGCCCACCAAATACTGGTAGCTCATGGCGTCAATCAACAGGGAAACACCGTTTTTGGTCATGGTGGTGTCGTCTTCGTTGGTGACTTCGTCAAAAGTAAAGCCGTACTGGAAGCCTGAGCATCCGCCGCCCTGCACAAACACCCGCAATTTCAGATCTGGATTGCCCTCTTCGGCAATCAGGTCAGCCACTTTGGCAGCCGCGCTGTCGGTAAAGACCAAAGCGGCTGGCATTTCGGTCACGGTATTTTCGGCAACTGCACTCATTTCAATCTCCGGTCGTTATTCAAACTTAGTGATTAGTTTAGCATTTTGCTCGGGATTAGGCTTTTGGGCTGAGGCACCAACTTAAAGGTTATTGGCGGCCAGTTTGAGCGCTGGCTTTTCTTCTTGAGGCATCAAGGGGCTAAGCTGACCCACAATCAAAGCGCCCTGATGCATTTCAAGCGCAGCGTAGTACACATCACCGTCAATTCGGGCTGTGGGTTGCAGCTCCAACATCACGCGCGCGCAGACAGGGCCTTGCACTGCGCCGTTGATGATGACGTGGTCTGCATGAACCTCTCCCACCACCGTGGCGGTTTCAGAAATCACCAAAATGCTGGGAGCGTCAGGGTTGGCGCGCACATCGCCTTGCACAGCGCCGTCAATGCGCATGCCTTCGGTGAAGTGCAAATTGCCCTCAATCAGGGTGCCTTCCGCTACCAGACTCTTGATGGGGGGCTGTCTTTTTTTTCCAAACATGGCGGCTCCAGTCGGGCTCTATCAATCAGAACACTGTGTTTAAACAGGTGGGACTCGATACTAGCTTAACTAGTTGACAGGCTTCAAGCTGAAGTTTTGAGAAGCCTTGATGATGCTGCCGTCCAACACTCTGGCGGTCACAGTTTTCACCTGAACTTGGCTGGGCAACTCCATCAAGCCCTCCAAGCGGGCGTACTGCTTGAACCTCAAAGGTTTGGAGCCCTCGGCAAGTGCGGAACTCCAAGGTTTGCCAGCCAAAACCCCGTTGAGGGTGACCTCCAAATGGCCATTGAATTCAGCCGCATTTTTGGCGGGCTGGATCACCAACACCTGCCATTTCAAACGGTCATTGACCACCTCTGCCTGCAGCGCCCGTATGGCGAGCTGATCGCCGCCAGCGCTGGGAATGAGCTTTTCAAAGAAGCCCAAGTCGTCGCGTAAGCTGCGGTTTTGGTCTTCCAGCTGGCGGATCTGTTGGGTGAGCTTGTCTTGCGAAGCCTTTTCGGCCGTCAGCATCATGGAGGCAGTGTTGGCCATGGACACGGCTTTGTCGCGCTCTTCTCGCAAGATGTCCACTTGGTCTTTCAAGGTGGTGATGTCCAGCCGCAGTTGTTTGACTTCATCGGTGCGTCCGCCATCCAAGCCTGCAATGTCGCGGCCAAACTCAAACGCCCACAGCCCAATGGCCGCGCAAAACCCCAACACGATAGCCACCAGGGCCCAGCGCAAAGGCCAAGGCAGGTTACTGCGCACCGCCATGCGCGGGGCGCTGATGGTGAGCCGTCGTCTAAGGAGTCGAAAACGCATAGGAGCGCGAGTCTAGCAGTGCATCGTGCGCCGCAACAAAAAACCCCGCAAGGCCGCAACCCAAACGGGGTTTGTAGTGAAGGGAGGCGAGATCAGCGCTTGCTGAACTGTTTGCGGCGGCGGGCAGAATGCAAACCGACCTTTTTACGCTCCACTTCGCGGGCGTCACGGGTGACAAATCCAGCTTGGCTCAATGCGGGCTTGAGTGCTGCGTCATAGTCAATCAGCGCACGGGTGATGCCGTGGCGGGTCGCACCCGCCTGGCCGGATTCACCACCGCCATTGACGTTGACCTGAATGTCAAAAGTTTCGACATGGTTGGTCAGCATCAAAGGCTGTTTGGCGATCATGATCGACGTTTCGCGGCCAAAGTACTCCTGAATGTCTTTGCCATTCACGATGATTTTGCCGGTGCCTTTTTTCAGAAACACGCGGGCGACGCTGGATTTGCGACGGCCTGTGCCATTGTTCCATTCACCAATCATTTCAATAGCTCCTTAAATGGCCAACACTTGGGGTTGCTGGGCAGTGTGCGGATGCTCTGCACCGCCGTACACCTTGAGCTTTTTGATCATGGCGTAACCCAAAGGACCTTTGGGTAACATGCCCTTGACGGCCTTTTCCAGCGCGCGGCCTGGATGCTTGGACTGCATGTCGCGAAAGTTAGTGGCGTAGATACCGCCCGGAAAACCGGAATGGCGGTAGTACATTTTGTCGAGCTCTTTGGCGCCGGTCACACGCAATTTGGATGCGTTGACGACAACAATGAAGTCTCCGGTATCGACGTGAGGCGTGTAAATGGCCTTGTGTTTGCCGCGTAGACGGAGGGCAACTTCGCTGGCTACCCGTCCGAGCACCTTATCGGTGGCGTCAATCACAAACCACTCGTGCTTCACGTCAGCTGGCTTGGCGCTGAACGTTTGGGTCATGAGTTTTCTCTTCAAGAGGGTTTGTCCGGCTCTTTTCCACGGTCGGTGTTCCTTCTGAATGCTGGTCAAACGCCAGCGGCGGGAACCTCTTAGGTGGGGAATTACATTTCGCCGCGGAGCCAGGAATTCGCTGCGAAACCTCGTATTGTATACGTGATTGGTTTATTTCCCGCCGAATTCACCGATTGTTCCGTAAACCATGGTGCTGTGGTTACCATCAAAGCATGTTCAGTTACCGCCATGCCTTTCATGCGGGCAATCACGCCGATGTGCTCAAACACACCTGTTTGATCGCCATTCAGCAGTACCTCAATCAAAAAGACACCGCGCTGACCATTCTGGACACCCATGCGGGCGCAGGCCTTTACCGACTGGACGGCGACTACGCCCAAACCAGCCGGGAATCTGCCCAAGGCGTTCACAAATTGCTGGAGTTTTCCAAACACACGGCGCTGGCTCCCGCCCTGCAAAATTACTTGGAACTGGTATTGGGCTTTAACACCTCTGGCTCAGCTTCAGCCGCCAAGTTACGGGTGTACCCCGGCTCACCCTTCATCATCCAGCGCCTGATGCGCGGCGCGGACCGCCTTAAGTTGTTTGAAATGCACCCCACAGACTTCAAAGCCCTAAGCGGCAACGTCAAACAACTTGACGCCGGACGCCAAGTGGCGGTCTTCAGATCCGATGGGTTTGAGGGTATTCGCACATTTTTACCCCCGCCCGCACGGCGGGCGTTGTTGTTGTGTGACCCCAGCTATGAAATTAAGAGCGACTACCCCAAGGTGGTGGAGATGGTGACCGAGGCCTTAAAAAGGTTTGCCACCGGCACTTACGCAGTGTGGCACCCCATCATTCCCCGCATGGAAGCGCATGACTTGCCCCGAAAACTCAAAACATTGGCCAATAAAAGCCAAAAAAGCTGGCTGCATGCCACTCTCACCGTCAAGTCCAGTGGCAGTGCAGTTCCGGTTTCAAGCCCCCTAGGAGAGGCCACACCTCGACCGGGTTTGCCCGCCAGCGGCCTGATCGTGATCAACCCGCCCCACACCCTAAAAGCCATGCTGCAAGAAGCGCTGCCCCAAATGGTGCTGGCCTTGGGGCAAGACCGACACGCCAGCATGACCCTGGAAACGTCTTGAAGACACCGCTGACTTAAACAAGACCCAGTCGACGGCAAATTTCCAAAGTGGGTGCACTTTGGTTCATGCTGTAGAAATGCAAGGCTGGCGCCCCAAACAAACGCAGCTGGTCGCACAAATCCGTCACCACATCCAGGCCAAACGCCCGAATGGAAGCCACGTCATCCCCAAAACTTTGCAACCGCAAACGAATCCAGCGCGGAATTTCTGCGCCACAAGCCTCTGAAAACCGCATCAACTGAGTCGAGCTGGTAATGGGCATGATGCCGGGCACCACAGGCACCTCGATACCCAGCCGGCCCACCTCATCCATGTACCGGAAATAGGCATCCGCATTGAAAAAATACTGGGTGATGGCCGAGTTGGCCCCCGCCTGAACCTTGTTCGCAAAGGCCTTGAGGTCAGCCGCAGGCGACTTGGCTTGGGGATGCACTTCTGGATAAGCCGCCACCTCAATGTGAAAGTGGTCGCCTGTTTCGCTGCGAATAAAGGTCACCAAATCCTTGGCGAATTGAAATTCCCCGCCCACCCCATAACCACTGGGCAAGTCGCCCCGCAACGCCACCAGCCGCGTCACACCCATGTGGCGCAACGTCTCTAGGGTCTGCCGCATGCTGGAGCGGGTTGCCCCTATGCAGGAAATGTGCGAGGCGGCTTGCGCCCCCTCTGACAAAATTTCCCTCACCGACGCGAAAGTGCCTTCTTGGGTAGAGCCACCCGCACCATAGGTGACCGAACAAAATTCAGGCTTCAGGGCATAAAGCTGTTGGCGCACAACCCGCAGTTTTTCCGCACCCTCAGAGGTTTTGGGCGGGAAAAACTCGACACTGATCTGAGGTTCTTGCGTTTGCAAGGTTCGCCCTAATAGCGGTAGGTGTCTTTCTTGAAAGGTCCTGCCTTGCTCACGCCAATGTAGGCGGCTTGCTCTTCGGTCAGTTCGGTCAGTTCAGCGCCCACCTTTTTCAAGTGCAAGCGGGCCACTTTTTCGTCCAAATGCTTGGGCAACACGTACACCTGACCGGCCTTGTAGTCCTTGGGCTTGGTGAACAACTCGATCTGGGCAATGGTCTGGTTGGCAAAGCTTGAGGACATCACAAAGCTGGGGTGGCCTGTGCCGCAACCCAAATTCACCAAACGGCCCTTGGCCAACAGAATGATGCGCTTGGAAGGCTTTTTGCCCTTGGCGGGGAAAATCACGTGGTCCACTTGGGGCTTGATTTCTTCCCACTTCAGCTTTTCCAGGGAAACGACGTCGATTTCGTTGTCAAAGTGACCGATGTTGCACACGATGGCCTGGTCTTTCATGGCGTCCATGTGCTTGTAGGTGATCACGTTTTTGTTGCCGGTGGCGGACACAAAAATGTCGGCCTTGTCGGCAGCGTATTCCATGGTCACCACTTTGTAGCCTTCCATGGCGGCTTGCAAGGCGTTGATGGGGTCAATCTCAGTCACCCACACTTGGGCGCTCAGGGCGCGCAGGGCTTGGGCTGAACCCTTGCCCACGTCGCCATAGCCCGCCACCACAGCCACTTTGCCAGCAATCATCACGTCGGTGGCGCGCTTGATGGCGTCCACCAACGATTCGCGGCAACCGTACAGGTTGTCAAATTTGCTCTTGGTGACCGAATCGTTCACATTGATGGCGCGGAAGGCCAAGGTTCCTTTTTCAGACATTTCGTTCAAACGCAGCACGCCTGTGGTGGTTTCTTCGGTCACGCCAATGATGTTTTTCAGGCGGCGGCTGTACCAGGTGGGGTCCAGCTTGAGCTGGGCCTTGATGGCTTTGAACAAGCAAATTTCTTCTTCGCTGCCGGGCTTGGAAAGCACTTTGATGTCTTTTTCGGCCTTGGCACCCAGGTGCATCAGCAAAGTTGCGTCGCCGCCGTCATCCAAAATCATGTTGGGACCCTCGGTTTTGGAACCTTTGGGGCCAAATTCAAAAATGCGGTGGGTGTAATCCCAATAGTCGTCCAAAGACTCCCCTTTGTAGGCAAACACAGGGGTGCCTTGCGCCACAAGCGCTGCAGCGGCGTGGTCTTGGGTCGAGAAAATATTGCAAGAAGCCCAGCGCACTTCTGCACCCAAAGACTGCAAGGTTTCCACCAGCACTGCGGTTTGGATGGTCATGTGCAGTGAGCCGGTGATGCGCGCGCCTTTAAGAGGCTGCGCTTTGGCAAACTCTTCACGGATGGCCATCAAACCGGGCATTTCGGTCTCGGCAATGGCAATTTCTTTACGGCCCCAGTGAGCCAAGCTCAGATCGGCAATTTTGTAGTCTTCAAACTTAGGAACAGGTTTCAATACGCTCATGGCTCACTCCAAATAAATAATCTGAATGCCACTGAACTGAAAAGAGGGGGGCGCCAGGAAATGACAACTCACCTCACAGATCAGTGGGTGAGCGTCGTTGGGCGGATGAACGATTCCGAGCCTCATTCACTTGTGTGTGAACTGCAACGCTCCTCGGAAGTCATAATTCTAAGCTTTGCGCAAGGTCGGGGTGTTCCATCCCGTGCATAACCCCGAATTCATGTCCTTTACATCCGAAACCCACCGCCGGCGCACCTTTGCCATCATTTCTCACCCGGACGCTGGCAAAACCACCCTGACCGAAAAACTTTTGCTGTTTTCGGGGGCTATTCAAATTGCAGGCTCGGTCAAGGCGCGCAAGGCCAGCCGCCACGCCACCAGCGACTGGATGGAAATTGAAAAGCAGCGCGGCATCTCGGTGGCTTCGTCGGTGATGCAAATGCAATACCGCGACCACGTCATCAACCTCTTGGATACTCCAGGCCACAAAGACTTTTCTGAAGACACTTACCGCGTGCTCACGGCTGTGGACTCAGCCTTGATGGTCATTGACGCGGCCAACGGCGTGGAAAGCCAAACCCGACGCCTGATTGAAGTATGCCGCCAGCGCAACACACCCATCATCACCTTTGTCAACAAAATGGACCGGGAAGTGCGCGATCCTCTGGATATTCTGGACGAGGTGGAGCGCGAACTGGGCATGCCCTGCGTGCCCATGACCTGGCCAGTGGGGCAAGGCAAAAGCTTTGGCGGTATTTTGAATTTGCGCACCCACGCCATGACGGTGTTTGAGTCGGGCAGCGAACGCCGCCCGCAAGACTTTGACACTATCCCACTCAGCCAAACAGCCGACTTACGGCAACGCTTTGGCAGCGACTTTGACGCCGCCATGGAGAGCATGGAGCTGGCCACCGGCGCCTCCCCCAGTTTTGACACCCAAGCCTTTTTGGCCGCACAACAAACTCCCGTGTTTTTTGGCTCAGGCGTGAACAATTTTGGAGTGATGGAAGTGCTGGATGCGCTGGTGGATATGGCGCCCTCACCCCGACCCAGAACCAGCTCGCTCATAGCCCAAAAGCAGCTGTCCATCCAAGAGGTGCAACCCGATGCCGCTGCCTTTTCAGGCGTGGTGTTCAAGGTGCAAGCCAATATGGACCCCTCACACCGCGACCGCATTGCCTTTGTTCGGGTGTGCTCTGGCCGCTACAACCCCGGCATGAAGCTCAAGGTGCAGCGGACCGCCAAAGAACTGCGCCCCACTTCGGTGGTGACCTTTATGAGCCAGCGGCGCGAAGCTGTGGACGAGGCCTTTGCCGGCGATATTGTCGGTTTTACAACCCACGGCGGCGTGCAACTGGGCGACACCATCACAGACGGCAGTGTGAACCTGCAGTTCACCGGTTTGCCGTTTTTTGCGCCCGAGCTGTTCATGACCGTGGTACTTAAAAACCCGCTGCGCACCAAGCAGCTCCAGCAAGGCCTGGCCCAATTGGGCGAAGAGGGGGCCATTCAGGTGTTCAAACCCGAAATGGGCGGCAACATGCTGCTGGGCGCTATCGGCCAACTGCAGTTTGAGGTGGTGCAACACCGCCTCAAAGGCGAATACGACTGTGATGTGCGCATGGAAAACTGCCAATACACTGGCGCCCGCTGGATCACTGCCGACACTCCAGCAGAACTTAAAACCTTTGCAGACGCCTACCCCATGCGCATGGCCCGCGACGCGGCGGACACTTTGGCCTACCTGTGCACCAGCCCTTATGACGTTCGGCTGGCCCAAGAAAGGTTTCCCAAAATCCACTTTCATCCCCTGCGCGAACATGCCGGTCTGGCTTTGTCCAGCGCCGGGTGATCGGGATCTGCCCCGATTGACAGCCTTTGGTGCAACCCCCTAAATTCTTAACTTGACTTAATCAAAACGGAGATCTCATGAAATCTAGAGCTTTTTTGTCATTGGCCCTAAACGCGTTGTTGGGATTGGGCGCCTCGTTGATCGCCCCCTTGAGTGCGCAGGCACAAGCTGACTTTCCAAACAAGCCTGTGAGCTTGGTAACCCCATTTCCCGCTGGAAGCGGGCCCGATGCCGTACTGCGCATCGTGTCTGACAAACTCTCCAAAATCTGGAACCAACCCGTCACCGTGGTCAACCGCCCCGGCGGTAACGGATTTGTGGCGGTGGACGCCACCCAACGCGCCGCACCCGATGGCTACACTTTGTTGCAGCTTGACAGCGAACACCTGAGCGCCTTGCCCTATTTGTACAAAACCCGCAACTTTGCGCCGTTTACCTTGTACGACCCCGTAGCCCCGATTTTTAAAACCTCTTTTATGGTGGCAGTGCCCTCCACCTCCAAGTGGCAAAACCTGCGCGATTTGGTGGCTGCGGCCAAAGCCGCACCTGGCCGCGTGTCATACGGCTCATGGTCGGTGGGCAGTCCTGGCCACTTGGGAGGCGAGCGCATGGAGCTGCTGACCCAAACCGAAATGAACCACGTGCCCTTTAAAGAAATGTCGCAGTTGTTCACCAACGTGGGCAATGGCGAAATTGACTGGAGCATGGCCACCATTCCATCTTCAGCGGGCGTGTACAAAGCTGGAAAGTTGCGCTATTTGGCTGTGGCAGCCCCTGCCCGCCTGCCGCAAATGCCCGACGTTCCTACAGCAGCGGAAGCCGGAGGCCCAGCCAACTTTGAAGTCAATTCTTTTGTGGTGCTGTTGGCACCCAAGGGCATCTCACCGGCGCTGCGCAACAAAATTCACGCCGACATGCTTAAGGCCCTGGCCGACCCCGATTTGCGCGCACGCTTCTACACCTTTGCATTTGAGCCCCTCAATTGGTCTCCAGAAGAAATCGTGAAGGCCACCGAAGCCAAGGCCAAAATCAACGAAGAGTTGATTCGCCGCAAAAACATATCTCTGGAATAAGCGCCCAACTCAAAAGCCCCGAGCTAAATGCTGCGGGGTTTCCCAAACATGACTTAAGCGCGCTGCAGCACACTGGCCAAAGACCTACCGGTGTGCGTGCCTTGCCGCACCAAGTCCTCAGGCGTGGCGCACGCCACCAGCTGTCCACCGCCCTGCCCACCTTCAGGCCCCAGGTCCAGCACCCAGTCGGCCTCGGCAATCACGTCCAAGTCGTGTTCAATCACCACCACGCTGTGGCCTGCATCAACCAAGCGGTGCAACACACGAATGAGCTTGTCCACATCGGCCATGTGCAGGCCTACCGTGGGCTCGTCCAACACATAAAGGGTGTGGGGCACTTTTTGGCCGCGGCGGCCTACTTCGTCTCGCACTTTGGTGAGCTCGGTTACCAGCTTGATGCGCTGGGCCTCGCCGCCTGACAAGGTCGGCGAAGGCTGGCCTAGGGTGAGGTAGCCCAAGCCCACGTCTTTAAGCAACTGCAACGGGTGGGCAATGCTGGGCATGGAAGCAAAAAAGTCCACCGCCTCATCTACCTCCATCTGCAGCACATCGCCCACGCTTTTGCCGCGCCAAGTGACAGCCATGGTTTCAGGGTTAAAACGAGCCCCACGGCAGATTTCGCACAACACCTTCACGTCTGGCAAAAAACTCATTTCGATGGTGCGCACGCCCTGGCCTTCGCAGCCAGGGCAGCGCCCCTCGCCGGTATTGAACGAAAAGCGCCCTGCTCCATAACCGCGCGCCTTGGCTTCCAGCGTTTCGGCAAAAAGCTTGCGCACAGTGTCCCAAAAACCGATGTAGGTGGCCGGGCATGAGCGCGGGGTCTTGCCAATGGGGGTTTGGTCAACCTCCAACACCCGATCAATCACCTCAAATCCGCTCACGCTGGCACACCCCGTCCAGCTCAGGGTTTGGCCTGCCGCCAAGGCATCGCGCCCCGCCTTGGTGGATCGAGCGTTAACCGCCATATGCACGTTGGCCAACATCACATCGCGTGCCAAGGTGGATTTGCCCGAACCGCTCACCCCGGTAATGGCCACCAAGCGCCGCAGGGGAACAGCTGCCTCCAAGGCTTGGAGGTTGTGTAACCGAGCCTCGTGCACCTTGATCCAGTCCACTCCTTCAAGCCCACGGCGGGCCTGCTGGGGGTGGCGCATGGCATGCAGCAGGTAGCGGCCGGTTTGAGAATCTGAGGCCGCCGTTAAATCGGCCACCACGCCCTGGGCCACCAAATGCCCACCGCGCTTGCCCGCACTAGGGCCAATGTCGATGAGGTGGTCGGCTCGGCGGATGGTGTCTTCGTCGTGCTCCACCACCACCAAGGTGTTGCCCTTGTCGCTCAGCACCTTAAGCGCGTCCAGCAGCATGCGGTTGTCACGGGCATGCAGACCAATGGTGGGCTCATCCAGCACATAACACACACCCTGCAAGTTGCTGCCCAACTGGGCTGCCAAGCGAATGCGCTGCGCTTCGCCGCCGCTTAAGGTCGGCGCGCCACGGTCCAGCGTGAGATAACCCAGCCCCACCTGCTCTAAAAACTCCAAACGGCTTTTGATTTCAGGCAGCAGGTCGCGGGCAATATCGGCTTCGCGTCCTTCAAGGCTCAGCTGCTCCACCCACAGCCGGACATCTTTCACGCTTAAGGCCGCAATATCGGCAATGGCCGTTTGATGAAACCGCACCGCGCGGGCCTTAGGGTTCAGGCGGGCTCCAGCGCATGTGGGGCAGACGGCGTCGGTCACGTCTTCTATTTCGGGCTCGGCAAAGGTTTGCTCGCGGCCTTTTTGGTGGTCGTCCTGAACCGAGTCATCCAGCAACTTGCGTTGTTCTTTGTTCAGCTTGACACCGGTGCCCACGCAGTCAGGGCACCAGCCGTGCTTGCTGTTGTATGAAAACAAGCGCGGATCGAGCTCTGCGTAGGAAGCCGCACACACCGGACAAGCACGGCGGGTCGAAAACGCCTGTAACATGCCCAGATTCTGAGTGGAGTTGCCCAGCTTTAAGGCCTGTGCTAGCCCCTCCATGCCATGCAGCACATGCACCACACCTTTGCCATGCTCCAACGCCAAGGCCAATTGGGCCCGCAGCAAGGCTTCGTGTGCAGGGGTGATGTGCACACTGGCTACCGGCAGCTCAATGGTGTGCTCTTTAAAGCGGTCGATTCGTGGGAACCCGGTGGTGGGCAAAAACTCGCCATCCACCCGCAAATGGGTATAGCCGCGCGGGCGGGCCCAATCGGCCAGCTCGGTGTACACGCCCTTGCGGTTCATCACCAACGGGGCCAACAAGCCAATGTGCTGCCCTTTGAATTGCCTATACAGTTGCGCCACGATGCTGTCTGGCGTTTGCGGGGCCACGGCGGCACCGTCGTGCACACAGTGCTGAACGCCCAGCTTTACAAACAGCAAACGCAAAAAGTGCCAGACCTCGGTGGTGGTGCCCACCGTGCTTTTGCGCCCGCCACGAGAAAGGCGCTGCTCAATAGCCACCGTGGGCGGAATGCCGTATACCGCATCCACATCCGGCCGACCCGCGGGCTGCACGATGGAGCGGGCGTAAGCATTGAGCGACTCCAGGTAACGGCGCTGCCCTTCGTTGAACAAAATATCAAACGCCAAGGTCGACTTGCCCGAACCCGACACGCCCGTCACCACGCTGAACTTGCCCCTTGGTATATCCACCGACAAAGATTTGAGGTTGTGCTCTTTGGCGTTGACGATCCGAATGAAGTTGGATGCCTCAGTAAGCAAGTTACCAGCATCGGATGATCTTGCGCCGGGAGCCGATTTGGCGATCGCAACGCGAGCGTATGAGGCCCCTGGTGCAAGCCCTTCCGCTGCCAACCCCACCCAATACTTGGCAGCTGGCTCCGCCACCTTATGAGCCTCCCCCATAACCGCCGCGTCATCCCGCAAGGCCTTGGCGGTGTGGGATGTGGCGTGCAGCTTGACGTCTTCAGGTGGGCCCACCACCACCACGTGGCCGCCTGCGTCGCCTCCCTCGGGCCCTAGGTCAATCAGCCAGTCGCTGGCGCGCATGACGTCCAGGTTGTGCTCAATCACCAACAACGAGTGCCCTGCATCCAAGAGCTTGCGCAACGCGCGCATGAGCTTGGCAATGTCGTCAAAGTGCAGTCCCGTGGTGGGCTCGTCAAACAAGAACAACACGCCTTTGCGGGCCACAGACTGTCGGCTCATGGTCATGGACTTGGCGGCTTCGGCCAAGTAGCCCGCCAGCTTCAGGCGTTGTGCTTCGCCCCCCGACAGGGTAGGCACCGGCTGGCCCAAGCGCACGTATTCCAGACCCACATCCACGATGGGCTGCAAAGCGCGGATCACCTCGCGGTCCCCCGCAAACAGTTCTGCGGCTTCGCTTACGGTGAGGTCGAGCACCTGAGACACATTTAAAAAGCGCCCGCCTCGCTCGATTTTGACTTCCAGTACTTCGGGTCGGTAGCGATCGCCATTGCAATCGGGGCAACGCAGGTAGACGTCGCTCAAAAATTGCATTTCCACGTGCTCAAAACCAGAGCCCCCGCAAATGGGGCAACGACCATCGCCGCTGTTGGCACTGAACTTGGATGCGGTGTAACCGCGCTGGCGCGCCAGCGGCGCTTGAGCCAACAACTCGCGTATGGCGTCCCATGCGCCCACATAGCTCACGGGGTTGGAGCGTGCTGTTTTGCCTATGGGCGACTGGTCTACAAACACCACATCGCTGAGCAGTTCTGCGCCCAGCAAACGGTCGTGCGCGCCCGGGGTTTCGGTGGCTTTGCCAAAGTGCCGCAACAGAGCAGGAGCCAGCACGTCTTGAATCAAGGTGGACTTGCCCGAGCCCGACACCCCCGTAACGCACACCAAGCGCCCCAAAGGGATTTCTACCGACACATGCTTCAGGTTATGCTCGTGCACGCCCTCAAGTATCAAACGCGGGGTGTTTTCCTGCACCAAGCGCTTCAGCCCCAGGCCCACGCGCTTGCGCCCGCCCAAATAGGCGCCAGTTAGGGTGTCGGCCTCTTGCAGGGCTTGCATGGTGCCGTCAAACACAATTTGCCCGCCGCGCTCGCCGGGGCCTGGACCCATGTCAATCACTCGGTCGGCGGCCCACATCACCGCCGGGTCGTGCTCCACCACCACCAAGGTGTTGCCCGCATCGCGCAAGCGGTGCATGGCTTGGATGATGCGCTCCATATCTTTAGGGTGCAGCCCAATGCTGGGCTCGTCCAACACAAACAGCGTGTTGACCAATGACGTTCCCAGCGCCGTAGTGAGGTTGATGCGCTGCACCTCACCACCCGAAAGGGTGCGGCTTTGCCGGTCGAGCGTGAGGTAGCCAATGCCCACGTCATTGAGGTAACGCAGGCGAGTGGTGATTTCTTCAACCAGCAGCTTGAGCGCCTGTTGTTCGGCGGAATGCGCTGGAGCGCTGCCCGCCAAATGGGTTTGGTCATGGGTTTGAGTTTGCAGCTGTTGGAAAAAGTGGTGCAACTTTTTCAAAGGCATTTGCATCAGGTCGTGCAGGCACAGGCCCGGCAAAGCCTCCAGTTGGGCACGACTCCAAGCCACCCCCGAAGGCATAAAGCGCTGGGCCGGGTCTAGCACCGCTTGCGCCTGCTCTATGGTGCCCAGCCGCCACAACAAGGGCTCGGTTTTGAGGCGGGCTCCGGCACAGGTGGTGCAAGGCGTGTAGCTGCGGTACTTGGACAGCAACACCCGAATGTGCATTTTGTAAGACTTGGTTTCCAAATACTCAAAAAACCGCCTCACGCCATACCAATGCTGGTTCCATTTGCCATTCCAGTTGGGGGCGCCTTCAATCACCCACTTGTGCTGCTCGGGCGTGAGCTTGTTCCAGGGGGTGTCGCGCGGAATGCCTGCCGCTTCGGCGTGGCGCATCAGGTCGTCTTGGTTTTCTGCCCAAGCGGGGGTTTGCATGGGTTTGATTGCGCCCGACCTTAAGGTGAGCTTGTCATTCGGTATGACCAACCCATAGTCCACCCCAATCACCCGTCCAAAACCACGGCACACCTCGCACGCCCCAGCGGGCGAGTTGAAAGAAAACATTGACGGTATGGGGTCTTGATACCGCAGGTCGCTCTCTGGGCAATGCAAGCCGGTGGAAAACTTCCAAATCAGTGGGTCTGTGGCCTGCGCTCCATCTGCAGCCTCAGGCAACACATACACCCTCAGCTGGCCACCACCGCGTTTGAGCGCCACTTCCAGCGCTTCCAGTACGCGAGCACGCTCTGCAGTGGTGATGCGAAAGCGGTCGGCCACCACATCGAGCAGCTTGCGAGGCCCGGTGGGCGTGGCCACTTCGCGCTCGGCCTGCACCTTGGTAAAGCCGCTGGCGGAAAGCCATTGCGCCACCTGCTCGGGCGGCGTGTCGGCAGGAAGCTCCACCGCAAAGGTGATGACCACTCGAGCGTCGCGGTCCGGAAGCTGCTGCATGCGCTGCAAGAGCTCTTGGTAAATGGTGTCCGGGCTGTCGTGGCGCACCGGTAAGGCGGTTTGGCGGTCAAACAGGCTGGCAGCGCGCGCAAACAAGAGCTTGAGGTGGTCGTTCAGCTCGGTCATGGTCCCTACAGTGGAGCGGCTGGAGCGCACCGGATTGGTCTGGTCGATGGCAATAGCGGGCGGCACACCGTCCACCCGGTCCACCGCCGGTTTGTCCATGCGGTCTAAAAATTGGCGGGCATAGGCGCTGAAGGTTTCCACATAGCGCCGCTGGCCTTCGGCGTACAAGGTGTCAAACACCAAGCTGGACTTGCCCGATCCGCTGGGCCCTGTGACTACGGTGAACTCGCC
>Ga0214917_10003318_pt1 | contig 18687 bp, 20 predicted proteins | sample LL_1208_BB_MetaG_FD_177983 | JGI IMG/M metagenome (GOLD analysis project Ga0214917, IMG submission 177983) | Freshwater microbial communities from Lake Lanier, Atlanta, Georgia, United States - LL_1208_BB | ecosystem: Environmental > Aquatic > Freshwater > Lake | place: USA: Georgia | collected...
CCGGCCGAACCAGGATACCCCGCTGATGGATGGCATGCGGGTGTTGATGGGCAATGATGTGTGGGAGCACGCCTATTACCTACGCTATCAAAATCGCCGGGCTGACTACCTGAATTCCTGGTGGAACGTGTTGAATTGGCCCGCGATCAATGCGCGCTACGCGGCCGCCCGGGCCGGAACATTGCGGGTCTGACAGCGCAGCTTTGGCCGCCTTACCGCCCGGCTGGGCGGGGGCGGTTGAGTGCGGCCAGCGCTGCCGCAATCTCCTTTCGGGCGAGCACGTTATTCTCCGCCAGGGCGGCGCGGCGGGCATTGCCAATCCGCCCCACAATCCCGCCCTGCACCGGGCTGCCCGCCTGCAGCACGGGCGTGCTGCGGGTCAGCAGGCGGGCCTCGGCCCTTTCCATGAATTCCACCGCCTGGCTGCGGCGATTGGCCCGAATCGCGGTCAACGCGGCGTTGAGCAGGCCGATCACGTCATCAATGCCCGCTGCATCGGCCTCGGCCGCGCCGCGATTCTGCTCTGGCACCCAATTGGTGGCGCTTTGCGCCATCGCCATGGCGGGCAGGCCGAGCAGAATGGAGGAGAGGAGAAGAAGCCTGCGCGGCACCCTCAGCCTCCCACCAGGGCTTTCAAATCCGCCTGCGGCCTGGCGCCGAAATGGCTGATCACCTCGGCGGCGCAAACGCTGCCCCAGCGGCCGGCCTCGGCCAGGCTAAGCCCCTTGGTATGGGCGGCCAGGAAGCCTGCGGCATAGGCATCGCCCGCGCCTGTGGTATCAACCACCTGGGTTGGCACTGCCGCCACCTCATATGTGGCATCGCCAGCCACGATCAGGCTGCCCTTCTCGCTGCGCGTCAGTGCGGCAATGGCCACTTCGGTGCGAAGCTGTGCTGCGGCGGCGGCGAAATCCTCAGTCTCATACAGGCTCAACAATTCCGCCTCATTGGCGAAGAGGATATCCGTCTCCTCGCGCACGAAGGCGCGGAAGGCCGCGCGGTGGCGGCCGACGCAGAAGGCATCGGAGAGCGAGAGCGCCACTTTGCGGCCTGCGGCATGCGCGGCGGCGGCGGCGGCGCGGAAGGCAGCCTGTGCCGCCGGCGGGTCATAGAGGTAACCCTCCAGATAGATGATTTGGGCGCGGGCGACCTCGGCCTTGTCCACGTCATCCTCACCAAAGGTGACGCAGGCACCGAGAAAAGTGTTCATCGTGCGTTGCGCATCGGGCGAGACGAGGATGAGGCAGCGCGCTGTCGGCGCCCCGCCCAGCAGCGGGGCGGTGGGGAAATGCACCCCGGCCGCGCGGATATCATGGCCGAAAACCTCGCCCAGCCCATCATTGGCAACCTTGCCCAGAAAGCCCACCCGCGCGCCCAGCCCCGCCGCCACGGCACAGCTATTGGCAACCGACCCGCCGCTGCTTTCCACGCCCGGGCCCATCGCTTTGTACAGCGCCTCGGCCTGCTCGGCGTCGATCAGCGCCATGCCGCCCTTGTTCAGGCCGCGCTCGGCCAGAAAGGAATCATCGGCGCGCGACAGCACGTCCACGATGGCGTTGCCTATGCCCAAAATGTCGAGTGTCGCTTGTGTCATGTCGCTATCCTGTTTGCGGGGGCGGCTTAGCCGGGCGGCGCGGACCCGTCCATGCCAGGAATTGACGCGGAAATAGGAACGATATCGAAATATCCTCGCAATCAGGCTGTGGACAATTTTCGGGGATAAGCCGGCTGCGGCAATTGTCGCCCACTCGGCCGGGCGGTAAGGCGTCATACAACCACGACTGAGTAGAAGGGGGCACCCATGGCCATTTTCGGACGTAAGAAGGACGAGCCGGTGCCATCTGCGGAATCGCAGATGCACGGCGCCGACCGCGATACTGATGTTGCAGTGCCTTCCCGCTCTGCCAGCATGTCCAATCAGCCGTCATCGCCGCCCGCAGGGCCAAAGGAAAATTACATGAGCCAGTCCATGAAGCCTGCCACAGCCCCTGCGCCGAATGCCCTGGCGCAGCGGCCCATGGGCCCGGCCGCCGGCGTGGGCGTGCCCGCCCGCCCGCAGCAGACCGCCCCCATGGTCGGGGATCGCCGCACGCTGACCGTCGGCAAGGGCATCAGCGTTCAGGGCACCCTCACTGATTGCGAGAGGCTGGTGGTCGAAGGCACCGTGGAGAGCGAGATGCTCAATGCAGCCGAATTGTCGATTGGCGCCACCGGCGTCTTCCGTGGCGAGGTGCAGGTTGAGGATGCTGAGATCGGCGGCCTGTTTGACGGCACGCTGACCGCACGCGGCAATCTGGTCATTCGTGCCACCGGCAAGGTCAATGGCATTGCGCGCTGCAAGCGACTGACCGTGGAGGATGGCGGCCAGCTTACCGGCCGGATGGAAATGCTCACCGAGGGCTCGATGCCGACATCCCCTGCCGCGCCTGCACCTTCACGCCCCGCTCCGGTCGTCTGAGGCGAGATTCAACCCATGCCGGCCACCGCCGGCACGTTTGAGCCCGGGGGGCGCGCGCGTGGCCCGCAGTCCATTCGCCTGGCTGATTTGGTCACTGGGTACCTTGGGCTGCGCGCCTGCGCCGGATGTGACTGCAGTGGCCGAACAGGCGCTCGCCGATGGTCGCGCCAGCCTGGCCGTTCTGTCGGCTTCGCCCCCCCCCCGCAGCGCCGAACCCGCGCGAGCCGGCCAGAATCCAGCCGTTGCGCACCGAGAGCATGCCGCCGGCGGGCGAGACCCCTGTCGCCGCCTTCGCCCCGGCTGCGGTGATGCCCAGCCATGCCGCCGCTTTCGCCGGCAGCCCCCCGGAGCGTATTCTGGCCTGGCTGGGCGAGCCGGCGTTGCGCCGCGCCGAAGGGCCGGCCGCCATTTGGCTGTATTCCTCCGCCGGCTGCCAGCTCGATGTGATGTTCTACCCTGGCACGGATGGTCCGCGGGTGGCCTATGTGCAGGCCCGCGCCGGGGGCTTCGCTCAGCGCACGGAGGCGGCTTGCCTGCAGGATTTGGCGGCGCAGGCCAGGCGGCGGCCTGCTCCCGCTTCACCGCTGGGCGGGGTTGGCCAGGGCGGCGGCATGCTCGGCTGAGGCCTGTGATATCTTCTCTGGCCCTGAGATGCTGAACGCCTATCTCGACGCTTTCGTCCCTGCCTTTGGCCTATTGCTGCTGGGGGCCTGGCTGCGCCGCAGCCTGCTGCGGGAGGATGCCGTCTGGGCTGGTATTGAGCGGCTGATCTTCTGGGTGCTGTTGCCCTGCCTTCTGGTGGTGGCGATTGGCGCGGTGGAATTGGGCCGCCTGCCCATTTTTGGCATCATGACGGCGATCTGGGGCAGCCTGGCCATCGGCACCGTGCTCTCCGTGCTGCTCGCCCGCGCCTTTCGCCAGCCGCATATGGCGATGACATCGGTGCTGATGGGCGGCATCCGCTTCAATAACCTTATCGGCTTCGCGATTACGGGTGCGATATTCGGCGGGCCGGGCCTGGCGCTGGGTGGGGTCGCCACCGGCATGATCGTGCCTTTCGTTCAGGCGGTGACGACGACGGCCTTCGCCATGGGCCGCCCCGGGCGGCTGCGGCCCTGGCTGGTGCTGCGGCAGGTCGTGCTGAACCCGCTGATCATCGGCTGTGCGCTTGGCTTTTGCGTCGCGCTGCTGGGCGGGCTGCCGCATGGGCTGGCGCCGCTGGCCCGCAGCCTGGGTCAGGCCTCGGTCGCGCTCGGCCTGCTGGCGGTGGGGGCGGCCTTGTCGATGGGCGCCCTGCGGGACCGTTTCGCGCTGCAAATGGCCACCGCCCTGCTCAAGCTGGGCATCATGCCGGCGCTGACTTGGGCGGGGGCTCACCTGCTGGGGCTCGATGCGCTGTCCACCGCCGTGGCCGTGCTGTTCATGGCCCTGCCGACGGCGGCCACGAGCTATGTCATGGCCCGCGCGATGGGGGGCGATGCGCCGCTGATGGCGGCCATCACCAGCACTGAGCACGCTCTCGCCGTGGTCACCCTGCCGCTCTGGCTGGCATTGGTGATGTAGCGACCACGCGGCGCTCGCGCCGAATTCTCCTTGACCGCCGCCCGCCTGCTTGACCGTTTTGCCGCGACCGTGGTTCATCGCCCCAGGCGCAAAGGCGATCAACAAGGCAGCGAATGCGGATCATTGTACTCGGGGCCGGCGTTGTCGGCCTCGCCACTGCCTATAGCCTGGCGCGCGATGGCCATAGCGTGACGGTGCTGGAGGGCGAGGCCAAACCGGGCCTTGCCACCAGCCGCGCCAATGGCGGGCAGCTTTCCTACAGCTATGTCGCGCCCTTCGCCGGCGCTGGCGTGATGGGCAAAATCCCCGGCTGGCTGCTCGATGCCGACGGCCCCATGCGCTTCCGGCCCGATTTCACCCGTGCCCAGGCGCTGTGGCTGCTGGCGTTTCTGCGGGCCTGCAATGGAGCCACATCGGCCCGCACCACGGCGGCCCTGCTGCGCCTGGCCTATCTCTCGCGGGACGCGTTGCATGCCCTCCTGGCGCGGGAGGAGCTGGAATTTGCCTTCGCCCGCTCCGGCAAGCTGGTGGTCTATTCGGACCATGCGGGGCTTGAGGGCGCCAAACGGCAAATGGCCACCCAGGCCGCTCTGGGCAGCGAACAGCACGCCCTCACCGCCGCCGAATGCCTGGCGCTTGAGCCCGCCCTTGGTCATATCGGCAGCCGCCTTGTGGGCGGCATTCATACGCCCAGCGAGGAGGCCGGTGACTGCCATCTCTTCTGCCTGGGTCTCGAGCAGGTGCTGCGCCGCTCGAATTTTGATGTGGCATTCCACTTTGGCACCCGGGTGACGCAATTGCTGACCGCAGGCGGCCGGGTGGTGGGCGCCGCCACCGCGCAGGGCGTGCATGAGGCCGACGCCTTTGTCCTGGCGCTGGGCAATGGCGCGCGGGCCTTGGCGTCGCCCATTGGCGTGGACCTGCCGATCCAGCCGCTTAAGGGCTATTCCTTCACCCTGCCCATCACCGGCCTCGCGCCCAATATCTCCATCACCGATGCCGCGGCCAAGGTGGTCTATGCAAGGCTGGGGGAAAGTTTGCGGGTGGCTGGCATGGCCGATGTGGTCGGCCTCGATACGCGCTTCGACAATCGCCGGCTCGACACCTTGCTGCGCCAGGCCCGGGCCACCTTCCCCCAGGCCAGCCATTGGCAGGAATTGCGCCCCTGGACCGGCATGCGCCCGGCCACGCCCACCGGCCTGCCCATGCTGGGGCCAACCGCGCGCTGGCCTAACCTGCATCTCAACCTGGGTCAGGGCTCGCTGGGCTTTACCCTGGCCATGGGCAGCGCGGCCATCATCGCCGATCTCATCGCCGGTCGGCCTGCGCCCATCCTCATGGATGGCCTCTCAGCGTAGCCAATCGGCCGCTGCGGCCTCTGCGGCCAGGGGTGCGGCAGGATTGTCCATCCAGGCCAGGATATCCGCCGCCACACGCTCGCGCACCGTATCGCGCAGCAGCAGGTGCCAGCCATCCGGGTAATGCAGGATGCGCTGTTCCGCGCGGTGGGGCAGGCCGCGCAACACCCGCCTGGCGAAGCGGCCGGGGATCACCTCATCCTGCCCGCCGGTCAGGATGAGGCTGGGCGCCAGGCAGCAATGGGGCAGGGCGGCCACCGCAGCATCCATGCTGTCCAGCACACCCGCCACCAGGTCGAGCCTGGCCTCATGGATGGTCAGCGGGTCGCGGCCGAAGCGCAGCAGCGCGGCCCGGTTGTCGCTGGCCGCGCGACCACCGGCGATAGCGGGCATCGCCAAGGCCGGCATGGCGGCGACCATGCCATCGAGCAGCAGCGTTGCCACGCGCGGCAAAACGCTGCGGCCGAGCACCGCGGGCGCTGAGAGGATATAGCCTTGCACCGGCAGCGCTTGCGTCCCTGCTATGGCGGTGATGGCGCCGCCCATGCTCTCGCCCAGCATGAAAAGCGGCAGGCCCGGGTGCCTCGCGGCGATCAGCCGCGCCGCCGCGCGGGCATCGGCCACCAATGTCTCCACCCCAGGCCAGATGCCGCGATGGCGGGAATAGCCAAAGCCGCGCTGGTCATAGGCATAGACCAGCACATGGCCGGCATTGAGCAGTGGCGCGCCCTCGATGAGGGAATTGCCGCCATGATCGCCAAAGCCATGCAGCGCCAGCAGCACAGCGCGGGGCGGGCCCTCCGGCCGCCAGACCCGCAAGGCGAGGGCCGTGCCATCCTCCATCACCAGCGCCTCAGCCGGTGCGGGGCCGGCGGGCAGGAGCGGTGGCGGTGGCGGCACCAGAGCCCAAGGGCTCTGGCGCTCTATCGGTGGCGGTGGGGTGAAGGCCTCGATCGCGGCATCCCGCGTGCTCGGCCCGGCTGGAATGATTTGGCGCGCGCAGCCTGACAGCAGCAATGCCACAAGCAGCCATGGCGGGAGGCGACGAAATATGCGGGAGGGGGACATCACCTTGCGATATGGGGTGCCCGGCCCATGGTCCAGCCCCGCAGTTCCGGCTATGCCGGGGGTTCGACAGCACGAGGCCCCCATGCGCGACCCGCAAATGACCGGCTACGGCCCCAAACTCACCCCCGGCGTCACGCCGGAAGACATTCTGCCTGCGCATTCGCGCAGCGTGGCCTGCGATGGCGGCGGCGGCGCCCTGGGCCACCCGCTGGTGATGCTGCGCATCGAGGATACCCAGGTGACCTGCCCCTATTGCAGCCGCACCTTCCGGCTGGACCCGCATGCGGGGCATGGCGGGGAGCATTAGGATGCGCCATCGCTGCAGGAGCCACGCGCCGCGATGAGCGAGGATAAGCATCTCATCCTGATCGATGGCTCGGGCTATATTTTCCGGGCCTATCACGCGCTGCCGCCGATGACGCGGCCGGATGGGATTCACGTCAATGCGGTCTTCGGCTTCTGCCAGATTCTCTCGCGGTTTCTGGAGGCGCATTCGGCGAGCCATATCGCCGTCGTCTTCGACACCGCGCGGGTGACCTTCCGCAATGAGTTTTATCCGCAATACAAGGCACACCGGCCGGACCCGCCGGAGGAACTCATCCCGCAATTCGCCCTGATCCGTGAGGCCACCGATGCCTTCGGCGTGGCGCGGCTGGAATTGCCGGGCTTCGAGGCCGATGACCTGATCGCCGCCTATGCAAGGGCGATGGAGGAGGAGGGTGGGCGCACCACCATCGTCAGCTCCGACAAGGACCTGATGCAGTTGATCCGCGCCAGCGTGATCATGCTGGACCCGATCAAGCAGAAGCCGATCCGTGAGCCTGAGGTTTTCGAGAAATTCGGCGTGACACCGGACAAGGTGGTGGAGGTGCAGGCCCTGGCCGGTGACGCCACCGACAATGTGCCCGGCGTGCCCGGCATCGGCATCAAAACCGCAGCCCAGCTCATCAATGAATATGGTGACCTCGAGACGCTGCTCGCCCGCGCCGGTGAAATCAAACAGCCCAAGCGGCGCGAGGCGCTGATCGAGAATGCCGAGAAGGCGCGAATCTCGCGCCGGCTGGTGCAGCTTGATGACAAGGCGCCGCTGCCCGCGGCGATCGAGACGCTGCTGGCCCGCTCGCCCGAACCCGCGCGGCTTGCCGGCTTCTTCCAGGTGCAGGGCTTTCGCAGCCTTTTGTCGCGGCTGGGCCTGGGCGATGCCAAGGCCTCCATCCCCGCCATGGTGGCAGCCCCTGCGATGGTGCCGGCTGCCGAGGGCGATATCGCCTTTGGCCCCTATGAGACCATCACCACCGAGGCCGGGCTGCGTGGCTTCCTCGCTGGCATGGATGGCATTCTGGGCTTCGACACCGAGACCGACAGCCTCGATGCGCTCAATGCCAGGCTGGTGGGCATTGCGCTCGCCACAGCGCCCGGCCGTGCCGCCTATCTGCCGTTGCGCCACGGTGGCGGCGACATGCTGAGCGGCCCGCCGCCTGAGCAATTGTCGCAGGATGCCGCCCTGGCCATCCTGCGCCCGGTGCTGACCGACCCCGCGGTGCTGAAAATCCTGCACAATGCGAAATACGATATCGAGGTGATGGCCCGGCCGGAGAATGGCGCCGTCGCCATCGCACCCATCGATGACACGATGCTGATCTCCTACAGCATGGATGCCGGCCGGCACGGGCAGGGCATGGATTTCCTGGCCCAGCAGCACCTCAACCACGCGCCCATCTCCTTCGACAGCGTGACCGGCACCGGCAAGGGCCGCATCACCTTCGACCGCGTGCCCCTGGACCGCGCCACAGCCTATGCCGCCGAGGATGCGGATGTGACGTTGCGCCTGTGGCAGAAGCTGCGCCCCATGCTGCGCGAGGCGCAGGCGCTTGCCCTTTATGAGCAGGTTGAGCGCCGGATGATACCAGTGCTGGCCGCGATGGAGACTGCCGGCATCAAGGTCGATGGCGCGGAGCTGGCCCGTATCGGCCAGGATTTTGCGGAGCGCCTGGTGGTGCTGGAGGCAGAGGCGCACAGGGTGGCCGGCCGCGCCTTCAATGTGGCCAGCCCCAAGCAATTGGGCGAAATCCTCTTCGACGAGATGGGCCTCAAGGGCGGCAAGAAGGGCAAGACCGGCGCCTGGTCCACCGATGCCAAGGTGCTGGAGGAACTGGCCGCGCAAGGCGCTGAACTGCCAAAGGTGGTGATGGAACACCGCCAGCTGGCCAAGCTGAAATCCACCTATGTCGAGGGGCTCACCGCGCAATTGGCGGTGGATGGCCGCATCCACACCGATTTCGCCATGGCGGTGACCAGCACCGGCCGGCTCTCCTCCAATGAACCAAACCTGCAGAATATCCCCATCCGCACCAAGGAGGGCATGCGCATCCGCCAGGCCTTCGTGGCTGAGCGTGGCCATCTGCTGATGAGCGCGGATTATTCTCAGATCGAGTTGCGCCTGCTCGCCCATATGGCCGATGTGCCGACGCTGCGAGAAGCCTTCGCCCAGGGCCTGGATATCCATTCCCGCACCGCGGCCGATATTTTCGGCCTGCCGCTGGAGGCCGTGGACCGTGAGGCAAGACGCCGGGCGAAAGCGATCAATTTTGGTATCATCTATGGCATGAGCGCCTTTGGCCTCGCCGCCCAGCTTGGCATCGGGCCTGGCGAGGCGCGCGGGATCATCGATGCCTATTTCCAGAAATACCCCGGCATCCGCGCCGAAATGGATCGCCTGAAGCAGGAGGCGAAGACGCTGGGCTATGTGCTCAGCCCCTTCGGCCGCAAGCTCTGGATTGCCAATATTGCCGCGAAAGACCCCATTCTGCGGTCTGGCGCCGAGCGTCAGGCGATCAATGCCCCCTTCCAGGGCGGCGCGGCCGAGGTGATCAAGCGCGCCATGGTGCGGGTGCCGCGCGCCCTGGCCGATGCCGGGCTGAAGGCGCGCATGCTGCTGCAGGTGCATGACGAATTGGTTCTTGAGGTGCCCGAGACCGAAATGGAGGCAACCGGCCGCGTGCTGCGCGACGCCATGCAGAATGTGGCCGTGCTGCGCGTGCCGCTGCTGGTCGAGGTCGGCCAAGGCCGATCCTGGGCGGAGGCGCATTGAGCATGTTCGAAGCGAGCGAAAAGCGCGTCCTGCTCTCGATATCCGGGGCGCATTTCATCAGCCATTTGCATCTGCTGGTGCTGCCGCCGCTCTTTCCCTTGCTGCGTGACAGCATGGGGGTGAGCTTTCTCGAACTTGGTCTGGCCATCACCGTGTTGAATGTGGTGACAGCCCTGACCCAGGCGCCGATGGGTTTTCTGGTGGACCGCATTGGCGCGCGGCGTGTTCTGGTCGCGGGGCTATGCCTGGGCGGGATGGCCTTCACCCTGGCCGGCATTGGCAATAGCTACCCCGCGCTGCTGGTGGCGGTCGCCATGGCCGGGCTGGCCAATGCCGTTTATCATCCGGCCGATTACGCGATCCTGGGCAGTGCCATTGGTGAGGCGCGGGTGGGTCGGGCGTTTTCCATCCATACCTTCGCCGGCTATGCCGGCAGCGCTGTGGCACCCGCCCTGATGCTGGCCCTGGCCTGGGGCTTTGGCCTGCGCGGGGCATTGATCATCGCCGGGTTGCTGGGGCCCGTGGCGGCGCTGCCCATCCTGCGCGAGGCACTGGCCGAGCGTGTGCCGCCGCCTCGCGCCAAGGCGGCACCGGGTGGCCCCAGGATCATCAGCTTCACGGTGGTGCTGCTGATCGGCTTCTTTGTCCTCCTCGCGCTTTCCAGTGCCGCCGTGCAGGGTTTTGGCGTCTCGGCCTGGAACGGGCTTTCGGGTCTTTCCCTGGCGGCTGGCAATACGGCGCTGACGGCCTGGCTGACCATGAGCGCGCTGGGCGTGCTGGCCGGTGGCCATGTGGCTGACCGCACCCGACGCCATGGCCTGGTGGCGGCTTGTGGTCTGGGTGCCTCGGGGCTGCTGATTCTGCTGGGCGGCACGGTGCCCATGGGCCTCGTGCCGCTGGTGGCGACCATGGGCCTGGCTGGATTTCTCTCCGGTCTGATCATGCCATCGCGTGATATGCTGGTGCGCGCGGCTGCGCCGCCTGGTCAGGCGGGGGCAATGTTCGGCGTGGTCAGCACCGGGTTTTCTATCGGCGGAGTTTTCGGTCCGCCACTCTTTGGCTGGCTGCTGGATCATGGGCAACCCGAGACATTGTTTCTCCTGGCCAGTGCCAGCCTTGCCCTCGCCGTTGTGGTGACGGTCTGGCAGGATGCGCGGGGCCGTGCGCGGAGGATGCAATACGCCTGATGGATATCGAAACCCTCCGCCGGGCGGCGAAGCTGCTGCCCGATGCCACCATCGCCGAATTGCCGAACCATTACAGCGGCAAGGTGCGCGACAATTACGACCTGCCGGATGGCCGTCGGATCATCATCGCCACCGATAGGCTCAGCGCCTTTGACCGTATTCTCTGCGCTGTCCCCTTCAAGGGCCAGGTGCTGACGCAAACGGCGCGGTTCTGGTTCGAGCAGACTGCCGATCTATGCCCCAACCACGTGCTCTCCTACCCCGACCCGAATGTGGTGGTGGGCCAGCGGCTGGACATTCTGCCGGTGGAAATCGTGGTGCGGGATTATCTGGCGGGCAGCACCGGCACATCGGTCCTCACCCTCTACAAGGCCGGCCAGCGGCAGATGTATGGCCATACCCTGCCCGATGGCCTGCGCGACAATCAGCGCCTGCCGCAGCCCATCATCACCCCCACCAGCAAGGCCTTCCATGGCGGGCATGACGCGCCGCTGACGCCGGCCGAGATTCTGGAGCAAAAGCTCATCACCCCGGCGCAATGGGAGCAGCTCAGCGCCTATGCCTTCGCGCTCTTCGCCCGCGGGCAGGAGATTGCGGCGCGCAATGGGCTTATTCTGGTCGATACCAAATACGAGTTCGGCACCGATGCCGCGGGCCGCATCATCCTGGCCGATGAAATCCACACCCCCGACAGCAGCCGCTATTGGCGCGCATCGAGCTATCAGCCCCGCTTCGAGGCCTCCGAGCGGCCAGAGAGCTTTGATAAGGATTTCGTCCGCAATTGGGTGGCCGCGCGCTGCGACCCCTACCATGACGACATCCCCGAGATTCCCGAGGAACTGATCCTCGCCACGGCCGCCGTCTATATCGAGGCCTTCGAGACCATCACCGGCCAGAGCTTCACCTTGCCCGAGGAGCCCGGCACGGTGTTGCAGCGTATTCGCGGCCATCTCGCGGAATTCATGCGCGGCTAGGCGCTGGCGCCAGGGACGGGACGGCCCAGGCCGCCTCGATGGCCATGACGGGCTTGCTCGACCGTCTCGGCAGTACCTATATGCCGCCTTCCGCCGGCCACGAAAGCTCCGCCACCATGAACCTGACCTCTCGAAATGTGCTGGTGACGGGTGCTGGGCGTCGTCTGGGCGCCGCCATCGCCCGGCGCATGGCGGCCGCAGGTTGGGGGGTGGTGCTGCACCACAATGCATCGGGTGCGGATGCGAAGGCGCTGGCGGCTGAATTGCCGCGGGCCTGGACCATTGAGGCCGATCTCGGCGATGCCGCCGCCGCAGCGGCACTGCCCGCCCGCGCCGCCGCGCTGTGCGGCGGGGTGCATGGGCTGGTGAACAATGCCAGCCTCTTCGAATACGACAACCCGCGCGCCTTCGACCCGGCGCGCTTTGCCCGCCACATGGCGGTGAACCTCCTGGCGCCGGCGCTGCTGACCCAGGGCTTTGCCGCTGGTTTGCCCGAGGGTGAGGATGGCGCCGTGGTCAATCTGCTCGATAATCGGCTCTACGCCGCCAACCCGGATTATTTCACCTATGCGCTCTCCAAATACGGGCTGGCCGGTATGACGGAGATGCAGGCCATGGCCTTGGCGCCGCGCATCCGGGTCAATGGCGTGGCGCCAGGCCTCGCCCTGATCTCGGGCACCCAGTCCGAGGCGGATTTTCAGCGCACCCGGGTCAATAATCCCCTGGAGCGCGGCGTCACCGCCGAAGATGTGGCCGAGGCGGTGGCCTATCTGATGGTGGCGCCCAGCACCACGGGCAGCGTGATCATTGTCGATTCGGGCCAGCGGCTGCGCCGGCCTGGCCGTGATGTGGCCTTCGCGGCGTGATCAATGCCCCCGATGCGAATCGCCGCACCCGCCTCGTCTTTGTGCGCGGGTTGGAACTCGTCGCCCGTTTGGGTGTCCATCCGCATGAGAAGGCCGCGCCGCAGCGCGTGGTGATCGGGGTCGAACTCGAGGTGCATGATGAGAGCGCGCCGGACGGGATTGGCCCCGATGCGCTGGAGCGGGTGGTGGACTACCAGGCCGTTGTGCATGTCGCGCGGGCAGCGGTGGCTGCGGGGCATGTGCTGCTGGTGGAAACCCTCGCTGAAACCATCGCGGCCACCGCCTTGCTGGATTTCCGCGTCATCAAGGCGCGCATCACCATCGAAAAGCCCGACGCTTTTCCGGATGTGGCCAGTGTCGGCGTTGTTATCGAACGGACAAGAGATTGAAATATTTGGTCTCTTTGTGGTGCGCTCGCCACAATTCGTCCACCGGGTTGGCTTGGCAGCACCTTGTGTTAGAAAACCATACAAAAGACATGTAAAAGTTACGCTGTAATCACAGTGACTTACAAAAAAACTTACAAAATCAACGAGTTATCATTTATGCTTAAGGCTTGGGCAAGCTGGACGAATCGGCGGTCACCCGCCGAATTTGGCTGGATATGATGGCGATGCCCACAGGTTTATCCACAGAAAGCGTGGAGAACTGATCCACCGCCGCCGCGGGCTTGAGCCCAGGCCGCCATTCCGCCACACCAGGGGGAATGCTCCCCGATCCAGATGCCTCCCCTCCAGAGCCGGGCGACGCCGCGCCCGTGAATGGGCTTGCGGTGATCGAGGCCGCGCTGCCCAATCTGCCGCTCAGCCCGGGCGTCTATCGCATGCTCGATGCCCGCGGCGATGCGCTTTATGTGGGCAAGGCGCGCGCCATCCGCAAACGCGTCACCAGCTATACCCAGACCGCGCGCCTGCCCGAACGGCTGCGCCGCATGGTGTTCGAAACCCGCAGGCTCGAGGTCATCACCACCGCCTCCGAGGCTGAGGCGCTGCTGCTTGAAGCCAATCTCATCAAGAAGCTGCGGCCGCGCTACAACATCGTCCTGCGCGACGACAAATCCTATCCCTGGCTGATGATCAGCGAGGACCACCCCTATCCGCAGGTCGCCAAGCATCGGGGCGAGCGCCGCAAGGGCGCCACCTATTTCGGCCCCTTCGCCAGCGTCTGGGCGGTGAACCAGACCATCACCGCGCTGCAGCGCGTCTTCTTGCTGCGCACCTGCCGCGACACGGTCTTCGACAGCCGGGACCGGCCATGCCTGCTTTACCAGATCAAGCGCTGCTCGGCCCCCTGTGTGGAGCGGATCAGCAAGGATGATTACGCCGATCTGGTCAGCCAGGCGCGGCAATTCCTCTCTGGCGAGACACCCTCCATCCAGAAGGAATTGGCGCGCGAGATGGAACAGGCGGCCGAAGCGCTGGAATTCGAGCGCGCCGCCTCCCTGCGGGACCGTATTCGCGGCCTGACCTATCTGCAGGGCAGCAGTCGCATCAATATGGATGATGTGGGCGATGCCGATGTGGTGGCGCTGCACATGGCGGCGGGCCAATCCTGCGTGCAGGTCTTCTTCTTCCGCGGCGGCCGCAACAATGGCAACCGCCCCTATTTCCTCAGCCATTCCAAGAACGACATCACACCCGAGGCGGTGCTGGGCAGTTTTCTGGGCCAGCTTTATGAGGATCTGCCGCCCCCGCCGCTGGTTCTGCTCAGCCATGAGCCCGATGATGCATCCCTGATCGCCGAGGCGCTGAGCTTCAAGGCCGAGCGGCGGGTGGAATTGCATCGCCCCCAGCGAGGCGACAAGCGCGCCGCCGTCGAACATGCCCAGACCAATGCGCGGGAGGCGCTGGAGCGCAAGCTGGCCGAATCCACCGCCCAGACCGCCCTGCTGGAGGGGGTGGGCAGGCTATTCGACCTGCCCGAGCCGCCCGCCCGCATCGAGGTTTACGACAATAGCCACATCATGGGCAGCAACGCCTATGGCGCCATGATCGCGGCCGGGCCTGCCGGCTTCCTCAAATCGGCCTATCGCAAATTCGCCATTCGCGAGGCGAAGGGCGGCGATGATTTCGGCATGATGCGGGAGGTGCTGGAGCGCCGCTTCGGCCGCGCGCTGAAGGAGGACCCCGGCCGCGATGGCGAGACCTGGCCCGAGCTGGTGCTCATCGATGGCGGCCAGGGCCAATTGAACATCGCCCGCGAGGTGATGGCGGAACTCGGCCTGGAGGACATCCCCCTGGTCGGCGTGGCCAAGGGCGTGGACCGTGATGCCGGGCGTGAATGGTTCCATATCGCCGGACGCGAGGCCTTCCAACTGCCACCGCGGGACCCGGTCCTCTATTATTTGCAGCGCCTGCGTGATGAGGCGCATCGCTTTGCCATCGCCACCCATCGCGCCGGCCGCTCCAAGGCGCTGACGAAGTCTGAACTCGATGACGTGCCCGGGGTTGGCGCCGCGGTGAAGCGCCGCCTGCTGAACCATTTCGGCTCTGCCCGGGGGGTGCGCCAGGCGGGAATTGATGATTTGACCAATTGCCCGGGCGTGGGGGCTGGGCTGGCCCGTCGGATTCACGAGCATTTCCACCCCATCTGAACGCCACAAGGGCTGACCAACGCCACAAGCCTAGGCTAAAGCAATATTGTGCCGATCGATCTTCCCAACCTGCTCACCATCAGCCGCATCGCGGCCATCCCCCTTTTGGTGGCGATGGTCATGCTGCGCAGCCCGCTAGGGGATATGGCGGCCTGTGTGGTGTTCGGCCTGGCCGCCATCACCGATTACTTTGACGGCAAGATCGCGCGCGATCGCGGCATCACCTCGGGTTTCGGCGTGATGCTTGATCCCATCGCCGACAAATTGCTGGTCGCCGCCGCGCTGATGCTGCTGGTCGGCTTCGACAGGCTGGATGACCGCGCCCTGCTGCCCGCCATCATCATCATGCTGCGCGAGATTCTGGTCTCCGGCCTGCGTGAATATCTGGCGACATTGCGTGTGGGCATGCCGGTCACCCGCCTCGCCAAATGGAAGACCGGATTCCAGATGGGCGCGCTGGGCACCTTGCTGGCGGGCGATACTGGTGCTCGCGTCATCGGCCTTGGATGGCTTCCGGTGGCGGCCATTGGTGAGGTGATGCTATGGGGGGCCGCCGCGCTCACGCTCATCACCGGCTGGGATTATTGGGTGGCTGGGCTGAAATACGCGGCGAATGATAAGGCATAGACGTAGCAGCGGCCTTGAGCCTTTGGCGCAGGCAGAGCATGTTGCGGAGCAGCACGAATTGCGGGGCATCGGATGACGCGGATTTTTCGGTTACTGATACTGGCCTCGGCCTGCGGTCTGAGCGCCTGCACCCAGGTGGATGGCGTGATCACCCGCGGCTTCGCGAGCGTGAATGGCTTGAGCCTGATGTCCAGTTTCGGTGGCATCACCGGTGAACCTATCCCCAACAGCACCACCGTGCAGCGGGTGCGTGCCGGTGGTGGCAATGCGGGGCTCGATCCGCTCCAGCCTGAAGAAGGCAATGTCTGGCCGCCCGAGGAAGGCCCCCGCGCCACCCTGGCCAATCCCGATGAGGCCTTGCGCGGCATTCCAGGGTACCAGCCTGGCACCCAGGCCAATTCGCCATTGCCGCAGCGCGGTGAAAGCCCGGCGCGCCTCCCCGCCCGCGGCAGCGACGCAGCCTTCGAGCCGCCGCCGGGCTATGTTCCGCCGGGCAGCACCGCTTCGGCGCCGGTGGTCACCCAGCCGCAAACCACCATGCCGGGGAGCGCGGTCAATACCGGCGGCACCAACCGCACCATCACCGGCAGCAGTGGCAGCGTGAGCACCACCATGGGGCCCGCCGGCCAGTCCGGTGTGCTGCTCGGCCGCCCGGGCGAGGTGCAGGTTCTGCAGGAACCGGGCCGTCCGGCGCAACAGATTCTGCCTGGGCGCTGATTGATGCGAATCCTCTACTTCGCCTGGGTGCGGCAGAAGGTGGGGATCGCTGAAGAGGTCCTTTCGCCCCCCGCCGAGGTGAGGGACGTGGCGGGGCTGGTGCATTGGCTTTCCGCCCGCAGCCCCGGCCATGCCGAGGCCTTTGCCCAGCCCAGGCAAATCCGTGCTGCGGTGAACCAGGAATTTGCCCAGCCCGATTCGCCCGTGGCGGCGAATGACGAGATCGCCTTCTTCCCCCCCGTCACCGGGGGTTGAGCATGCCGCGCATCAGCGTGCAGGAGGCTGTTTTCGACCTGGCAGCGGAGAGCGCCGCCCTCTCCGCCGGCCGCGACGATATCGGCGGTATCGCCAGCTTCGTGGGTATTTGCCGCGCCGATGATGGCATCGCCGCCATGGTGCTCGAGCATTATCCTGGCATGACGGAGAAGGCGCTGGCCGCCATCGCCGCCGAGGCCGAGCGCCGCTGGCCATTGACCGGCTGCACCATCATCCACCGCGTGGGGCGGCTGGAACCCGGCGCGCCCATCGTGCTGGTGCTGACCGCGAGTGCCCATCGCAGCGCGGCGCTGGAATCCTGCGCCTTCCTGATCGATTGGCTAAAGACCGGCGCGCCATTCTGGAAGCGCGAGGAATTTGCCGATGGCACCAGCCGCTGGGTCGAGGCCCGGGCCGAGGATGAGGCCGCCACCAGCCGCTGGTGAGCCCGATGCTTGACCGCCCGCGCCGCGCGATGTGTGTTGCACCGATGGGACGGATCACCACAGGCAAGGCCATCACCGCAGGCGTTTTCGGCTGGCCAGCCGGACATTCGCGCAGTCCGCAATTGCATGGCCATTGGCTGGAGCGATACGGCATTGACGGCGCCTATGTGCCGCTGCCCGTACCGCCAGACCAATTCGAGGCCGCGCTGCGCGGCGTGATGGCCGCGGGCTTTGCCGGCGCCAATGTCACGCTGCCGCATAAGGAGGCCGCCTTCGCGCTCTGCGATGAGCGTGATTCCTCCGCCCTGCGCGCTGGCGCGGTGAATACCTTGGTCTTCCGCGATGGCCGCATCCTGGGCAGCAATACCGACGGCTTTGGCTTCCTGGAAAGCCTGCGCGCCGCCGCCCCCGCCTGGCGGCCCGAGCATGGCCCCGCGGTGCTGCTGGGTGCTGGCGGTGCCGCGCGCGCCATTGTCGCCGCCCTGCTCGATGCCGGCGTGCCGGAGGTTGTGGTGGTGAACCGCACCTCCGAAAGGGCCGAGGAACTGGCCCGCGCCATTGGTGGCAATATCCGCGCCGCCACCGTGCCGCCCCTCGCCACCGCCGCCCTGCTGGTCAATACCACCAGCCTGGGCATGGCCGGCCAACCGCCGCTCGAGATCGACCTCTCGCCCTTGCCCGCCCATGCCGTGGTGGCCGATGCCGTCTATGTGCCGCTGGAGACGCCGCTGCTGCGCGCCGCCCGCGCGAGGGGGCTGGCCGCGGTGCCTGGCCTTGGCATGCTGCTGCATCAGGCGCGCCCCGGCTTCGCCCTGTGGTTTGGCGTGCAGCCGGTGGTGGATCAGGCGCTGCATGACGCGCTGGCCGCAGACATCCCCCGCCTATGAAGCGCATCGGCCTCACCGGCGGTATCGGCATGGGCAAGTCCACGGCCACGCGCGGGTTTCGCCGTGCCCGGGTGCGGGTTTTCGATGCCGATGCGGCGGTGCATGCGCTGCAGGCGCGCGGCGGGCGGGCGGTTGCGCCCATAGCCGCCGCCTTTCCCGGCAGCGTGGTCAATGGCGCCGTCAGCCGTGAGGCGCTGCGCCAGGCCGTGCTGGGCAAGCCCGAGGCGCTGCGCTTGCTCGAGCGTATCATTCACCCCCTGGTGCGCGATATGCAGCGCCGCTTCGTCGCCCGCGCCCGGCGCGACGGGCAGCGCATGGTGGTCTTCGACATTCCGCTGCTGTTCGAAACCCGCGGCGGGCGGGAATTCGACCTGGTGATCGTCGTCTCCGCCCCCGCCGCGGTGCAGCGCGCCCGCGTCCTGGCCCGGCCGGGCATGACGCCCGAGCGGCTTTCCGCCATCCTCGCGCGACAGATGCCTGATGCCGAAAAACGCCGCCGCGCCGATGTGGTGGTGCGCACCGGCCTCAGCCGCCATCATGCCGACCGGGCGATTCGCCGCATCATCAGGGAGTGCCGCGCGTGAGCCGCGAAATCGT
>Ga0214917_10003321_pt1 | contig 18679 bp, 14 predicted proteins | sample LL_1208_BB_MetaG_FD_177983 | JGI IMG/M metagenome (GOLD analysis project Ga0214917, IMG submission 177983) | Freshwater microbial communities from Lake Lanier, Atlanta, Georgia, United States - LL_1208_BB | ecosystem: Environmental > Aquatic > Freshwater > Lake | place: USA: Georgia | collected...
TTTAAGTTTGTTATATTGATATGTATGTAGAGATGATGCGATATCTTTTTCGTCTTTTGTTATGATCAGTTTCTTAAGTTCGTTCATAATTGTGGTTGTGTCAACATTAGGTATAGCACATTCACCGTAGACACGTTTTAAGATTCTGTCAATAATTTCGTTTTGATCAAAAGAATCTAAGTAGTACTTTAAGTTATACTCAAATTCGTCCTTGATTTCTTTTTCACGATTTTCTTTACATTCTCTGCCTTCAATCCAGTTGGAGAGATCGTTTGGAATGGAGATGGATACAAAGTTTGTCATAGACATATCTTTTACAGCTTTCTTAAAATCGATATTTTGGAAGAGATGTTCGATATATTTGAGACGATCTTGGATGGAGAGGGCACTGAATTGTTGTTTGAACTTGTTTCCAAGACGATTGTAGTTTGAGTAGATTTGAGAAAGAGTCGGATCTTCAAGAGGAATCATGAATGATGTAGCGTAGTAAGAGAGAAAAGCAATGTAAGGAAGATTTTTGACATTGAGTGGAGTAAGTGTTGTTTGGAGTTTGTATTGAGCTAAGTTGAGTGGATCTTTGATTTTTTGTACGCTTAAGATTTGAGATCTGAAATCTTTCTTGTCAGATGGAGGAAGGACTTTAGCTTCGAGAAGTTCAACCTTCTTTCTTTTGCTGACGAGCTCTTCAACGAGTTTCTGACGTTCTTCTTCACCTTCTGGAATATTAACTTGTAAGTCCATAATTTCTTGTTTGAGGTCCGCAATTTTCTTAAGATAGTTGTATTTTTGGTTAATGTTTTCAATGTATCCATAAAGATTTGGAAATGCTCCAAGATCTTGAATTTCTTTAGCTAAATCAGCGAGTCTAGCTTTTGCCTTGTCAATATTTTGTACAAGTTCTTCAATCTTTCCTTGAATAGCTGGATTGATAATCATCTTTGGTTGTTCTTTCATTTGGTCGACTGCCTCTTTGAACTCAACACCAACTTCAGCTACCTTTGTGTATTCAGGATTGATCATGTAGAGACTGGATTGGAGTTGTGCGATCTTGGATCTCCAGACGTCAATGTCTCCATTGAGAGAATTTGCTTCGTCTCTTAAGATTTCACGTCTCATGTATCTGTCAGCTTCTTCTTGTGGAAGTTTGAGTTTTTGATCCATCTTATTGTCTTTCTTTCCTCTTGTTACAACGACTTTGTCTCCTTTTGATTTTTGAAGTTTCTTCTTAACACTCTTTGCGATTGCTTTTGAAACTTCATTTTCAATTGGATTATCAACTTCGAGTGTGATTTCGCCAGCAAGTTGATCTTCTTGTTCTTCGGATTGGATATCGTTTTGGAATAGCTCGAGAGCGATTTTAACGAGTTGACCAATTTCTTCGTTACGATGTTTGAGTTTCATGCCATAGATAGATTCAAGTTCACGTCTAATCTTGTTAACTGTGATTTCGTCAAGGGTGAGTGTGAGGAGCATTTCGCTTAAGACTTGTGAAACTTTTTCTTGTAATTCAGCGGTGGAAGGTTCTGAGATTTCGACCTCAACAGTTTCGAGAGGAACTTTTTCTTCAATCTCTTCGATTTCAAGTTCAGCTTTTTGTTCAACTGTGGAAATGTATTGTTCCCACATTCTGAGTGCTTGATAACGGAGATGGTCCATAAGTTCTTCAGTGATTTGATTACCTTCTTGTTCGAGTTTTGTTTTGAGTTGTTGAACACGTTGAGTGATAAAGCTTTCTCTTGTCATGTATTCCATGTAGTAAGAGTTAATTTCGTCTTTCTTTCCAGCCATCGCATTTTCTGGAAGATAGTAGTCTTCAATGATTTGCTTCTTCAATTTAGAGACTGTCCACTCTTCATCTCTGTAGTTGTCAAGAACAGCAAAGACAGCTTCTTTAAGATCAAATGAAGGAAGAATTTCTCTAACTGGTTCGTCTTCAATGACAGGAATGACTTCGTTTTGAACAAAGGCTTCTTCATCTTGTGTTCCAAAAGCCTCGTTGATGATTTGTTGGATTTCGTCTTTACGATCTTCTGATAGAGAGTTTGGTTCAAACTCGTTCATATAAGAAAGAACATAAGTAACGTCGAGTTCGTCTTGATCAACTTCTTTTGCGAGCTCAAATATTTTTTGACGAAGGCGTTGGTTTGAAATTTGTTCTAACTCCAAATCAGAAGCAGATTCAATATCAAGTTCAGAAGCGGATTCGATATCCAAACCTTGTTCAGATTCAGAACCGCTTTCGACGTCAGAGAGAATAGAATCGATTTCTTTTGCGTCGATATCTTTTTCAGTCTTGATTTTGTTTGATGAGAGTTTTGCTCTGATACGTTCAAGATGATCAAAGTGTTGAGGTTTTTGACGAAGGACGATACGGTAAAGCTCGGCGTCGTTTGTCAAGAGAAGTACTTGACGAGCGTCAGAACATTGGGTGAATTTAGCTTCAGCGATTTGTTCTAACATTTGTTTCTTGACTTTGTTCCATTTGTATTTAGAATTATTGGTTGATTTTCGTTCCTCGATTTTAGCTGGACCGTATTTGTTGTAGTCGTCAATGATTTTCTGGATTTCAGGAAGACGATTCTCAGTGAGACGTTCTTCTTGGAATGGTCCAGTTAAGTTTTTGAGGACAGCTTCAGCAGTAACATCTTCGTATTCTTCAAGAAATTCTGTGACTTTCTTTAAAAGTTTTGCGTGACTCATAGCAAAGTGACCAGCATAACTTGCTGGTGTTCCGTCTTCTTCAATGTAATCTTCTGTATCGCTATGGCCTGTACCGACAAATGGGTCAACAACATTTCTGTAGTCGTAAGCCATAGAACCATTTCCGAGACCGATAGGATCTTTGGATTCGATAGTGAAACGGTAAGCGACGTCGTCATATCCGTAAGTTAAGAACTTGGCAGCGATGAGAGCGTGTTCGATGGTATTGTAAGTGTAGGTTTCCTTGTTGATTGGATTAGTCCATTTGAAAGGGCACATATCGAAGTTGTCGAGGGAGTGTCTCCAGTTTTTGATTTTGTTGAGTTCACGATATTTTTGAGGATTTTGGACAAATTCATTAGCGCCTTCTCCAGCTGGTTTGTTAGCCGATTTGTGAAAGAAGAATAGTTTGTCTGTGAGGGAAACTTTTTCTTTTTTAGGTTTTGGAGAGGATTTGGATTTGGATTTTTTTGGGGTTTCAATAGGTGATGACTTAGCGACGGTTCCTTCAGGAGTTGGAACAGGGAGGCCACGTTCGACGAGCCAGTCGCGAGCGAATGGAAGTTGTTTTTTGGTCCATAAGTATTCATAGTTCATTCTGGTTTGTTTGAAGGCTTCATCATCGACTTGTTTGACTTCTTCGACATCTTCTTCTTCGATATCGTATTGATTAGGGAGAGGGATGCCGTGTTCGATGAGCCATGTCTTAGCCAGTTTAGAGGATGGATTTTCTTTGAAGAGGGATTCGTAGTAGAGTCTTAGGGAGTCGAGTTCGTTAGGAGTGGCATAACGTTGGCCAGGAGTGGAGAATTTAGGTTCAGCTTTAGCTTTTCTGGTGCGTTTTTTGACGAGAGGGATGTCGATTTCGTTGTCAGAGCCGGATTCGATGTCAAGAACGACTGGTTTCTTTTCAGAGGAGGTTTTAGGAAAAGGATATTTTGTGACGAGGAGAGATTCGATTGCGCCTTGGCCTTGTTTTTTGACGAGATTGAATTCAGCAAGGAGGGTTTTACAAAGGTTGGAAAGAGCAGGTTCTTCATCTTTTTGGACGTCAATTCCGAAATCAAGAAAGTTTTTTTTCACGTTTTCAAGATTGAATTTTTCTTTGATATCACCTTTAGTGATACCGTATATATAATGTACAATAATAGCTTTCTTAAGAGAATCCATCTTTTATATAAATAAAAAATTATATTTTTTAAATAAAAAAATAAAGTTTTGTCACGATTAAGTTATCTGGTTTTGTCTTAAAAGATGAAAAAATGTCAGTTAATAAATGTGGTTAAAGAGGATTGGATAGATAAGGGATACTTTTTTAAAAGATTTTGATAAAATAAAAAATAAAGAAATAAAATCTTTTGGATAAGTAAAATGAGTCAAACTGGCGCAAATGATGTCGTGTACACATGGTCTGTATCGAGTATGGACTGTTATCCAACGTATGAAAGTTGGACAGATGTTGTTTTCTCTGTTCATTGGAGATTGACTGGTGTGAAGACTGTAGATAGTAAGATGTATAGTGACAGTAGATATGGTTCTGCGTCTGTATCAACAAGTACAATTACAACATTTGTACCGTATAATGAGTTGACGCTTGATATGGTTGTTGGATGGATATATGACGAGGTGAATGGGGATGCGTTGAAGGAATCGATTGCGAATAGTATACAAGATCAGATTTCACCAAAGATCGTGAGTTTACCTCCACCGTGGGCAAGTAGTATGTAAGTGGATTAATTTTATTTTGATAAAATAAAATTAATTATTTAAGCTTTGTAGATTAAACATATAAATGGAGTTGATCAGATTATTTATGGATGAGGTAAGTTATTTGGAAAAAAAAGTGGAAAATATAGAAAAACATTTGAATGATATATTTTTGGATATTTCATTAGAGTTTGGAATGGATTATAATTCAGATTTGCGAGATATATTTTATGAGACGTTAGATAAAATAAGAAATGGGGAGCAAATAAATGATGTTAAACTTAAGATTTTTACAGGAAGAGGATGGAATGATGTGGATATTTTGATTGAGTTGGAAGAGTTAAAATATTTCATATTAGGTATATTATTTTACAAGATTGATAGTAAGGTATTTAGTTTAGAAGAAGAAAAGTTAGAAAGAATGTTAATTAGGATAATATTATTGAAGAATGGATGGGATGGTGATAAGATAGAAAAATTACTTGTGCGTCATTATGGTATAAAGTTAGAAAAGAGAATACAAGTATATTATTATTGTTTAAAACATTTGTTAATGATTGAAGAAGAAAAGTTTGATAAGAGGGGAAGACCAAAGATTCCAATAAAGGTTGATAAGATATTAAAGATAATAAGAGAGAGAAAGAATAAGGAAAGGATGAGAAATAGATATGAAGTTTGTAATATTTTAAAGAGGGAAATAACAATCGAAGATTTGAATAAGATAAAGTTAATATTAGAAAAAAATGGAGAGGAAGGATTAAGTAGTAAGATAGATAATTTATTAGTATATGTGAAAAAATAGATAAAAAAAATATTAAGAAATTATTTTCTAGATTTATTAAATAAACAAATAATGTCATCGCAAACAGTTTATTTTACTAATCCGACAGTTATAAGTGGAATACAATCCAATATAACAACATTACAAAGTCCACAAAGTTTATTTGATGGGTTTCCATATGCGGAGAATCGTTTCTTCAATGATAACACAGGTTCTTTTACAAATATGTCAAATTGGGGAGTGAATTTACAGCAAACCCGTAGAATGCCATGGAGTGGTCAAAATGCTAATTATCGAGCAGCATTAACTCCAGATACAGCAATGTCTCTTCAATGTCAAATTCAAAAGCCTTTGGGAAATATACCAAACTATACGACAACAGGAACAAATTTAGGAGGATATAATTCGGTTTCATCGTATAATGGAGTGTTTGACCAAGATTACTTTTACCAAGTTTGCGGTGTTGAAGCGGCAACATACTTAGGAAATATATCTGGAAGTTCTTTAAGAGGAGTTTTATTAGGTATTGATCAACAAGCTTATTGTAACAATGCGATTCTTGTAAAGATAAATAAACATACTGGCGAAACAGCTCAAATTAAGTTAATTGCTGATATAACTGGGAAACCAAATCTTTATTATGGTCCAACAGGAATTAACGATACAGGTGATTCTTCAACAAGAGGTCCTTTATATCTTTATGGAAATTATTTATATTTGACAGGACAAGATACAAAGTATAGTTCTGTATATAAGATTAATAAGAGCGATTTAACATTGGCAGCATATACAGAAATTCCATCGCAATTTAACCAAATTGTTGGACCAGTGTTTACAGGAGCGTATGGATCAACAACTGCTCCAGCATTTAAGACAAGAGAAATGAGAGAGGTATTTGTTCTTCCTCCAATGACAGGTACAGTAAGACCAGGTTTACATCCTGATTTTTATACATATCCATTAGTTTTGGCTATGTCAACAGTGAATAATTTTTACGTTTATACAAATGATAATTACATAACAAGATATCAAATTTTTGACAATTGGTTCAAGACATGTGGTAAAGTCTTTGCGTGGTTTGACAAAGGTTCTTCATTTGAATATTTGTACGATTTTGATATGGGGCCAACAGCTTTGTCAGCAGGTGATCCGCTCCCTTCAACATGGTTTGGTCCAACAGGTCCTTCAGATCCAGTATTTAATCAAAAACCATATATTCATGTTCCTCTTTATAATGGATTTCAATTTAAAGATTTTACAACAGGCGATCCAACATGGAGTGCTTGTGAGACAGGAAATTATATGATGACTCAAAACAACATTTCACAAGATGGTTCCAATGTTTCAACATTATATGGATCAAATCCATATCCTGGAACATATACTTTAGATGATTCTATTGCGTTGATTCAATTTGCTTACAAGCCAGGAGTTGTGTATTTTCCACCAGGAACAGTATTTAGCACAGGAGCAATGTACGAAGTAGGCTATTTAGGAACAGGAGGTATAGCTGGAGGAATTATTGGAACAGGAACAGCAACAGGATCTGTTTTATTAGGTCAACCAATTAGATTATATGTAAAACCAGGATTTGTAATACCAACAGGAACATTAGGTGGGGCAATTCCAGGTCAATCCATTGCTACAATGGCAGGTCACTATGGTGCTGGTATTTGGGGTACACCATGTTTTGATCCAAAACTAGGATATATGTATATTCCAGGAGGAAATCCAATGAACTTTCCTCAATACGAAAGAGATGTATTTAATGGAGCTTTAGGTGAATATACACAAGCTGTTATAGCTTTGAATAGCGAGAATTCTAAAACAGCTTGGAAATTGATGAATGATTCGACAATTAAGACAAAGACAGCAATTTTAGGAAGATACAATGGTTATTCTTCAGGGTTTTCAGATGATGTCAGAACAGCTCTTCCATATACAGAAATAGAAGGATTTTCAACAGGCGCAGCGGTTTTAAGACAAAAACAAAGAGATATGGTTGATTATGTTTTAGCACAAAAGAATCAATCTATGAGTGCTCGTAATAAACGTTTATTAGACTCAAGTATTGTAGCAATAGATCCATATTATAGTAGAACAGGAGCAGCGCTTAAATGGACATATAAGATGGTTGAGGGAGGATGTTGGACAGTTGATTCTTTATTAAATGCTCCAGGTGGTTTACTCAGAGATTACACTCAAGCTTTTTATGGACAAGGTGATCTTAATATGGATGTAACAAGTATTATGCTTGTAAATCAAGAAGAAACATCTACAAAATATGGTGTTGGAGCTTCTTATACTGGTCCTAGAGTTTTAGTTGCTCAATCAAAAGGTATGATTTCTTTATTAAATCCTGATGGTTATTTCTGTTGTACAGGTGTTGATGGAGTTGATCCACAAATGAAGTCAGGTATTGCTTATAATCAGGCTCCATTATTTGGTTCAAGATCAATTAGTGAAACAGGAAGTGAGATGTCATTTATTCAAGATTTCTTTGGATATGTCCAATCATGGCCTGGAACAATTGCTCATGCTGTCATTCAAAGGGACAATGGAAATGCCTCATCAGCATTCTCAAGAAACTTACTCATTGTTAAACAAAGTGGTTCATCTCGTCAATTTTTACAATATGAGACAGGTGGTAAATATATTGACAGAACTCCACTCTTTTTACCATTTGCTAGAGGTCATGATAATACATTCTTCAGACCAGAAGGTGGTTCAATTACATGTTATGATTTAGATACATTGTGTCAACGTGGTATAATCCAAAACGCATTTGGTAGTAGAACAAACTGGTACACAAATACAGGAGTTAACAGAAACACTGTTGATCTTAGTAAAGCAGTTGTTTGGCAAGTTCCAATCAAACATGGACGTAGAATCGCAGAAAAGAACTTATTTGGTTATGTGTCAGGTGGGTCAGATAATAATGGTGATCATAATACAGGTATCATAGTTTATGGTAATGTTTTATTGAATGGAACATCTCAAGGTGTTACAGAATGTTATGATATTAGAACAGGTAAGTTAACAGGACAATTTGCTACAGTTGAACCAGCAGCGGCAGCAGTTACAGTTTACAACAATCAAATTATGTTTATTGGAGGTTATAACAAATGGAACAACGCAAATTCTTTAGGTTTCTGTTTCTACAAATTTACACCAAACGGTAAATAATCTATTTAAAAATAAAAATATAAATGATAAGATGATCAAAACAATAAGATACATTATTACTTCACAAAATGAAGTCTCTCTTTTTAATCTTTCAATGATTTCTCTGTACGACGATATCGTAAAACACAATGTCAAAGTCATTCTCCAAACAAATTTAATTCCAGAAATTCAAGCTCCTGATAAAATTGACTTACATATTGTCGACTCTTCAGATGAAGGAATTGTTGTTCCAACAAACACAATTTTTTTTCCAGGTTCTATTGAAAATTTGAGTGAACAAGAGACATTTTGTGAAGAAAATACTTTTGTTAAATTTATAAAAGAAGAAACATTTGACAAACTATGCGAACAAGTATTAAATGGAGCACAACTTGAAAAAAATGTTTATCTTTTTAATTGTGATGACAAAACACGGGATTTAATGTTTTATGTTTTACAGATGATTGGGTCTCGTAAATAGTAATAGATTAATTTTATTTTCATAAAAATAAAATTAATTATTTAAGCGAGATGAGTTCTTCACCAAGGAGTTTGGTAACTTTTTTAGAGTAGATCATGAAGCCGTGTTGACAGCCGTCGTCGATGGTTGTTGTGACAAGGTCGCGATGGTATCCGAGTTTTGAGATTTCAAGGATAAGAGAGGGTTTAGGAGTGGATCCGTGAGATTTTAAGAAGTGGACAATTTGGTCAAGAACTTCGGTTTGTTGGAGCTGGTCAAGTTCCTGTACAAATATATCGTCTTCTTCGATGGACATTTTATTTAATTATTTAATATAATTTTAATTTAAAATAAAATAAGTTAGTTATAATTAAAGAGAGATGGAAGAGATTGAGCTTTTAGCACCGAAACGCACTGAGGATCGTGACAAAATTGTTAAAGCAACATGCGACTATGCTAAGAAGTTAAAAGAGCAATTAGATAATAAAGAATACAATAAGATAAGTTTACATAACTTGTCTACTTTACAAAAAAAGATAAAAAAGCATAGATTGTACTTTGAGTCATATTGTTTAGAAGAATTAAAGTATATTGAGGATGTGTTGGAGAAAATGGGTATAAAACTTTCAACTGAAAAGAATATTGAAGACAACACAAGAGCAAACTTAAATGATCTTTTACAAGACCAAAATGAACTTTTTGACCTAAAGTTAAGAAGATTAAATAATAAGTACAAGAATCCATCTTACGACTTGTTCAAAGATGAAAAGGTTGACAACGAAACAATAAACAAATTAGTTGCTTATTTAAAATCACAAGCCCAAGAAGGAATATGTTTATTTGATAATTTTAGTGAAAATATTATAGATCCAGAAGTTATCGAAATATTAGGAAAAGAATATGTTGAACAACTCAAAAAATTTTACGATTTAGAGTTAGAACCAGGTCATAAAAAATTAGGAGATGTTATAAAAAATATTAAAAAAGAAAAAATAAGAGATGTTCTTAAAGAGATTGATCAAAAATATACTTATATGGGGAAAAAGATAATAGAAACAATAAGACTTTATGATCTTAAGATTTTAGAAATACTAATTAACAATAATTGTAAAAACGAGTTTGATCTAGATGACGTTAGCCATTTACAACTTCTTAACGAAAGTATTTTAAAGGTTAAACAAAAAGAAAAGTTTCAGCATAAAAAAGGAACATGGAAAGTTACTAAAGATTTTGACAAAAATATACAAGAATTGTTAGTTAATTTTACATTATATCCTAATATAATCCTTCCTATTTTGTTATGGTTTGATTCAATACATGATTTTGGAAACGATAATAGAACAGATGATAAAATTAATAATTCAATCAAATTTCACAATAATAAAACATTTATAAATTTTTATATTGATAAGTTTTTTATCCAAAATACTGAAAATGTTGAATTTAGCGATCAAGTTGATACAACAATTTTAAAGGTTGTTAAGGAAGAAGTAAAAAATGACGAATTAGGAAATTTAATTGACTTGCCAAGTCTTCTCAAAACAATAGCTACTAATTTACCTTCAAACTTTGAAAAACAATTTTTCTACATGTATGTCGCTTATTTTTTCAATTTTGATAAGAAAAAAATAAACGACTCTTCTAAAGCATTCATAAACGATACATACTATAAAAACCATTGGATTGATTACACAACTTATTTTCCTCTTTGGAAATCAATTGACCTTGTAAACGTATGGACACAAGATTTCTCAAAAGATGCCCAGAAACTTTCGCAGCTTAAACTCAACGAATACTTCAAAACCTACATTCCTTCCTCTCTTGCTGATGCTAACACTCAAACATCTACTGATTTCTTTGGCGACTATTATTCTACTAACGATAGTCTTCACTACGTTGTTTGGTCTGGACAAAACTTTAATTATACATATAACAAGCACAACTGTTTATTAACTGTTTCAAGTACTGGAATTAATGATACGCCATCTATCTTTTTGAAATCTAATTGTGAAACAATTATTCCTCTTCAAACTTCTACTGGTCCTAAAACGATAAGCGACAAACTAAAAACAAATTTCTTTTTCAAAAATAAAAATGATCCATATATTTATCCTTACATCCTTGGTCAAAAGAAAATAGATTTGAAAAATATCGATAAGCTTCTCTACTCAAACAAATCTAGCGGAGTTAGTGTAGCAGAGGTTTACGCTCTTATTGTGGACTTTTATAATAAAGACAATACTCTTAGTTTGGCAATGATCGACAGTTTATTAAGTCTAAAACGAATTGGAGATCTTGGTCAGATATTTGAGTCTAAAATCTTAAACATTCCTTTCTTCACAGACGACAAAATGGAGGCCCTAATCAGTTTGGCAATGAATGCCACAACGATCACTAGTTGCGACAACTACTTGCTTCTTTATAGTAGAGAAAAAGAGGCATTTTTGAGTCCGATCACGTATTACAAACAGCTTAAGAATGAGTGTGAGGATTTCGATGTGAAGCGAAAGGAAATGGGATATGAGAAGAAGTTAAGCGAGATCCAGTATGGATCTTTCAAGATTGGAGACTTGGATAAGAAAGCAGAAAAAAAGATTAAAGAGATAGGATGTCTAAATAGATAAGATGTTAAGCTTTTTATCAGTCTACTTTTTGGTTATCATTTTGATCGATATGTGGTCCCAGTTGTTAGGGAGAGTAGATTTTGACTATATTTATTGGGTCATTTTGGCAAACTTAAAATAATTTTTAATAATTATTTTCTTTGTTAATTATTAAAAATGTCTTCACAAACAATTTATTTTTACAATCCATCAACATTGAATAATGTGAACCAAAATGTGAATGGAATTTACAACTCAACAGTTGTAAGAGGTAATTTAAGCACAGGAGCATGCGATAATATCAAGGCATTCTATACAGGAACATTAGGTTTATATACAGATGTTAAAATGATCGGTGGAGTAGTAGGTCAAGTTAATCCAAAAGATGAATTCAGTTTTTATCATGGATGGGCATCACCTGTTTTAACAACAACAGGATCTTCAAATCTCATTGGTGTTTCAATAACAGGAGGATTTGTTGATAATGCTGTAATGATTAATCCAAGAAATGCTTTCAATGAGACTTTAGCATCATCTGGTGCTATTCTTTTTTCAGAAGACAGTATCTTTACATCAACATCAACTGGTAAACCATATTGGTCGATTGTTCTTGGAACATTAGTTGATAGAGGAGTTTTAAGATTAAATGATCCTGTCATTCAATACTTTCCTAACTGGAGATATATGACAGTCTTCCAACAAAGATGGTACACTAACGGAACTGGCGTTTACAACGCAACAGGATTAAATGGTAGTATAGATACATTTTTGTATGCTACTGGAGCTGTTACAGATGATTTAGTTGTTACATTAACAGATGGAAGAGTAGGTCCTATTGCTGCTTTCATGAGTGGTCCAACAGGTGGTGCTGCTTCAACAACAGGCGCTGGTTATGACGCTCTTAAATCACGCATCATAAAGATAGACACAAATGCTTTACCGGCTTGGAAACAACCGTTTGCTTCTAATACAGGAGCATTAGGAGTGTATTATTGTGAAGTAAAACCAATCGATGTTTTAGCTACAAAGACATATGGTACAGTAGCAATGTGTTTTTCGCACCAAATGGGTCTTGGATTCAATGTTCCAAAAACAAAAAATATTTTAAGTTATATAAGAGATGCTGGAGCTATAGTTCCTTATATGGGAAGTACAACATTACAAGCAGGAAAAACAACACCAACACTTTCTATTTTAGATCAATATTACACATCATATAATCCATATTATCCTTATTCAACAGGTGGGTATTCACATGTTTCATGGGCTAATGAAATTATTCAAGCAGGATTATTATCCACAATGCCAGGTGAAGTTTGGGAATACGATGCTTCACCTTGTTTAGGTATGGCTTGTTGCGAAATAGCTTACCAACGTTTCTACAAATTACCTTATGTAAAACCAATTTGGCAAATTGCTCAAGAACTTGTGAATATTCCACTTGGAATCACAAAAGATATTATGCTTAAACGTTGTTTAGCAGGAACAGGAACTCTACAAGCAGAAGATCAAGCAGCTTTAAGAACAATAAGAGATAAATATGTTGCTCAATATGCTGGAACATCAACTTTTATATGGTCTCCAACATTATTTTCAACTTCTCCAACATCAACGTCAAGTTCTTGGGCAATGACATTAGGAACACATGATCTTGGATTTATGAATAATGTTTGGTTTAATTTAAGAGCTATGAAAAAGTTAGCTTTTATGGTAGCTAACTATGGTCTTGCTGAAAATGGTGTTAGAATCTTATCAAAGAAATTCGTTCAAGCTATGTGTGAAGCTAACTATCTTTCTCCTGATTGTAATTACTATTCCTACGATGAACGTCCAACTGAAGCAAATGCGAATCGTTCAACAGACTCACAATTAGCTGGTGCTTATGAAAATGTTGGTTTTGGTCTTGGTGGATTAGTCTTTAAACCAAGAGTTGGTAAAGAACTTGATATGTGTCTTGATAATCCTGATGGTTGGTATAAATGGTCTGGCGCTTGGGGAAGTGTTTTCTGGCTTAAACCATCTGAAGGTAAATATATCGTATCTATGCATAAAAATAACAGCTCTTCTAATCCTGATTTATCAACTGATACAGGTCCTTTCATAGTAGAAAACTATTATGCTGGAACAAAACAACCACCTAGTTATGGTAACTATGGTTTTGACGTCAAAGCATCCGCATACACATACTAATTTAAAATTATTTCATAATCTAGAAATAATTTTACTTCTATCTAATAAACTCAAACGTATTTAATACAAATCATCTTTTTAAAAATTTATAACTTAAATTCCCCAAAATATTTTCTATCCACTCCATAAACACTATATATTGGTATATTATTCTCCTTTACAAGTCTAGCATACTCTGGAAAAACGTCTTCTTCTACATTATTTTTATAAGAAAACTCTATTATCTTTGACTCGTACCCCTTTTCTAATGGATACGATGTAAATGACTCTCGTATTTGTGCTTGTCGATCCTTTGACAAGTCAAAGAATGACTTTGGAAACTCTGAACTTTTCTCAAAGTTTTTAATTAATTCAATCGCCTCTTCATAACTCTTTGCTACAACACTAAATGCCCATACTCTTACATCCTTATTTTGGGACTTTATATTATCAAAACGGAAAAAATACAAGTTTGATGTCTTTCCATCTCTATTCACATCTGTATCCTGATACACCTTATATTGCGAATACACCGGATCTTTTTTATTTATACGAGATGAACACAAATATGTTGGCTCTTCATCAAAAAAAGTCCATCTAAATCCGTTAAAAAATGGATACATATCGCTTTTCGTCTTAAACAACTTTGTACCTATTCCAATCGCCATCTTTGGAGCATATCGTCTTCTCACGCTCTTTTTACCACTTCTTCTTACACTTTTTCTACCACTTCTTCTTACACTCTTTCTACTAGTCTTTCTATTACTTCTTCTCACGCTTCTTTTAATACTTTTTCTTCTTGATGCTTTTTTATACGATCTCATGTCTTTTCTATTTAACCAGTATAAAAAATTATTTTTTAAAATTTTTTGCCCAACTTGTCAACTTATCCATTCGTTTTCGCATTACTAAGTCTTTGTCAAGCACAACACTCACCATCTCCTCTCCCAAATACTCATTTGTTAACACCCACAACATCTCATACCACACCTTATCTGTCAACAATAATCTGACTGGAACCCAATTAAAAATATTGACAAACTGGTCTAGTTTTGTATAAACATCGCCACCTTTTTTCTTCTTGATCCAACTTAAAAGAGTGATGAGACATACAAGCCTCCACCAACGCTTTTCTATTTTTGTAAAACCCATTTATGTTATAAAAAGAAATCCTTTATATTTATTAATTTAAACAATTATTTTTTAGTATATTATACAATGGACCTTGACCTAATCTTCGTTGAACAATTCAACCTTTTCAAAAAAGAATTCACTCAAATTATCTTTAATTGTAAACTAGAGAAACTTTGTAATCCTACTCTTACCCCAACTGGTACTAGATACGCTAATCTATTTGCTCTCCTAAAAGTTGCCTCCATTTATGGAAATGGTGATCTTTTAGAAAACATACAACAAGCTCTAAATAGGTATAATTTCTCGATGCCAAGAACTCTTATTTATTTAGATCTCATGTTTTTCTCAACCTTTTATTTCTATCAAGGGACAGAAAAAGAAAAGGACATTGAAATCCTCATTCAAAAGACTGTTGAAAAACACAAAACTATCTTTCAAAACTTTAGTTGCGAGTTCAACATGTTTTACATATACGAAAGGATGGATTGTAGATATGATTTTTGGAAGCTTGGCTGGACAATGAACAATGCTGAGAAATATATTCAAAAATACTTTACACAAACAAACGAAGAATGGTTAAAAGAAGATATGGAAGAACATATTGAGATCTTAATGTGTATTGTAGCGCAAATTTCATCCATCCAAAGAGATAAAATATGTCAAAAGAAAGGAAGACCACTACTTCCTACCATTATCAAGAAACTTTCTCAAAAACAAAATGCCGATATGGTGAAACTTAATAATAGACAAAAGTACCAAAAGGCGTCACAGTTTGAATTGATCCAGAAAAATCTTTTAACAGAAAAAGAATTTGAGTTGATCCAAGATAAAATACAAGATCAAGATGTCCTTAAAAAACTTAGAAATCTAGTCATGTTCTAGATTTTCTAATAACATATTCTGTAAATTTGTAAGCTCCTGATCGAGCCACTTATATTTATGTATAATAGTTAGACACTCGTCCATAATTTCCCTTTCAATAGTTGTTAGTCCAGCGAGTGTAATCCCTTTTATGTAACGTTGAAACTTGTATATCCTCTTTTGTAATACTCTTACATAGTGATACAAGTTTTTAAAAACTACAGTTGATTGTTTTATTTGCCTTGTTAGTATTCCTTCGTCAATACTTGACCTTACATTACTGTATTCTGTGATAAACAAATTAAGTAAATTAGTTGTCTTGTAAAATGCTTCTTCTAGATTGTCCTTATGTTGAACAAGTTGATCTATAATCATCTTGTCATGTATTTTTATTTTATTTAACTTAAAATAATCTATTTTATATTTAAATGAGCTACTTCTACTTTCATCGTTTGCTTTCTAATGAACACGTCAATATCATCAAAGACCAATTCAACATCAAAGACCTCCAACACGTTAACGGTCCTTTGTTAAGCAGAAACCAACTTAGACTTGATAACAAGATTGTGAAGACCATCATTGAAGATCTCTTCAACAGATGTAAAGCTAAAATCGGTGATACTAACATGAAGTTTGATCCTAGCTACATTGAAGTCAGATCTTACTTCAAAGACGACTACTTTGATTGGCACATTGATTATGAAACAATGCCAAAAGCTGACCATCCCATCTACGAATTCGTTGTCACTCTCGATAATGCTAGCGATTCACTAACAGAAGTTAAAAATAATGATAAAATAGATTCATTTAAGACCTCTCAAGGAGATGTCTTTATTGTTACAAGGCACGGCGCTGAACATCGTGTCACAAAAGTAACAACCGGTTATAGAACCATTATCAAATTTAGATCTTTGTAAATTAATCAAAAAGCATAACTTTTTGATTAATGTTTATCAACCAACTCTCTCAAACTAAACGGAAACTGTTTAAAAAGAAATGGAAACTTCCTCATCGTTATCACAAAATTCTCCTTTCTCGCATCCACATCATCTATCTTTATCCACTCATAGTCCCAATCCTCATACTCCTTTGTCGCTGCCTTGAATGGATATTCCTCATCTATATCTTCTATTATATACATTCTGACATCTTTGTACAAATCCTTAAACGTATCTCCCTGAATCGAATACTGACAAAAACGATTAGGATCTATCAAATGAGTCACATCTAGTCCCGCCTCTTCTTGTACTTCTTCAATCGCTGTTCTTAAGAAATCGTATGGTAACGATACCTTTCCTTTTGGAAAATCCTGCTTTTCACCATTCCTTGTTTTTATAGTCAGAACCTTTTGTCGATCCTTTGAAATCAAGAAACAACCGCTCGACGGCTGACAGAAGAAAAACTTTAGATACTCGCGATTCAAATACGGAAGAAAAACAAACATCGGCTTTAACTCTTTAAACATGAAGATCACCGTTTTCATAAAGTGATACAAGTGTGAGTCAAACTTTATATTGAATTTTTCTTTACAGTCCCAGAAGATGCGTTGAAAATTGAGAACAAAGAGAAACTCTGGTCGATTTTTAATGGAATTTGTTAAGTGGTCATAAACTTCGGCGTTTTGATAGTTGTAAGTTTTGATAGAGTCTTTGGTGATTAGTTTTGAGCAACCAAATACATCATATTGTTTTAAGAGATCAAGAATGATCTTTCTGTCCATGTTAACTAATATGTCAAGAATTTTTAAATCACAAAATTTAGAAATGTTAAAAATATGGATATACAACATTTTTCACAACGTCAAACGGCAAACTCCAACATTCCTCATTGATCCACTCTTTCAACCTCCTAAACTCTTCCATCTTTAGCTTTATATAATCATTTGTAATCTCGTTTTTAGAAGGATCATAAATATTAAAGAAAAACTCCCTCCACCAAACATCAGGACACATCTCTCCCCTTTTACCTAATAGCTCTTCCAACAGATATGGCTCATGATTTAGCCCTTGAAACACATTCTCTTTGTCAAAGGGCACTCCTAAATTGACAAAATGCCGAAACCATCCCATCTCTCCCATTCGTAAACACCAGTTTGTCAACATCACTCCAAGTTCTTCTTCCTCTTTACATTTAGGATCTTGAATATCAGTTACTTGAAGCAAGTAGTTAATCAAATTACATTTTTCTAATTTAATAGCGGTTTTGAACATGTGAAGGAAGACTTGTTTTTTGTTGAAAGTTGGGTCATTTGCTACAAGGTCCATTTCTTCAATGATCCATTTAAAAATCTTTTTAGAGTTTTCTCTAATTACCATTTCAACTATTTCAAGACTGGCTATTCCTCCATCATTGATATAGTCTTTAAAAAGGTCAAGATTATCTTCATATATTGATTCACCGATTTGTATATAATAATATTCGTCGTCTGCCATTATATTTTTTATATTATTATATTTTTATATTACAAATGTTAGAAATAAGTCGCAAAGCAGATATTCTAGGTGTCATGGTCTTCTTCCTCTTCTTTAACTACTTTAGAACAAAGCAAAACAGAACAACTCTAGAGAAATGGTTGTACCTTTTTTCCTTCGCTGGTCTCATTCTTGATTCCCTCTTCACTTGGGACTTTTTAACTGAAAAAAATAGAGAAAGCTTAGACCAATAAATGTTGGCCAAGATCCAGTTACTACTTGCCATTTTGATCTTGTTTAGATCGGAGTACCAACTCCATTTTATATTTTTGAACACGCTAATTTCATTTTACCAGATATGGGATGCGAAGAGTTGGAACAATTTAGTTTCAAGAGTTAAGATCCAGTTGTTTAGAGTAAGTAGATGGGTTAGAATATTTGTATCTGGAAAATGGGAGATGATTAAGAATAGGGGACAAAAAGCACGACTCGTATAATTAATTGAGTTTTAAGAAAATAAAAATAAAAGAGTAAAATGAATGTAACAGATGGGATTGTTGAGGGAGATCAATGGATTAATATATCAATGTTGTCGTTGATAGTTGGTTTTCCGCTTATTTGTTTGATCTTTATATTTTGTCAGAACTTAATAAGACTAGTAAGAGACGATCAATACGAAACCATCTTT
>Ga0214917_10003322_pt1 | contig 18676 bp, 14 predicted proteins | sample LL_1208_BB_MetaG_FD_177983 | JGI IMG/M metagenome (GOLD analysis project Ga0214917, IMG submission 177983) | Freshwater microbial communities from Lake Lanier, Atlanta, Georgia, United States - LL_1208_BB | ecosystem: Environmental > Aquatic > Freshwater > Lake | place: USA: Georgia | collected...
TAACCCAATCCGACCTTATCGGGTCCTGCACATGCGGCCGCCAGCACCTGAAACAATCTTATAAAACCGTCAGATCACTGATAAATAACAAGCGGGCTCGACATCGGCACGCTTTTCAGGAAATGGGCAGTTCGGCGAGCTCGTTGCTTGCCGGAACGGTAAGAATTTATCTTTGCGACTATGCAGGGTAAAGAAATAGGCTGACGGTAGCATTGTTAAGATATAGCAATCAGAAAAAAATTTCGCTGTTCGACCAGTGTGAGGTAATTTAAACGACAAAAGTAGAAATATTTGGAAAAGGTCATTCCAGTATTTAAGCTAGAATTAAAACACGAATCGAATTGATTTCTTTCTCTTGAAACTGTGTTGATTTCGATCTCAGTATCTGGAGGCCTACCCTGCCGCATACAAAAGAAGGACTCCAGAAATCTAAGAATTATCCATTGCGAAGAAGAAGGAAGTTTAACCGCGAGTGATTACATAAAGCTTACGCACTTGCTCCAGAACGCGCCACTCCCCGGTCCAGCCTAAAGGAAGGTTGATCGCATCACCTGCCCCAAGCTGGACTTTGCGCCCATCAGCGTGTGTCATCTCGATACGGCCGGAAATTAAGTGACAAAACTCGGAGGCCTTGGTTCGGTCGGCTGTAAAGCGCCCGGGCGTGCATTCCCAGATACCGATCGAGATACGCTCATCGGCTGAAGTCCACAGCACGCGGCTCGCTTCTTGCTGTTTCCCTTCAATGGAGGTCGGCTTGGCACCAAAGGGCCCGAGGGGAACATTGGCGAGGGCTTGAAAGGCGGAGAGGTCGATCATCATTTCATCCAAAGATTGGTAGGCATTGCGGTCATTACCGGGTTGCGACCCATTCAGAGAATGGTTTCGAACAGCTTTCGAGTGTTTTCATAGGTCATTGGAACCGGATTGCCGCCGACGCTTGGATCCTGAAGGGCAGACCTCGTCAAAGCATCGAGATCCGGATCGCGGACGCCAAGCTCGGTCAGGGTGCGTGGAATGCCAAGCTCGGCGTTGAACTGATCGACAAAGGCAGCGAAGCCCTCGAACCCACCTTCGATGCCAAGATAGGCAGCCGCCTGCGCAATCACGCCTTCAATGGCGGGGCGGTTGAACTGAAGCACCGCCGGCATGCAAACAGCATTGGTTGTGCCATGATGCGTATGGTGCACTGCCCCGATCGGGTGACTGAGCGCGTGAATCGCCCCCAGTCCCTTCTGGAATGCTGTCGCGCCCATCGCGGCGGCACTCATCATATGGGCGCGTGCCTCGATATCGTTGCCGTCCGCATAGGCGCGGGGCAGATAGGTCTTGATCAGCCGCATGCCCTCGAGCGCGATGCCCTGGCTCATCGGGTGATAGTGTGGCGAACAGTACGCTTCCACACAATGCGCAAAGGCATCGACGCCTGTGCCGGCTGTAATGGTTTTCGGCATGCCAACGGTCAGCTCCGGGTCGCAGATGACAACGGAAGGCAGCATTTTCGGATGGAAGATGATCTTCTTCTCGTGAATGTCTGTGTTCGTGATGACGCTGGCGCGCCCGACCTCAGAGCCGGTACCGGCGGTAGTCGGCACCGCAACGATCGGGTGAATAGCGTCGAGATTGGCGCGGGTCCACCAATCACCGATATCCTCGAAATCCCAGAGCGGCCGTGTCTGTCCAGCCATGAAGGCCAGGACCTTTGCGAGGTCCAGCCCCGAGCCACCGCCAAAGGCGACAACACCATCAAAGCCGCCTTCACGATACACCCGCATCCCTTCCGCGACATTCCGGTCATCAGGATTGGCGTCAACATCCGCGAATATTGCGCGGCCGAGCCCTGCCTCTTCCAGCAACGCTAGTGTTCGCGCCGTGATGTCCATGCCTGCCAGCCCGCGATCCGTTACAAGGAGTGGCCGCCGGATGCCGGCCCGGGCGCAGGCATCGGCAATTTCTCGGATGCGCCCGGCCCCGAAGCGGATGGATGTTGGGTAGGACCAGTTTGCAACGAGCGTCATGGCTCAGGCCTTCTTCAGATGATATGATTTCGGACGAGTCAGGCTGTGATATCCGAGAACCGAGAGGCCTGCGCCCCGGCCGGTCTCCTTGCAGCCGGTCCAGCACAGAGCCGGGTCAAGATAGTCGCATCGATTCATGAAGATCGTGCCGGTTTCGAGCTGGGCTCCGATCTCTTCCGCGCGGGTAGCGTCCTGCGTCCAGAGTGAAACCGTAAGCCCGTAGGGCGAGTCATTCATCAGCCGGATCGCCTCGGCATCATCGCGCACCGGCATGATCCCGACGACCGGCCCGAAGCTTTCCTCGCGCATCACCCGCATATTGTTATCCACGTCAGTCAGGATCTGGGGCGAGAGATAGGCTCCTCCATCATCCGATGGAAAGGTCTCGATATGGGCTTTTGCCCCAGCAGCCACAGCCTCGGCAATCTGGGCACGGACAGCGGCGGCAAAACGCGGCTGCGCCATGGGCCCGAGTGTCGTCTCCGGATCGAGCGGATTGCCAAGCCTGTAGCCCTTCACGAGCGCAACGGATTTTTCGACAAAGGCGTCGAACAGGCTCTCCTGCACATAGATGCGCTCGATGCCGCAGCAGCATTGCCCGGAATTGAACATCGCACCATCAATGAGCGATTCAACGGCCGCGTCGAGATCGGCATCGATACGGACATAACCGGGATCCTTTCCCCCCAGTTCGGTTCCAACGCTTGTGAAAGTGCCCGCCGCCGCGCGCTCGATCGCCCGGCCACCCGCAACCGACCCTGTAAAGTTGACATGGCCGAAAGATCCTTCCGCAATTAAGCACGCGGATGTCTCGTGATCGAGAAAGAGGTTCTGGAACACATCGTTCGGGATTCCGGCGGCGTGAAAGGCCTCTGCCATCCGCTCGCCGACCAGCAAGGTCTGCGCGGCATGTTTAAGAATGACCGCATTCCCCGCGATCAATGCCGGAGCCACCGTGTTGATCGCTGTCATATAAGGATAGTTCCAGGGTGCGATCACGAGCACGACCCCCTGCGGCTCGCGCACGATTTTACGCCGGAAAGTCGCACTATCCTCGATCAGGGTCGGGGCGAGCGCTTCCGGCGCAATTGCGGCCATATAGCGCGCGCGCTCCTCGAATCCGCGAAACTCCCCGCCATAGCGGACTGGTCGCCCCATCTGATGCGCCAATTCGAGCGCCATACGCTCAGTTGTCTTGCCAATCTCGACGACCCCCGCGAGCACCAGCGCAACGCGTTCCTGTAACGGCCGCGCGGCCCAGTGCCTTTGTGCCATTCGTGCAGCGCGTACTGCGCTTCGGGCTTCATCCGGCGTCGCCAGCGGGCGTTCCGCGTAGAGCGAACCATCGATGGGGGAGAAGCATTGTACGGACCGTGTCATGCGCGTCATGCCCTTTCAAAGCCGCGGGCGATTTCCCAGTCCGTGACAACACGATCGAATTCTTCCTGCTCCCATTCCGCGCAACGTACATAGTGGTTGATCACCGCGTCGCCCATCGCCTCGCGCAACATCGCAGAATTGCGCAACGTGCCGGTTGCTTCACGCAGGGTCGCCGGGATTTGGCGGGCTGCACCGTCCTGATAGACATCGCCACTCGCAGGCGGAGCTAGCGCCATCCCGTTTTCGATCCCCTTGATGCCGGCGGCGAGCAATGCCGCCTGTGCAAGATAGGGGTTGAGATCCGAGCCTCCGATGCGGCACTCCACGCGCACTGCCCTGGTGCCATCACCACAAAGCCGGAAACCTGCGGTTCGGTTATCAACCGACCATACAGCCTTGGTGGGCGCGAAGGTTCCCTTCATGAAGCGCTTGTAGCTGTTGATATAGGGCGCAAGGAACACCGTGTATTCGGGGGCGTATTCGATGATGCCGGCCATAAACTGCCGCATGAGGTCGGACATGCCCCATTGGGCGCTTGGGTCAAAAAATGCGGGTAATTCGCCGCGCCAGAGTGACATATGGATATGGGCGGAACTTCCGACCCGCGTATGGTGCCATTTGGGCAGGAAGCTCGCCGCATGCCCCTTCTGCCAGGCAATTTCCTTGGTTGCATGCTTGGCGATGGTGTGATGATCGGCGCAATCAAGCGCGGAAGCATAGCGGATGTTCAGTTCCTCCTGCCCAGCTTCAGCCTCGCCCTTTGAGTTTTCGACCGGGATGCCCGCGGCAAAGAGGTGGTTGCGCAAGGGGCGCATCACGACCTCTTCCTTCGTTGTCTGAAGGATATGGTAGTCCTCGTTGTAGCCGCTGATGGGGACGAGATCGCGAAATCCACCCTTGCGGATGTTCTCGTAGCTTTGCTCGAACAGGAAAAATTCAAGTTCGGACGCCATCATCGCCGTGAGTCCCATGGCCGCGAGGCGCTCGATCTGGCGCTTGAGGACCTCTCGGGGGGAATGGGCAACCGGCTGATGCGTGTGATGGTCGAGCACGTCGCACAACACCATGGCTGTGCCCTCCAGCCAGGGCACAAGTCTCAACGTGGTCAGGTCGGGATGAAGGGCATAGTCGCCATAACCGGCGTGCCAGCTTGTCGAGGCATAGCCATCCGGCGTCGCCATTTCGAGATCTGTGGCCAGCAGGTAGTTGCAGCAATGCGTTTCGGCATGGGCGGAATCGATAAAATTGCGGACATGGAAGCGCTTGCCCATCAGGCGCCCCTGCATGTCAACCATGCAGACGAGCACGGTGTCGATCTGTCCTTCGCTTGCCAGAGTCTTGAGGGACTCGATTGTTAGATTTCCGGGCATCGCTCTCCGCTCCGTGGTCGAATTTGGGGAAGATGGGCTGAAAACACGGGGCAGGCTGCCCGGCCTACCTGGAATCCTTCCATCGATAGTACATGACCGAAGGCGCCAGAAACCATGGGTTGCCGGTGTAAAACGGCAGGGTAGGGAACTTCACCTCATTAAGCGCCGTATGACCTTCCTTGAGCCCAAGAACCTGCTGGCCAAGCCGCATGCCAAGATAGCTCGCCATGCCGACGCCGGAGCCGCAATAGCCCATGGCGTAGTGCATCCCCTCATGCGTGCCGATATGCGCCAGCTCGTCGAAGCTGTAGGCAACCAAACCACACCAGGAATGGCTGATGCGGGTTTGTGCCAGCTCGGGGAAGAGCTTCACCATGTCGTTGCGCAGTTTCGGTCCGCTCACCATGGGATCGGTTTCGTTGTGCGAGACCCGCCCGCCGAACAGGATGCGCGTCCGATCCGGAGAGGCCCGATAATAGTAGACCACCTTGCGCGTATCGCTAACGATGCGGTTCTTGGGCATGATCCGCGCCATCACCTCCGGCGCGAGAGGTTCGGTCGCGATGATATAGCTGCCAATGGGAATGACGCGCCGGCGCAGCCACGGGGTCAAGGTGCCGGTATAGCCATTGGTTGCGATCACCACATTGCGGGCGATGCAGGAGCCACGCGGCGTGGTGACATTGAAAGTGCTGCCGGAGCGCTCGATCTTCAGGGCGGGCGTGCGCGGATGGATCTCGCAGCCCGCCGCCTGCACCTTGGCAAGCAGGCCGGCATGATAGCGGGCGGGATCGATCGAAGCATGCGCGCGCAGGACGATACCGCCAAAATAGGCATCGGTCCCCAGCTCGCTGCGCTGCTCGGCGCGCGGCACGACATGAGCGGGAACTTCAAGCCCCTTGGGCTGGTTCTCGATTCCGCGTGCTAGGATTTCGTATTGGGCGGCGTTATGTGCGGCGTGAAAGCGGCCGACCACGCCAAAATCGCAGTCGATCTGCTCGCTCCGGACGAACTCCTCGACAAAGGCCAGCGAGTTGCGCCCTTCCTGCATGATCCGGGTTGCAGCCTCAAGCCCATGGCGCCGCACAAGTTCGGCATGGCCTGGCTTGATGCTGGTCGAGATCTGACCGCCATTGCGCGTGCTGCACCCCCATCCCGCATCCTCGGCGTCGAGAATAACGGTGTGCCTTCCACCGCGCGCTGTCTGAAGCGCTGCATGCAGCCCAGTATAGCCAGAGCCAATCACAACGACATCTGCACTCGCAGGCAAATCTGTTTCAGGTAAGACGGGGCGTGGCACATGGTCCCACCAGTAGGGCGTCGTTAGGGTATTTACTGAAACAGCTGGCGTGTTCATCGAAGACCACTCTTTCCAAGAATAAGGTCTGCCCCTTTTTCAGCAACCATAAGGGTAGGGGCATTTGTGTTGCCAGACGGGATTGACGGAAAGATCGAGGCATCAACCACCCGAAGCCGCTCGACACCGTGAACGCAGAGGCTCTGATCAACGACATCCGTATCAGGATCGTGTCCCATTCGACAGGTGCTCACAGGATGATAAACGGTCGTTGCCCTTTTCTGAATATCGGCGAACATCTCGGCATCAGATTGGATGCCTGAACCGGGCATCAGTTCGGTCTCGATCACGTCGCGAAGGGCGGGCGTGGCAGCAAGCTGACGCAGCAGGCGCGAGCCTTCGAGCAGCTCCGAAACATCATGGTCGGTCGCAAGCGAATTCGGAACAATCCGGGGCGCGGCTGCTGGATCTGCCGAGGCAATCTCTAGGAAGCCCCGGCTCGTCGGCCGACAAGGCTGCGCGCTCAACAGAAACCCGGGGAAGATATCTGGCCGCATTAGCGGGCGCGTTCCGGGCGGCGTACGTGTGTAGCTTAGCGGCGAAAAGTAAAGCTGCATGTTAGGTGCTGCGAGACCTGGTCGCGAACGTACAAAGCCGCCTGCCTGATTCACGCTCAATGCAAGCGGGCCACTGCGGAACAAAAGATATCGCAAGCCCGCGAAAATCTTACCGGAAATGGAGCCGAATTGTTGGTTCAACGTCGGTAGACGCGAGCGGTAGAGATGGTCGATGCACAGGTGATCTTGAAGATTTCGGCCAACTCCGCTTCTTTCACGCAATACCTCGATACCATTGGCTTTGAGCGTCGACGCTGGACCAATGCCAGAAAGCTGCAGCAGCTTCGGCGAATTGATACTGCCCGCACACAGAATAATCTCGCGCCGCGCACGAGCAACGTGAACAGAACCCGCTCTGCTGAAATGAACCTCACACGCACGTAAGCCGTCAAATCCGATGCGATTTGCATGAACATCTACATGCACGGAAAGATTGGAACGCCGCATCGCCGGGCGCAGATAGGCACGGGCCGATGAGAGACGAAGGCCATTACGTGTGGCAATCCGGAAATAGCCGACACCATCAGCGCCCAGCCTAGACAAATCTGCTTCGGTATGAAATCCGACCTGTTGCCCGGCTGCAAGAAAGTTTACACAGAGCGGATGCGTATCACGGCTTACGTCGTTGCCTTGGATACGCTCACTGGCGCGGTCCAGATAGCCGGAAAGCGCCTCTAGGCTCCAGCCTGAATCGCCAGCCTTCTCCCAGTCCGCGAAATCAACGGGCTGCCCCTCCACATGCACCATCGCATTGATCGAGCCGGAGCCGCCAAGGACCTTGCCGCGCGGCCAGTATCCCGAGCGATCTGCGAGTGCCGGTTCTGGCTCCGTTCGATACATCCAGTTCACGGTCGGATTGAAAAACGACATGCCATAGCCGATAGGGACTTGTATTGGCAGACGCCTGTCGCTTGGGCCAGCCTCAAGCACCAAAACGGTGAACCGGCCGCAGGCCGTCAGCCTATCGGCCAAAACGCAGCCGGCGGTTCCCGCGCCGACAATGATGTAATCTGCCTCAAGCATGACCAAAGCTTGCACTTAATTGGCGCGCTACTGATAGCCAGTCTCAAATTTTTAGCATACCACTTCCGCATGCGAGTTAAGCGAGCGCCTCGAGAATGGGGGCGAGCTTTGCAACTCCTTCATGGATTTCACGCGAATTAGCGGTGCCAAATCCGAGGACGAGGCCATTGAAGGGGGTCGGCGCGATTGAAAAGCGCTCGATTGGAGAGACGATTACACCCTGATCTGAAGCGTTTCTAGTCGCACTTCGCTCGGAAATTTTGGGGGGCAACAATCCGATCGTATGCAGACCGCTTTCAGTCGGCATGACATCCAACAGGCCGCCAAGGTGCTTCCGGGATTGCTCGATCAGTGTTGCGTGCCGCTCGGCATAAATGCCACGCATGCGCCGAATATGCGTTGCGAAATGCCCGCCCTGAATGAATTCAGCAACAATTGCCTGAATGCTTGTAGGCACCCCTTGAACAAAGGAGGCAGTGATCTGTTCGAAGGCTTCAACGAGCGCGGGCGGAACCAACATGAAACCGAGGCGCAATGCTGGGAAAAGCGACTTGGAAAAAGTGCCGACATAGATCACCAGACCAGTCTGATCAATGCTCTTGAGAGTGGGGATCGGCTGGCGACCAAAAAAGAACTCGCCATCATAGTCGTCCTCAATGATCCACGCTTCAGCGCGCTGGGCAGTACGCAACAAGGCAAATCGACGTTCAAGGCTCATGATATGGCTCAAGGGCTGCTGGTGCGAGGGCGTCACAAAAGCAAGCCTGAACGATGGGCTGAGACGTTCTCCTTCGTCCACTATAAGGCCATCGCGATCCACCGGCACCGGAACTAGATTAGCTCCGCAAGCAATGAGGCTGTTGCGCGCCCCAATCGCACCGGGATTCTCAAACCATACACGATCACCTTGATCGAGCAGAGCGGACCCAATCAAGTAAAAGGCCTGCTGTGCCCCTCCAACGATAAAGATCTGCCCTGCTTCACATGATATTCCGCGATTCCCGCGAAGATGCGCCGCAATGGCTTCACGCAAGCGGCTCAAACCGAAAGGCTCTCCATAGCCTAGTACATCCGCACGCGCACCCCGCCAAAGTCCGGCGGCGATGCGAGACCATTGCGCCATTGGAAACACATCATAGGCAGGCAATGCCGTCACAAACGCGCCAGACTGATAAGGTAAACGCGAACGCGACGAAAACTTAGAAATGGCGTGATTCATAGCCAGAGATAGTTTCGGCTTTGCCAGACGCGCGTCATTCTGGTCGCTCGGTAGTGCGGGCCGCGGGCGTTCTGCGTCCAGCACATCGCTGACAAATGTTCCTGAGCCGACGCGCGAGATGATCAGCCCCTCTGCAATTAGCCGCTCGAAAGCATCGACGACTGTTGTGCGCGAGACGGAGAGTTGTTTCGCGAGGGTTCGTGTCGCGGGGAGGCGGAATCCGGTAGCGATGGCGCCAGAGAGCATCAGTTCACGCAACGAAGTGTAAAGCTGTGTTCCGATCGGTACCGATGATGTCCGATCCATCTGGATCCCAAGAAGGAGCGCTCCTCCTGCTCGCTTGACCATCTTCGCTCCTAATTTAAGCGGACATCAACAGACCCACCAAAATGGTATCTTATTTTAATGAGATTGGATCTTAGTTCGCCGCCAATTTGGGTCAACCCTGATACCCTCGCGAAGTTGGGGGGTGGGCATGAAGATTTCGAAGATTGAGACGTTCGCAACTCAGGATGTCGGTTTCGTTCGTGTTACTGCCGAGGATGGAGCAGAAGGTTGGGGACAGGTCTCAACCTACCATTCGGATATTTCTGCGCTAATCCTGCATCGCCAAGTCGCGCCCTGGGCGCTCGGTCATGACAGCACCGATATAGCCGGGATTGTCGATCTCGTTCCCGAAAAGGAACACAAATTCCCTGGAAGCCATCTTTTTCGTGCGATCGGCGGACTTGATACGGCGCTTTGGGACATGGCTGGCAAGCGCGCTGGCAGAAGCGTTTGCGAATTGCTTGGTGGGAAGCCAGGTCGCCTGCGTGCATATGCCTCGTCTATGAAGCGCGACATCACACCTGACGATGAAGCCAAGCGCTTCCTGAAGCTGCGGGACCAATTCGGCTTTGATGCCTTCAAATTTCGCGTAGCGGCTGAATGTGGCCATGACATCGATGAATGGCCCGGCAGAACTGAAGCAATTGTTCCGACTATCCGCAAGGCACTCGGTGACAAGGTTGCACTAATGGTCGACGCCAATAGCGGCTTTTCGCCAAAGCGCGCGATTGAAGTTGGTCGCATGCTTGAGGACAATGGCGTCTGCCATTTCGAGGAGCCATGCCCTTATTGGGAATTAGAACAGACGCGCGAGGTCCGTGAAGCGCTAAACCTTGATGTCACCGGCGGAGAGCAGGATTGCTATATGCCGATCTGGCGGCACATGATCGAGATGCAGGCCGTCGATATCATACAGCCGGACGTATGCTATCTCGGCGGTATGGTCCGAACGATGCGCGTGGCGGCCATGGGGGCCGCTGCCGGGCTGCCCTGTACCCCACATTGCGCCAATTGGTCGCTGGTAACTCTATTCACAATGCACCTGCTGCGCGCGATCCCAAACGCGGGCAACTACCTCGAATTTTCGATCGAGGAATCCGATTACTACCCTTGGCAATATGGGCTTTACCGCAAGTCTCCCTTCGAGATTGTAGATGGTCACGCCACTGTTTCGGATGAGCCTGGTTGGGGCGTCGAGATTCATCCCGATTGGCTTTCAAAGGCGCAGTACAACGTTAGCGTGCTGGAGGGCCGATGAACGTAGCCTTGGTTCATTTGGTCAATGAGGCTCGCAGGACTGGCTCGATCGCTGATTTGCCTGAACAGCACTGGATCGATGGGCGCAACCTTCCATCTGTCTCCGGCAGGCGCATGGAAACGATCGACCCCGGAACTGGCAAGGCTTTCGCGTCTGTAGCCGCTGGCAATGCACTGGATGTGGATCTTGCAATCGGCGCAGCACGGACTGCGCTGTCCGGGCCATGGAGCAAGATAGTTCCTGCAGAGCGTGGTCGCCTCCTTAGCCGCGCATCTGCCCTGATACGTGCCCACGCAGATCACCTAGCCGTCGCAGAAACACTCCATGCCGGCAAGAGACTGGTCGAAGCACAGGGGGATGTCGGCGGTGCCGCTCGGGCTTTTGAATATTATGCTGGGGCATGCGACAAATTTCAGGGAAGCAGCATTCCGCTTGGACCGGACTACATTTCATATACCCGACACGAGCCAATCGGCGTTGTGGCGCAGATCGTTCCTTGGAACTACCCGATCTCGACTTTAGTGCGCGGCCTCGCCCCGGCTCTGGCCGCAGGATGCGTCGTCGTTGCAAAGCCGGCGGATCAAACTCCGCTGACTGCTTTGATGCTTGGCAAAATACTGGCTGAGGCGGGACTTCCGCCCGGCGTGTTCAATGTAGTTACAGGAACCGGAGCAGACGTCGGGGCGCCACTCGTGGCTCATCCCGGCATTGACCACATCACATTCACCGGTTCGGTAGCAACAGGTATCAACGTCATGCAGAGCGCCGCGCCAAATGTGACGCGCCTTGCGCTTGAGCTGGGCGGCAAGTCACCAGTGGTTGTGCTTGCCGACGCCGATCTAGACGCCGCGATTGATGGCGTTATTGGTGCGATTTTCGAGAATGCAGGGCAAATCTGCTCTGCCGGGTCTCGCCTGATCGTTGAACGGCAAATTCACGCCAGCTTTGTCAGTAAGCTGGTTGAGCGCACTCGCGCGCTTCGGGTCGGGCATGGCCTGCGTGCTGTCGATATGGGCCCTGTTAATTCACCCGCCCAGCTTGCGAGGATCGGTGGCTTTGTTGAGCGGGCGCGAGCCCGAGGCGTCGAGGTATTGTGCGGCGGCCAGAGCACCGCGGATCCCGAAACGGGTCTCGGCTGGTTCTATGAACCAACGATCCTTGATGGCCTCGCGCCTAATGACGAGGCCGTGCAATGCGAGATCTTCGGCCCTGTCCTCTGCGTGCAAATTGCGGACACTGTTGAGCACGCCATCTCGCTGGCGAACGGCACTGACTATGCGCTTGCCGCCGGCATCTACACGCGCGACCTGTCTAATGCGCACCGCATCGCTGCAAGCCTGGATGCCGGGCAGGTCTATATCAATGAGTTTTTTGCTGGCGGCATCGAGACACCTTTCGGCGGGAACCGCGCGTCAGGGTTCGGACGTGCCAAAGGACTCGAGGCACTGATGAGCTTTTCAAAGCTCAAATCCGTAACAGCCCGCCTCTAAATGGTATCGTTGGCAGTCTAAAATGGCCCTATTCTGCTGACCAAATAAGCGAAGACAATTTTCACTGGGCTACATGGAGTAGAGCTATGAACGACAAGAAGAGATCAGTAAGACGTTTCACTGCCCTCATTCTGAGTGGCATAGCGCTGTCCGCAAGCGCGTATGGCGCGGCAGCACAACAGACGCTGACCGTTGTGTCCTTCGGTGGATCCTATCAGGAGGGGCAAAGCAAGGCCTTATTCCAGCCAGCGGCTAAGGCTTTGGGTATCACGGTGAAGGAAGAGACCTATTCCGGCATCGCTGATCTGAGACTGAAAGTGAAGGCTGGTGCAGTAACATGGGATATCGTTGCAAGCGGCTCAGGCAGTGCTGCCCGAGCTGGCGCCGAGGGTATTCTTGAAAAACTGGACTACAAGGTCATCGATACCAAGGACTTCTTACCCAATATGGCCACAGACTATTGTGTCGGTGGCGATGTGTTTTCAACCGTCCTAGCCTGGAACACTAAGACCTTCGGTGAGAACGGCCCGAAGACTTGGGCTGATTTCTGGGACGTGAAGAAGTTTCCTGGCAAGCGCTCCTATCGCAAGGGTGTTGCGGGCGCACTCGAGCCCGCTTTGATGGCGGACGGTGTGCCTCCGAACAAGGTGTATGAAGTTCTCAGCGCTCCAGGCGGGATCGAACGAGCGGTTAAGAAGGTCAAAGAACTCAAACCTCATGTCGCGGTCTGGTGGACATCAGGGGCGCAACACGCCCAATTAATGAAGGATGGTGAAGTCGACATGATCACCGGCTGGAACGGTCGGTTCGACGTGGTAGCGAAGGATGGTGCCAAAGTAGCCTATACATTTAATCAGGCGCTGCTTGATTATGATTGTTTTGCAGTTCCCAAGGGTGCGCCGAACAAGGATCTTGCAATGAAGTTCCTCGCGGAGATCAGCAAGCCACAATATCAGGCTGAGTTCACGAAATACATCACCTACGGCCCCACAAATAAGAAGGCTTACGAACTCGGAACGATTGATGCGGCCTATGCGAAGAAGCTGCCGTCGTATCCCGAAAATGCTGCTAACCAGCTGACCGTTAATCTCGACTGGTACATCAAGTTCGAGGCACAGGCTGCAGCAGCATACGAGAACATGCTGAGCGAATAAGTCGGTTTCGTCGCTCAAGCAGGTGGAGCGAGGCACAACACGCGCCTCGCTCCGTCACCATCGAACAAGCAAGAAATATAGGAAATAGGTATGGCCAGAGACGCGGCGCTCCCGATCGCTGTCAGACAGCTGACGAAGAGCTACGGCACGCTTCGCGTTCTTGATGCGGTTGACCTCGATGTTCAGCGCGGCGAATTCCTAACCCTGCTTGGACCTTCGGGGTCCGGCAAAACCACGCTACTAATGATGCTCGCGGGCTTTGTCCGGCCCGATTGCGGCAGCATTAGATTTGGTGAGCGCGAGGTTATTCGGCTGGCCCCCCACAAGCGTGATGTTGGCATGGTCTTCCAGAATTACGCACTTTTCCCTCACATGGACGTCGCAGCGAACATCGCTTTCCCGCTCAAGCTTCGAGGGATAGGCAAAGCTGAAACGAAGCAGCGTGTCGAGCAAGCACTGGAATTGGTCAAGCTCGGCGGGTATGGCGCACGTCGCATCTATCAACTCTCTGGAGGGCAACGCCAGCGTATCGCATTAGCCCGCGCCATCGTGTTCGAACCGCGCATCCTGCTCATGGACGAGCCCTTGTCAGCACTTGATAAGCAATTGCGTGAGCATATGCAGATTGAACTGCGACAACTGCACGAACGGCTTGGTATGACGACTGTCTATGTCACGCATGACCAACGCGAGGCACTCACCATGTCTGATCGCATCGCCGTCATTGATCTGGGGCGCATCCGCCAGATCGATACGCCGAAAGCGATCTACGAGCGACCAGCAAATCGATTCGTAGCTGAGTTCATTGGGGAATCCACGTTCATCACAGTCGATGTCGATGCCGTCGGATGCAGTTTCAACGGCGTCCCCCTCACGCTCGCCAGCCAGCCGTCACGGAAAGGGTCGCATCAGCTGATGATTAGGCCCGAACGCCTCACTATTCTGGAGCACGCTGCAACAGCAGGCATCAATGTGCTGCCTGCCACCGTCACAGCAGCAATCTACCAAGGAGACAGCGTACTCGTTCAGGCGTCGCTCTCCGATGGAAAGATTGTTAGCGTGAGGGCGAGTGCCTCCGCTCGAGTGCCCTTAGTGCGAGAAGAGATCTATTTGGGATTGAAGGCCGCGGATACCTACCTACTTCCAGTCGAGGAACGCGCGGCATGAGCCACGAAGCCGGGCTAAATGCCAAAGGTCTTCGCCGCGATGCGCTGGCCGAACGATTGATACTCTTCAGCCTCAGCGGCCCCGCAGTTCTACTGGTCACTATGACAATGCTGGTGCCCGTCGGCTGGCTTTTCTGGCTGTCTTTCTTGGATGATGCTGGCGGCTTCAGTCTCGAGCACTACCAACGTATGCTGGTCCAACCATCTTATGGACGCGCCTTTCGCATCACGTTTGAGATCAGCTTCATAACGACGGCTATCTGCATCCTGCTCGGCTATCCGCTGGCCTACGCTCTTTCGCAATTGCCGCGCCGCGTCGCTAATATCTGCATGATTGCAGTGATGCTTCCCTTCTGGACATCACTTCTGGTGCGCACCTACGCTTGGCTTGTGCTGCTCCAGCGGCAGGGCCTGATCAATACATGGGGCATTAAGCTCGGCCTTTGGGATTCGCCATTGGCCCTGGTGCACAATCTCAACGGCACGCTGATTGGAATGATTCACATCATGCTGCCGTTTATGGTGCTGCCCGTCTATGCTACGATGCGTTCGATTGACCGAGATTATCTCAAAGCAGCTGCAAATCTTGGTGCTAGCCCGACGCTAGCTTTCTGGCTTGTATTTTTACCCCTATCGTTGCCAGGCTTGGTCGCAGGGGCTCTGATGGTCTTCATTCTCTGCCTTGGCTTTTATGTGACGCCCGCCGTTCTAGGAGGCGGCAAGATCACGATGGTTGCCAACCGCATTGCGACGGACATTGAGTTGTTCTTCAACTGGGGAGCAGCGAGTTCTCTTGGCGTCGTACTATTCATTTTGACGGGGATAATCCTCTACGCGGCATCACGCCTCGTAAGGCTCGATCGCTTTCTTAGCGGGGGTGGCGCGTAATGAGCTGGCTCAGACAACCCGCTACAGAAACCCAGATTACACATGGAGGTCGGCTTTGGCTTTACATCCTAGCCGGGCTAGTTCTGCTATTTCTTATGCTACCCTCGATTATTGTGATCCCGATGTCGTTCTCGGAATCGCAGTATCTCGAGTTCCCGCCGCGCGAATGGTCGTTGCGTTGGTATCGTAACTACTTCAACTCAACAGCTTGGATGCAGGCGACCGAAACCTCGTTTAAGGCTGCCATCTTGACGATGATCGTTGCAACCTTGTTTGGCACTATGGCGGCATATGGATTGCACGCAGCCCGGCTCGGATTTGCGGGTTTAATCTTGGGCATCTTGCTAGCACCTATCATCGTGCCCGTGATCCTTGTTGGTATCGGGGTCTTCTATGTCTATGTGAAGATCAAGCTGGTGAATTCAATCACCGGTCTTGTCTTAGCTCACAGCATGCTCGCCATTCCGATCGTAACAATGGTGGTCTCTTCGGCGCTGAAAAGTTTTGACATGAATCAGGAGCGAGTTGCGCGCAGCCTTGGCGCCTCTAGGTTACGCGCTTTTTTCTTTGTGACGCTTCCACAGATCCGATTTTCCGTTATATCGGGTGCTGTGCTGGCATTTTTGACCTCCTTCGACGAGGTCATCGTGTCGTTATTCGTATCTGGCGGTTCTAACTCGACACTCACACGCAATATGTTTAATGCCTTGCGAGACCAGATTGATCCGACAATTGCTGCCATGTCAACGCTGGTTGTAATCCTTACGTCGATCTTGCTAGCTATATCGCAGTTTCTTGGTAAAAACGACTCTCGGTCAGACTGAGCCGGCAACAGAAATAGATGCTGCAATCGGGTAGTATATTATGGATGCGGTTTTCCACCTGCACTCACTCAAGATTTATTTTGCTTACCCTGCGGTGTAAAAATTCTTGCGCATGCTTGGAAATAATTATCGCTAGGGGAAAGAATTAGAGGGTCCATGCCACGTAGTTTTCCTTTCAAATATGAAGGGCAATCCGAAGATGCGCTACGATTTGGAGGATGGTTCGCTTTGGATCTAAAAACGTTCGGGCTCTTTACGAATAAAGAAGTTTAGGTATTTTTTCGAGCTTGCAGTCGCGATCACGCGAGTAGCTCACTGGCAGAATAGACCCTTCATCGTTGTAGATATTATCTGTTAGGATAGCAGTGATGGTCGCATCCATATCCTTGCTGGTCATACCCATTAAGAAATGGGGCGCAAGGAAATTGAAGCGACCGGTTCGAATACTGTGGTGCCGTCGGGGTTAAGGGCGCCTAGCTTGAAATCTGCCCGCTGAGATGTTCAGGATAGGATGCATTTGAAGCCTTGTGGCTCAGCGCAGTGTGCGCTGACAGAGTAAGCAACATTGTGAAATAGGAACATACTCCGATTACACAAATGCTACACGCACAAAATGAACAGCAAAAAAGGCTGTAAAATCTATATCTGGAGCCATCATCGTCAATAATTCGGGTTAATTCGATCTTTTCGGGTCGACTTCTCCGGCACAGAAAGCATTGCTGTTTTTACCGCGAATGAGCGCGGCTTTCTCAAAATCTCCCGCCGGCATAAGGGCCGATGCGGGGTCTGGGTGATGACGGGGTAGATCCCATTATTGACCACAGGAGGCCGCGATGGCTCGTCACGAAAATGCAAGCGAGACTGCCCAAAATTCAAAGAATGCGCCACAAACGTGCGTGTCCAAAGCGCGCGAAAACAAGCGCTCTCTAAATTAACCTAGCCAAAAGGCAGACACGAAAGAGATTTTGCAGAGCAACGATACTGTTGCCTTTGAGCCGAAGCTGACCCGCAATTTACTCAAAGCTTCAGCCCCTCGGACAGCAGTCAATAAGCTGCCTGAAGCGCATAGGACAGGCAAAGATCAGGGTGAGGACAGCACAGCGTGTCGGCCCGGCAAGCAGGGCCTTGTCGTCGATATGCTTGCGCATTCAGACGGCGCTTCGCTTGATGAATTGATTTCAGCAACAGGCTGGCTGCCTCATTCAACTCGCGCGGTTCTCAGCCGGCTCCGTAAAGGCGGGTATCAGATTGATCGACGACGCCAGGACGGCAGCACAATTTATTATCTAATGTTCAATCCGAATACGCTGCCGGCATGAGATGGCACAGGTTAGCATCTGGAGGCAGTCGGACGATAGTCCGGCGGCTGACTGAGACGCCCTTGAGACAACCCTGATTACAATCGAAGAAGCAGACTTGGCGAGTCTTAGGTCTATTTGGCGTGCTCGTAACAAAAGCGAGCCAACAAAATCTCTTTCAAGAGATCTTCTGGTTCGTGCTTTGGCGCATCAGATTCAAGAAGATGCACTGGGTTGTTTAGAGCAGCGAATAGCGAAGCTTCTGGGTCGGCTTGCCGCCGAGAAAGAGAGCACTGAAAAGCCGATCAAGCCCTGGTCATTCATCGTGCGTGAGTATCAAGGGCCGTTCATGAGGTGATCGTTGCTCCTGGAGGGTTTCTTTGGCGTGAGGCGCTTTATCCAAGCCTGTCTGCAATTGCGAAGGAGATCACCGGGACAAAATGGAAATGGCCTGCGATTTTTCGGCCTTCGGATGAATAAAGGTGCAAATAAAGTGGGGATTGAGTTGGCCAAAGACGTGCAGAGTGAAGGCCAAAATAAAACGGGGTACAGCGCGAAGCATAATCGAGGGCAGGGAGGTCTGTTATGAAGAACGCTTCAATCACGACCAAGCGCTGCGTCATATATACCCGAAAATCCACTGACCATAATCTCGATCTCGCCTTTAACTCGTTGGACGCGCAGCGCGAAGCGTGTGAGGCCTATATCAAGAGCCAAGCTCATGAGGGCTGGAAGCTCGTTGCGGGTAAATATGATGACGGAGCATTCTCGGGCGCTTCTCTCGATCGCCCAGCTCTTCAGGACTTATTGGACCAAGTCCGCGCCAATAAGATCGATATTGTCGCTGAGATGCAGTCACGGGATTTGACGGCAGAACCCATGCAAGTTGGTGAAGTCAGTATCAAAAAGGTTGTCGTGAAGCATGATAGGGTTGAGGTGATCATCAACAAAGAAAACGGCGCAGATCTCATGACCGTGTCGCATCCATATGTCACATCGGCGTCAGCACGAAAAGGGATATTAAATCAAAATAAGAAGATCGCAGATGATCCAGCGCAGCGACTAGCATTGCTTAAGGCCATCGCGTTATCCCTCAAATGGATGGTCTTGATCCTTAAAGGGAGTGGCGACATTCATAACTTAGCCGGAGAGGCCAATCTGACAGAACGGCATTTTCGACATTTATTATCGCTCGCCTATCTCTCACCAAAGGTGATCACGGCCATTGCAGACGGAACTGCACCGGCATCTTGGACTGCATCCAATATTGCGCGTAATTTACCGCTGCGTTGGTCCGAGCAAGAACGATTGCTGCAGGCTTAATAGGCCTGCGCTTTAGAGGCCACTGCC